>WNFC01007212.1_pt1 | contig 12397 bp, 8 predicted proteins | sample 5400541 | NCBI WGS metagenome assembly WNFC01 (sample SAMN13153342, study PRJNA577476) | soil metagenome | isolation source: 120 cm saprolite under Douglas fir tree site 2 hole 2 replicate 1 | place: USA:California | collected 2015-04-18 | reverse complement strand
AGCCGCTTGTCCACCGAGCCAATCCAGAAAGTTGCCAACCTCCAATCAAGGCGTTGGTAACGCCGGCGGCGTTGCCGGCGAAGCGCTTGCCCTTTCCGAACGGCAGCTCGGCAATCCAGTTGGCATTGATTTGGTGAGTGGTGTCGAAATCCGAGACTGCGCGACGCCCATTGGGATCGAAGGCATTTGCCAGGCGAGTTCCGGGAGATCCGACGTTGCAGCACGATGCCCACCCCAGACGCGCTGCCGAGGAAGTGATATCGGTAGACTTGGAATACGTATAGTTGAGGTCAAATTGCAATCCGCTGCCAAACTGCTTCCTGAGAGTGGCCTGCAGGGCGTTGTAATTCGATTTGCCAATGGAACTCCAAGCAAACATGCTAGTCGCCTGGTTATTTAGGTAGTTGCCTGGTCCTGCCCCAAAGCCGGTGCAGCCCGGCTGAGCGCAGAATGTGTAGGCCTTTCCCGTGTTATCCCCCAGACCGCGGTAGAGGTCGAGATCCCCGATCCCAACGACCTCGTTGCCGACGTAGGAAAGAAATGGATCGTAGTAAAGGTCGTAAATGGCCTGAATGAGGCTTTGATTGCCGGGAGCGGGGCTTAATCCTGCAAAATTGCCAAAGCTCTGGTATGCCGTGGCGCCGGCTTGAAGCGGCGGCAGCATATCGTGCCAGTAGACGGCAGTCGGGCCGATAGCCGCGTCGTTAATTGAGGAGTTCACAAAATTCACGTAGTCCTGAAAGGTTGGAAACGAGCTGTTTGGGTGCGCGAGGGCAACCTTGGCCAAGGCGGTGGCGGCAGCGTAGTAATCAACCCCGCTCTTGGGATCCACTATATCAAGCGGCTGCCTCAGGTCGCGCTGCGTGAGCAGATTGCGACCCAAGCGCCCAACATAAGAGAGTTGCAGCGACAATCTGTTCGGCAACTCGCGGCCAATGGAAAAATCGAAGGCGTAAGCGTAAGGATTCTTCATCGACTGATCGATTCCCCATGTGATCGCCTGGTTGTTTGGCAGCGGATGAAGCGCTGGCGGCGGCGGCTGAAAAAACACCTGGTTCGCCGGATTACCGCAGTTGTCGACCGGGCCGCAAGTGGGAATCTTGTTGATGTCGGTTATGCGGGGGACGTGGGCGGCATCGTCATAGCCAAAGGTACAGCAGGCGTTTTGAATCGTCGCCCCTAATCCGCCGGGAGGGTTCGCGTCGAAGGTGTTGAGCAACTGCATTCCAGCGCGATCGTAGACCTTGCTGAAACCGCCGCGAATTACTGTCTTATCGCCCTCGCCGAAGATGTTTCGCAGCCATCCGCCATGGGGACGAGGCGAGTATGCCACGGAGATGCGCGGCGAGATATTCGACTTTTGAAAATTGTACCAACCGGGTCCATGATTGGCTGGTCCCCCTAAAACAAAAGAGACCGGCGGGAGAGCGTCATATCCCGTGCCTTGCTTCATGTTCTTTACGATCTGATCAAACTGTGTCCCCAGATTGACATCCGGAGAAGCTTGGAATCCATTCACTTCCCATGGCGGCGGGAACAGCGACCAGCGCAAACCGTAAGTAACTGTGAGATTCGGTTTCACGCGCCACGAATCCTGTCCGTAGAACTCGTACCACTCGAGCCCATAGTTCCGCTTCACCGGGATGCCCGCAGCGAGCACGTTCCCCTGCTTGTCGTAGTTGTAGTTGGCGACGATGTCGGAAACCATGCCGAGCAAGCCCAGCACGGGGTAGTCGTACTGAAAAGCCGAAGCCGGCTCAGGGAGCCCAATGTTTGCGGGATCCAGATAGCCGCCGGTATTGGCGAATCCTGTCGGCGACATCCAATTGGTAGCTCCTTTTCCTTCGCTGAAGGAATGTTGCAAGCTGAGGCGAGGATCGCGGACGATACCGATGTTGCCGCCAAACTGAATGCTATGTTTCCCCTTGGTCCAGGAAAAATCATCGAGAAAGTTTTGTACTGGCGTCTGGGCATTGTGGTTATAGAAGACGGGTTGGTCGAGCCCGTAGAAGACGTTCCAATCCTGGCTTGTGTTTCCCAGTATGCCAACGCTCTGGCGGGTGAACCCCCAGTGGAACGCGTTGACCGCGGAGGAGCTGAGAACCGTCGTATATCCGACGACGAATCCCTTGCTGTGGTCGGTCATGGTCTGTTCGGGTGCCGATCCGGGCAGAAAGGGGTCCTGCGGATTGAATACATTCTGCAAGGCACCACGCCAGAACAAGGTGTGCTTACCGTCTGCGGTAATGTGGTAATCGAGTCGGGCGATGAAAGCATTGTTATCGAAGCGGATGGGCGCACGGAAACGAAATCCGGAATAGTTCAAGCCATCGCCCACGGAGGTGTCATTGGTTACGAATTGGCCGGTGCAGAATGTTTTGTCGAAGTAGCCGGTGTGACTCGAGTTCTCGATTGCAGGATTGATTCCGAGACCGAGAGGATCCAGGCTCGGATTTGAGAGCTGGGCCTGGGTCAAACTCTGGGTTTGCCCGTTTACGTCTACGTATTGGATGATGCCTTGGCATAGACTTGGCGTCGGAATTGCGCGCACCGTGCTCTCTTCTTCCCGCCGGCGTGTGCCCTCGTAGTTAGCGAAGAAGAACAAACGGTTTTTCTGAATCGGGCCTCCCACAGATGCGCCGAAGACATTTCTAATCAACTTAAGGGGCTGACGCACAAAGTAGTCGCTGGCGCTGGTGGCCGTATTGCGATGGTATTCGTAGAGCGATCCGTGGAAGCTGTTGGTACCGCTCTTGGTGATCAGCGACACCTGCGCACCCGAGCCTTCACCCTGATCAGCGTTGTAGTTGGATGTAGTCACGCGGAATTCCTGCACGGAGTCCGGTGTAATCGGCAGGACAGAGGTAAAGGCATAGCCGTTGGACTGGTCGTTCACATCCACGCCGTCCAGGGTTATGTTGCTTTGGTCGCTGCGCGCACCATTTACGGCGCCGTTGCGGGTGTCCTGATCCTTGACCTTGGGATCATCCAGATGCGGGCCATTTCCGATAGAGGTGACTCCGGCTTGCAGACTCAGCAAGTCCGGAACATTGCGGCCATCCAGCGGAATCTGCTTCACTTGCGTTTCGCTGAAAGGATTGCCAATTGAGGCATCGACCATGTTTAGCGCAGGGGCCTCGCCGCTGACGGTAATGCTCTCAGTGACAGATCCAACCTTCAGCCGGACGTTCGCGGTGGCAGGTGTGTTGACCAGGAGCTGCAGATCGGTCTGCTCGTAACGGGAAAATCCTTTGGCCGTCACCGTCAGGGTATAGGTCCCGGGGGACAGGGCGAAGAGTCGGTATTCTCCTTGAGTTCCAGTCATGATCGTGCGTTCCAGCTTCGACTCGATACTGGAAAGCATGACGCTGGCGCCGCTGATGGCACTCCCACTGGGGTCGGTTACGGTGCCTTGCAGCGAACTGGATGAGGTCTGGGCGACGGTGAGACTGGCCGTGACCACCAACTGCACTATCCATAGAATCGCAAACTGCTTTGTCGACTTCATGTACAGCCCTCCTGCCCAGAAATTCCTTATCAGGACCGAGCGGAACGAGACGGCTCGGGGCCAGAAACTTAGTGAAAACCGCGATCTCTTACGCTGCAAGTCCGACCATACAGTCGAACTCCTGCGCCACAGAATACGCCTGAGCCGAGCCTCTGGGCTTGTCTGGGAATGACAATGGACTTGTCTGAGAGTGACAAATACATTTCTGTAACCGCCACCCGACGCTTATGATCGCCGCGCGCGGGTGGGCGAGCGAACTCTGTGCTGCTTAACTGTCACGGCGAACAATAACGGAGCCGAACCCATAGAATGTGCGCATGGCAGTGTCCATGATTCCGGCAGCCATTCAAGGTCAGAAATACATTTCTCTCACCACGTTCCGCAAGAACGGGGCTGCGGTTCCGACCCCAGTATGGTTCGGTGAAGGGGATGGCAAGCTTTACATCATGACCCGATCGATTTTCGGCAAGTACAAGCGAATCCGAAACAATCCACAGGTTCGGGTTGCGCCATGCACCATTCGAGGCAGGGTTACGGGCCCGGAGTCCCCGGCAATAGCACGCATTCTGCCGGTTGAAGAACACTCGCGCGCACGCCAGATCATCAATCGCAAGTACTGGCTGGCGCGCCTGCCGCTGTTGTGGAGCAGAACTGACGCCTATATAGAAATTGCGTTTCCCTGAGAGCTGGTGCGAGCGCGCTCATTTACGCCGCTTCCCTGTCCCTGCTAACATAATTTGTTTGCAGATCGGTTCCGGCAGCTTTCTGATCTCGTCTTCATAAAAAACGGAGGAACATGGCTATCAAAATCGGCATCAACGGTTTCGGACGCATTGGCAGGAACGTGCTGCGCGCTTCCCTCAAAGACTCTAACCTTGACTTCGTAGCCGTCAACGACCTCACCGATCCCAAAACGCTGGCTCACCTTCTGAAGTACGACTCCATCCTGGGCAATTTGCCGAACAAGATTTCTGCCGGCACGGACAGCATTATCGTAGACGGAAAGGCGATTAAGGTTTTCGCAGAAAAGGACCCCGCGAAGCTTCCGTGGGAATCCGTGGGCGCGCAGGTAATCGTCGAGTCCACTGGTCGCTTCACCGACGCCGCAGATGCTAAGAAGCACATGCGCGGTCCGGTAAAGAAAGTGATCATCTCGGCTCCGGCCAAGAATGAGGACGTTACTCTCGTCCTCGGAGTGAACCACGACAAGTACGATCCGGCCAAGCATCACATCATTTCGAATGCTTCCTGCACGACGAATTGCCTGGCGCCGATCACCAAGGTCGTCCATGACAATTTCAAGATTATCAGCGGGACCATGACGACGATTCACTCCTACACTAACGATCAGGTCATCCTTGATTTCCCGCACAAAGACCTGCGGCGCGCGCGCGCGGCGGCGATTTCCATGATTCCGACTTCCACCGGCGCCGCCAAAGCATTGAAACTCGTGATTCCAGAGATGGCGGGTAGATTGGACGGCTTCGCCATGCGCGTGCCGACACCGAATGTCTCCGTGGTCGACCTGGTAGTCTTCGTCGAGAAGAAGACTTCAAAAGAAGAAGTGAACGCGGCGCTGAAAAAAGCCGCTGAAGCAGGGCCGCTGAAAGGCTATCTCGGATATGAAGAAGAGGAACTGGTCTCGGCCGATTTTCGCGGAGACCCCCGCTCTTCCATCGTGGACGCACCCATGACCCTGGTGGTCGGCGGCACCTGCGTCAAAGTGATCTCGTGGTACGACAACGAGTGGGGATACTCGTCTCGCGTTCGCGATTTGATCAATTATCTCGGCGCTAAAGGTCTGTAACGGCTGTCTCAAAAAAGGGGAGCCCATCTTGGCCGAGGGGGGTGGGCGCCCTGCTTCCTCACTATGATAGAAGGTTGAATCGAATGTCGAAGCTCTCCATCCGTGATCTTCCAGTCAATGATCATCGAATTTTCATGCGTGTGGACTTCAACGTCCCACTGGACGATGGACGCGTCATGGACGACACGCGCATGCGGGAAACTCTGCCCACCATCGAGTACGCACTCCGCCATGGCGCGCGTCTGATCCTGGCTTCACATCTTGGCCGGCCCAAGGGAAAACCGAATCCGAAGATGAGCCTAAAGCCGGTAGCCGAGCGCCTGCGAATGCTGCTCGACAAGGAACTGGCGCGGGGCGAAAACGTGGGTTTCTCGCCGGATTGCGTCGGTCCCGAGGCGGAAGAAGTCGCCCGCCAATTGGAAAAAGGGCAGACGCTTCTGCTGGAAAATCTTCGCTTCCATCCTGAGGAGGAAGCCAACGACGAAAACTTTGCCCGGCAACTGGCCCGCCTCGCCGACTTCTACGTTAACGATGCCTTTGGCACAGCACATCGGGCCCACGCCTCAACCGTGGGCATCACCAAATTCGTGCAGAAAGCCGCAGCCGGGCTGCTCATGGAGAAGGAGCTGCGGTACCTGGGCAAGGTCCTGCAACATCCCGAGAAACCGTTCATCGCCATTCTAGGAGGCGCTAAAGTCAGCGACAAGATCGGAGTCATTCAAAATCTCATGACCAAAGTGGACTCGCTCCTCATCGGCGGTGGCATGGCCTACACATTTCTCAAGGCGCAAGGGCTGGAAGTTGGCAAGTCGCTGGTGGAGGCCGACAAGCTTGAGCTGGCGCGAACACTGCTGGAGGAAGCCAAGAAAAGAAAGCTTAAATTTCTGTTGCCGGTCGATCACGTCGCCGCGGCCAAAATCGAACCCAATGCCGTGGTGCAGCAAATTGGCGAAGGCCAGCCAATCCCTTCAAATCTCATGGCACTGGATATCGGTCCTAAGACTATCGAATTATTCTCGGAGGAAATTTCGCGCGCTCGCACCATCGTATGGAACGGCCCCATGGGCGTCTTCGAGGTGCCGGCATTTTCGAAGGGAACCTACAAAATCGCTCAGGCGGTGGCGGACAATGTGGGAGCAACTTCGATTGTGGGTGGCGGGGATTCTGTTTCCGCCGTGCGCGCCGCCGGGGTGGCGGACAAGATCACGCATATCTCCACTGGCGGCGGAGCCTCGCTGGAATTTCTGGAAGGGAAAAAACTTCCCGGGGTCGAGGCCCTCACCGACAGACGCTAGGCAATCTTCAGCATGGGAGTGCATATCCACTCCAGTGACCTGCTCAGGTTTACGGCAGCGATCGGCGAACTGCAATACGACCCGCACTTCATCTGAAAGGAACCGATGCCGCGCACCAAGCTCATTGCCGCCAACTGGAAGATGTACAAAACCCCTGATCAAACGCGCGATTTCTTCCGCCATTTTCTGCCGCTGGTCTCAGGTCACGACCGCGATGAAATCGTGGTTTGCCCACCCTACGTTGACCTCGCGGCTGCCATGGAGGCAGCAAAGGGATCGAATATTGCAGTCGGCGCCCAAAACCTGCATTGGAAAGAAGTGGGCGCATTCACCGGCGAAATTTCGGCTCCCATGCTGCTGTCCCTCGGCGTCACTCACGTGATTGTGGGCCACTCCGAGCGTCGGCAGTATTTCGGCGAGACCGACGACACCGTCAATCTGCGCCTGAAGGCCGCACTTGGAGCCGGACTCACCCCCATCTGCTGCGTTGGCGAGGTGCTGGAAGAGCGCGAGGCGGGGCTTAGCGACGATGTTCTTCGGCGACAATGCGTCCGGGCTTTCCACGCAATTTCCGCAAAGAAGGCGGCGCGGCTAGTTGTGGCTTACGAACCGGTTTGGGCCATCGGCACGGGAAAAACAGCTACTCCAGAACTCGCGGCCGAGGCCCATGCCGTCATCCGCAGCGAGGCCGGCGAAGTGTTCGGAGAAGAATTCGCCGCCAATATGCGTATTTTGTACGGAGGATCGGTAAAACCAGAAAACGCCGCTGCCCTGATGGCGCAGGAAGAAATTGACGGAGCGTTGGTCGGCGGCGCCTCGCTGGAGCCGAAATCATTCGCCGCGATTGTGAAGTACTGACGCTCCTCGGTGGACCTGGCTACTTTCTGCGAATCGCCATACTGTGAGCGCTGGCGCCGAGAATCGACGGCTCTTGCTCCACCTTTCGAACCGATGCGAGCAAGCGCCCCGGTTGTGCGGGCTCACTCCACAACCGATCGAGATGGCGTGCGAGCCACTCCGCTCCTTCCCTTGCGGCCGATGCTACGACTTCAAATCCGGCGTCAAGAAACTCGCGAGAAAGCTCCTGTGGCCCATGCCGATGAAAGCAGGCATCGGTGAAATATTGCAGATTGCCCGTCTGATTCCGATGTTGCCATCTCCCAGATCACCAACAAGAATCTGGGAAACATGTGGGTCGTCAAAAAAAAAGCTGCTTCACGAATGGAGCAGCGAGGCAAAACCACGGATGCATGCTCCGCAGACAATTCCGCCTGGCCGCAGCACGGGATAGGCCTCACGCAAACAAGCTCGACGATCGTCGCGGTCAGCGCAAGTGACACCGCGGACCCTACCGTAGGATCGTCCGCGCTGCTGTGGGCATGTTGCAAGTAACGCGCATCCCCAACGTCCGCTGGCCCGACGGATGCCGCGGTTGCGCTGCCGAAGCCCTGAATGCCTGATCCCCATGCTTCGCTACCGGATCAATCCGGTGGACATGGTATCCGAGAGCCGCGAGCCAGCAAGCATAAACACCGGCGCCTCCACCTGCGTCAATAACGGTAGCGGGCGGATTTGGCAGGTGGCGCAAGATCAATTCTTGCGTGCGCGTGCTCGGGTTGAAAACCATCCGGCGCGCAAAGGCGACGACTCATCGGGCAGCGAATCGTGGCGAACAATTCCCGCAGTGACTCTTCCGTTTTATCCGACTTCATGGCAAGGCCGCTATGCCCCACTGGCGCGCCGGGCACCGCGATATCCCAGCTGCATGGAGACATGACGCGCGGCATCCTTCAGCGCTTCCAAAATTCGCGGCATGGTCTGTGGGTTGACCTGGTTGATGGTGCCGCTCAATCCCAGACTCGCCTCGATGCTTCCATGCTGGTTGAAGACGGGCGCACCCACGCAGCGCGCTCCCATGTTATTTTCCTCGTCATCCACCGCGTAACCTTGCTGACGCACCTTTTCTAGCTCCTTGAGCAGTCGGGGCGCAGTTGTGATGGTCTTGGGCGTGCGTTTCTCCATTCCTTGCTCGCTCAGAATTTTTTCCAGCCGTTCTCGGGTAATATGAGCGACCAGCGCCTTACCCACGCTGGTCGCGTGCACACGCATGCGGCGACCTACCCAGGTGTCCATCTTGATGAATCCTTGAGGCTCGACCTTCTCGATGTAAACCGCATCGGGGCCGTCGAGAATAGCCAGGTGACACGTCAGGCTGGTTTGTTCCATGAGCCGACGCATGATTGGCAACGCCACCTCGCGCACGTCTAAACCGCTTAGCGCTCCCCGGCTGAGGCTCAGAACCTTCAGCCCCACACGGTATTTACCCGTCCCCTGCTCGCGATTGAGATACCCCTTTTTTTCCAAGGTGCGGAGGATGTAACTGGCAGAGCTCTTTGGAATCTTCAACTTACGGCTAATATCAGCGTTGCTGAGCCCTTCCGATTCCTCCGCTACGGATTCCAACATGGCCAGCGCCCGCTCAACCGCGACGGAGGGCGAATCAGTCGGTGGGGACATACGTAGCGTCATGGTAACAAACCCCTAGGCGGACAACAAATCGAATGTATGTTCGGTATATTGAACAACAGTCTTGACCAACCCTCGGACCTGTCTTACGATCGGCCGGTATTTGGAATTATTGTTCAGTATATTGCACAACATGGAATCAGCAAGTCCACCGCAGGAGCTGCGAATGACGGCCACGGCATCGGAGATCGGCAATCCAGTCAACCATGTCAGCACCGCGCCCAAACCATTCGATCCAACCCACGATCTGCCCGCGGGCTTTTTGGATTTCTTCCTCCCCCTCCACAACATTTTCACGCCTTGGCAGCGGAAACTCGCTGACCAGCGCATTGAGGTACTCGAGGCATCGCTCGAAGGCGAGAAGCCTGCGCACAGCTTTCCTTCCGATATTGTTCGTAACGGCTGGCGCATTGAGTTGCCCGAGTGGTGTCAGGATCAGCGCAATCAGATGACCGGACCCGCCGACGATGCCGACCTGTGCGTGAAAATGCTCAACTCGGGCGCGCCTGGAGTGATGCTCGACCTGGAAGACTCCTGCGTAAATGAGTGGGAGCACCATGCGAACGGCGTACAGAATATTCTTGCCTGCCTGCGCGGTGACCTCACCTATTACGACAAGAAGCGTGAACGCAGCGTTTCCATCAAACCCAGCAGCACGGTGATCTTCACTCGTCCGCGTGGCTTGCACATGAGCCAAGCCGGACTCGTTCCCTCGGAAGTGGTTTCCGCTTCCCTCTTCGATGTGGCGCGCATTTTCTACGGCGTCGATCCGGCTGAGCTGAAGCATCCGCTTTCCTTCTACATTCCAAAGTCGGAATCCGCAGAAGAGGCGCTGTGGTGGCGCGATCTGTTCCGGGCTCTAGCCAAGTTGCGTGGCCTGCCGCACGACTACGTCAAGTGCATGGCGCTGGTGGAATCACACCCGCTGGCATTTCAGATGGAAGAATTCGCCTACAACCTGCGCGATCACCTCTTGGGTCTTGATCTGGGACGCTGGGACTACATGGCCAGCCTGATTCATTTCAATCTTGAAGACCCCTCCTGGGTACTGCCCGATCGCAACACCATTCCCCACAATGTCCCCTTCTTTCAGAATCTGCGCGAGCTGATGCCCGAGATTTGCCATCGTCGCGGGATTCTCGCAATCGGGGGAATGACGGCGCTGTACCCCAGCCGCGAAGATCCCGAACTGAACGCCCGCGCGTTGGCGGTGCTCGAACAAGACAAGAAAAATGAAGCCGACTGTTTGATGGATGGAGCTTGGACCGGGCATCCCGATCAAAATGCTATCGCGGTCGCGCAGTTCCCTTACCCGAACCAGCTTCTCTCCAGACCCAAGAATCCGGGGCGCTATCCAAATCTGCGGCCCGCGCCCGAAGGCATTGGCGAGCGCACGGTAAACGGAACACGCGCGGCCGTACGGACTGTCATCCGTTATCGCCACGGAGTGCTCGGCGGTAAAGGTGCAAGCCTGCTCGATGGCTACATGGAAGACCTGGCAACCGACCGCATCTACCGCCTGATGATTGCGCAGCGCGTGTTGCACCGCGATCTCGCCGGCATCATTGACGATCAAGGCCAAAGCATCAAACACACGCCGGAATTCATCACACGCCTCTTCGACGAAGAACTCAATCGCCTGCTTCGCGAGCTTGCTTCTGACTCCGCTCCCGAAGAAGCGGATCGCTTCCGCCGGGCGCGCGAACTCAGCCAGTCCATGATCGTGAATGGAGAATTCAACCCGGTATAAGTCTCCGCCCAATCCAACTTCAGGAGTGAACCCATGTCGGCTAACGGAAAAGGAAAGCACGCAACCCAGCGCCACCACAACCAGACGGAGCCGGTCCTTGGTGAAACCGAGCGCCTGGCACAATATGCCTTGGCTCAGGATTGCCTGCACCACGACTGGGCCAACAATGAGCGTTGGAAGGGCGTTGAACGGGCTTACTCGGCCGAAGATGTGCTGCGTCTCCGTGGATCGGTCCACATCGAGCACACGCTGGCTCGCATGGGCGCCGAGCGCTTGTGGCAATTGCTACAGACCGAGCCCTATGTCAACGCGTTGGGCGCGATGACCGGCAACCAAGCCGTGCAGCAGGTGCAGGCCGGTCTAAAGGCCATTTACGTCAGTGGATGGCAAGTCGCGGCGGATGCTAACAACGCAGGCCAGATGTATCCCGATCAAAGCCTTTACCCTGCCGACAGTGTTCCCCATATGTGCCGCCGCATCAACAACGCGTTGCAACGCGCCGACCAGATTCATCACGCGGAGGGGAAGGTCCCTCCCGCGCAGACCTGGTTCGCACCGCTAGTCGCCGACGCCGAGGCCGGATTCGGTGGAACGCTTAATGCCTTCGAACTGATGAAAGGAATGATCGAGGCTGGTGCCGCATGCGTTCACTTCGAGGATCAGCTCTCTTCGGCAAAGAAGTGCGGCCATCTCGGTGGAAAAGTTCTGGTGTCCACGACCGAGGCTATACAAAAGCTGGTTGCAGCCCGTCTCGCTGCTGACGTGCTCGGCGTACCCACGCTGGTTATGGCCCGCACCGACGCGAACAGCGCGCACCTTCTCACCAGCGATATTGATGCTCGCGATCGCGCATTCTGCACCGGCGAACGTACTCCGGAAGGGTTCTTCTGCATTCGTGGAGGAATCGACTCCGCCATTGCCCGAGGTCTCGCCTACGCGCCCTACGCCGATTTGATCTGGTGCGAAACCTCCGAGCCCAACATCGACGAGGCACGCCGTTTCGCTGATGCCATTCACGCGCGTTATCCGGAGAAGATGCTGGCTTACAACTGCTCGCCGTCATTCAATGCCACTACCGAGAAACCGGCATGTCGGCATACTCGAACCTCCAGGAAAAGGAGTTTGCCAGCGAGCGTGAGCATGGATATCAGGCCACGAAACACCAGCGCTTCGTCGGCACGGGATATTTCGATCAGGTGCAGCAGGTGATTAGCGGCGGCTTGTCTTCGACCACCGCTCTGGAGGGCTCAACGGAAGCCGAACAATTCTCGGCCGACGGGCAAAAGATCCCGCGAAGCGAAGCGCCCCTGATCCCGAGCCAGCCTCCGATTTCGGATTTGCCACAGGAAGAGATGCTGCAGCCCTCAGGAGACTAGTACATCGTACAAATAGTTCTTTATATTATCGACAACCTCGATTATAGTGAGGCATGCCGAGAGTGGCACCCGCCATCGAACTCAATCCCGTGATGAAGGCCACATTGGACCACTTGGCGCGGTCGGCGTCTACTC
>WNFC01032676.1_pt1 | contig 12398 bp, 11 predicted proteins | sample 5400541 | NCBI WGS metagenome assembly WNFC01 (sample SAMN13153342, study PRJNA577476) | soil metagenome | isolation source: 120 cm saprolite under Douglas fir tree site 2 hole 2 replicate 1 | place: USA:California | collected 2015-04-18 | reverse complement strand
CCCAGGAAGAAGGCCTGCTCCGTCTCGCCGAGGGGCGGCTGACGCGCTTCACGGCGGGGCTCCCCGACCGCCTGGTCGGCGCGGTGCTGCCCGTGGGTCCCCGCGATGTCTGGATCGCGACCGGGAAGGGCGTGGTCCGCTGGGACGGCGCCGGCATCAGCGCGCGCGGCCTCGACCCCCGGGTGAGCGGGGCGGTGGCGACGGCGATGATCGCCGACGGCGAGTCGAACGTCTGGATCGGGACCGCGCGCGGCCTCATGCGCGTCAACGCGGACGGCGTGTCCGCGCTGGAGCCGTCGGACCCCGCGCATCCGGCGGTCACCGCGCTCTTCGAGGACCGCGACGGGAGCGTCTGGATCGGCGGGCCCGGCGGGCTGGAACGGCTGCGCGAGGTGCCCTTCATGGCCCTCGGTCCCGCGCAAGGCCTCCCCTCCGATCTCGACGGGCCCCTGGTCGTGGACGCCGAGCGGCGCGTCTGCTTCGCCCCCCTCGCGGGAGGCGTCTTCTGCATGGTGAACGGACGCATCGCGGAGGTGCGTTCGGAGGGCCTGCCCGGCGACGTCGCCTACTCCCTCGCCGTTCGGGGCACGGACGTCTGGGTGGGACGCAAGAGCGGGGCGCTGACACGGATCTCGAAGGAGGGGGTGCATACGTATCGCTCCGCAGGTGGGCGAGAGGCCCCGCCGATCTACGCCGTGCACGTCGGCGCCGACGGCGCGGTCTGGGCGGGCACGCTGGGCGGCGGCCTCGAGCGGCTCCAGGACGGCGGCTTCGCCACCTACACCACGAAGGACGGGCTCCCCTCGGACACGATCAACTCCATCGCGGACCGCGCGGACGGATCGGTCTGGATCGGCACACCGGCCGGGCTCGGCGCGCTCTCCGGTGGATCGTGGCGCACGTACACCACGCGCGACGGGCTGCCTTCCGACGACGTGAACTGCCTGCTCGAGGACTCCGCGCGCACGCTCTGGATCGGCACCGCTGACGGCCTCGCCCTCCTCGACGGCGGGCGCGTGCGGGTTCCCCTGGGACACGTGCCCGCCCTGCGCGCGCAGATCCTCGGGCTGGCCGAGGACCGATTGGGATGGCTCTGGGTGGCGACGGCCCGGGGCGTCGTGCGCGCGCGGCGCGAGGCGCTGCGCGACCGCGTGCTCGCCCAGGGGGACGTGACCGCCTACGGCGCCGGGGAGGGGCTCTCCGGCACCTCCTTGGCCAAGCGGCACCGCACCGTGGTCGCGGACGTGGCCGGCCGCATCTGGTTCTCCACCGATCGTGGCCTCTTCGCGGTGGATCCGGCGCGGGCGGCGGACGCCGTGACCCCGGTGGTGTCCCGCATCGAGTCGCTGTCCGCGGACGGCAAGTCGGTCGAGATCTCGGAGCCGACGCGCGTACCCGCGGGCCCGCACCGCGTGACCTTCGCCTTCTCGGGGGTGAGCCTCTCCGCGCCCGAGAGCATCCGCTATCGTTTCCGCCTCGACGGCTTCGATCGTGGCTGGAGCGAGCCCGTCACCACGCGCGAGGCCGCCTACACGAACCTCGGGCCAGGGGCCTACCGCTTCCGTGTCATGGCGTCCAGCCGCGAGGGCGTCTGGCGCGGCTCCGAGGCCTCGGTGGGCCTGGAGATCCAGCCCACGCTGTCGCAGATGGCCCCCGTACGCGCCGCCGCGGCCGCCGCCGCCCTGTTCGTCCTCGGTGTCCTCTACCACCTGCGCCTGCGCCGCCTGACCCGCGAGATGACGGTCCGCTTCCAGGAGCGGCTGGACGAGCGGACCCGCATCGCGCAGGACCTCCACGACACGCTGCTGCAGGGCTTCCTGAGCGCATCCATGCAGCTCCACGTCGCCGTCGAGGACGTGCCCTCGCCCTCGCCGGCCCGCCAGCGCCTCGACGGCGTGCTCGCGCTGATGGCGCGCGTCATCGACGAGGGGCGCAACGCGGTGCGCGGCCTCCGCTCGGTGGAGGAGGAGTTCGACCTCGAGCAGGCCTTCGCCCGCGTCCGGGACGACCTGCGCCTGGACGACCACGTGGAGTTCCGGGTCCTGCGCGAGGGACCGGCGCGTCCGTTGCACCCGATGATCCGTGACGACGCCTATCGCATCGGACGCGAGGCCCTGGTCAACGCGATCCGCCACTCCGGAGCGAAGCGGATCGAGGTCGCGGTGGAGTGCGCGCCCCACCAGCTCCGCGTCCTCGTCCGCGACGACGGCCGCGGGATCGACCCCGAGGTGCTGCGCGCCGGGCGCGAAGGCCATTGGGGGCTCTCCGGCATGCGCGAGCGCGCGGAGCGGGTGGGCGGGCACCTGCGGGTCTGGAGCCGTCCCGGCGCCGGCACCGAGGTCGAGCTGTCCGTGCCCGGCCACGTGGCCTTCCGCTCCTGGGCCCCGCCCGGCTTTCGCGCGCGCTTGGCCGCCCTCGCCCGCCGGTGGCGGCCCCGAGCACGCTGACGGGTGGGCGCGGCTAGGCCGCCAATCGAACCTCCTTTGCGGCGCGGGCGATGAGCGCGGCGACCGCCTCGGGCTGCGAGACGTAGATCGCGTGGCTGCCGGCGTGCTCGATGACCGTCGCGCCCGCCCGCTTGGACATGAGGCGCTGGGCCGGCGGCGGGATCATCCTGTCGTCGGTGGCCACCAGGTACCAGCTCGGCTTGCGCTTCCAGGCCGGCTCGCTGATCGCGCCGGCGAGGGCGTCCACTCCCCACGGGACCTGGGAGTCGGCCATGAAGGCGGCCTTCGCGGGCTCGACGTCGGCGGCGAAGGACGCGGCGAACTTCGCCCGGTCCAGGAGCAGGTATCCCTCGCGCGGCGGAAGGATCGGGGGAACGGATGCGCCCGGCGGCGGATCCTTGATGAGCGTCGCGACGGATTCACCCTTGTCGGGCGCGAAGGCGGCGATGTAGACGAGCCCCTCGACCTTGGGATCGTTGCCGGCCTCCGTGATCACCGCGCCCCCGTAGGAGTGGCCGACGAGGATGGCGGGCCCATCCAGCGCGGCGAGGACGCGTCGCGTCACCGCGACGTCGTCGGCCAGCGAAACCGTCTGATTCTGGACGACGCTGACGCGGTATCCGTCCCTCTTCAGGATTCCGTAGACGCCTTCCCAGCCGGATGCGTCCACGAACCCGCCGTGCACGAGAACGACATCGACGCCCTTGGGTGCGGCCATCGCTCCTCCTTGTCTGCGGTGCGACCCCGGGTCGCAGCCGGACCGATTGTCACGATCACGGCCGGAGCGCGAATCCCGAGATGGAGGTGTTTTTCGATATCCCTCCCGGTGGTGCCCTCGAATACCGCGATCTGGGGATTCACGCGCGGACGGAAACCGCTAGGCTCCGCTCGCTCGTCGAAGCCCTTCGAGGAGGATGCGCGTGCAGCGGCTGTTCACGACCTTTCCGGGCGGCGCACCCGGCTTCGGCCTTCTGCTGCTGAGGCTCGCGGTGGCGGCGGTGCTCGCCGAGCACGCCGGGGCCTGCCTGTTCGACGCCGGCGCGAGCAGCGGCGCTTGGACCGTCGGAGTCCTGGCGGCGGCGGCGGCCGTGCTGCTCGCCCTCGGCTTCTTGACCCCGCTGAGTGCAGCGTCGGCGGTGGTCATCGCCGCCGGCCTCGCCCTGCGCGTCCTCCCTTCGCCATCCCGGAGCGCCTTTGGAGTCGGCGCGGCCACGTTCGCGCTGACCCTGGCCGCGGCGGCGCTGGCCCTCCTCGGCCCGGGGGGCTTCTCCGTCGATGCCGTACTGTTCGGACGACGCGAGATCACGATCCCGCCCCACCCGCACGAGCGCTGAGCGGTCGTCACCGGGACGGCGACGCGCCCGCGGCTCCGCGCGCCGCGCCCGCGTCGTCGGCGGGACGCACGGGCAACCCCGTGATCCACGCCAGCTCGCGCTCGAGGTCCGTCCCCGCGGTCTCCGCGGTCTTCTCGCGCGTGAGCACGGAGTGGACGGCGCGGAAGTAGGACCGCGAGACCTCCGCGTACTTGTCGCCTGCCACCGCGGACGGCCGGGAGACGATCCCGGCCTGGAACACCTCGCGCAAGCGCGAGTAGTACGGATGGGCGGCGAGCACTCCGGGGTCGTCGTAGACGGCGGCAATGGTCGGCGGGACCGAGGTCACGCGCGAGCGGGCGCGCTGGATGTCGGCGCGGGAGAGGTACCTCACCAGCGCGACCGCTTCCGTGGGGTGGGCCGAGTACCGCGAGACGGCCAGCGCGTTCTCGCCGAGGGTACCCGCGCGTCCCCCCGTGCCACCGGGCAAGGGTGCGATATCGAAGCGGCCGCGCAGGGGTCCTTCGTTCCAGGTCGCGAGGGCGCTGCCGGGCCAGCTCCGCAGGAACGCCGCGCGTCCGCCCAGCCACGCGTCTTCGGCCTCGACCTCGCGGAACCCGATGACCTCGGGCGGCGAGATCGTGCCGATCCACGACGCGGCCCGTGCCCAGGCTCGCCGCGCGCGCGGGTTGTTCACGGAGATGGCCCCGTCGTCCTCGAGGATGCGGCCTCCACCTTCCGAGGCCTGCCATTCGAGCGCATTGCAGGTGAGGCCCTCATAGGGAGCGCCCTGCCAGACGTACCCCCAGAAGTCGGTGCGCCCCCGCCGACGCTCGCCCGCCTGGATCGCGGCCGCCATCGAGGCCAGCTCGTCCCAGCTCGCGGGCGGATGCGTGAACCCGTAGGTACGGAGGAGATCGGTCCGGTACAGAAGGATGCCCACGTTGGCGTGGTAGGGGATCGCTACCAGGCGGCCGCGCACGACGTTATTGGCCACGAGCCCGGGGAAGTGCCGGCCTCGCTCGCGCTCGAAGTGGGGCGAGAGGTCCAGGAGGTGATCGGCGAGCGTCCCCGGCGCGATCGCGTCGACGACGAAGACGTCGGGCGTCGTCCCGCGGCCCTCGAGGATGCGGCGTTCCAGGGCGAGCTGCTCGTCGGTGAACTGCGGCGGGAGCTGGCGCTCGACGGCGATCCCCGTCTCGCGCGTGAAGTCCTCGAGGGCCCGCCGCGCCCACTCCGTGTACGCCCGGTTCTCGACGGGGACGATGTCGAGCAGCACCAGCGAGGCCGGCGCCGGGCGCCGTGCGCACGCCGGCGCCAGGGCGAGCGTCAGCATCGGGAGGGCGGTCAGGCGGCGCACCGCCTGACGCTACCACCTTCTGACGGACCAGGGCCTCCACCACGGCGCGCTGTCGCTCCAGGGCCTGGTTCCGCGTCCAGGTCTCCAGGACGCGACGGTGCTCGAGCATCCCCGTGACTCGTATCGCCGTCCGTCGCACCCATGCGCCTCGAGCCTCAGCGAACACTCGCGCGAACGCTTTCTGCGCCCGCTCGCGTTCAGTCGGCATTCAGACCGTTCGAGAACGACGCTTCTCCCCGCAACCCCGTGACGCTGATGCAGCTCGATGCCAAACCGGATGGCTTTCGCGCTTTCCTGCTGGCGCTGCGCGCCGAGGTGATCGCGTTCGGACGGCCGGTGGTGTATGTCCACGGGGATACGCACACGTTCCGCATCGACAAGCCGCTCTTCGACGCCCAGACCGCGTCACTGTCCCCGCGCCATAGGTCCGCTGGGTCGAAGATTCTGCGGTCAAACGTTCAAGGCCGGTTCCTTCGCTGCCATGCGCCCGGCGTCACTCCGACGATCTCCTTGAATACTCGAGCGAAGTGGCTCTGTTCCGCGAATCCAGTAGCGAGAGCCACTTCCGCCAGCGAGCGCGCTCCCTCCCTGAGCATGATCTGAGCGGCCTGGATCCTCTCGCTCAACTGCCACTTGTGCGGGGATGTCGACATCGACACCTTGAACGCCCGCGAGAAGCTCGATGCCGACAGACCGACCAGTCTCGCCAGATGACTCACGCGCACCCGCTCGGACAGATGCGTCCTCATGTACTCGGTCACCTTCCTGACTTGCCAAGGCGCGAGTCCACGGCGGGCATCCGTGGAACTCCGCCGCAAGCCCTCGGCCCGCCGCCCGAGCTTCTTGAGCCCCAGCAAGAGGGCTTCGACATCGGATGAGGAGAGGCCGGCCATGACCGCCTCGATGTCCCGTTGATGTTTTTCGTAGAGAGTGGCGGCGAAGCGAAGCCCGGTGGGACTCAATGCGTGCAACTCATCCCTCGCGCGACGGTCTCGGCGCGCCAGGGCCAGGCCCCGTCGCGTCAGGGAATCCAGGACTCGCGACACTCCGGTGCTGGTCACCGGGACCTTGGAGGCGATCGATGAGGTCTCCAGCGGTCCCTTGTGCAGGAGGGCTTCCAAGACGACGAACTCCTCCCAGGACACGCTCTTCTCCACGAGGGCGTTCGCGAGGAAATCGGCGAGGGACCGATGAGCCCGCGTGAGCACGATCATGAGCTTCGGCCCACCAGGGGCGAGGGCCGTCCCCGTCGAAAGGAACGCCGTTGCTACGGCCGTGGCCGCAGCATCGCCTTGAGCGGATTCGCTCGTTTTCTTCAATAGGCGCTCGTAACCGTCAAGACTGCGGCCGCCGCGCGGCCGAATATCGAGAGTGACGCCGATGCCTGGGCGCCGCAAGCGGGCGCGTGTGCGACGTTCACGAGCCCTTCAGCGGCCCACTCTACGCCAGAGTCGCCGATGGCTTCTACGTGCGGGCAAGGCTCGCGTCTTGAAAGGGGAGGATCGATGGTTCCGAAGATCGCCTACTGGACCACCACCATCATCGCCGCGGCGATGTTGCTGATGGCCGTCACCTACCTGACCGGCAGCGCGCAGATCGTCGCCGCCATCAACCACCTTGGCTACCCGCAGCATCTCAGAGTGGTTCTCGGCGTCGCCAAACCGGCCGCCGGCGTCGTCTTGCTCGTGCCCGGGCTCCGTGTGTTGAAGGAGTGGGCCTACGCGGGAGTGAGCTTCGCGTGGTCCATGGCATTCCTCGCGCACTGGCTGGCCGGCGACGGAGCCATGGCGTTCCTTCCGCTCGTGCTCCTGAGCCTGTTGATCGTCTCCTATCTGACCAGGCCGGCGAGCCGCCGTCTGGCTCCAACGACGGCGCCGGTCGGCCAGACCGCCGGTTGAGCGGGCGACCCCACGATCTGATGAGGTTTCAGCCATGACGAGCGACCGAACGATTCTCATCACCGGAGTGACCGGCAATCAGGGCGGCGCGGTTGCGCAGGCCCTGCAGGGTACCGGGTTCCATCTGCGCGGCCTGACGCGCACGCCGGACGGCGAGCGGGCAGCGGCGGTGGCGCGCCGCGGCGTCGACGTCGTCAAGGGCGATCTCGACGACGAGGCGACGCTGCGCCGTGCATTGGCCGGCGCGTGGGGCGTCTTCGGCGTGCAGACCGCGTCGGAGGCGGGCGTCGAGCGGGAAGAGGCGCAGGGCAAGCGTCTGGCGACGCTGGCGCGCGAGGCCGGCGTCGAACACTTCGTCTACACGTCCGTGGGATCGGCGCACAAGCGGACGGGCATCCCGCATTTCGACAACAAGTGGCGCATCGAGGAGACGGTGCGCGCCCTCCGCTTCCCCTCGTACGTGATCCTGCGGCCGGTGTTCTTCATGGAGAACCTGCTCGCGCCCTTCAGTCTCCAGGGCTCCACGCTGGCCTGGGCGCTCGGGGCCGGCACGAAACTGCAGATGATTGCCGTGGACGACATCGGCTGGTTCGGCGCGCGCGCGTTCACCGACGCCACCGCCTTGAACCGCCGCGAGATCGATCTCGCCGGTGACGTACGAACGCTGCCGGAAGCGGCGGAGATCCTGACGGAGGCGCTGGGTCGGCCGATCGTTTTCGCGCAGACGCCGATCGAACAGGTCCGGCAGTACAGTAAGGAAATGGCGGCGATGCTGCAGTGGTTCGATCGCGTCGGCTACAGCGCTGACATCGCCGGCCTGGAACGCGAGTTCGGCCGCGCGCTCACGAAGCTCCCCGACTGGGCACGCCGCCACGCGCGACCAGATGGGCGCTGAAACGCCCACGGGGCAGACTCGAGGAGACCTGGCATGAAAGCGGTCAGATTATTGGAATACGGCGGGCAGTTGATGTTCACCGATGTACCGACGCCGACGATCGCACGGGACGAGATCCTGGTGAAGATCAAGAGTACCGCCGTCAACCATCTGGATCTCGTCAAGGCCTCCGGAGCGGCAAGGCAGATACTCCCGATCGACCTGCCGTGGATACCTGGTCATGAGTTCTCAGGTGTCGTCGAACAGATTGGCAGTGACGTTGCGGGGTATGCGCCAGGTGATGCCGTGTTCGCTGCCAACGGAATCGGCGGCGGCTACGCGGAGTATGTGGCGGTCAAGCCGGCGGTCATGGCAAGGAAACCATCCAACCTCTCCTTCGAGGAGGCGGCATCAGTGCCGGTGGCCGCCCAAACGGCGTGGCAGGGACTCTTCACCCACGGTCACCTGGAAAAGGGACAAACGATCCTCATCCATGGTGGTGCCGGCGCGGTGGGCGCCTATGCGGTGCAACTAGCATCGCATGCAGGGGCCACCGTCATTGCCACGGCCAGCGGCGGCGACGAGGCGTACCTCAACTCCATCGGAGCCAGCCGGGTCATCGATCATCGAGAGGCGCAATTCGAGAAGGTCCTGCGAGAGAAGGTCGACGTCGTCTTCGACCTGGTCGGTGGCGATGTACAGAAGCGGTCGTTCCTCGTCTTGAAGGAAGGCGGCCATCTCGTCTCGGCCACCCAGCCCGTGTCGCCGGAAGAGGCCGCGAGGCACCGTGTGTCGGGCGAGATGATGAGGCTCGCGCCGTCAGCGGACGTGCTGGGCGGAATCGCGCGACTGCTGGAAGAGGGGACGATCCGACCAGACGTCGCGACCGTGTACGCGCTCCCGGATGCGGCCCAGGCCTGGAAGGACATCGCCGGGAACCTGCCAGGGGTTCATGGGATGTCGCCCAGTGGGCCGGGCGCGGCAACACGCAGGTCACACGGCAAGATCGTGCTTCGTGGTCGCCTGTGCGGGCCATGAGATTGCCCTCTGATCTCGCTGCCCACGAGAAGACGATCATCGAAAATGCATTGCGACAGGCGGCGGGACGAGTCTCTGGCGAAAACGGGGCGGCCGCGATACTGGGGATCCCTAGGCAGACCCTGGAGTCGAAGCTGAAGAAGCTCGGAATCAAGCCGTATCGCTTTAGAGCGTCGTGACCTGGGTCAGCGAGAGCGGATTGGCGAATGCCGAAGATCGGGCATATGCCGAAGTCTCAGCGACGAGCGATTTTCTAACCAACTGAAACTAAACTGGTTCGCGTATGGCAGCGATGTTGCCCCCTACTTCGTATCGCCAGACCATCGCTGGGGCCCGGCGGGGGAGGAAACCATGACGTCGAGGGAGGATGATCGCCGCCCGGCCTACGGGGCGCAAATGGCGTCGTACTTCCGGCTCGGGGGCGCTCGGAGCCTCGTCATTCGGTCCCGAACCAAGCCCCAGTTGGCCATCACTCGCCTCGTCTCCGACACCGGCATGCCGGAGCGCACCGGGTCGATCCCGCCAGAAAAGGCGTTCGTCGTCTCGGTCCATCTGACGCCCGCGGCGCCGCGGGGGTGCGAGATCTGGGTGGACGATCGATACTCACGAATCGGGGAGTGGCCGGCCGGCGGCGTAGGTATCTATGACTTGGAATCCAACCCGCGTACCCGCAATCCCGGTCCTGTCGACTGGGTTCACTACCACGTGCCGCGCGCGCTCTGGGATGAATTCAGCGACGACGCGGGGGTCCGCCCGATCGCCGACCTCCTGTGCCGCCACGGACGCGTCGATCCAGTTCTGCACCGGCTGACAGAGATGATCCTCTTGTCGGTGGATACTCCCGAGTCCTTCTCAGACCTCTTTCTTGACTCCTTCCGGCTCCTCTTCTGCACTCACGTGGCCCAGACGTATGCACCGTCGTTCCACGTCCCGGCGATACACCGCGGTGGTCTCGCGCCCTGGCAGAGGCGGCGGGCGGCGGAGCTGCTCGCCAGCCATCTCGACGGTTCCATCCGGCTGGCGACGTTGGCCCGTGAGTGCGGGCTGTCGGTCAGCCACTTCGCGCGATCGTTCCGTCAGTCGTTTGGGACGTCGGCGCACCGTTACCTCATACGGCAGCGCGTCGAGAAGTCGAAGGAGCTGTTGACGCTTTCCCATCGTCCACTCTCGGAGGTGGCACTCGACGCCGGCTTTGCGGACCAAGCCGCGTTCAGCCGAACGTTCAAGGCTGTTGTGGGGAGTTCTCCCGGCCAGTGGCGAAGGGAAGCTGAGCATCTTGGGCGGTCTTGCGTCCTCCCCCGAGTCCGGGAGCGCTCAGGCGACTGAGGCGTCCACGCGACGTCTTTCTCCTGTCATCGACGATTCCCGTTGGCAGCAGCTTCTTCGATGACTTTTGCGACTTCGGCCGGATGCGACAGCATCGCGACATGGCTCGACGGCAGTACCGTGGCCCTGGCCTTGATTTGTTTGGCCATGCTCTTTTCCTGCTCGGGATCGATCATGCGGTCGTTGCTCGACACGACGTACCACGCAGGCTTCGCGCGCCAGGCCGCTGCGGTGGGCTTGGCGTCGAAGATCGCTCCGGATGTCTTGGGTTGCGCGGCGACCAGACGAGCCTTCTCGACCGGCGCCAGATCCTGGGCAAAGTCCTCTTCGATGCCCTTCGGTGAGAGCAGGAGGAACCCGCTGGGTTGCGGTTGGATTTGATCAGCACCGGCAGGCTTCGCGAAGGCCTGACTGATTTCGCCGATCGACTGGCCCGCGTCTGGCGCAAATGCCGCGACGTACACCAGGCTCACGACCCTGAGATCATTCCCGGCCTCGGTGATCACCACGCCCCCGTACGAATGACCGACGAGAACGGTCGGACCGTCTTGCGCCGCGAGCGCCCGCCTGGTCGCGGCGACATCGTCAGCGAATGACGTCAGGGGGTTGCTCGCCGTCGTCACGCGAAAGCCCTTCGCTTTCAGCAATGGAACGATCTTCGACCAGCTCGAGTCGTCCGCAAACGCGCCGTGTACCAAGACGACATTCTTCGCTGCCCCGGCCGAACGACCTTGCGCCATGGTTGCACCTCCAAGTGAGTACGACGCGACGGCGTACCCCAGTGCGGTCGTCGCCATGAGTGTTCGCATTGGCCCTCCTGCCGGAAGCTCATCTCAGGTGCCTCGAACCCTCTTGAACGACTCGACTGTTTTTGTCGTTCTGGCTTCAAAGCGGTGTCCTGATGTCTGCGCGCCGCCACACCGTGTGTAGAGTCGTGTCACCTTCGAGGAGACGAGACACATGCTGAATGCCCAGCCGAAACGCTGTTCCTGGGTCAAGGTCGACCACGTGCCGATGCTCGAGTATCACGATCGCGAATGGGGCGTGCCGACGCACGACGACCGCACCCATTTCGAGTTCCTGATTCTGGAAGCGGCGCAGGCGGGGCTCAGCTGGTCGATCGTCCTCAACAAGCGCGACGGCTACCGCCGCACGTTCAGCGACTTCAATCCAGAGAGGGTCGCTCGATACTCCGAAGCCCGGATCGACAAGCTGACCGCCGATCAACGGATCATTCGGAACCGCGTGAAGATCGCCGCCGCGGTGAAGAACGCGCGAGCCTTTCTGGCGGTGCAGGAAGAACACGGGAGCTTCGATGCGTATTGCTGGCGATTCGTCGACGGCCGGCCGCGACAGGGTCGATGGAAGACCATAGGCCAGATTCCCGCGACGACGCCCGAGTCGGACGCGTTCAGTCGCGATCTGAAGCGGCGGGGATTCAGCTTCGTCGGATCCACCGTGATCTACGCGCACATGCAGGCCGTGGGCATGGTCAACGACCATTTGATCGACTGCTTCCGATATCGCGCCGTTCGGCGGCGTGGCATCAGCGGCGAGTAAAGGCGACCCGACGGTCGGAGTCGGAGGCGCAAATGACAAATGTGACGCGATTGCGCAAGAGCGAGGGTGCCTCCTGCCTCTAGGCTTGGGCTTTCGAGGTGAGGCCAGCGATGAACGGCGAGGGTCTGACAACACACGTTGCCGATGGAATCGCCGTCATTACCCTCGGCAGCACGCGACGCATCTATATCGACCAGGAGACGAGCGACGCGCTATTCGAGGCGCTGAATAAGTGCGCCCGCGACACCGGCGTTCGCGTCGTCATCCTGACCGGCGCTGGCCCCGGATACTTCGTTCGTCACTATTCGATACCGGAACTGATTCGCTTCGCGGAGTCGGTGCGCGCCACCGGTCGCGAGTGGCCCGAGGCGCGATTCATTGACGGGCCCATCTCGGTGTGCGAGAGCATGCCCAAACCAGTCATAGCCGCCATCTCTGGCACATGTCTGGCCGGTGCATTCGAATTGACGCTCTCCTGCGATCTTCGCATCGCCGAGGATGGGGACTACCAGATTGGCTTCCCGGAGACGAACTTTGGACTTCTGCCCGGTGCCGGCGGCACGCAAAGGTTGCCACGCACCA
>WNFC01059827.1_pt1 | contig 12400 bp, 9 predicted proteins | sample 5400541 | NCBI WGS metagenome assembly WNFC01 (sample SAMN13153342, study PRJNA577476) | soil metagenome | isolation source: 120 cm saprolite under Douglas fir tree site 2 hole 2 replicate 1 | place: USA:California | collected 2015-04-18 | reverse complement strand
CGCATCCGGTACCGGCCCAGCTCGGACTTCACGTGGATGTCGTTGATCACCTCGGGGGTGAAGATGTTGCTGTGCCCGAGCACAGCCTTGCCTTCGCGGTCAATCGTGGTCACGTGTTCTTTGCGCCTCTCAGTGCTTCCAGCTGGCTTCGCCAGTGCTTCCCGCTGGCTTCGCCAGTGCTTCCGCTGGCTTCGCCAAGTCAGAGGACGAGCTTGCGTTCGGCCGGCTCGAGGTTGTCGTAGTTCCAGAGCTTGCGCCCGCATACGAGGCGGCTCGATGCCGTAGATGCCGAGCTTGCGCGCCAGAAACTCGTCATCAGTCGGCGTCAGCTCTGCCTCGACGCAGTCCACGCCCAGCGAGGTGATCTTCCCGCCCACATAGATCGCGCCGTCGTACATCGAGTCGCCCAGCCCGCCGCCCACGTTGCCGCAGATAATCTGCCGGCCGCGCTGGAGCATGAACCCCGTCATCATGCCCGCGTTGCCGCCGACGAGGATGGTGCCGCCCTTCTGGTCGATGCCCGACCGGGCCCCGACATCGCCGCGGACCACCACGTCGCCGCCACGCAACGCCGCGCCGGTCAGCGACCCTGCGTTCTTGTCGATGAGGACCACGCCGGACATCATGTTCTCGGCAGCCGACCACCCGACCCGGCCGCTGATGTGAATCTCCGGCCCATCGATCAGGCCGCACCCGAAGTAGCCGAGGCTGCCCTGGATGCTGATCTTGCAGCGGGCGAGGATGCCGACCGCGATCGAATGCTTCGCCCCGGGGTTCAGGATCGTGACGTCCTCGATGCCCTCGTCGTACACAAGGCGGCGCAGCTCGAGGTTAATCTGCCGCGTGGTGAGCTGGTCCGCGTCGAAAACTGCCCGGCCCGCCTCGATCGTCGCGATCTTGGGCGGGCGGGCATCAGGCTCGGCCAGCCCGCGGGCGTCATATCTGATCTTCACCGGTTCCACACCAGCACTTCGCGCTCGTAAGGGTCGTGCGTGTCGATCTCATGGCCGATCACCGCGCGGATGGCGACCTCTTCGGAGGCCAGCGCGACCAGCTCACCGGACTCGTACAGCACCAGGGGCTTGGCGGCCATCTCGTCCTTAGCCACCCCGAGCGAATCGGCGGTCACGACGAGGTAGGTGAACACACCGTCGAGCTCGTCCAGGCTCTGCTTCATCGCCGTCTCCAGGGACAGCCCGTCGTCCATTTTCTGGGCCAGGTAGACGGCGATGATCTCGGAGTCGCATTCGGACTGGAAACGGTGGCCCATCCGCTCGAGCCTGCGGCGCCACATGTGGTAATTGGTCAGCTGCCCGTTGTGTACCACGGCGATGTCGGAGAACGGGTAGGCCCAGTACGGGTGCGCGCCGGAGATGTCCACGTCCGACTCGGTTGCCATCCGGACGTGGCCGATCGCATGGGTGCCGGTGAAGCCCCCGAGCCGGTATCGCTGCGAAACGCTCTCGGCGTCGCTGAGGTCCTTGATGATCTCCAGCGAATGGCCGAGCGACAGGACCTCGCAGCCCGGCACGTCCTCGATGTAGTCAGCGAGGGGCTTGAGCTCCCCGCTGTAGCGGAACGTGACCCGGTACGCGTACTCCTGGTCGCTGCGGATCATGTCGACCATGGCGCCGATCTTGGCGAGCCGGTGCTCGACCTCGTCGCGGTGCCGTTCCAGCCGCTCGGCCCAGCCGAAGTCGCGCTTCTCGTTCGGGTCGGCCAGCTTGATCCGCATGACCAGCAGCTCTCCCGGCGGCCCGTACAGCGCGAACCCGCTGGAATCCGGGCCGCGGTGCTTCATGGACTGCAGCATCCTGGTCATCTCTGAGCCGATGTCGCCAGTCCCGTCCCGGTGAATGATGCCGGCGATCCCGCACATGTGCTCGCCCCTTTCGGCTACGGGAGGACGTCCAGGTACTCCGCGATATCCCAGTCAGAGACCGAGGCGCAGAAGCGTTCCCACTCGTCGGTCTTGTAGTGGTGGAACACCCTGTACATCTCGCCTGGCAGTGCCTCCCTGATCACCTGGTCGGCTTCCAGCGCCTCCAGAGCGGCGCCGAGATTCATCGGCACCCGCTTGACGTTCTTGCCGCCCGCGATGGCGTCGTAGATGTTGCGGTCCTCCGGCGGCCCGGGATCCAGGTTGCGGCTGATGCCGTCCGCCATGGCCTTGATGATCGCCGCGAAGGAGAGATACGGGTTCACCGCTGAATCCACCGACCGGTATTCAAACCTGCCGGGGGCGCTCACCCGCAGCGCTGTGGTCCGGTTCTGGAATCCCCAGTCGGCGAACAACGGCGCCCAGAAGCCGGTGTCCCAGAACCGCCGGTAGGAGTTGACGGTCGGTGCGGTTATGCAGGTGAGGGCGGCCAAATGCTCCAGCACGCCGCCGATCGCGTTCAGCCCGAGCTTGCTGGGCATCCGCGGGTTGTCGGTGTCGGGCATGAACATGTTCTCCCCGCCCTGCCAGAGCGAGATGTTGTGATGGCAGCCGTTCGCGGAGACCCCCATGAACGGCTTGGGCATGAAGCACGGATAGGCGCCGAGTTCCCGGCCCACCTGCTTGCAGATCTGGCGGTAGGTGGTGAGCCGGTCGGCCGTAGCCTCCGCCCGGTCGAACATCCAGTTGAGCTCGAGCTGGCCAGGGGCGTCCTCGTGGTCGCCCTGGATCATGTCGAGCCCCATCGCCTTCCCGTACTCCATCACCTTGTGAATGAGCGGCTGGAGTTCGGCGAACTGGTCGATGTGGTAGCAGTACGGCACCCGAGCGGTCTTGGGGTCCCACGGCAGCTGGCAGAACGTTTCGACATCGGGCAGCCCGACGAGCTCCCATGCCTCAGGCCCGTAGCCGATGTAGTTGCCGTGCCGGTCGGTGAAGAGGTTGGCGGTCGAGCCGTAAACTAGCTGGAAGCCGCGCTGGGCAATGGTTTCCCAGTGATCCGCTGGCACGCCCTTGCCCATAATGCGGCCGGTGACAGAGGCGAACTGGTAGTAGATGTAGGTGATTCCCTTGGCATCGATGTCGGCGCGGACGCGCTGGATGGCATCGGCGCGGCCATCGGTGGCAAGGAACCGCTCGAGGTCGGTCGACACGGGGGGCCTCCTAACGGTCTGTCCGCCTCGCCCGGTTATGGCATCCCACTTGGCGCACGGGACGCGCGGCCTCAAGGTTGCCTTAGCAGGCGCCGGAGCGAGCTCGCGATTCACGGACAGTAAACCCTGTATCATGACACGATACAAGCCGTTGGTCCGCTCGGATCTCGTGACCGGGCGGCATCCCCTGCCGGCGGTGACGTTAAACGGGGGGAAGGAAGGGCTGCGATGACGCAGCTGATGGACCTGACGCCGCGCGATGACGGCCGGCCGGCGCAAGCGCAGGCAGCCGCGCTCTCGCAGGGGGCACTGGAGGACGCGCTAAGCGCTGTCATCGCCGAACGAGTCCGCGAGTTCCGGCTGCACCTCGGGCTGACCGTCGGGCAGCTTGCCGAGCTCACCAGCCTGTCCAAGGGCATGCTGTCGAAAATTGAGAACGCGCAGGCCTCGCCGAGCCTGGCCACCCTGGCGCGGCTATCCGAGGCACTGAAGGTTCCGGTCACTGCCTTCTTCCGCGGCCTGAACGAGGAGCAGGACGTCCTGTACGTCAAGGCGGGCCGCGGCCTGGACATCGAGCACAAGGGCGCGGGGCCAGGACATCGTTACCAGCTGCTCGGCACGATGCGCGCACCGCACAACTCGCTGGAGACGCTGCTGGTCACCCTCACCGAGCGAGCCGACGCCTTCCCGCTCTACCAGCACCCTGGCACGGAGCTTATCTATATGATCGCGGGACGGATCGAGTACCTGTACGGTTCCTCCAGGTACCTGCTCGAGCCCGGCGACGCCATGCAGTTTGTCGGAGAGGTCCCGCATGGCCCGTGTACGCTGATCGAGCTGCCGATCCAGTTCCTCTCGGTTAAATCGATCCAGCCTGCCAGCTGAGAGACGGTCGCGGGTCCCGTTTCCTCTAAGTGGACACGGTTTCATCTCTGGCGTAACCTAAGCGGCGCAGACTAACCTCCCGTTCCCTCAGCCCCTCAGAAGGCGATCAACCGTGTCGCAACTCGCGATTGGCCGGTCCGGCAGCCGCAGCGGCAGCTACCCGGCCAGGTACTCGGCGGCCGGCCTGATCCGCCGGGGGCTGAGCCACAAGGAATGGCCGCCCGCCTGGCGCCCGCACCCGGTCAAACCTAGCTATGACGTGGTGATCGTGGGCGGTGGCGTGCATGGCCTGGAGGGCGTCAGGTTCTATGACCGGTCGGTGCGGCTGTACCAGCGCCTCGCGGCCGACCTCGACTACAACGTGATGTTCAGCCAGCGCGGGCACCTGACCCTCGCGCACAACGACTCGTCGCTGCGGACGATGCGCTGGCGGGCCGAGGTCAACAAGCTCGAGGGCGTCGATTCAGAGGTGATCGGGCCGGCCGAAATCAAGCGGCTGGCCCCGTTCCTCGACCTCAGCGACTCGGCCAGATACCCGGTGCTCGGCGCGCTCTACCATCCGCCCGGCGGCATCATCAGGCACGACGCTGTGGTCTGGGGTTATGCCCGAGGCGCCGCGGCCAGGGGCGTGCACATCCACCAGCACACCGAGGTCACAGGCATCGATGTCACCGGCGGGCGCGTTCGCGCGGTCAGGACGACCCAGGGCGACATCGCCACCAGGACCGTGCTGAACGCCACCGCGGGCTGGTCAACGCTGATCGCGGACATGGCGGGGGTCCGGCTGCCGGTCACGACCTATCCGCTGCAGGCCGCCGTCACCGAGCCGGTCAAGCCGTTCCTGTCCACGGTCATCGTGTCCGGCTCGCTGCACGTGTACATCAGCCAGACCGACCGCGGCGAGCTAGTGTTCGGCGCGAGCGTGGACCCGTTCACGTCCTACTCGATGCGCGGCTCGCTGGAGTTCATCGAGGGCCTGGCCGGACATGTGCTCGAGCTCATGCCTGCCCTGTCCAAGGTGCGGCTGCTGCGGCAGTGGGCGGGCCTGTGCGACATGACCCCAGATTTCTCGCCGATCATGGGCCCGACTCCGGTCAGCGGCTTCCTCGTCGATGTCGGCTGGGGCACCTACGGGTTCAAGGCGGGCCCGGTGTCGGGCGAGGCGATGGCCGATTGCATCGCCTCCGGCCAGTCGCCCGAGATCATCGCCGCCTTCGGCCTGGAACGATTTACGGCCGGCGCGCTCGTCGGAGAGAAAGGCGCGGCCGCGGTCGGCCACTGACTTAGGGAAACACCCCCCAGAAAGGTCCCCGATGATTCTTCTGCCCTGTCCCTGGTGCGGGCCCAGGGATGCGTCCGAGTTCGGCCACGTGGGCGAGTCCTCGCCGCGGCCTGACCCAGCCGCGGCCAGTCCCGCACAGTGGCGGAGCTACCTGTACCTGCGGGCCAACACCTGCGGCTGGGTGGCCGAGACGTGGTATCACCGGCTGGGCTGCCGGCGGTTCATCAAGGTCGAGCGGCACACCGAGACCAACGAGACCCGTCAGCCCCGGCTCCAGCCAGCCGCGGACGCCGGGGGCCCGGCGCAGCAGGCAAGGGCGGCCAGCGGATGAGCGAGGAGGCGACCGCAATGCGCCTGGCCGCGCAGCCCGGCGAGGTGATCGACCGCACCAGGCCGGTGCAGTTCAGCTGGAACGGGCGGCAGGTTACCGGCTTCGCGGGGGACACGATCGTGTCCGCGCTGGCGGCCGCCGGGGAACGGGTGTTCTCGCGGAGCATGAAGTATCACCGGCCGCGTGGCGTGCTCACCGCCTCCTACCATGACCCCGGGTGCATGGTGCAGGTTGGTGACGAGCCGAACGTCCGCGGCGCCCACCGGCTGGTATCCGGCGGCATCGTGGTCACGTCCCAGAACACCTGGCCATCGCTGCGCTTCGACGTCAAGGCGGTGAACCAGCTTGCCGCTCCTTTCCTCACCGCCGGTTTCTACTACAAGACGTTCATGCGACCGCGGTTTGCATGGCCGGCCTACGAGGGCGTACTCAGGCGCTTCGTCAACGGCGGGCGGGTGTCGCCGGACACCCCGCCGGCCCACCCCGCCAAGCGCTACGTCCATCCTGACGTGCTCGTCGCGGGCGGCGGGCCTGCCGGGATGGCGGCGGCACTGGCCGCCGCCCGGGCGGGTGCCTCGGTCCTGCTGGTTGAGGAGGAACGTCAGCTCGGCGGCCATCTGCGCTGGGGCAACGAGGCGGACCTGGCGGTTCGCGCGGATCTGGCTGGCCGGGTCGCCGCGGAGCCGGGGATCGAGGTACTGACCGACGCCGTGGTGCTCGGCCGTTACGACGGCAACTGGGTCGCGGTGCTCGAACGCCGCGGCGAGCTAGGCGGCGCTGAAGCCGAGCGCCTCGTGAAGGCGCGGGCCAAGACCCTCGTGGTCGCGCCCGGCCTGATCGAGCGGCCCTACGTTTTCGCGGGCAATGACCTGCCGGGAGTGATGCTCTCGACGGCGGTCCGGCGGCTTATCAACCTGTACGCGGTCAGGCCCGGCGAGCGGGCCGTGGTGCTATCCGCCAACCCTGAGGGAGACGCGGCCATCGCCGACCTGAAGCGGGCCGGCGTCCAGGTAGTACGAGTCGAGGACGCCAGGCTCGGCGGTGACATCGTCGCCGCGACGGGGCGGATGGGCGTGCGCTCTGTCCAGGTCGCGGACGGCACCCAGGTCAGCTGCGATCTGCTCGTGATCGCGGCCGGCTGGACGGCGCCGACGTCGCTGCTGAACATGTCAGGCGACCGCCCCGTCTACAATCCGCGGGCAGCGCGCTTCTTTCCTGACCTCGCGCGGCTGCCGCGCGAGGTCCTCGTCACCGGGGGTATCGCCGGGGACGGCACGCTGGACGAGCTGACAGCTCACGCGACCGCAGTAGGCGCCGAAGCGGCTAGGCGCGCCGCAGGTATCGGCCGGACGTGGCTGCGGGCGATGCCCGGGCGCCAGGAAGGCGGCGCGCAGCCCGCTGACCAGGCCCACGGCGACGAGGAGCCGGTCGTGCTGCCGGCGCTGCCGGTGGACGCGCATCCCGAGTTGTTCGCTGGCCGGACGAACGGCTTCGTGGACTTCAGCGAGGACGTGACGGCCAAGGACCTGCGGGCGGCGGTCGCCGAGGGATTCGACTCTGCGGAACTGGCTAAGCGGTTCACGACCGCCACCATGGGCCCGCTGCAAGGCAAGCTGGAGACGGTCAACGCGGCCGCCGTCGTTGCCGCCGCCATCGGCACCTCGATGGCCGAGACCGGCACCACCACCTGGCGGCCGCCGTACGTGCCGATCAGCCTCGGCGCGCTCGCCGGACCTGCCTTCGAGCCGGTCCGGTACTCGCCGATGCAGCCATGGCATGAAGCGCACGGCGCGGTTCCGCTCCTGGCCGGCGCCTGGATCCGCCCTGACCACTATGGTGACCCGGCGGCCGAGGCACGGAATGTCCGCGAGCGGGTCGGCATCATCGACGTCACCCCGATCGGCAAGCTCGACCTGCGGGGCCCGGACGTCGCCAGGTTGCTGAACCTGGTCTACGTCAACAACGAGGACCACTACCTGATGAGCACCACCTCGTCGGGCGCGGCGACGGTCTGGGAATGGCTGGAGAACTGGCTGCAGACCGAGCATCCTGACTGGATCGTGCACGTCACCCCGGTGACGACCGCCTACGCCAGCATGAACGTGGCCGGGCCGCAGGCGCGCACCCTGATCGAGCGGGTCACGCAGGGAGTGGACCTCAGCAACGAGGCATTCGGCTACATGCACGTGCGGACCGGCCGGATCGCCGGGGTCGATGATTGCGTGCTCTGGCGGATCGGCTTTACCGGCGAGCTCAGCTACGAGCTGCATGTCCCGGCCAGCTACGGCCTGCACGTGTGGGAGACGCTGCTCGAGCGGGGCGCCGACCTCGGAGCGGCGGCGTTCGGCGTGGAGGCCCAGCGCATCCTGCGGCTGGAGAAGGGCCATTTCATCGTCGGCCAGGACACCGACGGGCTGACGAAGGGTTACAGCGCGGGCCTGGACTGGGCCATCAAGCTGGACAAGGACGATTTCGCCGGGAAGCCCGAGCTCGCCTGGCAGCACGCCGAGGAATCAGGGCCGCGGCTGGTCGCCCTGCAGACGGCGGAAGACTCCGTGGTGCCGGATGAGGCCAGCCTGATCACCGAAGGCAATCACATCGCCGGGCGGGTCACCTCGAGCAGGATGTCGCCCACCCTCGGGCGGCCGGTCTGCCTCGCCCAGGGTAACCGTGCGGCTGCCGAGCGGCCGCTTGATCAAAGCGCGGGTCATGCCGCACCTGGCCCACGTCGACCCGGACGGAGGGCGGATGCGTGTCTGACCCGCTCGCGCGCAGCCCGATCCGGCCGCCTGCACCGCTGATCGTCCTGGCAGGCTGGGAGGTCAGCGGGCGCCGTGCGGCCGGGGCGCTGACGCTGACCGACTGCACCCCGCTCGCCAAGGTCCTGCTCAGGGCACCAGCTGGCGGCCAGGCGGCGGGCGAGCTTGGCACGCCGCTCGGCCGCGCTCGCAGGAACGCGGCCGGTGTCCTGGTGGTGGGCTCGGGACCGGGGGAGTGGCTGCTGATCGCCCCGCCCGGCCAGAACGCTGACGTCGTCGCCCGGCTCGATGACCTGGCAGGCCGGATTCCCGGCGAGACGGTCAGCGTCACCGATCTCAGCCATGGCCGCGCCCTAGTCCGGCTGACCGGCCAGAAGGCTGGCCAGGTCCTGGCCGCGGTCTGCGGCATTGACCTGTCGGATGCGGTCACGCCGGACGGCGCTGCGTTCCGGTCGTCGGTGGCCGCCCTGGCGACGGACGTGATCAGGGACGACGTCGCGGGCGTGCGCTCCTATCTGCTGCACTGCGAACGGTCATCCGGCCAGTACCTCTTCGACGCGCTGTTGTCAGCCGGCCGCGATCTGGGCATCGAGATCGACGGCTTTACAACCCCGGGAATCTGAGGAGTCCGACATGCCATTCCCGAGTGATCTCGAGATCGCACGCAAGGCGATGCTCAAGCCACTTGACGATATCGCGGGTGAGATTGGTATCGGCCCCAATCTGCTCGAGCCATACGGCGAGAGCGTTATGAAGATCAAGCTCGCGGCCATCGAGGAACTTGCCGATGCGCCGCCGGCCAAGTACGTGGTCGTGACTGCGGTCACCCCCACCCCGCTCGGGGAGGGGAAGACCACCACGACCGTCGGCCTGGGCCAGGGCTTCAAGCACATCGGCAAGCGGGCCGTGGTCACGATCCGCCAGCCATCAATGGGTCCCACCTTCGGGATCAAGGGCGGCGCCGCCGGCGGCGGTTATAGCCAGGTGGTCCCGATGGAGGTGCTGAACCTGCACCTGACTGGTGACATGCACGCTGTCACGGCCGCGCACAACATGCTGTCCGCGATGGTGGACAACCACCTGTACCAGGGGAACAAGCTCGGCCTCGATCCGCACAACATCACCTGGCGGCGGGTGCTCGACGTCAACGACCGGGCACTGCGCAGCATCGTGATCGGGCTGGGCACCCGCCTTGACGGCGTGCCCAGGCAGACCGGATTCGACATCACCGCCGCCTCCGAGGTCATGGCCACGCTGGCGCTCAGCAGGTCGCTGGAGGACCTGCGGGCGCGGCTGGGCCGGATCGTGGTCGGCTTCACCTCAGGCGGCGAGCCGGTCACCGCTCAGCAGCTGAGCGGCGCCGGGTCGATGGCGGTGATCCTGCGGGACGCCATCAAGCCGAACCTGCTCCAGACGCTGGAGAACACCCCCGTGCTCGTGCACACGGGCCCGTTCGGCAACATCGCCACCGGCAACTCGTCCGTGGTTGCCGACCTGATCGGCATTCACGCAGGCGACTACCTGATCACCGAGGCCGGGTTCGGCGCGGATATGGGCGCCGAGCGGTTCTTCAACATCAAATGCCGCGCTTCCGGGCTGACGCCGGACGCGGCTGTCGTGGTGACGACGGTCAGGGCGCTGAAGGCGCACTCAGGGAAGTACAAGATCATCGCGGGACGGCCGCTGCCCGAGGACCTGCTCAGCGAGAATCCCGACGACGTGCTGGCAGGCGCGGCCAACCTCCGCAAGCAGATCGAGAACGTGCGGCTGCACGGAGTGTCACCCGTGGTCGCTATCAACGCGTTCCCGTCCGATCACCGCTCCGAGCACCGCGCGATCCGCGAGGTCGCGGACCAGATGGGCGCCAGGTCAGCGGTCTGCACGCACTTCGCCGACGGCGGCCGCGGCGCGACCGAGCTCGCTGAGGCAGTCGCCGAGGCGGCCAGCGAACCCAGCGAGTTCCGGTTTCTCTACGACGCGGACGCGAGCCTGCGGGACAAGATCGAGACTGTCGCGCGGAAGGTGTACGGCGCCGACGGGGTGAGCTACACGGCGGTCGCGTCCAGGCAGCTGGACACCTACGAGGCGGCCGGATTCGGCAAGCTGCCTGTCTGCATCGCCAAGACGCACCTGTCCATCTCGTCAGACCCCGCGCTCAAAGGAGCGCCGACCGGGTGGACGCTGCCGGTGCGGGAGGTCCGGGCCTCGGCAGGGGCCGGATTCGTGTACCCGATCTGCGGCGACATCCGCACGATGCCCGGCCTGTCGGCGCTGCCGGCGGCCGCGCGGATCGACCTGGACGATGAGGGCGAGATCGTGGGGCTGTCGTGACCGGCACCGCCCGCCCCGTACCCGCCCCGTCCTTTCAGCGGCCCGTCTTTTCAGCGGGCCGTACCCTTTCAACAGCGATGGCCCATCACTGTTCGAAGAACACCGGTGATGGGCCATCGCTGTTGTATGCCGGGGGCGGCGGGGGCGGCGTCAGGCTAGGCGGAGAGTCGCGTCGCGCTAGTCCGGGGGGTCGAACGCGGGGCGATCCCCTTCCGTCGCCGCATGGCCAGGGGATACTCTCGGCATTGTGTACTAGAAGTGAACATCGTCCACTGTCACGGGTACAGGCAGAGCAAAGGGTGCAGCTGTGAGCCAGGAGAAGATGTGGGGACCTGAGCCCTTCTGGGGACTCGGCTATGAATGGGACCCGGACTGGGTACTGACCGACCGGCACAAGGAATTGCGCGCCACGCTGATCGATCTCTGCCAGCGGGAAATGCGCGAGAACGCCAAGCGGTCGGACGACGAACTGAAGTTCCCGCGCCGGAACCTCGAATTGCTCGGCGAGCATGGTTTCCTCGCGCTGACCGTGCCCGAGGAATACGGCGGCCTAGGCGAAAACCACGTCGCCTATTCGATGGTGTGCGAGACCATCGCGCGGTATGGCTGTGCCTCCACCGCGATGTGCTATGTCATGCACATGGGTGCGGTCAATGCGATCATGCTGCGTTCCACGCCCGCTTTGATCGATAAGTACATCCGGCCGCTGAACTCGGGCAAGATCGGGACCCTCTCCTACTCTGACCCGGAGACCGGCAGCCACTTCTGGTATCCGATCTCCTCCGGTGCGGAGCGCGTCAACGGCGGCTTCAAGGTGCGCAAGAAGGCATCCTGGACCACGTCCGCGGGGTTCGCCGACTTCTACGTGATACAGACCACGAGCCCCGACTTCAAGGGATACGACGACCTGTCGGTGTTCGTCGTCGACGCCGAGGACGCGCATGCCCAGCCGGCCCTGTGGGACGCGCTTGGCCTGCGTGGCAACCAGTCCGGCGGCCTGGACGTGTCCGGGCACATTCCAGCAGACCAGCTCGTCGGTCCGGTCGGCGACGGGGCGGAGTCCAACGACGAGTCGGTCGACCCGTGGTTCCTGCTCGGATCCTCGTCAGTCTGGAACGGGATCTCGATGGGCGCGGTGGACATCGCCAAGCGGCACACGACCCGCAAGAAGCATGTCGACGTCGGGTTGCGGGTTGCCGACTACCCCACAATCCAGGACTACGTGGGCGAGGCGATCATCGACACGAACGCGTGCCGCGTCTTCGCGCTGTCGATCGCCGAGGCGTTCGACCGGGCCACCGACAACAACCGCAGGGTCCTGCAGCCCGGCACGACGGCGCGGGCCGAGTTCCTGCACTGGGCCTGGCAGATCAAGTTCGCCGCCGCGAAGAACGTCGCGCACGTGGTGGACAAGATGCTCCACGCGTGCGGTGGCTCGGGCTACAAGCGAGACATGGAGCTCGAGCGGTACCTGCGGGACGGCAAGGCCGGCTGGGTCATGGGCCCGACCAACGAGGTCCTGCGGCAATTCGTCGGCAAGTCGGCGCTCCTCGGCTTCGAGGTGCTCGACTACTGGAACCAGCATGTCAACGAGCGCGCGATCGCGAACGAGACCAAGAAGCTGGACGCGAAGGGCAAGCGGGCGCTGGCGGAGAAGCTGCTGGCCCAGGCCGCTGAGGACGAAGCCAAGGAGCCCATCGGGAGGTAACCCACGTGACC
>WNFC01010581.1_pt1 | contig 12402 bp, 10 predicted proteins | sample 5400541 | NCBI WGS metagenome assembly WNFC01 (sample SAMN13153342, study PRJNA577476) | soil metagenome | isolation source: 120 cm saprolite under Douglas fir tree site 2 hole 2 replicate 1 | place: USA:California | collected 2015-04-18 | reverse complement strand
GGCAGAAGGATTACGCCGATTTAGTACAAAAGTACAATGCTCTCGTAGACCGATGCGCCTCGATTCCCACTCCCCCGAAACCGCTGGTCTGCACTACAACCAATTTGGGCCACGGCGACAGCACGATTGTTTGCAACTGAACTTGAACAGATTTGCTTTCCCCGCAATTTCAGTCTAACGCTGTCGGTCGGCCACAAATTGACGATTAGCTGCCTTGTTGGCACGAACCCAAAACCAAAAAGCGGAGCGCGCTCGTTTAACTGGCTTCCTAACGCACCAAGAGAAGCAAGAGACTCTCTATCGCTTTGCTTGAACTAAATCTACTGGCTTGGCCGTGTGACGTTTGATCCAATCCTCCGCCATACGCTGGGCTTGGGCGATTTGCGCCTCAGTCATGTGCTCAGCGGCCCATTTCATCTCGTCGTCATCAGTAGGGACGACAGCGGAGCCAACGATTGCGAACCACATGTATGCTTGGACGTAATCCTGCGGCAGGCGACCATCTCGATACAGATAGGCCAACTGAACTTCCGCTTCCCACACCCCTCCTACGTGATCGGAGAAATGGTCTGCCGCCTTCCGGTACCAACTGGCCGCCAAGGAGTCGCTCTCAGGGACATCTTTTCCTTCCTCATACATTTGGCCCAAGCAGAACTGTGCGTTTGGCAGTCCTTGTGCAGCGGCCTTCCGCAGCCACTTGAGCGCCTCTCGATAATCGGTTGTCCCAAACCAGCCCCGCTCATACCCTGTCCCCAGCCAGAACTGTGCATCGGCGTTGTCTTGAGTAGCCGCCAGCCGCAACCATCTGTCGGCGTCACCGTAATCGCGGATCGGGGCATTGTCTCTGACGTTAATCAAGTACATCTCGCCCATCGCTCCTTGGGCGGGTGCATAGCCTTGTTCAGCGGACTTGAGCATCCAGCTCCTTGTCGCAGGGAAGTCTCGGGGAACTAATAGGCCTCTTTCGTAGATGAGGCCCAGCAAATACTGGGCCTCGCGGTCGCTGGATTGGGCTTGAGAGAGAAGGGCCTTGAAATCGACGGGTGTCAGGACTTCTACACGAACCGAAGCAGCTAAACCCTCTTGGGTTGACTTAGGAAGATTTTGCTGAGCAGGCAGAGGAGTCACTACAAGGACCGCCACCGCTATGAATGGGAGCCAACTACTAGGCTTCATACAAGCCTTCAAAGCTTCGGCAGTCATATTACGCCCAAATCCGCAACACTACATGCGGCCACAGCAGTCTTGCCGCACGGGGTTCAATCGGACAGAACTTGCTCCACCAGACCTTGCGCCAGAGCCTTCGACGAAAAAATCATGAAGCGTTTCCCGACCGATAGCCAATCGTGAGGAGCCTCTGACATCAAGAACCGCGCAGTCCCGATCTGTCGGCCTTCGGCATCTGGAACTCCTTCGGTCGTGATGGTGAGGCTCCACCCATTGCTGGTCCAGTCTTCGCCTTGGTGGTCAAAACGGGCGGGAACCGAGAACTCCTGACCGCGAGGCAATTCACCGCTGGGCACCAACCACCGCAAGAGAATTTTCACTTTCCGGCTCATATTCTTCAAGCTGACCAAAAGACCTCCTTGTGAAGGTATGTATCCGACAAACGAGAAAGTTGATAAATGGCTTGAGACGGACTTCCGACCGTTTGTTGCGGTGGGACGCGTTTTGGGTGGATTTCCGGCACTTCCCCGTAAAGCGAGGTTTGCACCCACTCAGGTTGGCGAAAAATTGCTTTAACGACATATCGCGGACGGCGCAAGGTCAATCCCGCAATACTCGGGCGGGGGCGATCCGGGCTGCGCGCCAGGCCGGCAGCAGGCAAGCTGAGATTGCAATCATCGTCATCACTGCCAGCGCCGATCCGAATACCCGCGGATCGTGCGGGCTGACGTTGTAGAGAAGCTTTCCGAGTAATCTCGTCAGAGCGAGTGCTACAGCGGTGCCGAAGAGGACGCCTCCAGCCGTTAGCTGGAGGCCGCGCGAAATGACCAGACGAATCAGATTCGCCGGGCCGGCACCAAGAGCCATGCGCAATCCCATCTCGCGCGTGCTCTGCGCTACAGCGTAAGACATCACGCCGTACAGGCCAACGCCAGCCAGGAGAAGCGCCAAGCCTCCCAAAATCGAAACCAAGGTGACGGCCACAAGTTGAGGCGACGTCGAGCGGTTTACTTGTTCTTGGAGTGTGATCATCTCGTAAAGTGCAAGGTTTGCGTCCAAAGCATGCACTTCGTGAACGAGCGCGGCCAGAATGGTTGGTAGCCGTTGATTGGTGCGGATATTCAACGCCGGTGCTCGTACGAAATCCTGCCGGAGCGGTACGTAGAAAAATGGCCTTGGAGTCTCGCGCATGCTCTCATATTTAGAGTCGGCGGCTACACCTACGACTCGTGCCCAGCGGCCTTTTACTTGGAGGCGACGGCCAATAGGATCCTGGTCGCCCCAGTACCGCGTAACCATAGTTCGATTCACGATGGCGACCAGCGGCGCGTTTTCATTGTCGGTGCGCGTGAATTCACGACCGGAGAGGAGAGGGATTCCTAAGGTGGCGAAATAACCCGGACTGACCTGGTTGTACTCAATGGCAGGTTGTTCCTCAAGTGGAGCTTGGTAGCCGTCCACAGCAATTGGCGTGGAAGGGAATGTACCGTAGCCCAACGGAGTGACCCCGGCGAAAGCGGCGGACTCCACGCCCGGAAGCGCACTGAGGCGGTCAATCAGTTCGTCTTGAAAAACCTTGGCCCGCGGCACGTCGTATCCCGCTGCGACCAGCGGTACACCGGTCTTCACCACGCTCGTCGTGCTAAAGCCCGGACTTGTGGTTCGAATCTTTTCCAGGCTTTCGAGCAACAAGGCCGCTCCAACCAGCAAAACGAAGCTCAAACAAACCTGGAACACGACGAGGCCCGAGCGCATCCACGCTCTCCCCCGTGCGCCGACCACACCTGAGGATTCGGCTTTCAAGGGCCCGGCAAGATCGAGGTTGCGCGTTTGAAACGCCGGAATTAGCCCGACAATCAGCGTCACGATCGAGCAAATACCAGCGCTCCACGACATCACGCGCCCATCGATTTCCCCGGGCAGGTACATTGCGACTCCCGAGCGCGCTGGTAACAAGAGCACCAGCGCGTGCCGACACCAATACGCCGCGAGAAGTCCGCCGGCTGTGCCCAGCGCCGAAAGAATGAGACTTTCGGTAAGAAGTTGCTTCAACAAACGCACGCGGCTGGCTCCAATCGCGAGCCGAACGCTCATTTCGTGACGACGCGCGAATGACCGGACCAGCAGCAGATTGCCCACATTGGCGCAGGCGATGAGCAGAACAAAAGCGACGACAGCCACCATGACCTCGAGTGTCGGCAGCAGCGTGCCGGCATTGTTAAACGGTGTCTGCCACAACGGCCACACTCCGACGCCGCGCCCACGGTTTGTGGCTGGGTACCTCGTCTCCAATCGCGCCGCAATTGCCGAAATTTCTTGCTGCGCTTGCGAGCGACTGACGCTGGGTTTGAGCCGTACATAAGCTTCAATCCACCGCGCGTCCCGGTCTTCAAGCTTGTAGCCGCCACTCTCGAAGGTTTCTTCCATAGACGCCGGCGCCCAGAACTGCATCGCCCAGCCTACGAAAGTTCCATAGAATCCTTCTGGCGCGACGCCGATGATGGTGTGCGGCACATTATTAAAGCGCTGCATCTTGCCAATGATTTCCGGGTCACCTTTGAAACGATTGCGCCACAGCTGATAGCTGATGACTACGACCGGGTGGGAGTCGTTACCTGCATCTGCGCCCGGTTCGAAGCCACGCCCGAGAATAGGACGAACACCGATCGCGTCGAAATAGTTAGCGGAGACGATGCTACCGGTTGCGGTCTCGGCGTGGTCCCCGATACTCAGCGTGCTGCCGGTAATCTTGCTGACAAAGAACTCCTCACATGATGTGCAGCTCCTCTGCAAATCAAGGAAGTCCGGCCATGAAAGTTCTGTCTCTCCACTCTCACCTCGCGCCGTTCCCGCAAGAGCAAACAGCCGCTCTTGGTGCGCGACCGCGGGATAAGGACGGAATAAGATCCCTTCGACCCAACTGAACACCGCAGCATTCGCACCGATGCCTAAGGTCAAACACAGAATTGCCAGTGCAGAAAACCCTGGACTACGGCACAGTTGCCGGAACCCGTAACGCAAGTCATGAACAAGGTCCTCCAAGACGCTTCCGCTGTGAGCGTCTCGGCACTGCTGTTCGATCTGTGTGATTCCGCCCAAAGTGCGTAGGGCGGAGTAGCGCGCGTCTTCCGGCGACATGCCTCTCGCGACGTTTTCCTTGATTTGTTGCTCGAGATGCTCTCGGAGCTCCTCTTTTAGTTCCTGATCTACCTGGTGGGGATGGAAAAAGGAGCGCAAACGTAATGGCAGGGAATAGAACCATTGGTCGATATCCATATTCAGGCCTCTTTGAGCTTTACTATGCCGGAGATTGCCGCCGAGACGCGGTTCCAGTTGGATGTCTCTTTTTCGAGCTGCTTCCGCCCCAGCCCCGTCAGCGAATAGAACTTGGCGCGGCGGTTATTTTCACTCGACTTCCAGTGAGCCCGAATCCAACCGCGATGTTCCAGCTTGTGCAGCGCAGGGTAGAGGGAACCGTCGCTAACGCCCAGCACATCGCTGGAAATCTGTTTCAGACGTTGGCTGATGGCCCATCCATTCAAGGGTTGCAATGCCAGTATTTTGAGGATCAGCATGTCCAGCGTCCCCTGGACCAGGTCGGAAGGCTTGCTCACAAGGTCTCCTCTCGGTTACCGAGTTAGACTAGACCTTGCTCCCTCGGTTAGCAAGAGGTCATCCAAGAAAATCAAGGTCGGTTTCCGGATGGTTTTGGCTATACGGAAACTGCCCCTCGCGTTCGCCATCGAGTGAGATTTACATAGCGCCATGGCTTAGTTCGCTCCTGAAAGGTATCGACAGGAATTGTAAATTCGGTACGAATCGGGCCCCCGCAACCAACCTCAAGCTCCACAAAGACAATCACTTGAATATGATCGCATGAGGCCCAATGTTCGCGTGCCTAGTGCCTTTTAGCTCCCATTAGCGGGAGGCTGGTTCTTGGACGCAATTTCATTGAACAGAATTCCCACCACCATGCTGTTCGCGGCGCGTTTTTGCTCGGATACTGCCTGGGTGTAGATGTTCATTGTGCTCTGGATGGTCGAGTGCCGTAGCAACTCCTGCTGCACCTTCATATCGGCACCGGCGGCTCCCAGCATGGTCGAGTACGAATTGTCGAAAGGTGTGCCAGCCGATCTTTCCGATTCCAGCCCGTACCGCGGCTGGCCTGAGATGGCGCTGCAGAATGTTTTGTTGTCCTCGGGGTCGGCCAGCGCGGTTTGCGAAGACCCAGTCTTGCGGGCCTTTGTGCAAGCTGCGGTTGCGCAGTTCCACCAGAGGTGCAGCAACGCGAGGATCAACTGGAAGAGCTTTACGAGAGGCTTCGGTCTTGGTATCGCCAGCTTTGCCGTTGACGACGCCTCGCCGAATGAGGACCGTGAGATCTTCCCAGTTGAAGTCGCCCCACTGCAGGCCCATGATTTCGCTGGCGCGAAGGCCAAGACATACCGCAAACAGAATCATGGTGCGGTAAGGTTCGGCCCCTTGTTCCAGAAGGAGGCGGACCTCGCCTGGCGTTAGCACGCGTGGTATGCATCTGCGGCCACCGCGCTGTCGTACCAGGTCGATGGGATTGCGATCTGTCAATTCCCATCGCTGTGCGTGCTCATAAATAAGGTGAAACAGGCTGCGAAGATTGACCTTGGTTTTGGGCGCCAAGGGGAGAGACCGCAGCCACTCTTCGACTTCCACCGGCTTTACTTGCTCCAGCAGATAGTTACCCCAACGAGGGCGAATCCATCGGTTCAGGGCCGACGAATGAGATTGTTGTGTCGAATGCCGCCGCTCGGACAATTCGTGTTCCATATAGCGATCCATCAGAGCACTGACTGATACGGGCCTTCCGAATCGATGGTGCAGATTCAATCGGAGGCGGAGTGGCTCGATGACGCGCAAGGCGTGTGTCTTTGTCGCGTATTGGGCTACCGTCCCCACGCTAGTTGACCTCCGGCATCGGCGGCCTTCCGGTGTCGTTTCGTAAAAACGAAACTGCCAAACGTCTTCACTAAGCTTGTTGTTCCTCCTGGTTAAGCATCCATATTGATATCTATGTCGCGCCATATTTTCTTCTCCAGTCTGACTGACGCGACGCCGGGAGAAGAAAGTTTATTCGAGATGTCGACCCTGTAAATACGGGCAACTCGTGAACGGTCACTGTCAAGGAACTCATTGGGAGGTATGAGCTTGATTCTGCAGCGATTTCAGACGGACCCTTTGGGCAGAGCGCCCAACGATCTCTCCGCGAGCAAATCCGCTCGAAGTAGGAACTGCACCGCCGTTGCGGAGCAGAAGAATCTTCAGGTATGGAGGCGAATGGTGGATGGAGGAGGGCGAAATCAGCCGAGCGAATTGCTTTGCGGAGGCAGCAACTTTGGATGCTACTCAACAATTACCCGGCGACGCAGCTGGACTGATCGGCATTGCGATTCATGTACCCGTTATACCGATGCCCAGCCAGTGCAGGCAGAATCAGCGCAACGAAACTGAGGAGAATTGGCCGCTTGTCCGGAAAACGGACGTTGTAGTAGCATTGCCGAGGTGGATAGGAGATATGAATAAAACTCGTTTCTCAAAAGCCGAGACACGAATCCTGGAGCAGTTTTGGAAACTGGGGACCTGTTCAGTCCGCGAAATTCTCGACAGTTTGCCCGAGGAAGAGCGCGTTGCTTACACAACTGTACAGACGCTCGTCTATAGACTTGAGCAAAAAGGTGCTCTGCGAAAAGTGAAGAAAATCGGTAATGCCCAGCTATTCGAGCCTGCGATCGACCAGAACGAGTACAGAAGCGGGCTGGTTCGAGACCTCCTGGATTTATTCGGCGGATCCCCTCGCATACTGGTTTCAAACCTACTCGAAACGGGCACGATCACACTCAAGGACTTAAAGGCTCTTCAAAACGCGGCGCCAGGCAACAAGAACAGCCGTAGCCGCGGAGGAAAAGGCCATGCATGAGCACATCACGCGTGCGTTGTATTATTTTGACATTCACCTTCTGTATGCCTCAGTGGTTGGGCTCGCGGCATGGGCTCTAACGTCCATCCGAGGTGGCAGCGCCACCACGAAGTATTGGATCTGGGTAGCGACCTCGCTCAATTTCGTTCTGCCGGTGGGCGCAGTCCTCGACAAGTTTTGGTCGTCCCACCTTTCGTGGGCCGCACCGTTGGGCATCATCGGCGACTTCGCGAGTACCATCTCTCGAGGCCGGACCGCTACCACGCTTTCGGTAGTGTGGTTGCTTTGCGCAACCCTAATGCTTACGCGGCTTTGTTTGCGGATACGCGCTGAGCATCGTGATACCTCGGTCACGGCGAGTCAGAGTGGCCGTCTGCCGAGGCCGGGGTTCGTTGCGCAGGGCGTCCCAGTAAGGTTCGCTGAGACTGGGCACGCTCCGGCGGTAGACGGGGTCTTGCATCCTTATGTTTCGCTTCCGTATGGAATTGATCGGCTGTTAAGCGAACATGAACTCAACGCGGTTCTCATCCACGAACTGACCCATGCACGAAGACGCGACAACTTAATACGCCTGATCCATGAAGTGAGCCTTTGCGTGTTGTGGTTCCATCCGCTTGTCTGGATCGCCGGCTCTCGCCTTGCCTTGTATCGAGAGCTCTCCTGTGACGAGTTTGTGATTCAGAGCGCCCACGGTGAAGAGTTGGTTTCTGCACTCGCAAAACTTGCCAATCCAGATAAGGCATTGTTGCTGCAGGCGTCAGCCTCATCGTTTATGAGCCATCGTCTTGCCCGGTTGGCCGCTCCGCCCCAACCAACCTACCGCGCTGCGAGCATGCTGCTAACCGTAGTCTTCGGCGCTGTCCTCCTTTGGGGCGTTTTTGGGACGGTGGCACACACCGCTTGCTGTTTTCTTGTTAAGCGGTAATTTCCGGGAGTCACCACGCACCGAGCCGTACCGCTTCCTTCCTGGAGTCCCCGGAGCGGTGCCCTCACGCACGCCAGTGAGATTTCCCTGAAACCCCTTGCCTTTGTCAACGCATAGTGTAGTAGACTAAACGTGAGATGTAGTAGAGATGCTGGGAGCACGTGGTGATACGGAGGACTGAGTCGCATGCGTAACTTGTGCACGGTCTTGACTGCATTGTTTTTCGTCTTGTTTTCAGTTGGGCGCGTCGTTGCCCAAACGCCTACCGTCCAGACCCTGGTAAGGGCTGGCCGGATGCTTGATCCTCGGACCGGGCAGGTGCTTTCGCCCGCAGCCGTGCTCATTGAAAACGGCAAGATCAAGGAGGTTGGTTCTCCGACGCAAGTGCAAGCGCATGCGCCGGGCGTCAAAACCATCGATCTGGGCAGTTCCACTTTGCTTCCCGGACTGATTGATAGTCATACGCACCTGCTTCTCGACATCATTGTGCCCCCAGAAGCCGAAATCGCACGCCACTTCAATGGAGAGTTTGCTCCGGGGTTACTACTGGCAGTTGTCGAGTCGCCCACTAAACGCGTGTTGCTGGGCGCGCAATTGGCGCGCGAAGACTTGGAGAGGCTTTACCACCATACGCAATCTCGGGCACTCCGGTATTGACGGCGATGCGGCCCTGCGGGACGCGATCAATGCCGGCCGCGTTCCCGGCCCGAGGATCCTGGCATCCGAACGTAAGGTTATAGCGTTGGATTCATACCTTCAGAGTCTGAATCCCGCGGTTGCCCAGGCGATTGTAGAACAGGAATTCCTAATGATAGACAGTCCTGAACGAGCACGGCAGGCAGTGCTACAGAACGTCTTCTATAACGTCGACCTTATCAAGGTTACAGTCGGCGATGCCATCTCACCCCTGGAACTGACGGCGATGGTCGAGGAGGCACACCGTGAGCACCTTAAGGTTGCCGCCCATGCCGTCGATATCGCCAGCATTCAAACCGCCATCGAAGCCGGCGCAGACTCTATCGAGCATGGCAACAAGGTGACCGACGAACAACTGAAGCAGATGCGGGATAAAGGCATCTTCCTCGATCTGACGCCCACTTGGTATGGCAACTTTTTCATGAAGATCACTGAGCCAAGCATAGTGATGTCTTCCGCCTTCCACTCCTCCAATGCCAGCTCTGATGCACGCGTCCAAAAGCAATACGACGAATTGGTTCCGCGAGTTTTGAAGTCGGGGGTGAAATTTGCGGCTGGATCGGATATGTGCTGGTTCTATCCTGGAAAGACGCGCGGCGAGGCAAGCGCCGCGGCCTTCGTTAACCTGCGTGCTGCCGGAATGCCGCCGCTCGACGTTATTCGTGCGATCACCGTCAATGCGGCACAAATGCTGGGCTGGCAGGACCGCATCGGCTCGATCGAGCCCGGCAAATTTGCTGATCTTGTTGCCGTTGCTGGAGACCCGATCGCCGATATCACCGAGATCGAGCGAGTTCGATTTGTGATGAAGGACGGCCAGGTGGTCCGGAATGACCTTACGTCGCATTGAAGCGCACGCTCTACTCGGGGAACGATCTACCACTCAATCCAAAGGAGAAATTTACGATGAAGCAGTCTTTGAAGCGGTGTTCGTTCGCGGTGGTTGTGCTCACTCTACTGGCTGCCGCCGGAATGAGCCTTCACAGTCAGGCCCAAACGCAGAATCAACCTCCAAGTCCCTCGCGCTCTCGATCCGATGAGATGTTGGACCGATGGAACGACATCGGGAACAAACTTATCGCCATGGCCCAGGATTTTCCCGCAGACAAGTACGATTTCAAGGTACAGAAGGACGAGCGCACCTTTGCCCAGAATCTTCTCCACGCCGCCGCACTCGATTTCGTCCTGATACGCAGGATTTCCGGATCAAACCTTCGGCAACCGGATGGCCCACAACTCCTGCATCTGGACGTTCGCCATCGAGCACAGCGGTGAGCACTACGGCCAGCTTGTTGTGTACTATCGCGCGAACAACCTGGTGCCGCCAGACTCGCGTCGGCAATAACGCCCTGAAACGTATCGACACCTCTGAAGTGGGTTGTCGAAGGCATTCGCGATAGTTCCTGACTCCGCCTGTCGGCAATCCGTAAGTGTCGAAATCGTCGCCAGCCCGGATCGGTACCGAGAAGTCCTAGTGTTGTATCAGAAGCGACCGCAGAGGAGATCGCCACGACTCGCAGCAAGCACTATCGCTGGTTGATGCCATTCCACTTTTACAAGGAGAGCGCGGACGTCCGCGTCATCGCCCTGATTGCGTGTTAGGCGACGGTGGTTATGACGCCGAGGCAATCCGCCAAGGTCTGCTTGCCCGCCACATCATGCCCTTGCTCGCGAGGCGCAACACTGAGCATGGCAGCGGATTGGGGCGATGGCGATGGGTGGTCGAACGGACCTTTGCCTGGCTTAACCAGTTCCGGCGGCTGCGCGTTCGCTACGAAAAGCGGGTCGATATCCACGAGGGGCTGTTGCTGCTCTGCTGTGCGCTCATCTGCTGGAACTTTCTGTCGGGAACCCACCGATGAAATACTTGAGTCATTCAGCTTCCTGACTTGCTCTCACTGGGGAACTCAAAACACGTCCGCATCCTCCGCGCCCACCGGCGGCTTCCTTCGCTCGCTGTTGCGTAAACGAAAATCTCGATGACTGAGGGAGTTCCGCACGGGAGACGTGCACAATCGAGAGGATATTCAGCTCAACGGGTGGCGTGCCTTGGGCCCTCTGCCCGGAATAGAAGCGACACAAATCTGGGAGGAAATTCTGTTTTCTCCCCGATATCTCTGTCAACGTGAACCCGTGCAATTGGCGATGCTATTCGAGGCGAAAACACTCCTCCCTCGGCAACTCAGTCGCAAACATAGCGCCCATTGGCAAGCAGGTGGCTGGCAATATTCCGGCGCAGCGCAATTGCATCGGCAGGGTCGTAATTGGCAAAGCTTCGCAAAACTGACATGTTCCGTCGCAAAGCATCGCCGTCGAGGCAGGCACCCAAAACATTCCGGCAGGAGATTTCGACTCGATCCATCGCTTCACGCAAGAAAACGGCGCACACATCTGAGGCATTCTTGCCTCTTCCAGAAGCCGCGAGTTTGCGACTTCGAAGCAAGCTCGATTCCATCGCCAGGACCTCCATGATGATGTCGGAAATGCTCATCAGGACTTCCTGCTGCTTTTGCACCTCCACCCCGTATTCTTGGTTTGCAATCCCGATGGCTAGCAGTGCAATAGTTTTCGCGTTGTGCACCAGCCGCATCTCTTCATCGCCGTCCCTGGAACCGTGTGTCTTCGTGGATTTCCCGCTCAGGACCGCCTGAACACCCGGGAGCAGGGCCAGTTGCCCGCGAGCTGCACGTTTCAGCAGCATCCCCGGTATGAGCAGGCGGTTGATCTCGTTGGTGCCCTCGAAGAGACGGTTGACGCGGGAATCGCGATAGGCACGTTCGACCAGATAGTCCTGATGGTAGCCATAGCCACCGTGGATCTGCACTCCTTCATCCACCACATAGTCCAGCATTTCAGACGCATAGACTTTAATCATTGAGCATTCCGCAGCGTACTCTTCAACCGCTTTGAGTTCCGTTCGTGAGGCATCGGATTTGTCCTGGGGGGCCGCTCTTAGCTGACTTTCGATTAGTCCCACCACCCGCCATACCATCGATTCCACGACATAAATGCGAATGGCCATCTCCGCCAGCTTGTGTTGGATGGCGCCGAATTCCGCGATTGCGGAACCGAATGCCTTGCGTTCTTTGGCATATTTCAGGCTGACAGCAAGCACATTTTTGGCTGCACCGAGTGCGCCCGGGCCAAGCTTCAGCCGCCCCAGGTTCAGGATGTTAAAGGCGATGATGTGCCCGCGCCCAACTTCGCCGAGCACGTTCTCGACCGGCACCTGAACATTGTCGAAATACACGGCCGTGGTCGAGCTTCCTTTCATACCCATCTTGTGTTCTTCAGCTCCACTACTAACACCGGGAAAACTACGCTCCACCAGGAATGCTGTGAAGAGTTCTCCTCCCACCTTCGCGAATACGGTAAAGAGATCCGCCGCACCTCCATTGGTGATCCAGATCTTCTGTCCGTTCAGGACGTAGTACTTGCCGTCCGGACTGAGATCAGCCCGGGTACGTATAGCAAGCGCATCCGAACCCGCCAACGGCTCGGTCAAAGCATAGGCTGCCAAGATCTCTTGGCCAAGGGCGTTCCACGCCAGTGGGTGGTGTCCGGAAAGAAGATCAGCATCGAGCAGGCCCCCACGCGATGGGGCCGGGTCAGCTTCACACTGCAGGCGAAGCCTGAAACCGGCGCGGTCGTGGGGCAGGTTGAA
>WNFC01007016.1_pt1 | contig 12403 bp, 11 predicted proteins | sample 5400541 | NCBI WGS metagenome assembly WNFC01 (sample SAMN13153342, study PRJNA577476) | soil metagenome | isolation source: 120 cm saprolite under Douglas fir tree site 2 hole 2 replicate 1 | place: USA:California | collected 2015-04-18 | reverse complement strand
CGCCGCCCGCCGCTCCGGCACCGACGCCGAGGAGTACACCGCCGACCGCACCAGCGGATGCCGGAACCGCACCCGCGTCCCGATCTCCAGCAACCCGTCCGCCGAAGCGGCCTCCGCCGCCGAAGCCGCGATCCCGAGCCGCCCGGCCGCCCGCCAGACCAGCACCGGGTCCCCGACCGGCTCCGCCGCCGCGACCAGCATCAGCGACCGCGTGTCGGCGGGCAGCGCCTCCAGCCGCTTCCGGAAGCCCTGCTCGATCCGGGCCGGGACCGCCTGTGCCCCCACCAGCCCGAACCCGCCCGCCAGCTGCGCGGGGCTCAATCCGCGCGGCAACTCCAGCAGGGCCAGCGGGTTGCCGTTCGTCTCGGCCACGACCCGGTCCCAAACCTGCTCATCGAGCCGAACCCGGACCGCCGAATCCAGCAGCGCGCGGGCGTCCTGGTCCGGCAAGCCCCGCACCTCCAGCTCCGGAAGCCCCCGGAACTGCTCGCCGGGCTCGCGCGCGGCGAAGATCAACCCGACCGGCTCGGCCAGCAACCGCCGGGCCGCGAACGCCAGCACCTGCGCCGACGCCTGGTCCAGCCACTGCGCGTCATCGACCACGCACAGCAGCGGCCGGTCCTCGGCCACCTCCGCCAGCAAGGTCAGCACCGCCAGCCCGACCAGGAACCGGTCCGGCGCACCCCCCGCCCGCAGCCCGAACGCCACCCCCAGCGCGTCGCGCTGCGGACCCGGCAGACCCTCCAGCCGGTCCAGCAGCGGCGCGCACAGCAGATGCACGCTGGCGAACGCCAGCTCCATCTCCGATTCCACCCCCCCGGCCCGGGCCAGCCGCATGTCCGCCGCCGCCCCGGCCACGTACTCCAGCAGCGCCGACTTACCCACCCCCGCCTCACCCCGCACCACCAGCGCACCCCCGCGTCCCAAGCGCAGATCCCCCAGCAGGCCATCGAGCGCCGCCCGCTCGCGCTCGCGGTCCAGCAACGCCGGCATCGGCTCAGATGGCATACGCATGCCCCTCCGCCCACAACTTCACCACCAGCCCGCCGACGCGGCTAAGTCAGCCGGCATCTGCTGCTCCCCTGATGGCGGCAGCCAGGCAGACAGGCAGACAGACAGGCAGGCAGGTCACAGCCAACAGTACGGCGACGGCCATCTCCAGCCAACCGACCTATCAAGAGGATGTTCTCAGCATCGTCCTGGACTACGCCGTCGAGCGCGGCGCCGCCCCCGACGGCCCGCAACTGGCATCCGCCATCGAACGCGTCCGCCGCCGGGCCGGCCAGGTGCCCCGCGCGGTCACCGCCGACCGCGGCTACGGCCAGGCCGCCGTCGAACGCGACCTGCACGCCGCAGGCGTGCGCACGGTCGCGATTCCCCGCCAGGCCACCACCTCCGCAGCCCGCAAGGCCGTCGAGCACGGCCGCGGCTTCCGCAAGCTCGTCAAGTGGCGTACCGGATGTGAAGGCCGGATCAGCTACCTCAAACACCGCTACGGCTGGGACCGCACCCGCCTGGACGGCAGGCAGGGGGCAGCGATCTGGTGCGGGCACGGGGTGTTCGCCCACAACCTGGCCAAGATCGCGACCATGACCAGCTGACCCGCCACGGCCCAGCAGCCGCCCGGCACCAAATACCGACCCAGACCTGTCACGACGACTTTTTCAGGGCGAAGTAGGTAGCGCCAACAGATTCGGCGGCTGCGAGGGGGCTGTTCCCGGCACCCCGGATCTGGTGCAGACAGCCAGCGGCCGGGCGTGTCGGCGTGCCGGGAAAGTGTGCACTGGTCATGTAGTGGCGCGGTATTGTCGCGGCGTGCGATGCCTGCTGATGGCCCTGTCCGGGCCTGACCTCTCCATGCTGTTGGCTGTCTTGGCAGATCAGGCGGTCGATGTGGACTTCACCTCTGACATCGCTGCTGGCGTCGGACTTGCTGATGCAGACCTGGACCAGTTCGACTTCGCTGTCGCCGTGATCCCCGCTGGCCCCCGGGAGGATAACGCGGGCGTGTCGGCCATCTACATCGAGATCGGCGTGGCTGCGGCGCGGGAGCTGCCGCTGCTCGTCGTCGTAGAGCCTCCAGGCCCGCCAGCGCCGGCGCTGGCCGGGCTGACCACCGTCATCACCCAGATGGACAACGAGGAAGCGCTACGCCTTCAGCTCGGCCTGTTCCTCCGATGGGTGCAAGCTGCGCCGCGCGCTCAGCGGGTGGTGCAGCCTCCGGCCTCATCGCAGCACCTCGTACCGGCGGCCTACGCTGCCCGCTTGCGGGCAGCCCGCATGTCACCACCGGACCAGCGCGGGATGGCGTTCGAACAGCTTGTGAGCGACCTGTTCCGCGACGCCGGGGCCCAGGTAGAACAGCGACCGCCCGGAGACCCTGATCTTGGCGTGGATATCGCCGCTTTCATCCCGGGAGAGGAACAGCGGCTGGGCACCCTGATGGTCCAGGTCAAGAGCGGGACGCTGGCAGGCCATGCTTTGCAGGACGAACAGCAACGACTGTCCGCACAGGTTCTTCAAGCCCGCGCAGGTCTTGGCCTGCTCGTCTACGACCAGGTAACGCCCGGGGCACGGAAGGTCCCGCCCGCCCCGCTGGTGTTCCACCTGGGCATCGACGACCTGCTGGCCGAACTCGAAGCGAGGCCGCTGAGCGCCGTGCTGGCCCGGGCCCGCAACCGCGCGGTCCACGGGATGTGACGTGAGACTGGACCCGGCAGTGGTTCGCCGCTACCTTCATGACGCAGCCGCCGGCACCACCACGGATGCCCAGGGCAAAGCATACGAAGCCCTAGCGGTGTATCTCTTCGAGTGCATACCGGGCTGTCTTGCCGAACGCGACATCATCAGCTTCTTCGGCGCCGAGCAGATCGACGTTGGAGTCGGGAACCCGCGTCTGCCAGAAGGACTAGCCTTGCTGCCCACAGCGCTGATAGTCGAATGCAAGGATTGGGCCAGGCCCGTCGACAGCAAGACAGTCGGCTACTTCATCAACATCCTCGCCAACCGCAGCGTCGAGGCCGGCATCCTGATCGCCGCGAACGGGATAACAGGCGACCCGGAGGAGCTGAGCCGGGCGCACGCTCTCGGCATATCGGCAGTCGCCCGCGGCATCAAAGTACTGATCATGACCACCGCAGAAATCGAAAGCCTCACCTGCACGGCCGACCTGACCGAGCTCGTGAACCGCCGCTATCTCCGCGCCATCATGAGCGGCGGACTGGGCATACCTGCCCCATCGCACCGCTCGTGATCCGATGGCTTTAAAATATACTCTCTGAGGTGGATTATGAGTGCCGTTATTTCCACTCTTTCCGACCGAAAATAACTACTGACTGTGCGCTGTCCGGCCCGCCTGCCTAAAGCTATCGTGATCGGTATGGACGCGGGGCTGTTGTGGACAGTGATCGGTTCGGCTGCAGCCGTTCCGGCTGCGGTCATAGGTGCCTGGCAGCTACGCCTGCAGATGATTGAACACCGGGCCCGCCGACGTTCAGATGAACGGGAAACCCAGCTACGGCCTGTGCCAGGAGCGTTGTCGGTCGCACCTCCCGTGGGTCGCCTCCCATTGCGGGTTCGTGGACGCGATGTCCTCATAGCTGAGATGAGCCGGTCACTAGTGCGCCGGAAACCGCAAGGCGGTACGTGGGTGCTAGCTGGAATGGGCGGATTGGGCAAATCCACGGTTGCGCTTGCGATCGCGGACCGTGCGCTCGAGCGCGGGTGGCGGGTCTGGTGGATCACCGCGACGGATACGGCTTCGCTGACCGGGGGAATGCTAGAAGTCCTGGCTCAACTCGGCGCTCCCGAGTCCGTCACTCGGCTAGTCCAGGAGAACACGCCGACCGCCCCGGACCGCGCGTGGGAATTTCTCAGCGGATCCCGGAAGGCGGGAAAGCGGTGGCTACTGGTATTCGACAATGCCGACACACCCCCGGTGCTCGCTGCAGTTGGCAACGCTGATCCGGCCGATGGCACCGGCTGGCTGCGCGCTGGCCTGCCGGGGATGGTAATTGTCACCACGAGGCGGAGGGATCCGCGCATATGGGGGCACCAGGTGCAACTGCGCGACCTCGAGCCACTTGACGACCAAGCAGCGGCCGACGTGCTGGGCGACCTCGCCCCGCTCGCACGTGAGCATGTGCGGGAGCCGGCCATAGACCTTGGCCACCGCCTGGGCGGCCTGCCTTTAGCGCTGCACCTGGCGGGGACCTGCCTTGCCTCCCCATTCGCGCATTGGCGCAGCTTCTCTGACTATCTCCGGACACTGGACAGTGACGGGCTTGCCAATGAAGTTTTCTCGTGCGCCCAGCAGAGCAGGAGGTGACACCGTGACGTAGTGCCATGGTGTTTCTTCGTGTTCGTAAGCTCGTCGTCGCCTGCCGGTGGAAGTCCGGTCCGGGTAGCTGCCAGGAGGCCCGGTAGCAGGCTGGCGGCTCGGCCGGGAAACGGGCCGGGTCGGAGCCCAGCGTCAGAAGCCCTGTAAGGGGGAGCGACGATGCGGTCCGTAGCATGACGCGAAGCCTGCGGCGTCGTTACTCATCCGCCCGCTGGGCGGGACAAGGGAGTGCCGAGCCTCTCGAAATCGGGGCGAAGGCCATGGAAGCGGCGAAGAGCCTGGAGGCGCAGCCGTGAGGGACTCCCCGGCGTATGGGGCGCGGAACGTATCGAGGGTGGCGGCGGGAACTGGGGAGGCCCTCCCCGGCCCGGTGACCTGCGGATCATGTCACCGGAGCGTGGCGTCCTATAACCGGCTGAACCGGGAAGCGGATCGCTGGCCGGGTGGGCGTCGGAGGCGGCCGTAGTACCGGTTGAGCCGCAGGACAACACAACCTGCGGGGAGGGAAGGGCCGCTGCTTCGTCGGTGCGCAGTGTTGTCAGGAGGGGCCCGGTGAGTGCCGTCAGTGCTAGTCCCGCCGCGAAGGGATCGGGCCGGGGTGTCCCGGCTGATCCGGTCCGTGCCTTGCAGCATGCGCTGTACCGGGCGGCCAAGGCCGATCCCGGGCGGAGATTCCACGCGCTATATGACAAGATCCGCCGCAGGGACGTCTTGTGGCGCGCGTGGGCTGCGGTGCGCCGGAACAACGGTGCGCCGGGCATCGACAAGATCACCCTGGCCGTTGTCGAGGAGTACGGGGTGACCCGGCTGCTTGACGAGCTGGCCGCCGAGCTGAAGGAAGGCCGCTATCGTCCGGGGCCTGCGCGCAGGGTCTATATCCCCAAGCCAGGCGTGCGGGACGAGCAGAGGCCGCTTTCCATACCTTCGGTCCGGGACCGGATCGTGCAGGCCGCGGTGAAGATCGTGGTCGAGCCGGTCTTCGAGGCGGACTTCCTGCCAGCCAGCTTCGGGTTCCGCCCGGGGCGGTCGCAGCAGGATGCCCTGCAGGTGCTCATCGATGAGTGCGCGCGGGGCCGCCGGTGGGTGGTCGAGACGGACATCGCGAACTGCTTGGATCCATGGTCATACTGCTCCTTTGCTGATTGTGCCTGTTAGAACAGGCCTTGTTGCGGGGTGGGGATCTCGATACGCAGGCCTTTCCTGCGCCCGGTGCGGGTCAGGACGGCGCGGAGCTCGCCGCGCTTGACCTTCTGCAATACGGTCTGGCGGGAGACGCCGAGCGCCTGGGTGGCGTAGCCGAGAGGAACCCACCCGTCGGGTGCTGTGTCGGCGAGCATGTCGCGTAGCTGATCGGTGAGGCGGATGCGCCAGGGTGCGCCGGGGGTGACTTGTTCCCCGGCGACGAAACCGTCGTTCAGCCAGCGCAGCAGGGTGGACGGCGCGATGTTGAGCTGGCGGGCAGCGGCGGTCACGTTGAGCAGTTCTCCTTCGGGGGCCTGGCCGTTGCCGTCTGGCTGGTGGCAGGGGATGTGCCGGTGGTAGCGCAGCGATTGGACTCTACTGGCGGTGTATGACAATCCGCGGGCGGTGCGCCGGTGCTGCCGGTTGAGGATCCCGGCGATGATCGCGTCGGGGTAGTGCACGGCGAGCCGCCGGATCAGGTCGATGGTGTCCTCATCAGTGCGGATCGCGGGCTGCCGGCGGCGCAGCGGCACGGTCAGCTCGCTGATCGCGCCGCCTTTCCACCGCAGCACCAGGTCGGCATGCGGGTCGGGGTCCTCGCGGCGCAGCGTGATGTTGACCTCATCCAGCAGGGTGCGCAGTAGCTGCTTGCGGTCCTTGTCGGTGGTGGTCGGAGCGTCCCAGACGGCGCCGAGGTCATCGCCGAGGGCGAGGATCGCCTGTTTCTCCTGCGGTGTCAGGGTTTTCGGGCGTGCGGTCTCGCGGCGGGCGAGTTCGGCTTCTGCGTCGGCCAGTTCGCGGAGCGCGGTCTCCCATTCGCGCTCGAGCCCGCGGGCCACGAGCCGGTTGTCCGGATCCACGGCCCGGTAGCGGCGTTCGGCCCGGGTGGCGTTGTAGCGTGCCTGCTCGACCTGCCGCTGGTGCTGGGCTAGCACGGCGTCGTGGCCGTCTTCGAGCTGGCGGGCGGCTTGCGGGCACGCATCCAGCGCGGCGGGGGCCAGCGCGGCCAGGAACGCGGCGGTGACGGCGGCGTCGATCCCCTGCCCGCCGGCGCTCATGTGCCGGGCGCCGCGCCCGCCGACCAGCTCGGCGGAGCCCTGGCAGTAGTAGTTCGGCACGCATCTGGCCGGGCCGGCGTAGAAGATGGCGAGCTTGCGGCCGCACGTGCCGCAGGTGGCCAGGCCCTGCAGCAGCGCGCATCCTTCCCGGACCGCGCCGGTGCCCGGCTGGCGGGCCTGCGGCCGGATGTTGGTGCCGATGCGGGCCTGGTTGGCCAGGTAGGTGTCCCAGTCGGTGAACCCGGGGTGGTGACCGGGAATGAGGACCTCCCACTGGTCGCGGGGCAGCCGGCGGCTGCGCTGGCGCAGCGCGCCGCCAGGGTCAAGGTAGCGTTCCTTCCGGGTCCGGCCGTAGACGTACGCGCCGGCATACGCCGGGTGGGTCAGCGTGGTGTGCACGGCATGATAGGTCGGTTCCACCCAGGTGATCTCCGGGATCCCGCTGCCCCGCCGGGTATAGGCGACCTTCTGCAGCGGCCAGCGCAGGCCTTGCCCGCGCAGCCACAGCCAGGTGGCCCGCACCGACCCGCAGACTGCGAACTGGCCGAACACCGCGGCGATGACGCCGGTGACCGCCTCGTCGGGATGGAAGCGGATCTCCCCGTCGGTCTCGCCCCAGATCAGGCCGACCGGCAGGCCGCGGCGCAGCTCGCCGCGGGCGGCCTTGTTCTTGATGCCGCCCTCCAGCCGTGTCCGCAGTACATGCAGCTCAGCTTCGCTCATGATGCCCATCAGCCCGAGCAGCAGCCGGTCGCCGAACAGCGCCGGGTGATACACCGCGTCAGCGTCGGCGACCAGCGTGTCGCACACCCCGGCCAGGTCGAGCAGCCGGTACCACGCCGCGTTATCCCGGGCGAGCCGGGAGGCCTCCAGCGCCAGGATGATCCCGACCTGGCCGAGGGCAACCTCGGCGACCATGCCCTCAAACCCGGCCCGCTGCCCGGTCACCGACCCGGAGATGCCCAGGTCACCGTCGACGACCCGGATCGCCTCCCGCGGCCAGCCCAGCTGCTGAGCCCGGTGGACCAGGTCATACTGGCGGGCGGTCGACTCGGTGTTCCGCTCCACCTGGACCAAGGTGGACTGGCGGACGTAGATTACGGCCGCTCTGGAGAGCTGGGAGCTGGTTATCTTGCCGGACTCACTCATCGCCCGCCCCCACCGCCACCGCGGCCCTGGCGATCAGGCCCGCCAGCAGCGTGGTCGCCGTTTCTACCTGGGAGCCGGGGAGCTGGCCGATCAGTTCCGGCGGTGGCGCCGGAACCTGTTCCGGCAGCAGACTGAGCTGGACAGGCTGCACGATCGTCCTCCTTGGCAGGTGGCTTTCGTGCAGCCTGGTCCCGGTCATCGCGGCTGCGGGTGCAAAGAGCCGAAACCAGCACCGACAGGCCCAGCAGGTCCGCTGTCCTGCCCAGCGTCCCCGTGCCCGGGTCCGGGTCGTCGTGCTGGCTGGTCCACTCCGCCGGGATCAGCCGCTTGCTGCCATCGGGCAGTTCCAGCATCAGCTCCAGACGGCCGAGCCGGCGCATCCAGCCCAGCACGCGCAGGTCACGGCCCTCCAGCGGATGCCGGGCCTGGGTGATGGCCACGGTGGCCGGCAGCGCGGGCCTCACCGGCACGTCTCCGTCACCACCTGCACCCGGCACCCGGCCGCATGGCAGATCACCCGGGCGGCCCGCGCGGCGTTGACGGCGTCCATGCACAGCGCTGCTTCCCGCAGGTCAACCGGGATGCCCGCGGCGATGCTGGCCGCGACCAGCAGCACCTGCCGCTCCCCGTCCGAGCACGGCAGCACGCCCTGCACCGCCTCAGCCGCCGCGGCAAAGTCGATAGCCGCGACCTCCCGGTCCCGGAACGGCTCCCACCGGACCTCGACCGCCACCTGCAGGAAATCCTCCCGCAGCAGCCAGCCCTGATGCGAGATCAGCAGCTCAGCGGCCGCCTCGGTGGGCAGCCAGCCCTTCGCCCACGCCCGGATCGCCACGGCGAGGTCATCGAAGCACGTAGTAAGGCGGGGAGTCCTTCTCCGCGATTCCGCATGACAAGTTGATGCAGGCGGTAGAGGAACGCGTCTGCGACCAGCCGGTCCTGAAGCTGCTGCGCGCGATGCTGCGGGCAGGAGTGATGGAGGACGGTCAGGTCCGGCGGCCGGACACCGGCACCGCACAGGGCGGGGTGATCAGCCCCGCCATGTGTAACGTCTACCTGCACCGGCTGGACCGGGCGTGGGATGACAGGGACGGGGTGCTGGTCCGGTTCGCTGATGACCTGATCGTGATGTGCTGGTCCCGCAGCCAGGCCGAGGCCGCGCTCGCGCGGCTGACGGACCTGCTGGCTGACCTTGGCCTGGAGCTGAAGGCGGCCAAGACCCGCATCGTCCACCTGGAGGAGGGAGGCGAGGGTTTTGATTTCCTCGGCTTCCATCACCGGATGGTGCGCTCGCGGGGGCTGACCGGGAAACCGCGGGTGACGTTCCTGGCCCGCTGGCCCTCGGACAGGGCCATGCAGCACGCCCGTGACCGCATCCGGGAGCTGACCGGGCGGCGCAGGCTGGGGCTGTGGCCTGAGCTGATCGCGGAGGACCTGAACAGGTTCCTGCGCGGCTGGGCGGCCTACTTCAAGTATGGCCATTCGGCCCAGCGGCTCAGCAAGATCAGGCAGTACGCGCGGATGCGGCTGGCGCTGTTCGTCAGCAAGAAACACCGCCGCAGCCGCAGCTTCGGGTGGCGGGCGCTGGTCGCCCTGTCCCCGGATGAGTTCGGCCTGATCAGCCTGTATGGAATCACCGTCGCACCCAGGGCGGGAAAGCCCTGGAGGGACAAGCCGAATGCCGGCGGTGAACGGCGTCGGTGAGCCGTGTGCGGGAGAACCGCACGCACGGTTCGAGGCGGCGGGAGCTGGAAACGGAGCACCCGGTCATGGTCACCGCAGTGAAGCGGCCCGCAGGGGAAACCCGGGGAAAAGTGGCTGCGGGACCTGACGCCGGACAAATGCCACCGCGCCAGCTCCCGACCCTACATCCTCCGATTTCGCGGGTCTGGAGGACGTGAATCGCTTTGGCGAGCCGCCCGGCGCGCCACGGGCAGCAGCGGAGTTTCCGCAGGATGCGCCAGGATTTGAGCTGGGCATTGGTGCGCTCGCCGGGGGCGCGCAGCCGGGCATGAGCCCGGTTGGCCTCCTCTGCGAGGCGGGCTTGTTCCGCCCTCGGTACGACGTGCGGATATCGTCCTCGCCGATGTAGCCCTTATCGCCCAGCACGACCAGCCCGCAAGCGGCCAGCTCGCGGGTGATGCCCCAGATCCGGGCCGCGGTCAGGTCGTGCACCGCGCCGGGCAGCGGGCCGGACACCCACACGATGTCGCCGCCGGGGCTGGCGATGACCTGCAGGTTCATCCCGTGCTTGCGGTGCTTGCCGGAGTAGAACGGCCGGGTGCTCGGCGTCGTCACCCTGAATCGGACGGGACAAGGGGACGCGGGACAGGTCAGGACACTGCTCCCATGACGGCGGGACACCCGGGGGAGCAGCGTTCATGTCAGTCGGCGACCGGCGCCGCGGAATGGAGGGAGCGAATCATGAGGATTCTGGACAGGTGCGGGGCGCTGACCGGGGCGGCGTATGTCGTTCTGGTCACGGTCGGCAACACCTTGAGTACTGACAACAGCCCGGGGCCGCACGCCGCTCATCCCACCGGTGGGCAGGACATCGCCGGTCTCCACTGGCTGGCTGGCAGTACCTCGGCCCAGGCAGGGGTGACGCTGGAACTGCTCAGTTTCGCCGCGCTGGCGCTGTTTGCCGGCTACCTGTGCACGCGGGTCCGTGCGGGCGGCTGGCTGGCGGCCGCGGCACTGGCCGGCGGGGCGATCGCGATCGCGGTGAAGCTCGCGTCCTTCGCGCCGATGCTGGCCGGGTATGTGCTGCGGGACGGCATCAGCCCGGAGATGGCGCGGGTACTCAGCGACATGAATGCCACTGCGTTCGTGGTGGTCTGGCTGCCCACCGGCGTGTTCGTGGCCTGCGCCGCGGGGGCGGCGCTAGCGGCCCGCATTGTGGGCCGGACGCTTGGCTGGGGCGGCGTGGTCGCCGGCACCGCCGCCGTGATCGTCACGGCTGTCACCGGCGTGCATGTCCTGACCGCCAGCGCACTGCCGTTCCTTGCCTGCCTGCTGTGGATCCTGGCGGTCAGTGTCCGGCTGGGAGTCCAGCGGACCTCCCGGGTTCCGGCGGAGACGGCACCGGATGCGGTGCCGGCCGCGGTGTGATCATCGCCGGCCTTTCCCTTCGGCCCGGGAACCGTCACCATGGCCCTGTGGGGGTGGCGACGAAATCCCGGGCCGGCTGGGCGGTGGCGGGGGTGTCGGCTGTGGTCGTGGGGTTCTGGCTGGTCCTCGGCGGGCTCGGCGAGGTAGGACGGCACGGGTTCGGCGACTTCGCGCAGAACATGTACCCGAACATCGTTTTCGGGCTGGCCTTCCCGGTGGCCGGCGCGCTGATCCTGTCCCGGCTTCCCGGCAACCGGCTCGGCTGGCTGTACTGCCTGTGCGGGCTGGCCTCCTCGGTCACGCTCGCATCGGACGCGTACGCCCAGCGCGGCCTGGCCGACCGGCCGGGGTCCCTTCCGTGGGCGCTGGCTGCGGGGTGGGTGTCGTCGTGGATCTGGGTGTGCGGGTTCAGCCCGCTGGTCACGTTCGGCGTCTTGTGGTTCCCCGACGGCCGGCTGCCATCCCGGCGGTGGTGGCCGGTGGCGGCGGTCGCTGGCCTGGCGATCGGCCTGGGCGTGACCTCTCTGGCGCTGCGGCCGGGCCCGCTGGAGAACCATCCGGTCCGCGTCAACCCGCTCGGCGTCCCGCTGCCCCGGTCCTGGTTTGATGCCGTGGGCTCAGTGGGGCTTGCCCCGCTGCTCGTGATCGCCATCCTGGGTAGCCTGGCGGCTTTGGCGGTCCGCTACCGGCGCGGGCCGGCCGGGGAACGCGACCAGCTGCGCTGGCTGCTGGTCGCGATGGGGCTGCTGGCCGTTTCCTTCGTTCTGGCCGGCGAGCGGGCTGCGGCTTTCGCGGGGTATCTGCTCGTTTTGGTGGCGATCCCGCTGGTGCCGCTGTCGGTCGGTGTCGCGGTGCTGCGGCGCCGGCTGGACGGCACCGAGATCGCGGTACGCCGGTCGCTGGTCTACGGCTGGCTGCTCGCCGCCGGGCTCGCGGTGTACGCCGGGGTGGTGCTGGTCCTCGACGCCGTCCTGCGCGGTCACGCCCAGCCAGTGGTCGCCCTCGCCGCGGCCGGCGCCGTCGCGGTGCTCTACCAGCCGCTGCGGCTGCGCCTTCAGCGCGCGGCCGACCGGATGCTCTACGGCGACCGCGGCGACCCGTACGCGGTGCTGACCGGCCTGGGACGCCGGCTGCAGGCGGCGGGCTCCGCCGAGCAGACCCTGCCGGAGACCGTCCAGGCCATCGCCGCGGCGCTGCGGCTGCCCTACGTCGCCGTGGAGCTGCCCGGGGACCCGCCGGCCCGGCCGACCGCCGCCCACGGGACGTCGCCAGGGCCCGAGCCGCTGGTCCTCCCGCTCACCCACGGCGGCGACGCTGTCGGCCAGCTCGTGGCGGCCCGGCGGGGGGTGCATCTTTTTGAAGGGCGTGATTTTGCGCTGATACCCGCCTGAACCTGTCGAATATGGGAGTGTCCGCGCGTTTCCGGGCGTCTCGGGCGTCACCGAAGGTGATCTGTGCTGGTCAGTGGCGGTGGGGCGGGTTGCCGGGGGCGGGTCCGGGACGGTGCCCGGTTGCCGGGTCCGCCGGTTCCGGGACCGGTTTTGGGATCGTGGGGCGGAAGTGA
>WNFC01026935.1_pt1 | contig 12404 bp, 16 predicted proteins | sample 5400541 | NCBI WGS metagenome assembly WNFC01 (sample SAMN13153342, study PRJNA577476) | soil metagenome | isolation source: 120 cm saprolite under Douglas fir tree site 2 hole 2 replicate 1 | place: USA:California | collected 2015-04-18 | reverse complement strand
AGCGGTGAGCGTCAGGTTTGAATCAGGCAATCTTCCTGACCACATCACCAACGCGAATCACGCCGGCCGAAACTACGCGGGCATTGATGCCGCGCAGGCGGAGCTGTCTGCCCAGCGGTGAATTCACAAACTGCATAGCTTCGAGGCCGAAGCGCGAAACGAATTTCCGGCAGCCGAGATGCGGCTGTGGGCTGACTTCAATCACGGTCGCGCCGATCGCGAATCTCGTCCTCGCAGGCAGGTTCTTTTCACTCAAATCCAGATCGAGATAGAGTTGATCTCCCGCCAGTTGCCAGCGGTCTTTGTGCTGGGCCACCAGCGCAGTGACGCGGGAATTCATGATGTTGAGCTGCATGTCCGGATGTGCCGATCCGTCCGGCGTGCGCGAGCTGCCGCGGGTGATCCAGCTGTCGCCCACCAGGCCTACTTCCAAATTAAGCTCGCCTGCGTCAAGAACTTCTCGTTCGTCGACCTCGGGCCGGCGCACAATCAATTCGAGAGTGCCTTCATCTCTGGGAGCGCGGCGGATCTCGTCCAATCCAGCTTCGAGTTCCGCGGTGGTCAAGTGCCTGGCTATCAATTCAAGCTTGCTGCTGCTCATTAAACACTCGGGCCTCTTTTTAGTTTAAGATTAACCGGCTTCGTCCACAGAAAAACCTCAGATCAGCTAATCGGGCTTGTTCTTTGCAAAGAACTTGTCGGCTTTGGCCTGCGTTTCTTCGGCGCTCTGTTCCTGCAACTGTTGATTGATGCCCCAGGCGTGGCCGAAAGGATCCATGATTTGTCCGTAACGCGCGCCCCAGAACATGTCCTGCAAGGGCATGATCACGCGCGCGCCGGCGGCGACTGCGCGTGCGACCACCGCATCTGCATTATCGGTTTGCAGGGTGATGCGCACACTGGTCCCGCCCAGCGTCTCGGGCATCTTGCACACGCCGCCTTCACTCGCTGAGAACTCGTCAGAGACGAAAAACTTATGGCCCTCCAAAACGATCTCCCCATGCAAAAGGCGTTTGCCATCTTGCGCCATCATGTTGTCGCCCACTTCAGCGCCGAATGTGTTCTTGTAGAACTCAAGCGCGGCGACGCCGTCGCTGACGATCAAATGGGGAATGAATTGGTCTTCGCGATTCATGGTGGTTACTCCTTCTTAGGAAAACAACATACTCGACTGACCGCTAAGTTAAGAAACGCGCTCCCCGCGCGCCGGCCCGACCTACTTACTTATCCTTTGGGCCGTTCGTTTTGGAGTTGCCGGGCATACTGTAGGTGACCTTGCCGCTTTCGTCTAAGAAATCCAGGCGTGGCACACCTGCCGCATCCACGATCATGTTGATGCGGGCGTTCCCCTTCGCGTCGTATAACGTCACTTTAGCCTCGCGCTCCTTGTTCTTGCCGACGAAGATGCGCGTGGGCGAGAAACCAGACTCACGCAGACTTTTCCGGGCCGCTTCCTTTTCTGGTCCTTCCGGCATTTTCCTGATGACGTCTCCCCTTTCAATAAACTCAGACTGTGAGGTCTCCGGCCGGTCCCACACTTTCAGCCCGACTTCACGGCTGCCCGAGTGGTCGTTGTAGATAAGACCGATGGCCTGCGATTGCTTATACTGATCGAGGCTGAACCCGCCATAAGCACCGTACTTGTCGCCCGCGCGCGCGTTTTCGCCCGTAGCAGCGCCAAAGACCAAACCTCCACATTCGTCGCCTATTCCGTTGTAGAAGATCATTCCCGGAGGACGCTCAGTCTTGAAGGTCTTCCCGCCAACGATTGGATCGGGCATTCGATCCGTATTGGCGATCACGGCGACCAATTGACCGTTCTTCTCGACGACGTTCAGCCGCTCGACGGTTATCTCGTCAAATTTCTGCTTCGTCTGCGTAAAGGCTGTGAATGCCAGTACGCCGAGAACCAGCAATGACAAAACGGCAAATGCCTCCAGGACGCGGACTCTCTTCTGCATATTATCCATAGTTACTCCTCAATCGCGGCCTGCAACTTAGGTGGCGCGATCAACGCCCACGCTTCGCGGATGTGCAAAGTTAATTCTTTGTCGCTGACGCGCGGAAGTTCGACGCCGACCCAGCCGGCCCCGCCGACGTAAGGCGGCCCGTAGTATTTCTTCGGCGACGCCTCGATCAATTCCTGCTGGACCCCGATCGGAGCGGGACACACAACCGCAATATGCCCGTCGCTGTGATGGTTGATCGAACCCATGGCGAAGACTTTCTTCTTCACAAAGAAAGTCGGCTCGCCGTGCGAAAGTTTTTCCATCGTTTCAGGCAGCGCGAGACAGATCCGCCGGACGCGCTCGATATGTTTTGCGCCGTCCACGGGCTTTCGTTTTGCGGCTTGCTTCATCACAGTTAATCTGGCAACAGGCTGTTCAGGAACTCGGCCGTGCCCTCAGGGCCGGTGATCTCCAGCCACATATCGCCGGCATCTGGTTCAACCGTCAACACGAATTTTAGAAATCGACAGCACTGACGCTCAGCGTCGATCGTCTTCGCCGCCGCAGTCAGAAACTCGGCAGTTGGCGCAAACCTCCAACGAAGCCCATTCGTGATACTGATACGATCCTGCGCCAGCGCCAATAGACCCGCCAGCAATTCTTCACGACGGACGTCCAATTCCGCCGGTGTGAGTTCACACGCTATTGGAAGGTCTTTCATCCGTTTGGCCCTCTAACGTCGTAAACAACTTAACCTCATCCGCATCTTCGGACAACTTGATCATCCGTTCGAATCTCAGACCAATCTTGCCGAGGAGTTTCGCCGAAGCTTCATTGTCAGGTGACGTGATCGCCAGAATGCGATCCAGCCCCAACACGTCGCGCGCATAGTTCATCACCGCGGCGGCGGACTCAAGCGCATAACCTTTCGACCAGTACGCCGGCAGGAAGGCGAAGCCGATATCGGCGTCGGGCAGAGTGGCTCTCTTCACCAGACCGCTGATCCCGATCGGGATTCTGCCTTTTCTTAATTCAACCAGATACAATCCGAACCCATTTCGTTCATAGCTGGTGATCAGCCGACTCAAAATATATTCCCGCGCATCCTCAAGATTGCGCACGCCCCGGTCACCAATGTATTGCAGGAACGACGGCTCATTCAGCAATTCGAGCACGAACTCGGCGTCGTCGATCGTGAGCTGGCGAAGGATCAGCCGCTCTGTCTCCAGCACAATCACAAAATGTTCACCGGCCGGACGCGCCGGCGCTCATTGGACGAGACGGGACCAACCCTAAAAGACCCAGGAGCACAACAAGGCCCGTAAAACCAGCTCCCGCTGCGCTCATAACCATTAAGGGCAGGCGTTCCACCTTTACGCGATCATTATTGTTCAGGCGAATTCCAACGTCGGATGCAGTGATGGATGTGGGGCCAGAGTCTCCCACCAACTGGAGACGACCTGACTCTAACGCCTTCTGCAGGGGTACTCCCCGGACATACACCTCAACCCGCTCACGAGACTGCTCGAGCGAGAGCGGTGAGGCTGTCGGTGTCCACCAGATGTCGTCGCGTTGAGCATAGAACCGGACCAGTTGAAGGCAAGAGACAAGAAAGAAACTTCCTCCGAATACGAGAACGTAAACCCGCCATAGATTCTTTTGCTTCATCTTTTGTTCGACCTCCGTTTGCGTCTACTGCCGGTGACTGGTTAAAGCCGAGTCAATATCACGCAGATCGAAAGAAAAGTGAAGTCATTCGGGAATGAGATTCAAAATGTTAGTAATCCTGCGTTCCTTTCATTAGCTGCCTGGAGATTCTATTTCCGCTTCGCTTCCCACTTCTCCGAAAAACCTTCGGTGCGAAATTCGCCGCTCAGCGTCCCATCCTTCATCGTGCCGGTGACCGCGATTGATTCATGCCTGGCAAAGTCGAGGGTAAAACTCAGCTGGTTGTTTTTCCAGGATCCGTCGCGCAGCGTGCCCGGCCCGGTATGGTCTGAGTAAGCCGTGCCAAATACCTTTTCGCCGTCAAGTTTGAGTTTGAAGGTGGCGGGCGTCTTCGTGTTCTGGACGTGAAAGGTGACGTCCCACTCGCCTGAAATAGGATCAGAATCCTGCTTTGCGGAGTGTCGAAAGACTTCGCGGTGGAGCGTATCCGCAGTCGAGCAAGCCAAAGGCGCAGTCGTCGCAAGTGTCAACAGAACCAAACTCAGAATACATCGTAAGTGCATTATGCTTCCTCCGAAAAAGTTAATTTGTCCCAACGGGCGAGAGATACTACGAAAATATTTGGGCTCTGTCTCCAGTTGATTTGCTCTGAAAGTTCGAAAATGGACAAAGCTGCTGACATTGTTCGAGAATGCCAAACGGCCATGACTGTGAAATCCAAAAAAGCGGATCGCAGAACAAATCGCACGCGACGCTCTTTGAGTGCAGCCATGGTTGAGCTGGTCAAAGAAAAACGTTTCGACGACATCACCGTCCAAAACGTGATCGATCGCGCGGATGTTGGACGCTCGACTTTCTACTCTCACTTTCGCGACAAAGAAGACTTGTTTCAAAAGAACTGGGAGAGATTTCTCGACATGCTGGCCCAGCAGATCGAATGGGACAAGGCGGGCCACGGTTCATTTGTCCCGGTTACCTTTCTGTTTGGACATCTGCGTGAAGCCCAATCGTTCTACAAGGGTCTCGTGCGCTCGCGGATGGCTGACTCAATTTTTAAGAGCGGCGTGTCATATCTCAGCGGGAAGATCGAGGGCGCGCTTACGGCTCGACTGCGAGGCAAACCAGCAACCGCCGTTCCAATTCCGATTCTGGCAAACTACTTAGCCGGCGAATTGTTCACTCTTTTGCAGTGGTGGCTCGATCAGAAAATGCCTTACCCACCCGAGCGCATGGACGAAATCTTCCACGCGCTCGTCAATCCAACCTTGCGAGCCATTGTCGATTAAGACATTCAGGCTGCCACAGCTCGCGCTTTGGCTTCCATTGCTGGTTCGGTTTTCGGTTGGGTTTCCGTTGTGCCGGCAAAGAACGAATAAGCGAGTCCTGCCAACGCTGCGCCCACGATCGGCGCCAACCAGAAGAGCCACAACTGCTGAATCGCCCAACCGCCCACGAACAAAGCCGGCCCGGTGCTGCGGGCCGGATTCACCGACGTGTTGGTAACTGGAATGCTGATCAGATGAATCAGGGTCAGTCCAAACCCGATGGCCAGCGGCGCCAGTCCCTTGGGCGCGCGCGTGTCGGTTGAGCCCAGGATGATCATCAGAAACATGAACGTCAGCAGCGTTTCCGCGACCAGACAAGCCAGCAGCGTATAGCCTCCCGGCGAGTGAGTTGCGTAACCGTTGGCGGCGAATCCAGCGGTAACGCTAAAGCCGGCTTTGCCGCTCGCGATCACGTAGAGCAGGCCGGCGCCGGCAATCGCGCCGAGCACCTGAGCGACGATGTATGGAAGGATATCCGAAGCCGGGATCCGCTTTCCGGTCCATAGTCCTATCGTGACTGCGGGATTCAGATGACATCCCGAGATGTGGCCGATCGCGTAAGCCATCGTCAACACCGTCAGACCAAAAGCGAGCGACACCCCGAGCAGGCCAATGCCCACGCTGGGGAACGCGGCGGCAATTACGGCGCTGCCGCAGCCTCCGAAAACCAGCCAGAGCGTACCGAGAAATTCAGCCGAGCATCGTTTAGTTAGTGACATAGAATTCTCCTTTCAGTCTTATGGTTGGCCAGACTGGGCCAGGAGCGGCGATCGATAAACCGCGGCGTCACTTTGTGGCCCAGCAAGAAAACCAAAACCTTGCTCACCGGTGATCACGATTCCCTGGATCGAATTGTCGTTTGGACAGGCGCAGCTTATCACAAATCAAGCTTCAAACATCGCGCTGATTTCAGCGTAGGGCACGGCCTCGTCCGCGAAGGTAAACGTACCCTGCTTCATTTCGCGAGCAGCGCGCAGGAACGCGCCCAGCGCCGCGCGGGAAAGCGCGCTGCCAACGCTGACGCGCTTCACGCCAAGTTCGGAGAGTTCCGCAAGAGTGAAATGCACACCTGGCAACGCCATCAAGACATTCACCGGCCGATCGACGGAAGTAACGACAGCGGTTATGTCCTGTTTCGTCCTGAGCCCCGGCGCATACAGCACATTCGCGCCCGCTTCCTGATAAGCCTGAAGCCGCGCGATCGTGTCCTTGAGATCAGGTTTGCCGACGAGATAGTTTTCGCAGCGCGCCGTCAGCATGAAAGGAAACGGCAGCGCCTTCACGACTTCGGCCGCCGCTCGTACTCGCTCAACTGCAACTTGCGGTTGAATCTTCTATCGATCCACCAGCGAGTCCCGTTGCCACAGCCTGTCGAAACGTCTCGGCGACTGTTTTCGGATCATCTCCGAAACCGCCTTCGAGGTCTGCGCTCACCGGCAGATCAGTCGCCGCCACGATCTCTCGTGCATGCGCCAGCACCTGCTCGCGCGTGAGTGTGTAATCGCGCTGCCCCAATGCAAACGCGCATCCCGCGCTCGTCGTCGCCAAGGCTTCGAACCCGAGATGCGCCAATAGCCGCGCTGTCCCCACATCGTAAGGATTGGGAATGATGAACGCACCTGCGCGTTCATGGAGCGCTTGAAAAGCGATCACCTGTTCTGCCTGGGTTCGCATCAATTTTTCCCGGCGCGGATTCGTTATTGGCAATCCTTAATGCGAAAGGATGAGTCCGCGTCAGCGGACGCATGATAATAGCCCAGCACTTCAGTGCTGGGTAAGCGATAAGAGATGAATCAAAAGCCCGGAGATTCAGCGTCCATCAGCCCGTCATATTCATCCGGTGGAACGTCTTTGTAACGATATTTCTCGCCGGTCCTGAAGACAACGTCGAGGAATCTATTCCTGGGATCGTAACGAACTCTGCGAAGCATGCTTGAGTTAACTTTCTTGAATCTGTCTGCTCCGCTCTCGTCATCGTCATCGGAATTGATTTCCGGAAGCGAGTCGACAAGTTTCGCGGCCAAAGTCGCCCGCTCACGATCAGACAAAGCGAGCGCGAGTTTTTTCACTTCGCCGTAGTTGGCCATAGAAAGAAGGATAACGCTGTGAAGTTGAGCGGGCAAAGGTGATTTCACGAAACGCGTTGATCAAGGCATGGGAGTCAGTACCGGGAGCGATAGGTTGGTTATGACTTTAACTTGAGTGGCTGGTGCAACCGAAGCGCCAAAGGCGCGCAATGCAGAAGCCTGGGCCAACGGCCCAGGTAACGATTCGTCCCAGTTGTCTTTTAAGCCGCAACGCGGCGAAATATTCGCCACCTCGATTCAATTCATCGAGACCATGTCGCTCCTTCAGAGCTTCAATTTGTTTTGGGGACTTTTGCCTGGGGCGCTGCCCCAGGCTTTTGCATTTCGCGCCTTCGGCGCTTTGGGCTCCGCGGCGCGACGTACTTGAACTTCGTAACTCAACGACTCAGCCGCTCGAGGCGGGCCTTAACTTCCGGCCAGGGACTCTGATCGTCGGGATGCGCTTCGATGTCGGCCAATCGAGCATCAAGCAAGGCTCGCTCAGCGTCACTCACAACACTTCCAGTACCGGAGAATCAACCTCGAACACATCGTTTCCAAAGGTCTCAAGATGAAAACGAATCGCCGATTGCACGTCGGCGAGCGCTTCTTCATAGCTATCACCTTCGCCCACAACGACGCCTTTGAGGCCGAGAGGATAAGCGACGTATCCGTCAGAGTGCTTCTCAATAATAATCTTTTGGGATTGCATGGGTGTCTCCTTGAGGCAAATACTAGCACCAATACCTCGTTTTGTTCACTCAAATCACGGAGTCATGCCCTTCCGATAAATCTCCGCCCCCGCCGCCACAAACTCTTCCGCCTTCTCCTTCATCCCTACATCCAGAGCCGCCTGTTCATCGATCTGTTTCTGCGCGGCGTATTCGCGCACGTCCTGAGTGATCTTCATGGAGCAGAAGTGCGGGCCGCACATGGAACAGAAGTGGGCGAGCTTGGCCCCTTCCTGCGGCAGGGTCTCATCGTGGTATTCGCGCGCGACTTCCGGATCGAGCGAGAGGTTGAATTGATCTTCCCAACGAAATTCAAAGCGCGATTTCGATAAAGCGTTATCGCGATACTGCGCGCCGGGATGGCCTTTGGCGAGATCAGCTGCATGCGCAGCGATCTTGTAAGCGATGACGCCGTCTTTGACGTCTTTCTTGTTGGGCAAGCCGAGGTGTTCTTTCGGCGTGACGTAGCAGAGCATGGCAGTGCCGTACCAGCCAATCATCGCGGCCCCGATAGCGGAGGTTATATGGTCATAGCCGGGCGCGATGTCGGTCGTCAGCGGGCCGAGCGTGTAGAAGGGAGCTTCGTGACAGGTCTCGAGCTGCTTGTCCATGTTCTCTTTGATCAAATGCATCGGCACATGACCCGGGCCTTCGATCATCACCTGACAGTCGTACTCCCAGGCGATCTTCGTCAGCTCACCGAGCGTTTCGAGTTCGGCAAACTGCGCTTCGTCGTTTGCGTCGGCAATCGAACCGGGACGCAGACCGTCGCCGAGAGAGAACGACACATCATAGGCGGCCACGATTTCGCAAATGTCGCGAAAGCGGGTGTACAGAAAACTTTCTTCATGATGCGCGAGACACCACTTGGCCATGATTGAACCGCCGCGGCTCACGATCCCCGTCGTACGTTTTGCGGTCATCGGAATGTAAGGCAAACGCACGCCAGCGTGAATGGTGAAGTAATCAACGCCCTGCTCGGCCTGTTCGACGAGAGTGTCGCGAAAGATTTCCCAGGTCAGCTCTTCAGCACGGCCGCCGACTTTCTCCAGCGCCTGATAAATCGGCACGGTGCCGATGGGCACGGGAGAGTTGCGTATGATCCATTCGCGGGTGGCGTGAATGTTCTTCCCCGTTGAGAGATCCATCACCGTGTCTGAGCCGCACTTGATCGACCAGCGCATCTTTTCAACTTCGTCATCGATCGAAGACAACACCGCAGAGTTGCCGATGTTCGCGTTGATCTTCACCAGGAAGTTGCGGCCGATGATCATCGGCTCGGATTCGGGATGATTGATGTTCGCGGGAATGATCGCGCGGCCGCGTGCGACTTCATCACGGACGAATTCTGGAGTAACGAATTCAGGAATATTAGCTCCAAACGATTGGCCCTTGTGCTGGTGGAGCAAAGAATCGCGGGGAGCCTCTGAATTTGGAGTGCGGCGACTAGTCGCCGCTTTTGAAAGCGCTGACAAGTCAGCGCACTCCATAAAACGCCCCAGATTCTCACGGATCGCGATGAATTCCATCTCGGGCGTGATAATGCCGCGTCGAGCGTAATGCATCTGGGTCACGCACGAACCCTTCTTCGCGCGCAGCGGCGTGCGGCGCAATGCCGGAAAATCCTCTAAACGTCCTTTCTCCTTTTGCCGCGCCTGGTTGGCGGCGTCGAACGTCAGGTAACCATCGTCGATTGGTTGCAGGTCGCGGCCTTCGTATTCTTCGACATCACCTCGGCCAACAATCCAATCGCGTCGTAGCGCCGGCAAACCATCACGTACGTCGCAATTCATGGAAGGGTCGCCCCAGGGGCCGCTGGAGTCATAGACGCGCACGGGCGGATTCTCTTCCAGCGTGTTGTCAAAGTTGCGAGTTGGTTTTTGATCAATCTCGCGAAACGGAACGCGCACGCCCGGCTGTTGACCGTCGATGTAAATGCGGCGCGAGTTGGGAAGTGTGTTTTCGATCCTGGTCGGTTTGATTGCGGCGCTCATGTTGTCTCCATTTTGGAGTGCGCCGACTTGTCGGCGCTTTCTCCGGAACCAAAAGCGGTGACAAGTCACCGCACTCCATAAAAAAACCGCTCCACCTAAATCAAAAAGGATGGAACGGTCAACGGATAACTGTTTCTCCCTTCGACGGTGTTAACCGTATCAGGTTCAAGGGGTCTCCAGAACATTGCCGATTTGCGATTGTCGATTGCCGATTGAATTCATCTGCTCAAATCAGCAATCGGAAATTGGCAATCGCCAATGTCCAGACTCTCAGCCCCCGATCTTTGCAGATCGCGGCTCCCCCGAAACGCTATTTAGTTTTCAATCTGTCGGGGAGATTCTAGAACCGTTTCGCGATCGTTGCAAACGGAGGAGTGCGCGATTAAGTCGGTACCGGGAGCGGTAGCGACCGGGTAAGCTTTTCGGGCGACCTCGACGTCGCGGAAGTTGAGACCCCGTCGCTACCGCTCCGGGTACTGACCTCAGGGCCCAAAGCAAGTATAATCCCGCTGCTTTATCACCCAGAGCTTTCCGGAGACCGATTTGATGCTAAACCGACGCGCTGTTGCTCTCGGCTTGATCGTCTTGATGATGTGCTTGCCGCTGTTCGCGCAAACATCAGACAAGGATTTGCTTGCGCGCATTCGCCAGGAAGAAGCCAACAATTCGCAAATAATGAAAACCGAGCACATGCTCACGGACGTTTACGGTCCGCGTCTGACCGGCTCGCCGAATCACAAGGCTGCGGCGGAATGGGCGATCAAGCAGATGACCGCCTGGGGACTTTCGAATGCGCATCTCGAGCCGTGGGATTTTGGCCATGTTGGCTGGCTCAACGAAAGACTAACGGCGCACATGATTTCGCCCATCAAAGACGTGCTGACTTGCGAAGTGCTGGCCTGGACGCCGAGCACGCGCGGCCCGGTGCGCGCGAAAGCTTATCAAATGATCCTGCCAGAGCGTCCTTCGCAGGAGCAGTTAACCTCGTTCTTTGAAAAAGAGAAGGCGAAGGTGCGCGGGCGCATCGTGCTCGCCGGTAAGCACACGATCGTTCCGGTGAATCTGAATCCGCCGCCAAAACGCATCACCGACGAGCAAGCCCAGCAGCGCTTCGGTTCAAACGCGCGGCCGTTCCCAACGCCATCGCCCACGCCGACGCCCGATCCGAATGCGCCCAAGCTGCTGACGAACAGACAGATCGATGAACAGCTCGATACGTTTCTGAAAGACAGTGGCGCGCTGGTGCGGGCCAACGATGCCGGCCGCGAATTCCGGCAGATACGCGCTTTCAATAACCGCACGTTCGACGTGAACAAGACCGTGCCGACCGTGGTGATGAGCAACGAAGACTATGGACGCATCACGCGCATCCTGGCCGACGGCACCGACGTCATCCTGGAGTTCGACATCGTCAATCGCGTTTATCCCGAAGGCAAGATTTCTTACAACACCGTCGCGGAGATCCCGGGCACAGACAAGGCCGACGAAGTGATCATGCTGGGCGGCCATCTGGATTCCTGGCACGCGGCGACGGGCGCGACCGACAACGCGATCGGCTGCGCGATCATGGTGGAGGCCGCGCGCATCCTGAAAACTCTCGGCGTGAAACCGCGGCGCACGATTCGCGTGGCGTTGTGGAGCGGCGAAGAAGAAGGACTGCTGGGATCGCAGGCTTATGTGAAAGAACATTTCGGCGCCTTTGAAAGCCCCAAACCCGGCTACGAGAAATTTGGCGGCTATTTGAATATCGATTCCGGAACCGGGCGCGTGCGCGGCGCGGGCGTGTTTGGTCCGCCGGAAGGCGCAAACATCATGCGCAAGATCCTCGAACCATTCAAGGATGACGGCGTCGTCGGCGCGACTGCGTCTCGCAGCCGCAACCTGGGCGGTTCGGACAACACATCTTTCAGTAACGCCGGCTTGCCCGGCATCGGCATGGGTCAGGACCCGATCGAGTACGGCACAAACACCTGGCATACCAACCTCGACACTTATGAGCGCATTCTGGAAGACGACGTGAAGAAAGACGCGGTGGAAGTTGCCTGGTGTGTCTATCAACTGGCGATGCGCGACGATCTGTTGCCACGCTTTGCCAGGGATCAAATGCCGCCGCGACCGCCTGAGACTGCGGCGACAACGCCGGCGCCGGCCAAGGTTGCGCCGAAACCGAAGCCCCGTAAGCGCGGAAGAAGAACTTAGCTTCGCCAGTGCCGAAGGCGCTGAGCTATTTCAAGCGTCCGTTTAGATGAAAGGATGAAGACATGGCAGCAGAAGTTGGTAAAGCATTTCCGGAATTCAGTTTGTTGAATCAGGACGGCGAGATGGTTACGCTCGGTGACTTCGCCGGCCAGTGGCTGGTCGTGTACGTCTATCCGAAAGACGACACGCCTGGCTGCACGATTCAGGGCAAATCTTTCACGGCGACCAGGCAGGAATTTGACGACGCGAACATTGCCGTGGTCGGCGTGAGCGCCGACGACGTGGAATCGCACAAGAATTTCTGTAATAAGTTTTCGTTCACCATCGACCTGCTGGCCGATCCAGATCACGAATTGCTGGACGCCGCCGGCGTCGGCCAGAGTGAATACAAAGGCACGATGTACTGGAACCGCACTTCGTTTGTGATCGATCCGGCGGGCACGCTCCGAAAGATTTATGAGAAGGTAAATCC
>WNFC01021750.1_pt1 | contig 12404 bp, 16 predicted proteins | sample 5400541 | NCBI WGS metagenome assembly WNFC01 (sample SAMN13153342, study PRJNA577476) | soil metagenome | isolation source: 120 cm saprolite under Douglas fir tree site 2 hole 2 replicate 1 | place: USA:California | collected 2015-04-18 | reverse complement strand
CATGCCGCGTGAGTTATCTCGACCGCATAGCAACGCCCCCGGGGTCTCGAACACGAAAGCTCAATAGCCCGGCAGAAACTCCACGTCAGAGGTCGCTTCCACAATCCAAAGGGCCCTCGATCACCAACGCGATAAACCGGAGCCCCGGACGAAGCCGCCTATTGGCTTCGGGAGCTTGTTCTTGCGAGCCGGGGCCGCCGGGTGGCCCGCAAGTTTGATCCTGGTGGGTTCGAGTGGGTCATGTTGGCGCTCCTCGACCTCGACCTCCTTTTTCTCGGTCGGCCTGAGCCCCAACGGGACCGGGGGGCGCTTCTCGCGGCACCAGGTGCAGAACACGGCGCACGCGATCCCGTCGGGCGCCCGGTGGTGATAGTGGCCGCATTCACAGAGATCGCCTTCGACCAGCACGTCGATGAGCTTCTTCACCTTCACCACGCGCCGTGGCCCGACGAGACGGGCCGACGCGATCGGGTTCGGATACCCCAAAGCCTGCGTGAGACTCGAGCCCTGGACGGCTCGAGCGCCCGGAGTCGGATGGTCATCGTTCAGGACCAACATGCAGACGGCCGTGGCGAGGGCGGAACATCGATCATCCCGCAAGCCGGTCGGATGGTCGATTTTGTCCGTGCCGGCATTCCGTTCGAGCATCTGCAGTTCCTTGAGCAGGGCGGCATCATCGTGGATCTCGATGTTGCCGAGCGTGAAGAAGGGCAAGAGTTTGAGGTATAGCTCACTGCGATGGAGCGTCGGGCCCTCACGCCAACTCACCGGAGCTGCTCCGTGTAGTACCTTCGTCGTCTGGTGTGGCAGGTCGTACTTGATGCCGCGCAGCCTGATCTGGTCCTGAGCCAGACCCCCCGCGTAGTTGTCCCCATAGACCGTGTCGATCCCGTACCGGCGACAGAGCATCACGATCTCGTCGCACACCGCGTTCAAATCGAAGTGGTCGCCTTGTCGGTTCCAGACTCGGAGTAGATCCATCACCACGAAGACGTTCCCGTCGGGCGCGACTTCGCGATGGCAGATACAGAACGTGAAGTTATCCCGGCCCGTCCCGCCGCTGCTATCGACTCCGCCCGCGTAGACCGTCGATGAGCGGGGGGGCAGGTCCTGGGTGCGGCCCGGGACGCGCGCCCGCTCGATATCCTGAAAGGCCAGGAAGGCGGCTTCGTCGTCGCCAAATTCCGCCAGGTAGTACCGCCGGTACCGCACTTCGTCGGACTCCTTCAAGATATCCAATTCCTCTGGCTTCACATCCGCCGGGTTCATCGAGATCGAGTCCGCCCGCCAGACCAAATGGTTCGGATCATCTTTCCCGAACCACCGCGAGTAGTCGTTAAAGAGCAGGCCGGTCTTCCCTCTTGGCGTACTGATCTTGATGAGCCGCTTCGAACCGGACGGCATCCCGATTTGCCCGCGCTGGCACATGGCCTGGATCTCTTCATCCGTGTTCTGCATCGTGGCCCCGTGGGCGTAATATGCGCATTCATCCAGGACCGCGACCGCGATCCGAAACCCCTGAGCGCTCGCGTCGGTGCTGCTGAAGGCCCCGAGGGTCCAGCCGTTCGACAGAATGATCCGGTCAGCTTGCAGCCCGGCCTCGCCGCCCGCGACCATCGAGAGCAGAATCGGGTTGCCGCGGATCAGGCGCTTCAGGTAGGTCAGGACCACGCCCTTCGCGGCATTCCGGTCCTGCGCCACGATCACGGCCCACGGTGGCTGATCGGTGGAGGTCAGGACGAACTTGGAGAAAAAGGCATGGAACAAAATGATCCCAGCGGCCAAGATGGACTTGCCCCCGCGAGCGCCCGAGATGATCGTGGCCTCGGTGAAGCCGAGCCGGTAGAAGCGGCCTCGGCCCGTGGCCCGCTGATAGATCACCCACTCGCCCCCGACCAGCGGGATGCCGAAGAGCGTTTTCAGCAACACGGTCTGGTAGGGGCTCGGCTGGAAGTGGAGCCAGTCCCGGAAGAACTCCAGGATGTTGGGCGGCCGGGTCGGGCTCTCGGACGGCTTCAGGATCGGCGGACGTCTACGAGTCGCCATCGCGATACTCCTCGGGCGGGTCTTCCCACTCGGTTTCCCGAAGAGCTGGGGAGGTATCGACCGGAATCGGCGAGGCTGGCACCACCACCCCTTCGGCCGATGTCGGGCGGACCTGGAACACGTCGTCGAATGCTGGCTTGCGATCGAGCCCAAGGCGCACTAGGAGCCTCTCCTGTCGAGCCTGCAGGCGATCAAGAGCGAGGAGCCACGGGATCAGCTCTTCGTTATTCCCGAAGGCAGCCAGCGCGTGCTGCAGCGCCCAGACGCTCCCGATCTCGACTAGGGCGAGGGTGACGACAAGCTGATCGACCAGAAGCATCTGTGCCTGGCTCAAGCTCGGCGCGCCCCCGAGGTCTTCTAGGAGTGCCCGCCTGATGTCGAGCAGTTCACGCCCTGGGACTGTTCTGCGATCGATCACGTCCTCGACGCGCTCGACCTTGAGTCGAGACGCTTTGCTGCCGCCCCCTGGGGCCCGAGGAACCTCAAGGCGCGGCGGCAGGGCGGAACTCGTATCGTTGTCAGGTTTCTTCTTCATGTCTCACTCCCGTATTTGGACCGCCCAGCCTGATTTCAAAGCCCAGGCTCACCAGTTCGCCAGGCTGGGCCTCGAGGCCGATCGGCTGGGCCAGCACTAAGCTTGCAGGCGAAGAGGCGTGCTTGAGGCGGCGCTTCCTGGGCCGGTGCTTGCTGTCGGGCACTGGCGTAAAGATCGCTGTATCCACGGGCGCTTGTGGCGGATCTGGTACGTCGCGCCCTTCCAGAGCCGGCGGAAGGTCGAACCCGGCCGCCTCTACAAGTACTTGATGAACCGCCTGCTCGACCGGCTCGGCGCCGGCAGCAGGCCGCAGTTTCTTGGGCCTCTTCATGGCTGCCTTCCGCACGCCGGGCAGGCCTTCTCGTCCTCCTCCAGCGCGTCCGCGATCCGCCTGAGGTCGTCCGAGTACGGCTTCATGGCGCTCACGTCGTTGCCGATCTTGCCGACCTCCATCGCCACCCCGGCGAGGGCCATCAGCGCGCCCACCTCGATCTTGCCCAGCGCCTTGGTGACCTCGCGCAGCTCCAGGACGCCGCATCCCACGATGACGGTGAGCACCAGCCCCACCAGAAGTCGCTCATGACTCGCCCGCCTCCCTCTTGGCGCGCGCATCCTCCGCCCGCTTTATGGCTTTCAGCAGGCCCTCGGGCACGCGAGGCCTCGGTACCTCGTCGCCGCGGGCTCGGACGAGCCGCTCATGAATCGCGCGCCGCTCGGCATCGGGCATCGCGTTCGTGACCTCCATGACGGCCGCGGTCTCGGGGGTCGGGAGGAAGCTGCCGCCCTCCTGGAACTCGACCCATGCCGCGCGCCGGCCTGTCGAACGGCGGGCCGGCCCGGATCTCGTCGGCGTCGTCCAGCGCGAGCACCCGGCCGGTCTTGTCGTAGAGCGTGTACGTCCGCCCGCCGGGGCCGATGCCCCGCTCGAGCGTCAGCTCGTTCTCCCGGAGGCGGAGGGCCAGGGGCAGCCCCGCGCGGTCCAGGCTCCGCCGCAACTCGTCGTCCGTCAGGCTCGCGACCCGCTCGGCGTTGGTCATGACGTCACCTCCTGGACCGGCGCCGGCTCGCCCCAGTAGCTCTGGTACAGCTCGCCGTAGCTCTGCATCTGGACCTCAAGCTGCTCCATGCGCCGCCAGTCGGCGCGGAAGGTCACGGGGAACACCGCCAGCGCACGCCCCGCGCGGTGCTCCTCGTACCGCCGCAGCTCGATCTGGTCCGGGTCGGTGAGGTCGGGACCTGTCCCGTCCGACGCCAGCAGCGCCTCGTTGGCCTCGCAGAGCGGGCAGCGGGTATCCGCGCGCTCGGCCTCGGTCATCAGCACGCGCAGCTCCTTGACGATGCGCCGGCACCAGGCGCGCCGCTGGGTCACGGTCTCGCCGTCGTCGCTGACCACCTCGTACCAGTGCTCGTGGCCCGTGAACAGCGGCGCCGCGATCGGGTCGGTCAGGCGCCCCGCGTCCGCCAGCGCGGTCACGATCGCCTCGTAGCGGGCGTTGTCGTACTCGCGATGGGCGTCCATCCGCGCCCGGAACTCCGGGGACTCCTGCCACGCCCGGTACTCCGCCCGCCGCGCCTCCAACCGCTGCTCCAGCTCCTCCGCCGTCCTCTGCTTGTCCAAGATCGTCCTCCTCTCGGCTCACTGCCTTGCGGCTTGTGGCCGTCCATCACTCCGCCTCCATCCGCGCCACCGCGCTGACCATCAAGCCGCGCAGCTCGAGGTGGGGGAACCGCTCCTCCGACCTTGTCGAAACGCCAGGCCGGCCCGGAGCACGGTGCAGCCGTGCAGGCGGGCCAGCGGCTCGTTGTTGTCGCCGTAGGCGCCACGGTCGAAGGACCGGGCGGCGATCCGCGAGCCGTCCATCAGCCAGGCCATCACCGGGCCCTCGAGCCCATCGCCTACGACGTCGGCGTGTCGGGTCGGACAGCAACTTCACGGCCGCCTCCCATCTTGCTCATCAGATCGTCGAGCCGGTACAGGGCCGTGCCGCCGCCCGTGACCGCCGCCACCCGCGGCGGCTTCAGGCGCAGCCCCTTGACCGGGTACTCGCGCAGGAACTTCCGGTCGTGTCTCACTCCTGTATTTGGGCCGCCCAGCCTGGTTTCACCCAGGCCCCAGTCCGCTGTTTCCAGAGCCGCGGGCGCAGCCCGTGATCCGCAGTGAGGTGGGCCGAGCATCGAATAGGGAGACCGACGTTCTAGATAACTACTGGATTCGAGAGGGCTGTTCGACACTCTGCCTCGACTCTGCCTTGACTGAGGTTCAGCGAGTGTCAGCAGCCGGGTGAATGACGGGCGGGCATAGATCTCGGCCAGCAGCCTGTTTCCGACGCGGAGCTCAGATCCGGCTCTTGGGACCAAGAACGGACGGAAGGAATCACCGTCCCCTATAAGGGGCCTCCGTCCGTCCGTCCGTAGACCGCCCGCTCGGCAGGCTGCGCCTTGAGGGCGCATGCCGTGCGCGCTCTGTGGGTTGATCCGCCCGTTCTCCGTCCCGTATCCGTCCGTGCGTAACATCGCGTCGCATCAAGATGCTTCCTCATTCCTCACGGGCGGAGGTCCATCCGTCCGCCCGTTCTCCGTCCGTACATAGGTCGCCGTCCTGACCTTCCCATCCATCCGGTTCAGCCCGTTGGCGATCTTCTTCGCGAGTACGAGGACCTTGCACTTCCGCTGGAAGGTATCCAACTTCATGTTCCACTTCGTCTGGGCCAGGATCTCTCCAGCCGTCATCGGACCCGTTGCAGCGGCCACCGCGTCGACGATGCTGATCTCAACCTGTTCGCCATACCGCTTGGCCTTCCGCTCTTCCGCCAGTTCCTCCGGTGTCCCCAGGTACGTGAACTTGTCCACGCCCGAGCCTTCCGGCGACACCCTCAGCACGTGCTGCTGGGTCTCGAAGTCCTTCCCGGTGAACTGGAGCACGAGGCCGTCATCGGTCTGAGTGAGCATCAGGACGTGGTCGGCCACCTGCCACTTCTGGGAAGGTCCAAAGACATCACTAGGGCCCGGCTCCGCACCGTCAGGGCGGTTCTTTCTGGTGTGGTCCACCACGATCACAAGGCCGTTGATCGCGATGGCCAGGGTGCGGATTGCCTGCGCGAGCCTGGACTGTGCCTCGGTGCCTAGCGGGTCAGACGTGGGGCTACAGGCCGTCCAGGTGTCCAGCACGAGGATGGTGCGGCCCTCATCGAGACAGATCTGCCGGAGCCGCTCGACGTGCGCGGGGTCGGCCAGGTCCACCGCTTCCTGCGCCAAGAACTTCACCATGCCCCGCTCGGGTGTGAGCCCGTCCCATCCGGCCAGGATGTCCCGCTTCCGCTTCTTGATCCGGCCTCGGCCATCCTCGGCGGACACGTACAGGACTTTCGGATGGTGGAGCACCTCGAACTTCCCAGCCACGAAGTCGGCTCGGGCTGCCAGGGCCAGCACCAGGTAGAGTAGGAAGAGGCTCTTCCCCGTCTTCGGGAGCCCGCTGACCCAGAACGGACCCATGAGCGGAATGAGTTTGTCGATCAGCATCTCGGGCTCGGGTACGTCCCATTCATCCGCGATGTCATGGAGGACCCACGCCACGGGCGGCCCCTGCTTCCCCTGGTGGATGGTCCAGATCGACTCGACCACCTGGTCTACTTCAGCGTCATCCAGCTTGGGATCGTTGTTCCCGTTCTTGGTATGCGCGAGCACCTGGACTTCGAGCAGGCTCAGCCCCTTGCCGATCCAATGGCCCACCGCCTTGGTTAGGTCGGTGTTCCGGCTGCCCTCCGTACTGCCGCCGAGCCAGCTCTGTTCACCCTGGTGGTCATCGGGTGGAGCAGCTTCACCATCGAGCAGAGCCGCCAGCAGTTTTGGCGGCCAGTCCGCGAGCGCCAGCTTGAGAAGGCCTCGATCCTTGAGCCAGCCATACGGCTTCCCGCTGGCGTGAGTGCTGGGCGCGACCACGATGTAGCCGCCCTTCGCTCGGATGTCGAGACCGGGGTACTTCGCACCGAAGACGTTGGCACCCGACTTCAGGCCCGGGTGCGCGACGAACAAGAAGTGCTTACCCCCGCCGCCCGTCTGCGCGGTGGGCGTCGTCGGCATGATGATGTTCAGATCGTGCAGTAGCCGATCGAGGCTCTCTAGGCCGCCCTTGTTGGCGTCCACGTCCAGCCCGTCGAAGATCAGTCCGGTGGGCAGACCGAGGTTCGCATCGGGATGCTGGTAGAGCCACGCCCTGATCTGCTCGGGATCGACCGTCGCATCCTTAAACCCGTGCGGGGTGAGCGGCGTCTTCCCACTCGGCTTGACCGGGAAGACTGCGTGGCCGTTCGCCGCGTACGCCAGTGCCCACTTCTCAGTGTTGGTCACCATGGCGGGCTCGTGCCGTTCGTCTCGAACGCGTCGAGTGGCTGCTGCTTGGTGGCCATGGTCACACCGCGTGAACGTTGATCTGCAAACTGGATCGATCCACACGTTTGATCCGATCGGCGAGCACGTCGAGCGGGGTGCGGAGTTCTATCTCAATTTCCACCATCTCGGTCGCCATGGTTACGCCTCCTGCGCCTTCTTCACCATCGCGACCCACCGCGCCAGCGCTGCCACCGGGTCCTTCGCCGCGTTGATGACATCCTCGAGCACGTACAGTCCGTTCCCGCGTGAGTGCCGGCCGAGCACCGAGCGCACCGTCCGAATGCGTCCCCGATTTCCAGCGCGGGAGATCTCCTCCTTCACTGTCCCTGCGATCCATGCACCTTCGGTGGCGGTCACCAGGAGTCGCATCTGACCGTGCTCGTCGAAGGCGGGCACGATGTGCCAGCGACCATCGGAGGCGCGGCGCTTCGAGTCTTTGAAATCCATGGCTACCTCCGTCCGATGAAGCGAGTCAGCGCCGCGGCATCCACTCGTACCGTGCGGTGGCCGAGATGGCGGGTGAGGTTATGCTTGCGGGCGACCTTGAGGAAGGCGGGCGCATCCATGCCGACCTGCGCGGCTGCGTCCTCGATGGTGAGCAGCTTCGGTGTCGGGGCAGACTGCGTCGGCCAGGCCTGCTCGATCAGCCCGTCGAGATCGACGAGCAGATGGCGGACCTGTTGGCGGGCTTCTAAGAGTGCTTCGAGTGGGAGGTCATGGCCGAAATCATCAGCCGTCGGGATCTTCGGAACTGGCAGCACGGACAACTCCCTGAGATGGCATTAGGGAGTCTCGGCTGATCCGCTATCCTCAGCGACGCGATTTGAAAGCCTGCGCGGCCGAGTGGGGGCCTGTTCCTGCGTGGGGCCGTTCTACTTCTCTAGGGGAAGCCCTGTCACGCCTGGATTCATTAGAACCCAGCGTCTTCATCTTATTGCACGCGATGAGGTCCGTCAACGAAAAGCCGCCGTTTCCGACGAATATCTTTGGACCGTTGGACTTTTATAGGCAGACCTGCTACATCTATCTAAGGGGTGGTGCATCCACCATCTCCAGAAAGAGGACGACATGGCAACTCGTGGGCAAGGCCGGGTGTACCAGATCAGCTATCCGGTGGTGGGGCCGGATGGGCAGCCAGTCGTAGGGCCGGATGGCAAGCCGCTCCGGCAGAAGGCTCCCACCTGGTGGGTGCAGTACAGCCACCGGGGGAAGATGTATCGGGAGTCCTCGAAGTCCGACAGGAAGGCCGACGCCATCGCGCTACTCCGGAAACGGCTCGGGGCCCTGACTGCGGGCTCCAAGCCCATCTTGGACGAAAAGAGGGTCACCATGGCCGCCCTCTTCAAGCGCCTGGTCGAGCACTATACCGATGCAGGCAACCGCTCCACCGCCACACTAACGGGCCGGATCGCCCACCTTAGGGAGTTCCTGGGCGAGGAGACGCCCGCCATCGAGATCACGGCCGATCGCATCCTGGCCTACCGCCGCCACCGGCTGGCCCAGAAGGCAGCCACGGCCACGATCAATCGAGAGGTGGCAGCCGTGAGCAAGGCCTATTCGCTGGCCGTGGAAGTCTCGGTGCTCTCCACAAGGCCCGTGTTCCCTTCAAGGTTGCCGGAGCCTGAGGCCAGGCAGAACTTCATCGAGCCCGAGCAGTACGTGGCCCTTCGGGGTGCCCTCGATCCAGACCTAGCGGACGTGTTAGACTTCGGTTTCGCCACTGGCTGGCGGAAACAGGAGATCACAACGTTGACGTGGGCGGAGGTGGACTTGAAGGCCGCGCAGATCACGCTACGGGCGGCCAGGTCGAAGAACAAGAAGCCGCGGATCATCGGCTTGGCCGGGCCTGCACTCGTGGTGCTGGAGCGCCGCGCCCGGCTGCGTCGGCCGGGGCTGGATCTCGTGTTCTTCCAGGAGGACGGGACTCCGATCGGGGACTTCCGCAAGCGGTGGATCTCGGCGGTGAAAGCGGCCGGTCTGCCGGCCGGCACGAGGTTCCATGACCTGCGTCGGTCCGCCATCCGCGGCTTGGTGCGGGCGGGCGTCCCAGAGGCGACGGCCATGCGGATCTCCGGCCACCGGACCCGCTCGACGTTCGAGCGGTACAACATCGTCAAGACCGAGGACACCCGCGAGGCCTTGGCCGCGGTGGCCGCTTCGCTGCCGATGGCGGCCCGTGCGGCCCAGAAGGCAGCCTCGAGTCGTCCGAAGAGGAAGAAGGCAGAGTCTAGGCAGAGTCCGGTTCTTCATAAGGTGCAGCGGATCCAGAAAGTAAGCTAATTCCGTGAGTTTGCGCCCTTAGCTCAGATGGATAGAGCGTCGGACTACGAATCCGAAGGCCAGAGGTTCGATTCCTCTAGGGCGCACCAACTGCTCGCATCGATCGGAGGGGGGGCCCGGCGGACCCCCTCCGGCCCTGCGGGGTTCGCGAGCAAGGAGCGCGGCATGCAGAGGTCTTTCTGGGCGTTCGCGGCCGCATTCACACTCGCGCTGAGCCCGAGCGCTTCGGCGCGCGCCGCCACCATCGACACCACCGGCAGCGATACCGGAACCATCATCCAGTTCGGCGCTCCGAACACGGCCACGTACGGTCAGACGTTCACCGCGCCGGGCAGCGTGCTCGATAGCTTCTCGCTCTTCCTTCGGGATCGGGCTGCCGGGACCGCCTCCCTGGACCTGCGCGGCTACGTCGCCGGGTGGAATGGCCTCGTGGCGTCGACCATCCTGTACGAGAGCAGCACGCGGACGATGAACGCGGGCGGAGCGCTCCAGCAGTTCGACTTCAGCCCCAACCTGGCCCTGACGCCCGGCAACGAGTACGTCGCCTTCCTGAGCATCGCGAATCTTCCGGATCAGCCGGAGAGCACCTTTGGAATGCCCCATGGGGTCGACCAGATCCCGGGCGAGTTCGTCTTCATCAACAACGGCACGAGCCCGGCGCAGTGGACCTTGATCCCGTGGTCGCAAGATTTCGTGGGACAGGACGACGTCTGGTTTCAGGCCTCGTTCGATCTGACCCCGACGCCTGAACCCGCCACGCTCCTGTTGTGGGGGACCGCGATGGCGGGGCTTGGCGTTGCTCGCCGGCGTCGGGGCCGGAACAGCCGGTAGCACCGAGCACGCCCGTCGGGCGGCACGGTCGTCCGCCATGACCGAAGATCAGGCCAGCGCCGACGACGGGTTCATGAGGCTAGCCCTCGAGGATGCCGACCGCGCGGCGACCGCCGGCGAGGTACCGGTCGGGGCGCTGATCGTGCTCGACGGTCGCGTGGTCGCGCGCGGCCACAACGCGCCGGTCGGGGAGCGAGATCCCACCGCGCACGCCGAGATCGTCGCGCTGCGGGCCGCCGCGCGCGCGCTGGGCAACTACCGTCTTCCCGACGTGACGCTCTACAGCACGGTGGAGCCCTGCGCGATGTGCTGCGGGGCGCTGGTGCACGCTCGAGTCGCGCGCCTCGTGTACGGTGCCGCCGACCCCAAGGCGGGCGCGGTGCAAAGCCTCTTCCGACTGCTCGAGGACGCCCGGCTCAACCACCACGTCGCGGTGACCGCCGGCGTGCGAGCGTCCGAGTGCGGGAGCCGCCTGAGCGAGTTCTTCCGGACCAAGCGGAGGTGAAAGGCACCGGCCAGCCGTAAGTCCGCGACTTCACGATACCGGCCGACCGACGATCGGACGACCGCGTGTGCTGCAAAATATGCAGGCGCGCGAATACGGGAGTGGAAGCGGCCCAAGCCGGTTGGAAAATCCGAACTTGCAACGGATAATAGCCAGTACACGAGGTCCCACGGACTTGCGGAAGACTCAGAACCAGTTCGAAAACCTGCTGACCGCTCGCTCGCGGAGCGAGCTGCGCTCGCGGGTGGGCGGTTCAGGTTTCAAGGTCACCCTTCCGCAGGCGCAGCAGCTCGTCGCGCATGCCCGGTCACTGGAGCCGGCCGTCCACACGCTGCGGCTCGGCATCGTGCATACCTACACGAGCGACCTGCTTGACCCGTGGCTCGAGCTGGCCGCCGCGCTCCAGGGCCTGGATCTGCAGACCTACCACGCGCCGTACGGGCTGAGCCCGCACGAGGCGGAGCGCAGCAGGAGACCATCGCCGCGGAGGCCCTCGAACGGCTGCGAGACGTGGTGAGCCGGTTCCGCGCGCAGAAGGTCGGGCAGATCGTGCTGACGATTCTGCCCCCCGCCCTCTCGTCCGAGCTCGGCATCTACGACGCGCAGTCCGAGCGGTCGGAGCACGCGTGGTGGGCGAGCCTCAAGGCGCGTATCGGGCAGTACCTGCGCGAGTCCAGCCAGGCGTCGCTCTTCCTCGACCTGGACGACGTGCTGGAACAGGTCGGCCGATCGACCTTCTTCGACCCGCGCCTCTGGTATTCGGCCCGGTTCCCGTTCGGCGCGGAGGCGGCTCGGGAGATCGCCCGTCGCGTCATCGGGATCGGCGCGGTCATCAAGCTGCCCAGGGCCAAGGTGATCGTGCTCGACGCGGACAACACGCTCTGGGGCGGGATCATCGGTGAGGACGGGATCCACGGCACCAGCGGCGGCTCCTCGACTTCCAGCAGCGCGGATTCATCCTGGCCCTGTGCAGCAAGAACAATCCGGCCGACGTGGACCAGGTGCTCAAGGAGCACCCGCACCAGCTGCTGCGCGACGAGCATTTCGCCGCGCGCCGGGTCAACTGGCAGCCCAAGTCGAGCAACCTGCAGGCGCTCGCCGAGGAGCTTAACCTCGGACTGGACTCGTTCGTGTTCATCGACGACAGCGACCACGAGTGCGCCGCGGTTCGCCAGGCGCTGCCTCAAGTGGAGGTGATCCAGGCCCCGTCCCAGCCGGTCCAGCTGCCCGGCTGCCTCGACGCGGTCGCCCGCCTCGAGGTGCTGTCTCTCACCGCGGAGGATCTGGTCAAGACCGAGCTCTACGCCCAGGAGCGCCGCCGGCGGGAGTCGAAGGAGCAGGCCGAGCAGGGCGGGGGAGATTCGCGCGACTACCTGCTCTCGCTCGGCATGAAGATGAGCATCGGGCTGAACGACGCGGCACCCCTGGCCCGTCTCGCCCAGCTCACGAAGAAGACCAACCAGTTCACCTTGACCACGCGCCGGTACGACGAGCAGCAGGTGCAGGAATTCATCCGCGCCACGGATTGGCTGGTGGCCCACTTCTCGCTGGCTGACACGTTCGGGGACAGCGGCATCGTGGGGTTGGCCCTCATCCATATCGCGACCCCGGGGCGCGCGGAGCTCGATTCCTTCCTCATGTCGTGCCGGGTCATCGGGCGCGAGGCGGAGTCGGCCTTTCTGCACACGCTGCTCCGGCGCCTGGCCGAGGCCGGGGTCAAAGAGGTGGTGGCCTCGTACATTCCGACCCCCAAGAATGTGCTCGTCGAGAATTTCCTGCCCGAGCAGGACTTCGAGAAGTGCGCCGACGGTAGCTACC
>WNFC01008846.1_pt1 | contig 12405 bp, 9 predicted proteins | sample 5400541 | NCBI WGS metagenome assembly WNFC01 (sample SAMN13153342, study PRJNA577476) | soil metagenome | isolation source: 120 cm saprolite under Douglas fir tree site 2 hole 2 replicate 1 | place: USA:California | collected 2015-04-18 | reverse complement strand
TCAACCTCCACCGTCACCTTTTTCTGAACGAACAGATGCAAAAGCTTGAAGCCTATCAAACATACTATGCTATCTACTAGGTGAGCTAATGAACGCACACCAACTGACAGCTCTAGAGCACCTGTTTGACAGAAAGCATGGCAACGAACTGCCGCTCCCACCTGAGTTGGCAACCCTCTATGGTCATCTCTCCCTCCCAGCCCGTGCAGATAAACCATATATCATCGGTAACTTCGTCACCACCCTGGATGGAGTCGTGGCATTGAATGTACCTGGCCATAACGGTGGTGGAGATATCAGCGGCTTCAATCAGCAAGATCACATGGTAATGGGATTGCTGCGAGCGACAGCTGACGCTATAATCGTAGGCGCAGGGACACTTCGAGTAGCGCGCAATCACCGCTGGACAGCCGCATACGTTTATCCGCCTCTCATAGACGCATACCAACAGCTTCGAAACAGCCTGGGTAAGTCAGCACCTCCGTTGAATGTCTTCGTGACTGAACACGGAAATATCAGCCTTGAACTGCCCGTTTTCCTATCAGCTGAGGTTCCAGTTTTAATCGTCACGACAAAGCAAGGCCAGAGTCGCATCTACGCTCAAAGTATACCGCCATCAGTGCAGATCTCGACGGTTGACAGTGCCGGGCCACTCAGCGCTCGATCTATCCTGGAAGAGGTGACACGTGTCCGCCAGTGTGACGTGATACTCACTGAGGGTGGACCCCGGTTATTTGGAGATTTCTTGGCAGAAAAGTACCTCGATGAACTTTTCCTGACACTTGCTCCACAGGTTGCTGGTCGAGATGGGCACATCGAACGACCAGGGCTTGTTGCTGGAAAAATATTTGCGCCTGAGCATCCACTCTGGGGCAAACTTATCAGCTTAAAAAGGGGTGGAAGTCACCTGTTCCTGCGTTATGCGTTCGAATCAACTGAACAAACCTGATGCATTCTAGTGAGTACCATACAAAGGATAATTTGTATCTAAAGACACTCCGAAAATGTGAACTTTTCAATTGACCCTATTGTTCAGATGAACTATACTGTGCTTAAACAGCATGTAACGTGTTTCACAAATGTAGAAAGACGAGACGAGCTAAACAATAATTATGTGAGGTGTTTCATGTCCACCTACGATAATCAGACCGGCAGACTCGCTCCTCAATCGATATTACATCAGCGTTACCTCATTGTAGGTTATGCAGGTCGTGGTGGAATGAGCGCCGTATACCAGGCCGTAGATACTAAATCCGGAAACCACCATGTTGCCATTAACTCACTGCATCACCCCAATCTACCCCCCATCTACGACGGTTTCAGCGAAGACGGCCGATCCTACCTGGTGATGGAATATATCGACGGGAAAACCTTACTGCAAATGCTCAAAGATTCAGGTGGTCGGCCACTGCCAGTAGCACAGGTACTCGACTATGCCATTCAGTTATGCGATGTTCTTATATATCTTCACTCGCATCATCCTCCTATCATTTTCCGAGATCTTAAGCCGACAAATGTGATGGTAAAAGGCAATGGACATGTCGTGCTGATTGATTTTGGTATCGCACGGCTCTTTAAAGAAGGCCAGGCACAAGATACAGTATTCTTGGGTTCTCCGGGCTACGCGCCTCCAGAACAACATGGTACCGCACAGACGAATCCTCGTTCCGATCTCTACTCCCTTGGAGCTACTCTTCATTGTTGTCTAACCGGCAGAGACCCATTCCATGCTTCAGATCGCTTCGCTTTTCCACCTGTGTACCAAATGAACCCGCTGGTTCCCCTCGAACTCGATCAACTCATTCAACGTATGGTCTCGTTAAATGAGCAACAACGCCCGAATAGCGCTCTAGAGGTGCGTCAGGCACTACTCAAAATCAAACAACAAGCATCAGATGCCACAACCGGCCTGGATCCGGTTATGGCATCGGCTCCAACCCAATATAACCCTCCAGCACCTACACCCACTTCAGATCAAGTGCCTATTCGCAGCACCAACCCTGTTTCCACGCACCCACCAACTGTTCCAGTGGGCGTTTCTCCAGATTATGGCCAATTACCACCAATCACGCGTACACCACAGACAAAAGGCATCACAAGCATTGCCGCAGTCTGGACTCCTCGCTTTATTATCTTATTTGGAATAATGCTCGCCCTTACAGTAGTTGGCACTACCATTGCATTCAACATCTCCCAACCCTATGGTTCTACTAATCCAGCAGGATTGGATCATGCCGTCGAACTTGGCTTGTCAGTGATCTTACTTCTGGTTGCAATTGGTGCAATCTGGTTTGTGCGTATCAGCATCGCAATTGCCATCCTGTTACTAACAGCATTATCTGCATTGGTAGCAAGCTTCGGTTTTCTCTTACAAACAATAAGCGACCTCCAGCAATCCTCATCCTATGTGGTATCAGTCGATCCAAATTTACTTGTAACTATAGGTCTGGTAGCTGCCTCTCTCATCTCACTCCTATGGCTAACCCGTCCATATACACTAATAGACCGCATCATACTATTGGCTATCTTTGGAGTTGCTGCCATCTGCGCATTCTTACAATATTCCCTTTTAGACTTTGATGCATCTAAGCACATCTACCTGCTTGTATCGCTAATCCTTCTCATACAGGGTGTGTTGATTGCGACACAGACGGAACGGGTACGAACAAGAAGAGGATAGTTCCGTGAGATCCTACCACAAACCTGCCCTGGTATATCCAACCGATCTGGTGTGCATCGAAGTATGAAAGCAATTTACTCAAAACTAATGACATAACCCCCCTCTTAGTGTTATAATACCGTCTCTAGTAGCATCAAATAAATAACTTGACTCATAGCCTTTAAAATGTAACTAATCATGCTCAAAGAGAGGCAAGCGATGACCACGACGGCTAGTATTGCGCGAGGGAAATACCACATTTGGACCGTTGGCTGCCAGATGAATCAGGCGGATTCCCAACGTATCCAAACCATACTAGATGAACTTGGTTGGGAAGAAACTAGTATGGACCAGGCTAACCTTGTAATCCTCAATACGTGTAGTGTGCGCAAAGCACCTGAGGAGAAGGCGCACAACCAGCTTGCCCAATTAAAACATGCCAAGGCGAAACGTAGCGACCTGCTGGTAGCCATGATGGGCTGCATGATTGGCAATCAGAAGACTATTGATGACCTGAGCAAACGTTATCCCCATATCGACCTGTTCATGAAGGTTGAGCATGCTGATATCTTGCCTCGTTTCCTGGAAGAGCGCTGGACACCTATCTCTGGTGCAGGTTGTCTCGATATTGAATATATGCCTCCTGATGAGATAATCCCTGTAGAGCCTATCGAGCTTATCCTGCCAACCTTCGCAACCTCGACCAGCGCCATAGGGAAGCGTACTGTGCTGCCCATGGCGATTACTCCTAAACCAGGCGAGCGTACTGCGCATTATCCAACAAAGATCGAGCCGACACAAGCCAGCCCAACGGCCTGGCTTCCTATTATCCTTGGCTGCAACAAAGTTTGTACGTACTGTATCGTGCCCTATCGACGAGGACGCGAACGCAGCCGCCCTATCGACGAATTAGTTACTGAGGCCAGTAGTCTAGTGGCGAAAGGTGCTAAGGAATTAACATTGTTGGGGCAAACCGTTGAAGCCTATGGCCTGGATTTGCCAGACAAACCTGACCTTGCTGTGCTCATGGGTCATCTCAGCGAGATCGATGGATTAGAACGTATTCGTTTCATGACCTCGTATCCCCGCCACATGACCGACAGCATGATCGAACGAATGGCAGCGTTGCCAAAGGTCTGTGAGCATGTCAATATCCCTGTGCAGGCCGGGGACGATGCCCTTCTTCAGCGCATGAAACGTGGCTACACTGTTGATGAGTACCGGCACCGCATTGAACGCTTGCGTGCTCTATGGCCGGACGTGTCCTTATCTACCGACATCATTGTAGGTTTTTGTGGCGAAACTGAAGAAGAGTTCCAACATACGCTCGATCTGCTCAAAGAGATACGCTTTGACGTAGTGCATGTAGCGGCCTACTCAGTACGTCCTGGAACGGTTGCTGCACGTTGGGAAGATAACATACCTTTAGCCGAAAAGAAGTGGCGACTACACGCAGTGGAAGAAGTACAGTCTGGCATTGCCCTTGAACTTAACCAGCAGTTCATTGGCAAGCTCGAAGAGGTACTGGTTGAAGATATAAACAATACTCATGGTCGCCATCAATGGAAAGGGCGTAACCGCACAAATAAATGGGTGTTCTTCCAGCAATCTGATGAGGAAGTATCTGAAGATGGGAAAGGACCTCACGGTATTAAACCTGGTGTTCTGGTGAAAGCTCGTATTGAACGGGCGACTGCCTGGTCCTTGCAGGGTTGTGCGGTTGCGTTATAATATGCTGACTACACTATGTATCCCTGGCGCATTATCAAAATTTAGCTTCGGATAACGGGTTGCAAGAGGTGTAAGCCCTCTTGCCAGGAAACGGGGTATCACCCGAAATTTTCTCCCGTTATAACTAGTGTGGATTGAGGAGGTATTCGATGACACAAACACAATCGGCTGAAGAGAAAGCACAACTGAAGAAACAGTGGACAGACCTGGCTATTCAACAGGCATTATCAAGTCAATGGGAAGAAGCGGTAATAACTAACAAGAATATCCTGAACCTCTTCCCCGCTGAGCCAGATGCATATAACCGTCTAGGCAAGGCATTGAGTGAACTTGGACAATATGCCGAAGCCCATCAAGCTTACTCGCAAACGCTGAAATACAGCCCGAATAACACCATCGCAAAGAAAAACCTTGATCGGCTCTCACTTCTACAGGAAGAGCCTGTACAGATTCATACCGGAGCTGAGCGCATCGATCCACGTCTCTTCATCGAAGAAACTGGTAAAACTGGTATGACCGAGTTGATCAGCATCGCTCCGACCTCCGTTCTGGCTAAGGTAGGTGTTGGCGACAAAGTTCAACTGCATGTGAGTGGTCATACATTACTTGTGCGCAATGCCGCAGGCGATGATATCGGGCAGATTGAGCCACGTCTAGCTAACCGCTTGATAAATTTCATGGAGGGTGGTAACCGTTATGCAGCAGCCATTCTTGCCATGGAAAATGGACAAGTACGTTTAATTATCCGCGAAGAATACCAGCATCCTGGTATGTTTGGCAAGGTCAGTTTCCCATCACAGGGAGGTGGAGACACAATCCGTGCATACATCAAAGATAGTATTCTGCGCTACGATCGTGAAGACGAGGAAGATCTGAGCAACGAAGATGAATACTACGATGGCGGAGAAGAACCCGAAGAAATGACCGAAATCGATTTTGATAGCGGCATCGAGTCAGAAGAATAGAGCTTACATTAATTGAATTTGAAAGGGAAATAGTATGAACAAAACAAAAAGAGTGGCATGGCGAAAACATCGCATCAAAGCAAAAAAACACGAAGAGAAGCGCAAAGCGCAGAAGGCCAGTGGCACCCCAGCCACATCAACAGCGCGGCGATAATCGCCGCGTTTCCCTTTTTGCGTGAGTGATGAATAGTTCAACATCCCCGATATCTTCGGCAACGGTACGTAACATCCTCTCCTTGCTCATTCCACGAGACGCACAACTTGTCGCAGGAGGGGAAGGCTTGGATCGCCGGGTAACATGGGCTACTCGCATGAGAGCACGCCTTCCAGCATTTGAAAGCGTGCGTGGAGGTGAACTTGCTCTATTTGCACTCTCACAATTACGTCGCCTTGACGAGACGTTACCACACCTCCTGACAAGTCTGCATAAAGAAGGTGTAGCGGTTATCGCAATAGCCGCAGCATCACTTGAAAGTTTAGAAAAAGAAACTCTATCTCTCGCCGACCAACTCCACTTACCACTCATCCTACTCCCACTAACAGCCTCGCTTGAAGAAATTGAGCGTGAAGTTATTACCTTTATAGTCAGTTTCAGGGGTGAGATCGAACGTAAAGCTACCGAAATCTCCCATCAACTGATGCAGTTAAGCGTTCAGGGTGCTGGTTTACAGGGAATTTGTGAACACCTTGCCCTGACTCGCAACAAATGGGTGATAGTGCAAGACGCCGATCAAGAGGTACGCTGCCAGGCCGCTCCACCTGACAGCGATACTCAAGCACTACCTTTATTACTAACAGATGAGAATCTCTTGCATAAAGGCTTAAGGCGCATCACGGTTCCCATACAGATACGCCACGAAGAGGTGGGCTACCTTTCGATGATCGGGAACGACACTGATTTCGACTATCTTGAAAGACTCATTCTAGGTCAAGTAACGCCCATTCTTGCGCTAGAGTTTGCACGAGAGCGTGAACGTAGCGAGGTTGAAACCCGCTATACAGCGGAAGCATTGATGGATGTCTTGCAAGGCAATTATCAGCAAGCTGATGAAATCCTGACACGCGCACGCTTACTCGGCTACGACCTCCTGGTCCCACAAATAGTTGCTATTTTTGAAATTGCACAAAATGAGCCTGAATATCCAACCAGCAGTTTTCAGGCTCAATGGAGTAAAAGAATTCGTGAAGAATTACAACGTATATGGCCTGCTTGCTGGGTATCCTTTGAAGTTCGACGTGTGATAGCTCTTCTGCCCACCAATCAGAGTAATGGGGACGATGAAAGCGAAATTGAAAAAACTATCTTCACACGTATCGATCGAGTTCAGTCAAGATTACAACAGGGCAAAACGGGTAATGGTGATTTACCTACCTTCACAGCAGGTATCGGACGCCTTGCAAAAGATGTACAACAAATCCCCCAATCATATCGTGAAGCACAGCAAGCGCTGGAGATCGGACGACGACTATTCGGCGAGGGCGACATACACTATTTTACCCGTCTTGGCATTTACAGGTTGCTTTTCTATCTTTACGGACATGAAGAACTGTCAGATTTTTATCAAGAAACACTTGGATTTTTGCTTGAATCTGACCGGCATAGCAACAGCGCATTAATAGAGACGCTAGAAAGCTTCTTTCACTGCAACGGCAACTTAAGCGAAACAGCGCGGACGATGCACCTGCATCGAAACTCGTTACTTTACAGGTTGGGACGTATTGAGGAATTACTAGGTAGATCATTGGAGGATCCGGAGTTGAGACTTTCATTACAAATTGCGCTCAAGATACGGCACATGTTGAACAGGTAAGTAGAGGAACCTCACATCCACATCAGTCATTAAATCAATATGCTTTTTGTCCCTATCATTACTTATTGTATACTGGTAGTCTTTTATTATGGATATTTTCACACTAAGCATTGGAAAGGAGACGCCGGCATGAGCGAAATCATCAAGCTTCTACGACAATTGGTTGCAATTGACTCCATCAATCCTGATCTGGTACCAGGAGGGGCAGGTGAAGAAAAAATTGCCCATTTCATCGCAAATTGGTTTGAACAGGCTGGCTTAGAAGTCGTATGGGATGAACCGTCGCCTGGGCGCCCCAACGTCATCGGCATCGCGCGCGGTACAGGCGGCGGTCGTTCACTCCTGCTTAACGCTCACATGGATACAGTCGGTGTCATAGGAATGGAACGGCCTCACGATCCATTCATTCAAGATAGCCGTTTGTACGGACGTGGGGCATACGACATGAAGGGAGGGCTTGCAGCAATTATGGCCACAGGGGCTGCCGCGAAAAAACTTGCCTTACGTGGAGACGTGATCATCACAGCAGTCGCAGATGAAGAGTTTGCTAGCATTGGCACTACTTCAATCATCAAACACTGGCATGCGGATGCCGCCATCGTCACCGAACCAACCGAGCTCAATATTTGCACTGCTCACAAAGGCTTCGTCTGGCAGGATATCGAGACGGTAGGAGTTGCTGCCCACGGTTCTCGCCCCGATCTCGGTGTCGATGCCATTGTGAAGATGGGTAAAGTTCTGGTTGGCCTGGAGGAATTGGATCGCTCACTTCACTCCGCTCCCTCCCATCGCCTTCTTGAATGCGGCTCAATCCATGCGTCTTTGGTCCAGGGAGGACAGGAACTATCGAGCTACCCCAAACACTGCTTTTTGAGCGTCGAAAGAAGAACAGTTCCAGGCGAAACATTGCAAAAAGTTGAAGCCGAAATACCTGGGATCTTCGAACAGATAGCAGCATCCGATCTAACCTTTAAAGCATCGGTCAAGACCAGCATGGTACGCGAACCATTCGAGGTATCCCTGGACGAACCAATTGTGAGGATGTTACTCGCTAAAACCACCACGATACTTGGATATGAGCCGGTAGAAATCGGCCAAGCAGCTTGGATGGACTCGGCGCTGCTTTCTGCTGCTGGCATCCCCACAGTTATTTTTGGCCCTGGCGGAGAGGGTGCGCACGCCGTGGTTGAGTGGTCCAACCTTGAGCACGTTGAACGCTGCGCCGAGATTCTAGCAGCCGTAGCGAGAGAGTTCTGTGCTTAATTACAACCAGAATCATCTACAGATCTTGCCACCTGCTGCCTTAAGCAATCGATCTCTTATGGCAAGCCCCAGGCCCTGCTCGCCAAAATTGCGACAAAGGATCACCTGCACATGTGCCTCCTCAAAGGTGCGCAAACCTGCAAACAAATTAGCTGCTACTTGTACCAGATCATCTTCACGGCCGGGCGAATAAATGAGAGCGTCACTATCCTGAAACGTGGGAATATCTTCCTCAGCAACAAGTACACCAACATGTTCTCCCTGTGTGCTTCGACGCCCTGTCTCTGCTAACATCGAGGTACGCATCTCTTCAATTGTGCCATCAAATAGCAATAATGGGACGGTTGGAGCATAATGTGTAAGTAACTGGCCGGGAGCTTTCTTTGCCAGGGTTTCCTCATATTCAACTACTGTGTTCCGCTGTTTTGGTGGCTGTACATCAGGTAATATAGTGCGTAAGGCTTCCAGGCTGATTCCTCCAGGACGCAGAATCCTCGGCTCATTGGAGCAAAGATCAAGGACTGTAGACTCTACACCTATCTCGCAAGGCCCGGCATCCAGAATTAATGGTACTCTACCAGATAGATCCGTAAAGACGTGATGTGCTGTTGTTGGACTGATATGCATAAAACGATTAGCGCTCGGCGCGGCAATCGGGGAACCTAGTGCGCTGATCAATGCTAGCGCAACAGGGTGTCGAGGCATACGAATGGCAATGGTCTCTAACCCCGCTGTCACCAGGTGCGGCACTCGCGGCCCTTTTGGCAGAATTAAAGTTAGAGGTCCGGGCCAGAATTCCTGAGCCAGTCGCTTTGCTTCTGTTGGAATAGTTGTAGTTAAAAGTTCAAGTTCATGTTCATCAGCTATATGCACGATCAGCGGATCGCTAAAGGGTCGCCCCTTGGCTACAAAAATACGCTCTAATGCTGTCGGCTGAAAAGCATCGGCCCCAAGGCCGTACACTGTTTCCGTAGGAAAAACGACAATCTCACCATCACGTAATAATTTTGCAGCACGCTTGATCACCGCTGGCTCAGGTTGATCGGCATCTACTATAATGACTTCTGTAGGTATATATTTCATATGCTTTTATCGTTTCCCAGCTTTACAATTGATAAGTCTTATCATCGACTTAGAACTATTCCCCACATTTTCGCTACCTTCTCGAATACCACTCACATAGCGCTCAAATTGCACGCTAATTTTTATAGATGAGGTTTGAGTTTATCATTGCTTGCGACACATCTCCTTTACATGTTATACTCGGCTTCGTCCAATCAATACAATAGTAACGCATCACAAGAGCGGAGTACATGCACGAATCTGATCATCAGCCCTCACATATAAATCGTCGTTTTGTCGTTTTAGTAGCTCTTGCTGCTACACTCGTTTTAATACTGGGAGCTATTGTTGTTAACGCTCGCGCAGGCATATTTCCAGATTCGAGGCACTTCTCCTCGACTTCAGTCGCGCCGTCGATTAACTTCACCCGTATACACAACGAGTGCCACACTCCACCTCAGAAGGTGGGAGACGCTACTCTATCAATTCACTCAGGCAGACTCAGTCGCACTTTCATTGTTCACCTTGCCCCATCCTACGGTAATCAGCCACAAGCGCTTGTGATTAATTATCATGGCTATCAAAATACAGCGCTGCGCACTGCACAGCGTACAAATATGGGTGTTGAAGCAGACAGAGCTGGATTCATTCTAGTTTTCCCCCAGGGTGTTGATAACCCGCCCTCCTGGAATGCCGGAGTGGGAGCATTCGGTCCAACCGGTGATGCCGACGACGTACAGTTCACACGCGACCTCATCAGCTATTTCGAGCACAATTACTGCGTTGATGCGCACCGCATTTACGTCACTGGCTATTCGCTGGGTGGTGGCATGGCATATCGTATCGCCTGCGCGCTCAGCAATCAAATCGCCGCGTTTGCTACGGTAGCAGGCGCTTTCTACCGCATACCGGGCGGTTGTAATCCATCGAGGCCTATTCCAGTGCTGGAAATCCACGGCCAAGCTGATCAATTTGCGCCCTACGATGGGAATACCTACATGGGTATGGCAGCAGTGCAGACGTATTTAAACTTCTGGCTTGCTCATGACAATTGTAACCTGAGCAGCAAAGTAATCTTCCAGAAGGCGGATGTTACGGGTCTGGAATGGTCTCATTGCGCTAACGGCACTGTCATTGAACATTACCGTATCAGTGATGGTGGACACGTATGGCCCGGCTCAAACCCAACCCTTGGAATTGGCTATAACTCGCACACCATTGATGCCAGCGTCGTAATCTGGAATTTCCTGAGCCAATTTTCCAACTAGAGGTTTTCCCCTGCCATTTCTCTCACTAACGTGCCACAAAACTCCTGCCTTTCGTGTTGCTTACGATGCTCGCGATAATCATTGAGCATGTAAGCATAGCGAAAATCAACCATCTCAAGTAAATTCGATTCTTCTATCCAGCAAGGCTGCCCCTCAACGCTGCCACGCATTTCCCCACCACTCACTTCCCCACAAAAGACAAGTGTCAAAGTGCTCATACCCCCAAAGCTCTCACTGGTGTGAGAATAGCAGGCGACTACATGGTGTAACTCCACCCACAAACCAGTTTCTTCCTTGAATTCACGCACTGCTGTCTGCGAAGGATGCTCTTGCCAGCGCATAAAGCCACCGGGAAAGACTAGAGTTCCCTTAGGACGCCTGAGTAGTAAATATCTACCGTGGTCTTCAACAATCACATTGATACAACCTTGTGGGGGTAAGTTTCCAACCAGACAAACGTTGAGGATGTTAAAGGAAAAGCCCACCGATTTCCGCAAAACTCGGTAAAGGATACGTTTGAGCACGTATAATTATCCACCAATCTATGTTCTATGTACATGCATATAGCATACTCTACTATCTACAAGTTCGTCCTGAACGAAGCAATCCCACTTCTCTTTTTCAAAGGAAAGGGAATGCCCTCCACATCCAATCTGATATACTAAAAATGGCCTGGCAAGGGGAGCCAGGCCATTTTTAATTTTCCAATGTAGGTATTAACGACCAGTACGCTGTTGAGCCCTGCGCACAAGTGCATCAACGGTCACAGCAATCAACAAGACAATACCCTCGACCATTTCTGACACGTCCGCAGTCTGACCCAGTAAAGCAAGGCCATTTACCACGCTACCGATGATGAGCGCTCCGAGCACAACCGACCAGACCGATCCCCGACCTCCAAAGAGGCTGACACCACCGATCACAGCCGCTGCGATCGCATTGAGCAGCAGCGTTGGGTCGACCGCGCTGGCAACAGCAGTACCATAGGAAGCAAATACGATGCCACCCACAGCGGCAAGTGTCGAGCACAAGGTAAAGCACGCGATGCGGATACCCACGATATTAATACCCGCGCGGCGGGCCGCCTCAGCACTACCGCCGACAGCATAGACGTGGCGGCCGAATGAGGTTTTCGTCATGATCAGCCAGAACAGCGCGATCAATGCAAAGAGGATCGCAACCTCATAAGGCACTCCATTGTAGCTCACAAAAATCGCAACTGCCCCCCCGATGAGTAGTGCCGCTACCACAATCTGCACAACAACCTGCAGCAGCGATATGGTCCTGAGGCCAGCTCTCCTCCGTCTCACGTAGCTCACAATCAGGCTAAAGGCATACACCACGACGGCGATGAGAGGCAAACCGATACCCAGGTATAAAGGCAGGAAACCACCCGCAATGTTAAGGATGAGGCTACTGGAGATGATCAGCGTACTTTGTCCTGCTAACAAAGCGAGCAGCAGTCCCGAATAAAAGATGGACGCAGCCAGTGTCACAATAAATGAGGGAACGCGCAGCACAGCAACAAAGAAACCATTGATGAGACCTGCTACAGCACCCGCCAGCAGACCCGCCAGTATAGCTATCACAGGTGGAAGATTGATGTGGCGCGCAGGATCAGAAAGCACCGCCATGACCACTGCGCA
>WNFC01007015.1_pt1 | contig 12405 bp, 9 predicted proteins | sample 5400541 | NCBI WGS metagenome assembly WNFC01 (sample SAMN13153342, study PRJNA577476) | soil metagenome | isolation source: 120 cm saprolite under Douglas fir tree site 2 hole 2 replicate 1 | place: USA:California | collected 2015-04-18 | reverse complement strand
CGGTGAGCGGGTTGGCCACCTCGACCCCCTGCACGTTGCCGAGGAAGCCCTTGACGTAGGGATACGTCCCCGTCTTGTAGTACGGGCCCTGCTCGTTGAGCTGGCGCTCGAAGCAGAACTTCACCGCCTCGGCGTTGAACGGGGTGCGGTCGTGAAAGGTCACGTTGGCCCGGAGACTGAACGTGTAGATCAATCCGTCCTTGGAGATCTCCCAGGAGCGCGCGAGCCCGGGCACGAGCTTGTAGGAGCCTAGCTCCTGGGCCACCAGCCCCTCGAAGATGCGCTTGGTCACCCGCGCCGAGTTGAGATCGGTGATCTGCGGCGGATCCATGGTCACGGGCTCGGCGAGAAGACCGATCACGATGGCGTCCTTGGGCGGGGCGGCGCCCGCGCCGGAGACGAGCGCGATGGCCAGGATCAGCGCGGCGATCATCCAGGTTCGGCGAGTCGTCATGGGGTGCTCCTCCGTTGGTCGGGCACTCGAGATCTGCTCCTGGCGTCGCCTCTGACGCGACTCGATGACTGGCCGGCATCTTGCCTCAACCACGCCCTCCACGCAATCCCGCAACAGTTTGCTCTGGAAGCCACTGCCGTAGCGTAGTCTTTGTCCTGGAGGCCGCGGCGGTGGATGCCCACCGCGGCGGTCCCTCTTCTAGCGCGCTGCTGGTCGCGCACCCGGAGGGCCCGTGACCGATCTTCTAGCCGCGCGGTCGCAGATGGCCATGTCCCTCGGCTTCCACATCATCTTCGCCGTGGTAGGTATCGGCATGCCCCTGCTGATGGTGGTGGCCGAGTGGCGCTGGCGACGGAGCGGCGACGGGATCTACTTGGATCTGGCGCACCGCTGGGCCAAGGGCACCGCCATCCTCTTCGCGGTCGGCGCCGTCTCGGGTACCGTGCTGAGCTTCGAGCTCGGTCTTCTCTGGCCCGCCTTCATGGCGCACGCCGGCGCCATCATCGGCATGCCGTTCTCGCTGGAGGGTTTTGCCTTCTTCACCGAGGCGATATTCCTCGGGATCTATCTCTACGGCTGGGACCGCATCTCGCCGCGCGCTCACCTCACGGCGGGTATCCTCGTGGCGCTCAGCGGCGCGCTGTCGGGCATCTTCGTGGTGATCGCCAACGCGTGGATGAACACGCCCGCCGGCTTCGATCTTGTGAACGGCCGGATCGTCAACATCAACCCCCTGGCCGCCATGCGCAATCCGGCGGCGTTTGCCCAGACCTTGCACATGACACTGGCGGCGTACGCGTCCACGGGTTTCGTGGTGGCGGGCATTCACGCGCTGGCGCTGCTGCGTGACCCGCGGAACGCGTTTCACCGTCGCGCCCTCGCGGTGGCGCTCCTGGTGGGCGCGCCCGCGGCTCTGCTCCAGCCGCTGTCGGGCGATCTGAGCGCCCGCGTGGTGGCGCGCTGGCAGCCGGTCAAGCTGGCGGCCATGGAGGGGCAGTTCAAGACGGAGAAGGGGGCACCGCTCCGCATCGGCGGATGGCCGGACGAAGCCAAGGGAGAGACGCGCTACGCCCTCGAGATTCCCAAGGGCTTGTCGTTGCTCGCCTTCCACGACCCCGGCGCCGAGGTCAAAGGCCTCGAGGCCTTCCCGCGAGAGGACTGGCCGCCGGTCGCACCCGTCCACATCGCCTTCCAGGTGATGGTTGGACTCGGGAGCTTCATGGCGCTAGTGGCGGCATGGGCGCTCGCGCTCATGGTGCGCCGACGCGACCTCGGAGCGCATCGCTGGCTTCTTCGCGCACTCGGGGTCGCCGCGCCCATGGGGTTCATCTGCACCGAGGCCGGCTGGGTCGTGACGGAAGTGGGGCGGCAGCCCTGGGTGATCCACGGCGTCCTTCACACGGCCGACGCGGTGACGCCGATGCCTGGCCTCGTCATTCCTTTTCTGACCTTCACTGTGCTGTATTGTTTCCTCGGCGTCATCGTCGCCTGGCTGCTGTATCAGCAGGTGCTCAAGAGCCCCACAATCGCAGAGGAAGAGATGCCGGTCTCTGCCCGGCCCCGGGAGCTCGGATGATCGATCTCTTCACGCTTCCCAACGTGCTGGCCGGACTGATCGTGGTTGCCCTCAATGGCTATGTCCTGCTGGGCGGAGCCGACTTCGGCGGCGGTGTCTGGGACCTTCTGGCCTCCGGGCCCCGACGCGATTCCCAGCGGGCGCTGATTGCCGAAGCCATCGGGCCGATCTGGGAAGCGAACCATGTCTGGCTGATCATCGTCATCGTGCTGCTGTTCACCTGTTTCCCGCCGGCCTTCGCCGTTCTGAGCATCACGCTGCACATCCCGCTAACCCTCATGCTGATCGGCATCGTGCTCCGCGGCTCGGCCTTCACGTTTCGGGCGCATCACGGCGAGGACAGCACCATGCCGCTCTACTGAGGGCATATCTTTGCGATGGCCAGCGCAGTGACCCCGGTCTTTCTCGGGATCTGCCTCGGCGCGGTCGCGTCAGGCGCCGTGCCACGAACGGACCGGACGGACTTCTACGGCGGATTCATCGCCCCGTGGCTCACCGCCTTCTGTTTGGCGGTGGGGGCGCTGACGCTGACCCTTTTCGCCTTCCTCGCCGCCGTGTATCTCACGGTGGAGGCGCGGGACATGGCACTCCAGGAGGATTTTCGACGCCGGGCGCTCGCCGCCGCCGTTGCCGTCATCGTTGTCGCCGGCATCACGCTGGCCGTGGCGATGCGGAGCGCGCCGTTGGTTGCTCGAGGTCTCACCGCTTCCGTCTGGGCACTGCCGCTCCACGTCGTCACGGGTCTGGCGACCCTGGGCGTCATCGGCGCGCTCTGGGTCCGCCGCTATCGCGTCGCGCGTTTGGCCGTCGCCGCGCAGGTCTCGCTGATCCTCTGGGGCTGGGCGCTGGGCCAGTACCCGTACCTCGTTCCGCCCGCGGTCATCATCGCCGAGGCGGCGGCGCCGCCCCTCACGCTGACCCTCGTTCTCTGGGCATTGGCGGGCGGGGCACTCGTGCTCTTTCCCTCGCTGGCCTACTTGTTCCGCATCTTCAAGGGGCAGCCTGGCCGAAAAGACCCCGCTTGACACTCCGCCACGCAGCTCGCTACTTGCCGCACTCCATGGCTTCGACAGCGGCGCTCGCTGTCAGGACCGCGTCATCGGCGCTGTGGGTCACTGATTTCCCGTCAGGCAGCGCCCATCCGATGTGTACTCCCCGGCGACGGCATCACACGCCTGCCGCCCGTTGAATGGTGTCTCCGACCACCCTGCACAGCCGCCCAGCAGTATCGCCGCCAGGAGCGCCACCCCTACCCTGACGCCAGTTCGTCTGCAATGATCCAAAGCGCGCCCGGGGGCACGTGGGGAGCTGACTCCAGTTCCCTCGATCGCCCGCACATCGGCGATGGTCACGCGATCGCCATTCTCCAGCTGCGCCTTGAGATCGTCCGGGCTGCTGCTGGCCTGCCGGAACACGCGAATCAAGCGATGGCGGCGAGCTCGATGGAACGGGAGATAGAGCGCGAAGGCGGCGAGGAAGAGGACGATCACGCGGATGCCCAGGTGAGCAGCCGTCTCCGTGGCAGCATGGCTGAGAAGATATCCGAGCCCAATCCACGCCCCGGCCCACATCAGAGCGCTCACGGCGCCGTAGCAGACAAAGCGGGTAATGCTCACCCTTGTCGCACCGGCCAGTCCGGCTCCGATCGCGTTCAGCTCAGGCAGAAACCGGGCACCGAGCTGAAATATCCCCCGGTGGGCGACGAAGACATGTTGAGCGCGACGAACCAACGTTCGAGCATTCGGCGCGAGCCGGCCGAACATCTTCAGCGTCCGCGCGCCGCGCCATCGGCCCAGACTGTACCACGTCAGGTCCGCAGCGAGTGACGCGCCGACCGCGATGCCAATGATCGCGGCCATGCTCAGGTGGCCGCTCCCCGCCAGCGCGCCCGCGCCGAGCAAGGCGGGGACCACGGGCACAGGGACCCCCGCCTGATTGCCAAAGACCCAGGCAAACAGAAACCATTCCGCATGCTCCAGGATCACGGGAGCGCTTTCTCGACCGGCGGCAACCTCCAGAAATCGTACACGTGAGTCCTTGACTGTTCAGAGGGCACGAAGGAACGCGACCAGGTCTTTCTTCTCCTGGGCGGTCAACTGGGTCCCGAGAATCAGATTGAAGAACTCCACCGTGTCATCCAGGGTCAGGAGCCGGCCGTCGTGCAGGTAGGGCGGCGAATCCTTGATGCCCCGCAAGGGGAAGGTCTTGATGGGGCCGTCGCCGATGGCCATCATGCTGTTGATCAGCACTGGCTTGAAGAACCGTTCGGCCTGGAGGTTGTGCATGAGGTTGTCGGTGTAGTAGGGCGGCATATGGCAGCTCGCGCAGTTGCCCTTGCCGAAGAATACGGCCTGGCCGCGCAGCTCCGCCGGTGTCGCCTTCTTCGGATCGAGCTTCCCGTAGACGTCCAGCTTCGGCGCCGGCGGGAAGTCGAGGATCTCCTGGAACTCGGCCATGAAGTGGACCTGGCTGCCGCGCTCGAGGATGTTGACGCCCTTCTTGGTGGCGATCACCGGATCCCCATCGAAATAGGCAGCCCGCTGCTCGAACTCCGTGAAGTCCTCGACCGTCTTCAAGGCGCGCTGGGACCCGAACAGCCGCTGGATGTTCACCCCGCGAAGCGTCGTCGTCTCGATGCGATGACGGAACTCCTGTGGCCGGATGTCGCCCACCAGATGGTTGGCCCCATTCGTGTGGCCGTTCTGGTGACAGTCGAAGCAGGCGACGCCCAGGCTCGCATGCTCGCTCCGCCGATCCGCCGTCGCGTTGAATTGCTGCTGGGGAAACGGCGTGAGCAAGAGGCGCAGCCCTTCGAGCTGCTTGGGGTTCAGGATCCCGTTGAAGAGGCCGTAGTAGTTGTCGGTCGTCACGAGCTTCCCCTGCGAGACATCGCCAAGGTCCGGCCGCGTGGTCAGGTAGATCGGCGCCGGGAACTCGGGCAGGAAGCGGTCGGGCAGGTCGAAGTCAAGGTCGAAACGGGTCAGGTCCCGGCCCGTCTGCTTCTTGATCTCATTGATGAGGAACAGGGGAAAGAGCATGCCGCCCTCGGGCTGATTCGGGTGGGGCAAGGGCATGAAACCCGCCGGGTATAGCCCCTTGTCGCGGATCTCCCCCGGCGTCATCTTCGCCAGGGCATCCCAGGTCGCTCCCGCCGGCAGCTTGACGCGGACGCCGTCCTGGACCGGCTTCCCCCGGCTCATGGTCACTCCGGCGGCGGGACGGTCGCTCAGATCGTAGCGCGCGCCCAGCAGATCCATCTGGCGCTTCATGATCGCGGCCTTGGCGGCGCTCATGCGCGTCAGCACTGCGCCGAAGTCTTCCTCGATGACGGGTAGGTAGCTCGACTTGGACGGATCTGGCTTGGGCCCGGTCTGGGCCTGAACACGTATGGTGCCCAGGGCAATGCCGATGATCAGCAGTCCCGCTGCCGCCGCGGTGACCTTCCAGGTCTTGCGCATATCAGTCCTCTCTTTCAACTCCGACTTCGCCGCGACGACTTGCTACTTCGAGCCCGCCCGGCTCCGGCGGAATGTCAGAGGGCCGCCTGGGTCAGCCCAGGCGGCCGTTCCGGCCGATGTGATTGGCTGCGGCCACGACAATCGAGCGCCCTAAGTCCGGGGCGCCTGAACGTCCTGGTTTTCGCGCGGAGCCTGGACATCCTGATTCTCCCGCGGCGCCTGAACGTCCTGGTTCTCGCGCGGGGCCTGGACGTCCTGGTTCTCGCGTGGCGCCTGAACGTCTTGATTCTCCCGCGGGGCCTGGACATCCTGGTTCTCGCGTGGGGCCTGGACGTCCTGGTTCTCGCGCGCCGCTTGAACGTCCTGCGCCGAGCTCAGACCAGGGGCCAACGAAACCGCGATGACTGCGCTGAGAGCTGCCACAATGAATGTCTTCATGTCTCCGTTCCTTTGCCTTCCGACTATTGGGTGTGCTTCTCGTCCCGTTCCTTTCTGTTCACTCTTGGGATGCGATGCCTGACGGGAGAGATGCTCCACCGCTTCGACAGCGCAAGAACACGATAAAGCCACGATCAATGGCGGCGGGTTGAGCTATTGGGTCACTCGATCGATGTTCAGCCGTTGGCACTACCGTGGCTGCTTCTGCATCTAAATGAGCATGGAAGGTCAGGGACGTCCCCTCGAGTACCAGAAATGCTGACGATGGCCATCCTCGCTATCATTGGTGCGTTTATTTTCGGATTCGTGCTGTGTGGCATGTTTGCCGTCGGTGCCGCCGAGGATCGCTCCGATCGCCCGAAACGGGATGGCGGGCACGACTCCTTAGATGTTGCCCTGCTACGCGCGGCCCTAGACGTCCAATCGTTCCGTCATCCCGATACGTATTCGCCTGTCTCGGCCAGTTCCACCCGTCTTCAGGGCAGGCTTCTGCGTCGTCGTTCCGCGAGTTCAGTTCGGCGAGAGGCGCCGGTGGCACGTCGGCGTGAAGCTCGAGGTCGCCCCTCGTCCCAAGCGTGAGGAACGGGCGAGGGCAGAGCCCAATCACTCAGGGTGAGGGGCCGTCCGTCGAGGAATCGACTGTGCTAGAGGTCCTTGAACTTCTCGTTGATCCGGCTGAGAAGAAGATCCCGCTCTTCGCGATTCTGAGCCTCGGCTCGGCGCTTCTCCTCCGCGGCTTCATCGGCGGCCACCTGCGTGTTGGCCGAGGCGATCCACAGATCGATGTGGTCGATCCAGCCTGGCACGAGGGATTCCTCGGACTCGAAGAGGAGGCCGCGCTGCCGATCGAAGACAACGCGCTCAGGATCGAACTCCAGCGCCACCGGGGTAGCCAGCTTGAACGAATAGATCCAGTGCTCGGCCGGCGCCTCGTTCAGCCGAACGACGAAGGAGTAGAGTCCATCCGAAACACCGATCGCCTGGGGCGAGGCTATGCGCAGAATCTTATCCATGGAAATCCTTTCACTTGGTCAGAGCTGGCCCCTTGCTGGGACGTCCCGAGGTTCGAGGGATTGCACTGACGCCGCCACAACTGCAGACGACTCGCCAGGCATGTTCCGCCCGCCGCCCCTGCGGCTCACGATAGGGTGCCGACGCATTATCGGGCCGCGGCGGAACTCCGCGCCCGGCACGATTCGTACCACCCGGCCCTGGCCGTCAAGAATGGTGACGGCCGATATGGACTCCTCATGACTCGGAAGTCTGATCTCGTTCACTAGCGATCCTCGACTCATCGTCAACCTCCCTCGTCGTCGTTTCGCGTTGTCCGCCTCTTTCGAGAGGCAAACCGCGCTCATCGGCGACGACGACTGAACATTTCCGCAAGAACATGCAATCCGCAGACGCCGGCTCGCGATGGAGGCGCCGCCAATGTTAGGCGGCGCGGACCAGCACCACCGGCACCGGCGAGGCGTGCAGAAGCCGCTCACCCAGGCCGCCGCCCCTGATGCGTGAAAGCCAGCCGCGCCGACCGGTCGTCAGCACGATGAGGTCGGCGTTGAAGGCTTCCGCCTCCACGAGAATCTCCTCAGCGGGTTCGCCGAACCGCACGATGCTTTCCGTGCCTACCGGCGCCAATCGCGCCTCGACGCTCTCGAGATAGTCACGGCCCTCGGCGGCGACGCGCTCCATCTCCTGGTCCACATAGGCGACCACGCGGCCAAAGCTGCTCACGCGCTGCTCCGGAACCGGGTGCACCTGCAGCAGCCGGACGTCACCGCCGCTGCTGCGCGCCAAATCAGCGGCCAGCGTGGCCGCTACCTCCGCTGACTCACTGCCATCCAATGGAACAAGAATGCGTTTTGTCATCATCATTTCCTCCTGTTTGCACATCGTTTGGATAGCCGCTCGCGGGCGAGGGATTCCATACTTTCCTATCGGGATCCGTGGAGTCCCTACAGCTGGCGCGGCACATCTCAGGCGTGGAAGGCGGTCCAGCGCATCAGCGGCTAGGTCCGCCGGGCGGCGGGCTATCTATTTCAATGACTGGGGCGCGGGCCAGCCCCCGTTGTCCCCGCGAGGGGCGAGGACCCGACATCAAGCGACTTCAATACAATTCAACTTCAGCTCCGCAGCGACCGTCCCCTTTGGCCGCCCACAGGGATAGGCCCTCCTACGGTCAGAGGTCGCCTCGTGACAGAAATCAGCCCAGGCGCAGACTTTGCCGAACCTTCCCTGGAAAGGTCCATTTCGGCCTTCCGGCTTCAACCTGGACTGACCTCGTCAATCCGGGCTCCGTTCATGTCACAAGCTCGGTCACAAACCGGATCTCTTTGAGGCAGGAAGTGAAGCACGGCAGGTAGTTCCGTGACAGGAGGCCCAGGATTACTAATCCTGGGCTCCAGTCGAACTCGATGAGAATGGGCTCTATGTCATCTGCGCTCGCGCCCTCACTTCTCAGCTATGTTCCGCTTAGCGAGTTCTGACCCGATGAGCGCATGGTCAATCCAGGTGTCATGTTCTCGAGTAAGGGCTTGGAGCATGGCCGTCTGCATGTTCGGCACCAAGACCTTCGCCCACCGACGGAGGAGCGCGTCCCGCTGATTCAGCCAGCGAATGATGTTGCGAGCGCGTTGCGGTGACAGTGTGTGTCGGTCGTCCTGCGTGAGCTTGCTGAGTGCATCTTGCCTCTGCTTTGTGGGCGCGTCTGAACCCCAGAACTGCGCCGCTTCGAGCGCAGCCTTCTGCTGCTGGGCGAGAAGCATGAACACTGTGGCGAACTCATCAGCCACGTCTTCGTTGTCGGCGAATGGGTATCCCCACACGTTGAGAAGCGTATGACCCAACTCATGGAAGAATATCCACGCTCCGGCCTGGTTCAACCCTTGACCAGCAAGCTTTTGGAGAAGTTCCAGGCACAGGGTAATCGACCCTGTCCGCGGATCGGAGAAGGCGTTCTCCATCCCGCAATGGCGAAGACTGATACGGAAGTCTTGGAACACAAAGAGTTGCTTGAGCTTCTCGTACTGAGCTTCCATACCGCGTTGCGCCTTCACAGAATCCTCTGTCGCCGACGGCAGGACGGCATAGCTGTAGATGTACACGGTACGCGGGAACATCTGCGACCGTTGATTGTCCACGATGAGGTAGTAGAGGTTCGTCTCGGGCACTCTGACCGCGTACCTCGCGACCTGCTGGATAGTCCCGGACGTCCCTTTGAAGAACGCGAAGCGTTGACGGGCTTGGTACTGCTGGAAGTTGGCGGGGTCCAGGAGCCAAACATTGACCTTGTTATCCAACCCGCCCTCAACCGTGAACGCTGTGACGACAGCACTGCCCTGTGCCAGAGACAGTTTGTACGCGGCGAATCGTCCTGGAGCGACGGTAATAGTCTGGTTCACCAGGGCAGCGAACGGTTCTAGATAGACGTTCGACTGGGCCTTGGCGTGGCCAACGCCGAAACCGAAGATCATGGCACACGCGAAGGCGGTCGTGAGGTGGCGCCCGAGTCGAGCGTATGTCGCCATTGTTCCCTCCGTCAGTCCCTCAATTCCTGCCGTCTCCTCAAAGGCTGCTCTCAGCGCGTGCCATCGAGGACAGTGCGCACCGTCTGCAAGAGAAGCGCTGGCTGGAACGGCTTGAGCAAGAGGGCCACACTGTGCTCGGACACGCCGTGGTGCAGAATGGTGTCATCCGTGTGCCCTGACATATAGAGCACCTTGGTCGCTGGGCGTAGCCGGACGAGTTCTTCCGCCAATTCGCGCCCGCTCATCTGTGGCATCACGACATCAGTCAGGAGGAGCTCAATCGCTCCGGGGGTCTCGTTGGCAATTCGCAGGGCCGCGGGCCCATCCGGGGCGTCGAACACCGTGTAGCCGGCTGCGGCGAGGACGTCGCGCGCGATCGACCGAAGGTCCTCCTGGTCGTCGACGAGTAGGATCGTTTCAGTCCCATGTCTGGTCCCCACGGCGGTCTCTCCAGGCGCCGATGACAGGGCGTCGCTGATGACCGCCTGCGGCAAATAGATCGTGAAGGTGCTCCCCTGTCCTTCCTTGCTCTCGACCACGATGGTGCCCTTATGCTGGCTGACGATCCCATAGGCCATGGAGAGCCCGAGGCCAGTACCCTTCCCCACCCCTTTGGTGGTGAAGAAAGGGTCGAACACTTTCGCCTGGATCTCGGGGCTCATCCCGTGTCCCGTATCCGTCACCCCGAGCAAGACGTAGGGCCCAGGGGCGAAGTCGGACTGCCCGGCGGCAGATCCAACGTCCAGAGTGAGGGTGTCCGTTCGAATGGTCAGCCGGCCACCGCGTGGCATGGCGTCCCGAGCATTGACGATGAGATTCACGATCACCTGTTCGAGCTGGCCCGGATCGACGGTCACATACCCGGGGTTCGCTTCCGGCAGGGACAGGAGCTCAATGCTCTCCCCCAGCAATGATTGGAGCATGGGCAGTAATCCTGTCACCAGGTGATTGAGGTCCAGCACCGTCGGCTGCAGGACTTGCCGACGGCCGAAGGCGAGGAGTTGCCGGGTCAAGGTGGCGGCCCGCTCGGCCGCCTTCTGGATAGGCTCCACGCTCCTCCGCACAGGATCGTCCGCGGGCAACTGGTCGAGGAGGAGCGCACTCCGGCCGCTGATCACCGTCAGCAGATTGTTGAAATCGTGGGCAACCCCTCCTGCCAGTTGGCCAATGGCCTCCATCTTTCGCGCTTGCGCGAGCTGGACCTGCGCATGCGAGAGATCATCGTAGGCGTGCTGGAGATCCTGGTAGAGGCCCGCGTTTTCCAGCGCGATCGCGGCTTGCGCGGCAAAGGTTTGGGCGAGTTGCGCGTCATGCTCCTGATAGATCCGCCCCGTCGTATCGGCCACCACCAGGACGCCCAGCATACGATCCTGGAGGTTCAGCGGAACAGCCAGCAGCGCCCGGTGGGCGGACTGCGTGACTCGAGCTTTGATCTCGGGCCGATAGACGAGCCGAGGGTCCGCGATGGCGTCGGGGGTCATGACGGAGCCGCACTGATCCAGTGCGAGCCACGCGATCCCCACACCAGGCTCCAATCGCAGCGTCCAGTCGAAAACGCGTCCCACATCGGTCGATACCGTGTGCGCTGTGAGAATCCCGGCCGAGGGATCGAGCGAGTACAGCACCGCCGATTGCGCCGCCAGCAGGGTCTGCACACTATCGACGATACGCGTCCCGACCAGGCGCGGATCGAGGGTCTGTGACAGGAGGCGTCCGACTTCCGCCAGGGCCTCCGCCGTCCGGCGGCGATGCTCGGATTCCTCGAAGAGCTGCGCCTGGTGAAGCGCCAGGGCGGCCTGGTCAGCAAAGGTCTGGAGCAGGGTGACTTCCGACGACGAGAATGCTCGCCCGGCCCAGTCACCGATCGACAGGGCCCCGATGGTCTTCCCCATGACGCGCAACGGAACTGCCAACCAGACGACCACGCCTGACTCGACCATCCAGCGACGGACCGCGTCCGGAACCTCGATGCGGGGGTCCTCGAGGAGGTTCGAGGATTGGAGTGGCATGCCCTCGGTGATCGCGGCGCCGGAGATCCCCACGCCAGGAGCCATCACGTCCACGATGGGATCGGGGGTCGAGGTCGTCCCTCGTAGTGCGACGGTCCGCAGCGACCCGTCAGGGCTCAAGAGGCGTAGGCTGGCCGAGGCGGTATCGAACACTGGCAGCACGTTGTCGACGATCTGTTGCCCGACGGCCACGACGTCTGGGGCGTCGGTAAAGGCCTCGCCGATCCGCGCCATGGCGGCGGCCGCCTGGTGTCCACGCTCGAGCTCGCGACTACTGGTCTCGACGGCCTCTGCGACGGCATTCATCTCGAGCACCCGCGACCGGGGCAGCACGATTCTCTCGCCTTTCACGAGCCGCGGCGCCGCGGCAGCCAGGGCCTGGATCGGCCGCTCGAGGCGCCGTCCGAGGAGCACCGCCCACGTCGTCCCCACAAGCACGACGAGCATCCCCGCTCCGGTCAGGAGCCACAGCGAGGTCCGCAGCGGACCGTCAACCACCGCCTCCGGCACGCCAATGGATACCATCCAACCGGACAGCGGGGACCGGCTGAACGCGGCATAGACGGTGTTGCCCTCCTTCGTGTGGGCCCGGAAGGCACCCTCGCTGCTCTGGCTGGCCCGGGCGATGAAGTCGGGGGTCGCGCGCTGGCCGACAAACTGCTCGGCCGCCCGGGAGCGGGCGACGATGGTAAAGCTCCGATCAAGCACGGCCGCCACCGATCCGGTAGGTAATGGAGCGTGAGAGACGACCCCTGCCAGTGAGGCGGGCTCGAGGCTTGCCCCGACCACGTATCGGGGGCTCCCCTCAACGAGAACGAGGACCGCGACACGAACCACCAGTTTCCCTGAGTGTCGGTCCCGCATGAGATTCAAAATCCCAGGCATACGTGGGCGGACCACGCGGTCGATCAGCTCGACGTCCGTCGTTAGGGAGAGCCGGGTC
>WNFC01007014.1_pt1 | contig 12405 bp, 9 predicted proteins | sample 5400541 | NCBI WGS metagenome assembly WNFC01 (sample SAMN13153342, study PRJNA577476) | soil metagenome | isolation source: 120 cm saprolite under Douglas fir tree site 2 hole 2 replicate 1 | place: USA:California | collected 2015-04-18 | reverse complement strand
GCCTCGATGCCGATGACGGTGACCACCGGCAGCAGCGCATTGCGCAGCGCATGGTCGTAGTTCACCGAGGTCTGCGACGCGCCCTTGGAGCGCGCCGTGCGGATGTAGTCCTGGCGCATGACCTCGAGCATGGACGATCGGGTGAGCCGCATGATCAACGCTGAGCTGCGGAACCCGACCACGGCCGCCGGGATGGCCAGCAGCCCGAACTCCTGCAAGAGGCCGCGCGGCTCGTTGCTGTAGATCGGGATCGTGCCGAACCAGTTGACGGCCGCCATCAGCACCAGCAGGCCGAGCCAGAACGAGGGCAAGGACAGGCCGCTGAGACTGAGCACACGCAGGAAGTAGTCGAGCGGCGTGTTCTGCCGCACTGCGCTGATGACGCCGAACGGCACGCCGATCATGATGGCGAAGAACAGCGCCATGCCGGCCAGCTTGGCGCTGATCGGGATGCGCGGCGCGATCTCCTCGATGGCCGGCCGCTCCGAGACATAGGCGAAGCCGAGATCGCCGCGCGACAGGCCGCCGATCCATTGGCCGTACTGTTCGATGATCGGCAGGTCGAGGCCGAGCTCGTGCGTGATCTTGGCCTTCTCCTTGGAATCGGCGATGCCGGCGGCGTCGACCAGGATGTCGGCGATGTTGCCCGGCACCAGGCGCAACATCACGAAGATCAGGATCGACATCCCGAACAGCGTCAGGGCCATCAACAGGAGGCGGCGGACCAAGTATGCGCCCATCAGTTCTTCCGCCTCAACAGCTCTTGGTCCTCTCCGCCGCGAAGCGGGGGAGAGGAAGGGGACCCATTGCGAAGCAATGGGGGAGGTGAGGTGGTGTCGAAGGGGGACGAGATGGTTCCACGGGCGCCGCTTCCCACCTCACCCTCCCCGCGCTACGCGCGGGTCCCCTCCCTCTCCCCCCGCTAGCGCGGGCGGAGAGGGCGTCCGAGGATTTGGACAGGTGGCGCCGTCGCATGCTCTCTACCGGTCGAGCCAGACGTCTTCGAAACGCCAGCCGTTGTAGATGCTGTTGGTCTGCAGCACGAGACCCTTGAGCTGCGGCGTCCAGCAGGTGTTGGCGACGTTGTAGCCCAGGATCGGCCGCGCGGCGTCGTCGGCCAGCTTCTTCTCGATCTCCCACACGAGCTTCTTGCGCTTCTCCAGGTCGACCTCGGCGGACTGCTGCTCGATCAGCTTGTCGACCTCGGGATTCTTGTAGCTCGTGTAGTTGCGGTCCGACGTCGAGTAGTAGTTCTCATAGAAATTGACGTCGGGATCGTCGATGCCCACGCCGGTGAGGTTCATGCCCACCTGGTAGTCCTTGCGCTGGATCTTGGTGTACCAGACGGTGGTGTCGATCGGATCGAGCTCGCCCTCGATGTAGATCTTCTTGAGCTGGTCGATCAGGATCACCGCCGGGTCGCGATAGATGGCGATGTTGCGGGTCGCCACCTTGATCTTGAGCGGCTTTTCGGGGCCGTAGCCCAGGCCTTCCATGATCTTGCGCGCCTCGGCGCGGTTCTTCTCGATCTCGGGCGAATGACCCAGCAAGGCGGGCAGCATTTCCTTGGGCATGCCCCAGAAGCCGGCCGGCGGCGGCAGCATGACAGCGCCGTCGAGATCGTTGCCCTGGCTCAGGATGTCGGCGAAGGCCCGGTTGTCGAGCGCCAGCACCATGGCGTGCCGGATCTGCGGATTGTCGAACGGCGGCTTGTCGCGGTTGACCAGGATGTTGGAATTGACGTTGGTCGGCCGCGCCTCGCACACCGCATCGGGCTTCTGCGCCTTGACGTCCTTGAGCAGCGGGAAGGTGACGTCGGAATCGAACGTCATGTCGTACTCGCCGGCACCGAAACCCAGCATGCGCGTGCTGCGGTTGGGCACGATCGTCCAGTCTATGGCGTCGAGATAGGGCCGGCCCTTCTTCCAGTAGTCGGGATTTTTGACCAGCTTGATCGATTCGTTGCGCTTGAACTCGACGACCTTGAAGGGGCCGGTGCCGATCGGCTTGGAGCGCATGTCGCGGCCCGGCACGTGGCAGGAATAGACTGGCGAATAGCCGCCCGCGAGCATGATCAGGAACGAGGGCTGCGGCCGGCCGAGGTTGAAGCTCACCTCGTTGTCGCCGTTGGTCGTCACGTCCTTGAGGTTGATGTACCAGATCTTGCGCGGGCTCTTGCGGATGATATCGAGCTTCTCGTCGCCCTTGCCCATCAGCGCGTCCCAGGTGCACTTCACGTCGGCGCTGGTGAAGGGCTTGCCGTCGTGCCACTTGACGCCCTGGCGCAGCTTGAAGGTGAGCTTGGTCTTGTCGTCGTTCCACGCCCAGCTCTCGGCCAGGTCGGGCACGATATGGTCGGGGCTGTTGACCTTCTCGTTGGGATCGAACAGCACCAGATTGTTGAACACCGCCATGAAAGGCTGGTTGACCGAGATCGTCGATTCCTCGTGGATCGAGGCGCTGGGCGGGTTGTCGCGATGGGAGATTTTTAGAGTGCCGCCCTGCTTCTGCGCATAGCTCGGCGCCGTCGCCATCATGAAGGCAACAAAAGTCCCGGCTGCAACAGCCAAGCGTGTACGCATAAACTACTCCTCCCAGACACTCAGCCGTTACCGGCCTATTGTTCTTCCCCGTGCCTGTGAGGCTAGCACATCATCTGCAATGGCCAAGGGCTAATGCGGTGATCTAGCTCGAAGCGCCGGCGGGAGGGCCCTTCAGCTCGATCTGGTTTCCTTCCGGGTCGTGGAAATAGACCGAAGGACCATTGCCTTCCGCACCGTAACGCTCGACGGTTTCGCCGACCGATATGCCGAACGGCGCCAGCCGCGTGACGATGGCGTCACGGTCGAACGGCTCCACGCGGAAGCAAAGATGATCCATGTTGGGCGCATCCGGGACGCGCTCGGCGGGGACCAGATCAAGCAGCGAGGCGCCGGCGCGCAGTTGCACCAGGCTGATCCGGTCCAGGCGGCGCTCGACCTTGAAGCCCAGGGCCTGCTCGTAGAAACGCACCATGGCCGGCTGATCTCGCACCCGCAGCACGACATGGTCGATTCGTTCGACATGGAAAGTCATGGCGTCTAGCTTATCCGTTGTGCGAACAGGGCGAAAGCCAGGGGAGGAAAAAATGGCCATCGCAACCAACACCGCCAAGGCGCGACTGAAGAGGAACCAACTGGCCATCGGCATCGGCGTCCGGCTGGTGCGCAACGTCGACATCATCAAGGTGATGAAAGCGGCGGGCTTCGACTGGCTGTTCCTCGACCTCGAGCACGGCGCGATGTCGATCCAGACCGCCTGCGAAATTTCGACAGCCGCGCAGGATTCCGGCATCGCGCCGATCGTGCGCGTGCCCTATGGCGAGCTCGCCATGGCGACGCGCGTGCTCGACGGTGGCGCCCTCGGCATCGTGATCCCCCATGTCGACACGGCCGAGGAGGCCAAGGAAATCGCCGATCGCCTGCGCTATCCGCCGCACGGCCACCGTTCCGTGGGCGGCGGCCAGGCGCAGTTCGACTACGCCCCGATGAAGATGGCCGACATGACCCGACGCAGCGACGACAACACGCTGATCACCGTGATGATCGAGACGCCCAAGGCGGTGCGCAATGCCGAGGCGATCGCGGCGGTGCCCGGCATCGACAGCCTGCTGGTCGGCTCCAGCGACCTGTCGATGGAAATGGGCATTCCCGGCGAGAACGGGCATCCCAGGATCCAGGAGGCCGTCGACAAGGTCATCGCCGCTTGCAGCAAGCATCGCAAGTGGCCGGGCATGGGCGGCGCCTACAGCGAGGAGCTGCTGCAGCTCTACATCGGCAAGGGCGTGAAGCTGCTGCTCGCCGGCAACGATCTGCCCATGCTCACCAATGCGGCCCGCACGCATCAGGCGAAGGTGCGGGCGTTCCAGAAGACGCGGGCGAAGCCGAAGAAGAAGTAGCCTTGCCGGGAGCGCGCACGGCGCGCGGAGCGACGGTTGTCCGGGGGCGGCCATCTGCCGATCCTCTGCTCGTGAGTGTCGGCAGGCATACGCCACAATATTGCTCAGGAGCGTCAAGAGGAAAGTGTCGTCGGCGAGCAGAATAATACTTGCGTACCGGTAGAGAGGGCGCGAGAGCGCGGAACGCCGGGCGGACACCACGGGTGGGGCCGCGCTCGCCCGCAATGACAGCAGAATGCTGGCAGAGCTTCACCAGCGCGAAAAACAGAAAGAAGAAGTAACTCTGCCTTCCCCCCGTCATACGCAGGGCTATCGCATCTGACAAAAAACTTCCGTCATCCCGACCGGAGCCGAGCGCAGCGAGGCGCAGTGGAGGGACCTGTTCTGTTGCCTCGGCGACAAGAGGAGGTCCCTTGACTACGCCGCCCCCTCGACTTCGCTCGGGGCAGGCTGGCGGCTGCGCTCGGGATGACGGAATAAATAATCTCAGGGTGCTTCGTCGACGATGACCAGATTGCCGACGGAACTCTTGTGCCTCAGTGAGATGACCTTCTGATACGCCGGCGACTTGTACCAGCCCTCGGCGTCGGCCCGCGACGGGAACTCGATGATCACCAGCCGTGAATGCGGCCACTCGCCCTCGAGAACGGTGAGGTTGCCGCCGCGCGCCACGAAGCGGCCGCCGAACGGTGCCACTGTTTCCGGCACGACCTTGCGATATTTATCGAACATCGCCTGATCCTTGATCGTCTCGGCGGCAATCACGTAGGCCTTCATTGCAGGTCCCTCCTGGAGGGATTCACCTTTTCCCTTCGATCTCGATCTCGATCAAGTGCGGCTTGCCCGACTTGAAGGCGGCCGCAACGGCGCCCTGGATGTCGTCGGCCCTAGTGACGTGGGTGCCGGCCACGCCCATACCCTTGGCGAGATCGACGAAGCCTAGTACCGGACCGGTCAGATCCATGTGCATGTAGGGCTTGTTCGACTTCACATCGAAGCGTTGCCGGTAGGCGTCGATATTGTGCTTGAGCACGCGGTATTCGAGATTGGCCAGGATCACGAACACGATCGACAGGTCGTGATGCGCCGCCGTCCACAGCGCCTGGATGGAATACATCGACGAGCCGTCACCCGACAGGCAGAGGATCGGCCGCCTGGTTTGCGCCACCGCCACGCCGATGGCGCCCGCCACGCCCTGGCCGATGCCGCCGCCGCGGCCGCTGTAGTAATCGTCCGGCCCGGCGAAGGTGAAGGTCTTGAACAGGTCGAGATTGGCCGTGATGGTCTCGTCGACCACGACAACGTTGTCGGGCGCGCCGTTTTTGATCTCGGCCATGGCGCGCGCCATCGAGGTCGGCGTGCGCGACCAGGCCTTTTCGACGCGGCCCTTCTGCGCCGCGTCATCCGCTTGCTTCTGCGCCCTGAACTTTTCCTGGCGTGCTCTGGCCTCTGCGCCATTAACGCCCGTCGTCGTCTGCCACAGCGCCTCGAGGGCTGAATCGACGTCGGCGACGACGCCGGCATCGACGGAGAAGTTGTAGGCCAGACGCGACGGCGCAGGTTCGATCTGCAGCACCTTGCATCCCTTGGGGAACGGCGAGCCGGGTGCGTACCAGACTTCCTCGAAGAACGGGCCGCCCACCATCAGCACCAGGTCGTTGTCGGCAAACTGCTTGGCGATCCCGGGCGCATCGAAGGCGAGCGTGCCGCGCCAGGCAGGATGGCCGGTGGGAAAGGAATTCCGGCCGCGCAGGCCCTCGAACCACACCGAGGCACCGATGCGCTCGACCAGCTTTTCCAGGGTCTTGTCGGCATGGGCGCGCGCGACCTCGTCGCCGGCCACGATGGTCGGGTTCCTGGCCGCGATCAGCAGCCTGGCCATCGCCTCGATGCCAGCGGGATCGGGACGGCTCGCCGAAAAGAGCTGCGCAGGCTTGCCGGGCGGCACGCTGGTTTCCTGCTCCATGACATTGATCGGCAGCGCCACGAACACCGGTCCGGCCGGCGCCTCGTTGGCGATCTTGAAGGCGCGCTGCAGGATCGGTCCCATCTCGTCGGCGCGCTCGACCTGGACGCTCCACTTGGTAACGGGCGCCGCCATCGCTGCGAGGTCATGGCCCAGCACGGGATCGCGCAGCCTGAGCCGCGTGTCCTGCTGGCCCGCCGTCACGACCATCGGTGTGTTGTTCTTGAGCGCCCCGTAAATCATGCCGATGGCGTTGCCCAACCCGGGCGCCACGTGCAGGTTGACGAACGCCGTCTTGCCGCTCGCCTGGCCGTAAAAGTTCGCGGCGCCGACCGCCACGCCTTCATGTAGATGCACGATGTACTGGAGCTGCGGATAGTCGAGCAGCGAATCGAGCAACGGGCTCTCGGTCGTGCCGGGATTGCCGAAGATGCGATCGACGCCGTGGGCTAAAAGCGTCTCCAAGAACACCTGACGACCGCGCATTGCTCCGTCCTTTCAATGGTCTTGCTTGGTATGGGAAACCGATTTCCCGTCAGCAAGAATTGAGCTCTTTGCAATTATTTTACTGAGGTAGCGAGCTGCTGAATTTGGCATTTTTCAGTGGGCAACCCTCAGGCAAACGCAAGCGCCCCGCTACCGCGTGCCTTCCCATTTTCAAATGACCCCTACTGGCCTCTGAACCGGGAGGCAAGGACCCGTTACCTCTTCCACCAATCCGGCCCGCGTCGCTTGTTCTTCCATGCTGGTGGTCATCGAGCCTTCGACTCCGCCGGATAATGTGATCAAAGCTACAGAGCGGCAGCCTCGATCCCGTTAAGGGACGGGAATGATTGACGTGATTTTCTTGATGACGGCCATCGCATTCGTGACCGTGGCGACACTGGCTGCCCTCGCCACTACGAGCGCCTCGCCGACGGTCAGGAGCATAGCCGACAAGATAGTGAATGGTAGTTGTGCCGTTGCCCTAGTCTCAGTAGTGCTGACCGCTTGGTTCTTCTTTTGGCCGCCGGTATAGAATTGCATGCACGACCGGTCGGCTCCCCCCAACTACACCCCCAAACTCTAGCGGGACCTTGAGGGATCACGACCGGAGACGCTTGGGTAAACGTCAAGGCAAGGCCCGGCACAAGCGGGCCGATATGTGCTCATGCGCACGTCTCTTGTGTGAGGAAATGCACAGTAAAACTCCAGACCAGAATTAGATTCAACCCCCCGCTGGGTCGGCATGTCTGTTTGGAAGGGGTCAATGTGCATTTTTGACGGAGGCCATCCATGAGTTGGGATCACCAGCAGTACGTTGATTTCATCAACAAACATGCGCCGGCGGCTGTTCGCAAGAGCTTGCTGCAGGACAACTCAAAGCCGTTTGTCCCGAAAGACATTCCAAAACGCGGCAAGCCTCCGAGGATTTTCGTTACGTATTATTCTATGCCCGATTGGCTGGATATCTTCAGCAGTCCGCCGAAATCGTTGGCGTCTCCCAAGGTTAGGTTAGACAGCCGCCTGGGCAATACGCCGTTCGATCAGATTATCGGCGAGTACAAGCATGCGGCGCAACAACACCAGGACAAGGTGGCCACGTGCCTGGGTCGGATTGATTCTTTCCCAAGCGGGAAGGCCTTGCTGACGGAGCTCGGCCTCACTGTGCACTCGGTCCGCTTAATGCCTTACTGGCATTTTTTCAGAACGATGACCGGCGCCGATTATTTCAACTCGACGTCCATACCCGTAGAGCCGCGTGAATCGAGGTCCTACATCGCCGAAGGCACAATGCCAGACTACGAGGACGAGTACGAGAAGAATGCGCCGCTACGTGGGGACGACAATGAACCGATGTCGGGGAAAGGTACGGGAAAGGGATCGAACGTCGTGCTTTTCTTCTCGGCAGAAATTTGGGAGAGCGATGGCGCGCCAAAGGGTCCGGGATTTAGACCCGATGAAGTTCTCTTCCACGAACTGGTTCACATAACCCGCATGATTCGCGGACGTGTGACCCACGTCAAAGTCGACGGAAAGGGAGGCTATGGGAATATTGAAGAGTATTTCGCAACGGTAATTTCAAATGTGTATTTGTCCGACGAAGGACAGATCAAGCTGCGGGGTTTTTACAGCAACGACTTCATCAAGCAAAACAAGCGAGAGGTAAAGATCAATGGTGAAACCGTCATGGTCATCATCGATCCGCTTCCGAAAGATTGGAGTGTGATGAAAGACCCGGACAATTTCTACAACAACCCCGATAACCTGGACATCCCGCCGAGACAGCTGATGCAGATCTTCAAGGACGAGCAACCGGATTTCTATTTCGCGTTAGCGCATCTTCCGGAGATCAAGCCAAAGTTCAATCCCGTGGGACAACACTTCAGGGAAAACCTGCATCCGAATAAGGCCCCGCCGCCGCGCCAGAAACGGCCTTGATGGGAATGCCTGATCCTGCGCCATCACCTCTTCTTCTGATGACCTAGGGATCCTCGATGTCGCGCATCTTGAGGCGGCCGCCGGTCGCGCCGGGAACGAGTTTTGTTATGCTCGGCGCTTAAGGAGAGGAGCGCCGATGATGACGCGGTAGATGGACATCCCGCCGGTAGGTGAGCGCGCGTTGGCGAAAAAGTCTTATCGACATCAACAAGAGGGTCATACGACCTAGCCAAAATTCCTCATAGGGTATCTTGTGCTGTGCCTTGTCATGATCAGGCTGCCCAGGGTCGCCTACGTCGCTTCCGACAAAGTATGGAATGTTCGGGTAGGTTGGGGGTGCTTCTGTCCTGCTCTCCAGGCCGCCACGACAAAGGATTTGGTGCCGTTCTCGGTCCACGCGTACGGCGCGATGCTGCATGGCGGTATCCCAGACCATGTAGCGCTTGCCGTTGGGGTTCGGTTTGAGGGACTGAATACCCCAGTCGGTTAGCTTGACCTTGTTTGGTGCTGCCTTCGAATTTGCCATGTCGGCCCAGTTCACCAAGCGAATCCGGCATGGGAAACCGATGGAGGTTGTCGAGCGATATCGGGAGAGAACGCCATGAGAGTGGCTCCATGAGGGCGGATTATGTAGTCGTGGGCGCCGGATCGGCCGGCTGCGTGGTCGCGTCTCGTCTGTCGGAAACGGGTGCGTCGGTGGTCCTGCTCGAAGCCGGCCCCCGCGACTGGCATCCGATGATCCATATCCCGGCCGGCATGCGCTCGCTGATCCGAAATCCGCTGGTCAACTGGAACTTCACCACCGAGCCCGAGAAGGGCACCGGCGAGCGCCGCATGGAATGGCCGCGCGGCCGGGTGATGGGAGGCTCGAGCTCGATCAACGGCATGCTCTATGTGCGCGGCGCGCCGGCCGACTTCGACGGCTGGGCGCAGATGGGCAATCGCGGCTGGAGCTACGACGACGTGCTGCCCTACTTCAAGAAGTCCGAGCATTACGTGCAGGGCGGCGACTCCGAGGTGCGCGGGCAAGACGGCCCGCTCAAGGTCGAGGACTACCGCACCATCCTGCCGCTTACCCATCGCTTCGTCGAAGCCGCCCAACAGGCGGGATTTCCGTTCAATCCCGACCTCAACGGCAAGCAGCGCTCGGGCGTCGGCTATTCGCAGATGACGCGGCGCGGCCGCTTCCGCGGCTCGACGGCGCAGACCTTTTTGCGCGAGGCGCGGGGCCGGTCCAACCTCCGGGTCGAAACTGAGGCGCAGGGCGGCAAGCTTTTGTTCGAGGGCAAGCGCTGCGTCGGCGTTTCCTTCCGGCGCGGCGGCAACCTCACCGAGGTGCGCGCCAATCGCGAGGTCATCGTCTCGGGCGGAACGATCAACTCCCCGCACATCCTGCATGTCTCCGGCATCGGGCCCGCCGCGCATCTGCAGTCGCTCGACATCCCAGTGGTGCACGACCTGCCGGGCGTGGGCTCGAACCTGATCGATCACTACGTGATCCGAGTCGTGCATCGCGTGCACGGCACGCCGACCGTGAACGAGGTCGCCCGCTTCCCGCGCGTGCTGCCGGAGATCGTGCGGTTTGCGCTCACCGGCAAGGGCGCCCTCACCTTCGGCGTCACCACAGCGCAGCTCTTCTGCGACAGCCGCGAAGGCCTGGCCTCGCCCGACCTGCAGCTCCTGTTCACGCCGGGCAGCACGCATCCCCTGAAATTCGGCCAGCTCGACGAGCAACCAGGCATGAGCTGCGTCGTCTGCGTGGTGAAGCCCGACAGCCGCGGCACCATCATGGCGGCGTCCGCCGATCCCTTTGCCCGTCCGGCGATCAAGCCCAACTACCTCACGACCCACACCGATGAGCTCGCTTTGCTGGGCGGCGTGCGCCACCTGCGCCGCGTCTTTGCCGCCCCGGCGCTCAGCCAGCACAGCTCGGGCGAGATCCAGCCCGGCCCCGACCTTACGAGCGACGCCGACCTGCTGGCCTATGCCCGCCGCGCCGGCAACACGCTCTATCACCCGGTCGGCACCTGCAAGATGGGCGAGGACCCGCGCGCCGTGGTCGATTCACGGCTCAGGGTGCGCGGCCTCCAGGGTCTGCGCGTGATCGACGCCTCGGTGATGCCGACGCTCACCACCGGCAACACCAACGCGCCCACCATCATGATCGCCGAGAAGGGCGCCGCGATGATCCGCGAGGACGCGGCGGCATAGGTTCGGGGTGCTTTGATCAAAACCAGCCTCATGCTGAGGAGGCCGCGTAGCGGCTGTCTCGAAGCATGGGCTCCAAACACGGTGCTTGTGCCCACCCTTCGAGACGGGCGCTTCGCGCCCTCCTCAGGGTGAGGTTTCGTTTGGAGTCGTGGTCTCAAGCCTAATCCACCTTCGCACCGACCGCCTTCACGACCTCGGCCCATTTGGCGCGGTCGCGCTTCACCGTCGCCTTGAACTGCTCGATCGTCTCGTAGCGCGGCGTGTTGCCGAGCTCGGCGAGCTTCTTCTGGGTCTCGGGATCGTCGAGCGCAAGCTTGATCGCTGCGTTGAACTTCTGCGCGATCGTCGGATCGAGACCCTTCGGCCCGAAGATCGCGAACCACGTGTAGCTCTCGTAGCCCGGCACGCCCGCTTCGTCGATGGTCGGCACCTCCGGGATCGCCGCCACGCGCTTCTTGGTCGTCACGCCCAGCAACCTCACCTTGCCGGCGCGGTAATGCTGCAGGATGGTCTGCACCTGGTTGAAGATGCAGCACACGTCGCCCTTCAGAACGGCCTGGATGGCGTCGGGCCCGCCGCGATAGGGCACATGCACCATGTCGAGGCCGGCCCTGGCGTTGAACTCGGCGAAAGCCAGGTGCGTGCCCGTGCCGTTGCCGGTCGAGGCGTAGTTGTACTTGCCGGGCGCCGCCTTCACCTTGGCGATGAAGTCCTGCACCGACTTCGCGTCGATCACCTCGGGATTGATCGCCAGCACGTTGGACACGTCGACCAGGGTCGAGATCGGCGTGAAGTCGGCCTCGACGTCGAAGCTAAGCCGGGGATAGAGCGCGGGATTGACGCCATGCGTCGCCGCCGTGCCGAGCAGGAAGCTGTAGCCATCGGGCCTGGCGTTGGCGACGACCTCCGAGGCGACGTTGCCGCCGGCGCCGGTCTTGTAGTCGAGCACCAGCCGCTGGCCGAGCGACTTCTCGAGCGAGGGCTGCAGCATGCGCGCCACCACGTCGACGCCCGAGCCCGCCGGGAAGCCCATCAGCACGGTGATCGGCTTCGCCGGCCACTCTTCCGCCAAGGCAGAAGTCGCAGAAAGGAAGAGAGCGAGCGAGGCCAATAGGACCTTCAACAGGAGGGCCTTCAGCATGGAATGTCTCCGAAGGAGGGGTGAATTGGCTGCTATGCTGCGGCAATGAAGGGAGAAACGCCATGGGCTACATGACCGAGGAGCGCCGGCTGATCCAGGAGACGGCCCGCGCCTTCGCCATGAAGGAGGTGCTGCCGCTCGCCAACAAGCTCGACCCCGAGAAGGGCGACATGCCACCCGAGCTTTTGCAGAAGCTGGCCGACATGGGCTATTTCGGCATCGTCATCCCCGAGCAGTATGGCGGCTTGGGCCTGGGCGTCTTCGAGTACTGCCTGATCACCGAGGAGCTGGCGCGCGCCTGGATGAGCGTGGCTTCCGTCATCGCCCGCGGCAACGGCCTCAGCGCCGGCCGCGGCATGACCGAGGCGCAGCGCGCGCTCTTCCTGCCGCGCGCCGCCCGCGGCGAGTTTTTAGGCGCGGCGGCGATGTCGGAGCCCAATGTCGGCTCGGACCTCGGCAGCATCGCCTGCCGCGCCCGCAAGGACGGCGACGACTGGGTGATCAACGGCAACAAATACTGGTGCACCTTCGCCGACGGCGCCGACTACATCATGCTGGTGGCGCGCACCTCCGATCCACCCGACCCCAAGCGCAAGCATGTCGGCCTGTCGTCCTTCCTGATCGAAAAGCCGCGCGGCACGCTGCCAACCGGCGTAAAAGGCGCGCCGATCCCCAAGATCGGCTATTTCGGCTGGAAGACCTGGGAGCTCGCCTTCGACGACTGCCGCC
>WNFC01008822.1_pt1 | contig 12406 bp, 11 predicted proteins | sample 5400541 | NCBI WGS metagenome assembly WNFC01 (sample SAMN13153342, study PRJNA577476) | soil metagenome | isolation source: 120 cm saprolite under Douglas fir tree site 2 hole 2 replicate 1 | place: USA:California | collected 2015-04-18 | reverse complement strand
TCTGCCCGCGGAGCACGAGCAGCACTACCAGGGCAACCGCCCAGCCTACGGTGATGACGGCCGTCACGAGCTGGTCGTTGGCCTCAAGCGGTGGCGGCGACGGCCGCTGGCTGCGGGGCACCACTCCAGGGTAGGGGACCACGGCCCCGAGGCCGCCGGGCCAGGGCGGGCGCCACGGATCTCCGGGCTGCCGGGCGGCCGCGATCTGGGGCCACACCCTGACACCATGATCTACTGTCACCACGCCCGGCGCGGCCCGCGGGGCATCCGGCTCGCGGAATGCTTCGCAATGGCGTATTGTTAGCAAAAGTAATGAGTCAGGCTAATGAAAATGACGCAATCGGAGCACAGATCCGACCCCGGCCTGGCCACAGCGCTCCGGATCTCGGTGAGCCGCTTGGCCCGCCGGCTGCGCGTCGAGCGCTCCGCGCCTGGCTTGGGCGAGCCGGATCTGTCAGAAACCCAGCTGGCCGCCGTGGCCACGCTAGAGCGGCACGGCGCGATGACTCCGGGGGAACTGGCCGAGCACGAGAAGGTGCAGCCGCCGTCCATGACGCGCGTCCTCTCCGTGCTCGTGGAATTGCAGCTCGTGCGGCGCGAACCCCACTCCTCCGACCGGCGGCAGGTGGTGCTCACCGTGACCGAGGCCGGCCGCGACCTGGTGATCAAGGCGCGCCGGCGGCGGGAGGCGTGGCTGGCGCAGCGGCTCAAGGAGCTGTCCCCGGCCGAGCGCGCGACGCTGGAGGCGGCCGCGCCGATCCTGGAAAAGCTCAGCCAGGCCTGACCCGGCCCACCCCGGCCCAGGCCATGGCTGCTCCAAGCAGTGCGAGCCGCGCCAGGTTCCAGACGTTCCGGTCGCTGTCGACCCGGAACTACCGGCTGTTCGCCACCGGGCAGGTCGTGTCGAACACCGGCACCTGGATGCAGCGGGTGGCCCAGGACTGGCTGGTCCTCGAGCTGACCCACGGCAGCGGCACCGCCCTCGGCATCGCCACCGGCCTGCAGTTCCTGCCGCAGCTCCTGTTCAGCCTCTGGGGCGGCGTCATCGCCGACCGTTACCGCAAGCGCAACATCCTGCTCGTCACCCAGGCGATCATGGGGATGCTCGCGCTCATCCTGGGGGTGCTCGCGCTCGCCGGGGTCGTCACCGTCTGGCAGGTGTACCTGCTCGCCTTCGCGCTCGGCCTGGTCGCGGTGGTGGACAACCCGACACGGCAGACGTTCGTGGCCGAGATGGTCGGCAGTGAGGGGATGGCGAACGCCATCGCGCTGAACAGCGCCACCTTCAACCTCGCCAGGATCGCTGGCCCGGCCGTCGCGGGCCTGGTCATCGGCGCCGTAGGCACCCCGGTCGCCTTCCTTCTCAACGCGGCCTCCTACGGGGCCGTGCTGGTGGGGCTCAAGCTCATGCGGGTGAGCGAGCTGCGCCCGCTGGCCCGGGCGCCCAAGTCCAAGGGGCAGCTCAGGGAGGCGCTTGGCTACGTGCGGGCCCGCCCCGAGCTATGGCTGACCCTGGTGCTGGTCTTCTTCGTGGCGACGTTCGGGATGAACTTCCAGGTGACCACCGCGCTGATGTCCAAGGGCGTGTTCCACACCGGGGCGTCGGCGTTCGGCCTGGCCTCGGCCGTGTTCGCGCTCGGCGCGCTGGGTGGCGCGCTGGCCGCGGCGCGCCGTGCCCGGCCGAGCATGCGGCTCCTGCTGATCACGGCGTTCGCGTTCGGCCTGCTCGAGGTGGTCACCGGCCTGATGCCGGTGTTCTGGTCGTTCCTGGCGATGCTGGTGCCGACCGGCCTGGCCCTGCTGATGTTCAGCACCGCCGCCAACTCCACCACCCAGCTCGGCACCGCGCCGGCGGTGCGCGGCCGGGTGATGGGCCTGTACCTGCTCGTCTTCCTCGGCGGGACACCGCTCGGCTCGCCGCTCGTCGGCTGGGCGGCCGAGCAGTTCGGCGCCCGGGCGAGCCTGGTCGTCGGCGGGGTCATCTCCGCGGCCGCTGCCGTCGGCGTGGCGCTGCTGCTGGCCCGTGTGCGCGGCGCGCGCATCCGCACCTACCTCCGCCCGGCCGCGCTGGCCCGGGTCACCGGCTGATGCCGTCCGCCCATGCCGGAGGATGGCCAATCCCGGCACCGGGCCGGCAAGCTGGCGTATCGGCTGCTACCAATGGATCATGAGGCTGTTCGTGGCGATCGGCCTGCCCCACGAGGCGGCCAGCGAACTCGACGAGTTGGTGGCGCCGTTGCGCCCAGCCTGGCCGGAGCTGCGCTGGACCGGCCGGGACGCCTGGCACCTCACCCTCGCCTTCCTCGGCGAAGTGGACGAGGCGGTCATCGCCAGGCTGGCGGTGCGGCTGGAACGGGCAGCCCGGCGTCATCCGTCCCTGTCCCTGTCCTTGTCCGGGGCGGGCGCCTTCCCCGGCGCCGGCCGGGCCCGGGTGCTGTGGACCGGCATCCAGGGGGACCGGCACGGGCTGGGCCAGCTGGCCGCCTCGGCCGGCGCGGGCGCCCGGCGGGCCGGAGCCCCGCCCGCCACCGGCGGGCGGGGATACCAGCCGCACCTGACCCTGGCGCGCTGCCGCGCCCCCGTTGACGTGCACTCGCTGGTCGGGGCGCTCGGCAGCTTCGCCGGGACCCCGTGGGTGGCCAGCGAGATTCACCTGATTCACAGTCGGCTGGGAGCCAACCCGCGCTACGAGGTCATCGGCACCTGGCCACTGCGCGCCACCGGTCCCGGGACCAAGCCCGGGCCGGCCGTGTGAACTCGTGCCCTAGGGTTTGCCCTAGGCTCCAGATGTGAACCGGACGACGCGCTGGCTGCTGCCCACCGTGCTCGCGCTCTTGGTGGTGGTGGCGCTGGTCGGAGCGATAATCCACTGAGACCGCTCAGGTGGGTATCTTCACTGACGAGGACCCGCCTCCCGCACCGCTATCTTGCGCGCCTCCGGCACGACCAAGCGCGCTGCTATGTTGCGCGCCTCCGGCACGACGTCCCGCATTAGGGAGGCCGGCTAGCGGCTGAGCCGCTCGACGACGTAGTCGACGCAGGCCGTGAGCGCTTCCACGTCTGCCGGGTCCACCGCCGGGAACATGGCGATCCGCAACTGGTTGCGCCCGAGCTTGCGGTACGGCTCGGTGTCCACGATCCCGTTCGCCCGCAGTGTCGCCGCGACCTTGGCCGCGTCGACGGTGTCGGCGAAGTCGATGGTGCCGACCACCTGGGAGCGCTGAGCCGGGTCGGCCACGAACGGGGTCGCGTACGGCACCTTCTCCGCCCATGTGTACAGCCGGGAGGACGAGTCGGCCGTGCGTGCGACGGCCCAGTCCAGGCCGCCCTCGGCGAGCAGCCACTCCACCTGTTCGGCCAGCAGCACCAATGTCGCCACCGACGGGGTGTTGTAGGTCTGCTGCTTCGCCGAGTTGTCGATCGCGACGCGCAGCGAGAGGAACTCGGGGATGTACCGCCCGCTAGCGGCGATCGCCGCGGCCCGGTCCAGCGCCGCGGGAGACATCAGGGCGATCCACAGCCCCCCGTCCGAGCCGAAGCACTTCTGCGGCGCGAAGTAGTAGGTGTCGGTCTCGGCGGCATCCACGGGCAGGCCGCCCGCCCCGCTGGTGGCATCCACGATCACCAGGGCACCGCGGTCCGCCCCCGGAACCCGGTGGATGGGCATGGCCACGCCGGTCGAGGTCTCGTTGTGGGTCAGCGCGTAGGTATCCACGCCGGGCGCGGCCTGCGGCCGCGGGTGGCTGCCGGGCGGCGACCCGATGACGGCCGGCTCATCGAGCCACGGTGCGGCCCTGACGACCTGGGCGAACTTGCTGGAGAACTCTCCGAACGCGAGGTGTGAGGATCGCTGCTGCACCAGTCCGAACGCGGCTACCTCCCAGAACGCGGTGGTGCCGCCGTTGCCCAGCACCACCTGGTAACCGTCCGGCAGCCGGAACAGTTCGGCGAGGCCCTCGCGCACGCGCTGAACCAGCGAGCGCACCGGTGCCTGCCGGTGAGAGGTGCCCAGGTAGGTGGTCCCGGAGTTCGCCAAGGCGGCCAGTTGCGCGGGACGGACCTTGGACGGGCCACTGCCGAACCGGCCGTCAGCAGGGCGCAGACCAGCAGGGATCTCGATCGGGGTCATACCGCCAGCCTACCGAGACCCGGATACCCGCCCCGGCCCGGCGACCACCCAGCGCGCCCGGCGGCGTCACCTGTATGTAGGCGTTGGCGCCAGCGACCACAAAAGAATGTGGGCGTTGGCGCCAGCGACCACAAACGCTGCCAGCGAGTCGTCGCCTCGGTGGCCACATTAGCCTCGGCAGTCACATCAGCCGGGGCAGTGACCGCTCAGATTTCGCCGAGGACGCCCTCGGCGCCGGGGACCTCTTTGACCGGGCGGGCCTTCGGGCCCACGTAGCGGGCGCTCGGCCTGATCAGCCGGCCGGTGCTCTTCTGCTCCAGGATGTGGGCGGACCAGCCGGCTGTGCGCGCGCAGGTGAACAGCGCGGTGAACATGTGCGCGGGCACTTCGGCGAAGTCCAGCACGATGGCCGCCCAGTACTCCACGTTGGTGGCCAGCACCCGGTCCGGCCTGCGGGCGTGCAGTTCGGAGAGCGCCGCCTCCTCCAGCGCCACCGCCACCTCGTACCGGGGGGCGCCGAGTTCCTTGGCGGTGCGCCGCAGCACCCGGGCCCGGGGATCCTCGGCCCGGTAGACGCGGTGCCCGAACCCCATGAGCCGTTCGCCCTTGTCCAACTCGGCTTTGACGTAGCGGGTGGCGTCCCCGATCCGCTCGACCTCTTCGACCATGTGCAGCACCCGGGCCGGGGCGCCGCCGTGCAGCGGCCCGGACATGGCGCCCACCGCGCCGGAGAGCGCGGCGGCCACGTCAGCCCCGGTGGATGCGATCACGCGGGCGGTGAACGTGGAGGCGTTCATGCCGTGCTCGGCGGCCGAGGTCCAGTAGGCGTCCACCGCCTTGACGTGCCGCGGGTCCGGCTCGCCGCGCCAGCGGATCATGAATCGCTCGACGATGTTGCTGGACCGCTCCACCTGCTCCTGGGGGATCGCGGGCAGGGCGGTGCCGCGGGCGGACTGCGCCACGAACGACAGCGTCATGACCGAGGCGCGGGCCAGGTCGTCGCGGGCCTGCTCGTCGCTGATGTCCAGCAGTGGCCGCATGCCCTTCGCGGGCGCCAGCATGGCCAGGGCGCTCTGCACATCCACCCGGATGTCGCCGGAGCGGACGGGGATCGGGTACGGCTCTGCGGGCGGCAGCCCGGGCGTGAACGCGTTATCCACCAGCAGGCCCCAGACGTGCCCGTAGGACACCTGCCCGACCAGGTCTTCGATGTCCACCCCCCGGTAGCGCAGTGCGCCACCCTCGCGGTCGGGCTCGGCGATCTCTGTCTCGAACGCGATAACGCCCTCGAGCCCGGGTTTGAAGTCGGACATCTGGTCTCCTCATGTCTGCGATGAGCGACGGTGCCCGAACACCGGGACAGTCGCCCAGGACCGGCGGTGGGTCGCACTCGCCGTGTGCCGCTTTATTCAACAACGTGACAGCCATGTCCGGATAGCACGGGTTTGCGTGATGCGCGCCACCTGGCCGGCTTCCTCGCACCGGACACAGAGCCTGTGTGAGGATCGGTACCCGTGGACGCCGATCAGCACCCACCCACGGGCGGGGCAACGCAGGGCGCGGACCCCGGCCTGGAGGAATCCATGCTCGCCGCCGATCCGGTGGACCAATTCTCCGCCTGGCTGGCCGACGCGGTCGCGGCGGGCCTGCCCGAGCCGAACGCCATGGTGCTGTCCACCGTGTCCGCGTCCGGGCGGCCCCGGGCCAGGTCCGTGCTGCTCAAGGAGCATGGCCCGGCGGGCATTGTGTTCTACACCAACCGCACCTCCGCCAAGGCGCAGGACCTCGCCGCGAACGGGTACGCCTGCGGGCTGTTCCCCTGGTACGCGCTGCGCCGCCAGGTCATCGTCCATGGCACGGTGACCCCGATGTCGCAGGCCGAGAGCGAGCCGTACTTCCACTCTCGCACCCACGGCTCCCAGATCAGCGCCTGGGCGAGCAGGCAGTCGTCGGTGGTCCCGTCCCGGGCCGTGCTGGAAGAGGCCTACGCGGAACTCGAAAACCGCTGGCCAGAAGGGACGGAAGTGCCTATGCCGGACTTTTGGGGCGGCTACCGGCTGGTGCCCGAGATAGTGGAGTTCTGGCAGGGGCGGCTCAACCGACTGCACGACCGGCTCCGTTACCGCCGGGACGGGGCGCAGTGGCTGGTGGAGCGCCTGTCACCCTGACCCCTAGCTCCTCACGCGATGTCGCCTGTGGCGAATACCATCAGGTGGGAGGAGGTTCCCGTGACCGCCTACGGGCTCATCGACACCACAGAGATGTATCTGCGCACGCTCTTCGAACTGGAGGAAGAGGGCATCCCGCCGCTGCGCGCGCGCATCGCCGAGCGGCTCTCGCAGAGCGGCCCGACGGTGAGCCAGACCGTGGCCCGGATGGAGCGCGACGAACTGCTGTGGGTGGAAGATGACCGCCGGGTGGTGATGTCCGAGACCGGCCGTGCGCTGGCGACGCGGGTCATGCGCAAGCACAGGCTGGCCGAGTGCCTGCTGGTCAGCGTCATCGGGCTGCCCTGGGAGGAAGTGCACACCGAGGCGTGCCGCTGGGAGCACGTGATCTCCGAGCACGTCGAGCAGCGGCTGGTGGAACTGCTCGGCTACCCGGTCCATTGCCCCCACGGCAACGTCATCCCCGGCCTCGCCGAGCTAGGTGTTCCCGCCGATGCCGCCGACCAGGCCGAACAGGCTCGCCGGGAGCCGGTCCAGCCGATGCTGAACGTCGCCACCGCCCGCCCGGCGCCCGTGGTGATCGAGCGCATCAGCGAACAAGTTCAAAGTGATATCGGCCTGATGCTTAAACTCAAGCGGAGTGGGATACAACCGGGACGCGAGGTTACGCTCTCGGTGGCCGACGATGGTGTGCGGGTGACAAGTGAGGACGGTGCGGGGAGCATCACGGCGGATCTGCCCCGCCGCGTTGCCGCGCACGTATTCGTTGCCGTGCCGACCTAGCCTGCTCGTCGGCCGAGTCGGCTCGGCATGCTCGGCGGCTTTCGGCCGCCTTCGTGCATGCCCGCAGTACTTGCCCGGGGACCGAGCCCCCGGACCCCACGCGTCGCCTTGCTATGCCCTGCGCCCCGGAACCCCCCCGCCCCGGCTGAGGTTGCCTTATGAGTAGCTGGGATGAGGCCGTGGTCGGGGCCCATCTGCCGGCGGATACGGTGCTCGGGCAGATCGAGGCCGCGGTGGTGGTCACCGACCGGCTGAGCAACCTCCTGTACGCGAACGCCTATGCGGCCAAGCTGTTCGACTTCCCCGACGCGCCCGAGCGCCTGGTCGGCCGGTCCCTGCTCTCCTCGGTTTCGAGGAGGAAGACAGCGGCAAGGCGGCCGAACTGGCCAAGCAGGTGCTCCGGGGACGGGCCTGGGACGGCACGTTCGCCTCGGTACGGTCCGGGGGATCCCGGGTGTTCATCCGCGCCCAGGCGGTGCCGCTGCGCCACCCCTCCGGCGCGATCGACGGAATCGTCATCGTCGGCCGCCAGGCGACCAGGCGCAGCAGTCAGCATGAGCGGGACCGGATCGGGCTGCTGGAACGCATCGGGGAGCGCCTGGCCCGCTCGCTGGAACTCGGCCTCACGCTGCGCCACGTCGCGGAGGCGCTGGTCCCGCACTTCGCCGACCACTGCTTCATCGACCTGCTCCAGGGCGACAAGCTGATCCGCCGGGCCCAGATCAACGCCCATGGCTGGACACCACAGCCCGGCACCTGGGCCATGGTGGGGGAGCAGATCAGCTATCCGGAGGGGCACTTCTGCCAGCAGGCCATGGCCCGCCGGGACGCGGTGCTGGTGTCGGATCTGGTCTATACCGAATTCCCGGCCCCCAACGCGCAGAGCATGCGCACCAGCGAAGACGTGGGGCTGACCTCGATCGTGGCGGCGCCGCTGGTCGCGCGGGGCGAGCTGCTCGGGGTGATCAGCCTGGCCCTGTCCCGGCTGACCGAACGGGAAGAACAGCGTTACGACATCGATGACCGGGACTTCCTGGGCGCGGTCGCCAGCCGGATAGCCGTCGCCATCGACAACGCGATGTTGTTCGAGGAGGAGCGCCGTACCGCGCTGGCATTCCAGACCAGCCTGCTGCCACAGGTCAAGCCCACCTTCGACGGCCTGGACGTCGCCTGGCGGTACGTGCCGGCGAAACCGCTGGAGACCCACGGCCAGGGGATCCAGACCCAGGTCGGCGGCGACTGGTATGACCTGATCCCGCTGTCGGCCGGGCGGGTCGGCATCGTCATCGGCGACGTGGAGGGCCGCGGTGCCCGGGCAGCGGCGATCATGGGCCAGCTCCGGGCCACCTTGCGGGCGTTCGCGCAGGACGACAAGGCGCCCGCGGAGATCCTGCGCAAGCTGGACGACTGGTGCCGGACGCTGAGAACCCCGCCATCGGGCGACGAGGAGCACTTCGACTCACCCAGGGCAAGCTGCACCTACCTGGTCTACGACGCCTGGTCCCGCAGCCTGTCGTTCGCCAACGCCGGCCACGACGCGCCGCTCGTCGTGAGCACCGACGGTGAGGTCGCAGAACTGGACATCGTGCACCACGGCGTCCTTCTCGGCGTCCGCGGCACCGGCGTGGCGGGGCTGCCAACCTACCGCGAGGAGACGCTCACCCTGCAGCCGGACACCACCCTGGTGCTGTACACCGACGGGCTGACCGACCGCAGGCAGCGTGCCGACGGCAGCGGCCACTACACCGAGGCGGAGGCCCGGCAGATGCTGTGCGCGGCCGTCAAGGGGGTCGCCGGCTCGTCCGCGGAGGTCATCGCCACGGCGGCAGAGCAGGCGGTGCCCGGCGACATCGACGATGACATGGCCATCGTCGTGGTCAGCACGTCTCGCGAGGACCTGGCCTCCTGGCAGGCCACGTTCCCAGCCGAGGCGATCCGGGTGTCCGAGGCGCGCCGCCACGCTCAGCTCACCTTCGAGCGCTGGGGCCTGCCGCGCGCCCAGGCCGAACTCGCGTGCCTGCTGGTTTCCGAGGTGGTCACGAACGTCGTGCTGCACACGGCGACCCCGGCGCGGCGCCGGCACCGGATGGCGCTGGAGCCCGCGGGCGCGCCCGCCAGCGCGGGGGCCGGTACTGCGGTCCCGCCGGGATGGGACACCGACGAGTTCGGCGACGGCTTCCCCGAGCGGCCTTCCCGCACCTTCACGCTGCGCCTGCGGCGCGGAGCGGCGGCGTTGTGGGTCGAGGTGTTCGACGCGGACCTGCGGCTGCCGCGCATCCGCAGCGCGGCGGAGACCGACGAGGGCGGGCGCGGCCTCTACCTGGTGGACCAGCTTGCCACCCGGTGGGGTTCCCGGCCGACCAAGGACGGCAAGGCCGTCTGGTTCGAGGTGCCGGTCAGCCCCAAGCGGGACACCAACTGACGCACGCCCGCACGGGCGGGGTCAGTGCTTGACGGAGGACACCCAGAGCAGGAGCAGGATGAAGCCCACGACCACCACAGTGGTCACCCAGGTGCTCCAGGTCACCCCGAGTCCCATGCGCTTACGCACCCGGGCCACGCCGAACCCGACGAGGATGCCGATCAGCACCAGCAGGATCAGCCCGCTTATCACCCTGGCCTCCCGGACCGGCGTTGGCACGTCCCCCGCTCTTCGAGGATAAGCGCTGACGGCGGTCCGCGGAGGCACGCAGGGTTGCACGGCCACTGCGTTATGCGCAATAGGGCGAATTGAAACCCGGCGGTAACATCTGCACTAGACGGGCGCGGCGGCGAGCCTGTCCTGAGCATCCCCGGAGGGTGTCGTGGCTGAGGCATACATCGTCGGAGCGGTCCGGGCCCCGGTCGGGAAGCGGAACGGGGGGCTGGCGGGGCTCAACCCGGTGGACCTCGCCGCGCACGTGCTGCGTGAACTCGTGGTACGCACCGGCATCGACGCGGCCGCGGTCGAAGACGTGATCATGGGATGCGTTTCCCAGATCGGCCCGCAGTCGCTGGACATCGCGCGGCAGGCGTGGCTGTCGGCGGGACTGCCCGAGAGCGTGCCCGGCGTCACCATCGACCGGCAGTGCGGCTCGTCGCAGCAGGCGCTGCACTTCGCCGCCCAGGCCGTGCTGTCCGGCACGCAGGACCTGGTCGTCGCGGCCGGCGTGGAGAGCATGAGCGTGGTCCCGATGGGGTCGTCCATCATGCTGCCGCTGGAGAAGGGCATGCCGCCGCCGTTCGGGACCGGGTGGAAGGAACGGTACGGCGACCAGGAGATCTCCCAGTTCCGCGGGGCGCAGCTGATGTGCGAGAAATGGGGGATCACCCGCCGCCAGCTCGAAGAGTTCGCGCTGGCCAGCCACCAGCGGGCGCTCCGCGCGATCGACGAGGGACGGTTCGAGCGGGAGATCACCCCGGTCGGCGACGTGGCCGTGGACGAGGGGCCGCGCCGGGACACCACGCTGGAGAAGATGGCCGGGCTGGCGCCGCTGCGGGAAGGCTGGGAGATCACCGCGGCGACCGCGTCCCAGATCTCCGACGGCTCGGCGGCGCTGCTGGTCGCCTCGGAGGCGGCGGTGGAGCGGCATGGGCTGACCCCGCGCGCTCGGGTCGTAGCCCTGGCCGTCGTGGGCGCCGACCCGGTCTTCATGCTCACCGGCCCGATTCCCGCCACCGAGCAGGCGCTGGCCAAGGCCGGCCTGAAGGTTGACGACATCGATGTGTTCGAGGTCAACGAGGCGTTCGCGCCGGTGCTGATCGCCTGGTCGGCCGACACCGGCGCGTCCCTGGAGAAGACCAACCCGAACGGTGGCGCCATCGCGCTCGGTCATCCGCTCGGCGCGACGGGTGCGGTGCTGGCCACCTTACTCCGCCGGATCCTGGAGCTGGAGGCCCAGGTCGCGAGCTTGGAGCGGAGTCTCCGAGTTGCGGGCCAAGCTGCGCCAGCTCCTGGCGGTGCCGGGGGACGAGTGAAGCGGCACCGGCGCTGAGCCGGCCACCGCTGGGTACCTGCGTCCGGGGCGGGCCGGGCCGGGCTTGCCGTCCGGGCCTTGTGCTGGCAGGTTCCGGTACGATGTCGGGGCGAGCCGAGGCCCTCATAGGCGGGGCGCCGCGCGGGTGTAGTTCAATGGCAGAACGTCAGCTTCCCAAGCTGATAGTGCGGGTTCGATTCCCGTCACCCGCTCCAACTAAAATCCGCACGTCAGAGCCTTCTCAGGGTCGGAGACAGCCTCTACGTTCCCGAGCCAGAGCGAGCCCCGCCTGGCAGGTCCCTTAACTCAACGGCCCGCGGTCAGCCAGGCTCCGTCGCAGGACTGCCGCCAAACTGCTGGATACGCCATCACGGTTGCGCGGGACCGCCAGGTAGTCGCGGTGCACGCACGGACGGCCACGCCGCAGGCCCCAGCCGGAAGGAGATATTCATGATCGAGGGCACTTTGATAGCGGAGAGCCTCCGCGCCGGAACGAAGCTGGAGAACCTGAAGCTCATCGTCCGCAGGATCAGCAGATTCCAGGCCCAGGGCACCACGCCCGACCAGCCGGGCACCTGGACCACCCTCGACTTCGAAGCAGACGAAGCCGAGGCGGAGAACCTCGCCCAGACCTTCGCCGGCGCTCTTGACCAGCCCGGCTGGTACGCAGACTTCCGGTCTCCCGCAGAGACATTCGTGGTGTTCCCGGGCCGGACCTTCCGCTACCCGCGCGGAGATGACACCGGCAGAGCCGAGGCCCAGGCCCACGGCCGCCAGCTCGCCATCCCAGAGCCGCAGCTCGACTGGCCCGCGTGAGCCAGATACGCCGCCACCGGCGACAGCCCGGAAATCAGTGAACTCGCAGCTAACTTAGTCGCCGCAAGCCGCACCAGTAGGGGCGTGAATGTTACGGGGCGGGACTCTCCGCTAGGCAGGTCGGCTGTCCCATGTGGGCTCTCACAAGGCGAAGATGCCGTACACGGCCTTGTCGCCCTCGGGGTGCCGGAAGAAGCCCCATCGGTGCGGCCTCGGCGGCTACCCTTCAGCTATGAGTACCTCGCCGCTGTCGCCCGGCGACATCCGCGCCGCCGCCGAGGTCCACGCTGAGCTGGCTCCGGAGTACCGTGATGCGGTGGTCGAGTCGTTCCTTGCGAAGATCGACAACGAAATCCGCGCGCGTATCGACGCCCAGCTGGAAACCACACCCCGGGTCCGAAAGCGCGACACTGATCCGGTTACCGCCGCGAGGCGACACGGCTTGGCAACAGGGCTCGTGCTGGGCACAATCGTCACCGGCGTGCCGCTCACCCAGCTCGCCATCTACATTGGAAATGACGGCAGCAACTTGACTGCTTGGCAGTCCAAGCTGT
>WNFC01007011.1_pt1 | contig 12406 bp, 11 predicted proteins | sample 5400541 | NCBI WGS metagenome assembly WNFC01 (sample SAMN13153342, study PRJNA577476) | soil metagenome | isolation source: 120 cm saprolite under Douglas fir tree site 2 hole 2 replicate 1 | place: USA:California | collected 2015-04-18 | reverse complement strand
GCCGAAGGGCTGCATGATGACGCACGAAAATTATTTGGAGCAGTGCGTCGCGCTCACATCGCTTTATCCGTTCTGGCCGGGCGTGCGCTACCTTAGTATCTTGCCGACGAACCATGCCATCGACTTCATGGTCGGATTTGTCGGGCCGCTCACTTGCGGCGCAACCGTGGTGCATTTGCGCACGCTGCGTCCCGAATACGTGCGCGAAGCTTTTTCGAAATACAAGATCACTTATGTGAGTCTCGTCCCGCTCGTTTTGAAAAACTTGCAGAAAGGTTTGCAGGCGCGCTTCGACGCGCTGCCACCGGGCAAACGAAAATTATTCAACGCACTCGTTCGAATCAACAAGGCGCTGACGAAAAGCCGGCCACGCCTCGGAATCAGCCGCCGCTTGCTCAAGCAAGTCCATGAAGCGTTTGGCGGAGAGCTCCACGCTATTATTGTCGGCGGTGCATTTACCGAGCCGCAGACGCTCCAATTTTTCTACGATCTCGGGATCCCCGTCGCCAACGGGTATGGGCTCACGGAAGCCGGCACGGCGATCACGGTCAACGATTTGAAACCTTTTCGCGCGGACACGGTTGGCAAGCCGCTGCCCGGGATGGAAGTGCGCATCGTAAATCCGGCCGCCGACGGCGTCGGCGAAGTTACTGTTCGCAGCAAGACCGTGATGGCGGGTTACTTGAATGAGCCTGAACTCACGGCGGAAACCATCGTTGATGGTTGGCTCATGACCGGCGACCTCGGCCGCTTTGACGGCGCGGGCCATTTACAGCTCACGGGCCGCAAGAAAAACATGATCGTCACCGAAGAAGGAAAGAATATTTATCCCGAGGACATCGAGGCCGTCTTCGAGAGCCTCGCGGTCAAGGAGTTTTGCGTTTTCGCCGCCAATTACATCTGGCCAAAACGCTCGATGGTTGGCGAAAAACTTGTGCTGGCGCTCCAGCTCGAGCCGGGACAGCAGTACAGCGAAGAACTCCGGCGAGACATCAACGCGCGCAACAATCGCCTGCTAAACTACAAGCGTATCCACGGGGTCGTTCTGCTGGACGAGGACTTTCCCCGGACGGCTTCTCTAAAGATCAAACGCAATGTTCTGGCAGAGCGTCTCGCGAAGCTGGACAGCGCGGCGGCGATTCTGCCTTTGTGAGGCCGGTTTGGAAATGATTGTGTGGATCGGAAATTAGAATTTCGGGTTCGTTCGCGATCTAAATGGATCGATTTTTCGCCATCGTCAACCCCGCCGCCGGTGGCGGCCGCTCCGCGAAACTCGCGGGGCCAGCTCTCGCGCGTTTGCGCGAAAAAGGGTTGAAGGTCGACGTCATCGCTTCGACCTGTCCGGGGCACGCGGTGCAACTGGCCCGCGAGGCTTACGACCAGGGCTACCGGCGCTTTCTTGCCGTCGGTGGCGATGGCACCGCGCACGAAATCCTTAACGGCGTTTTTGCGGGACGAGCCGCCGTGCAACGCATCGCACTGGGATTCCTGCCGCTGGGTACCGGCAATTCCTTCCTTCGCGATTTCGCAAAGGACGGAGCCGCGGCTTCGATGCAAGCGCTGCTCGATGGCCGCACTCGAACCATCGATCTTTTGCGCCTGACGCACGCTGCCGGCGAAATCTATTCCTTCAATCTTCTGAGCGTTGGCTTTACGGCGGATGTTGCTGCCCTGACCAATCGCATGTTCAAGCCGTTTGGCGATCTCGGTTACTTGCTCGGTGTTTTCGTGCGTGTGGTGCAGTTGCGCCGGCGCACTGTGGCGCTGCGCTGCGATGACGATGCGGAGTGGGACGAGGGGCGCTCTCTTTTCCTGACGTTCAACAACAGCAAGTACACGGGCGGCACGATGCTCATCGCGCCGCACGCGGATCCTACCGACGGGCTGATTGAATTTGTCCGCTGGGGCCCGATCGGCCGGCTGGGATTGCTCCGCACATTGCCGCGTCTCTACGACGGCTCTCATATCGAACATCCGCTTGCTTCGCGCCGGGCGGTGCGCCACGTCGAATTCAAAGTCGCCGCACCCGTGGACATCATGATTGATGGAGAAGTTGCCACGCTGGAATGCCGTTCGCTCGATGTTGTTCCCGCCGCCGTGGACGTCTTCATATGAAGAAGGCCTGGCTTGCGTTCCGCAGCGCGATTCTGTGGATCTTCAGCGGATTGCATTTCTTTCTCGTTGTGCCATTGCTCATCTTTTTCGGTATCTTCCTGAATCCTCGTAAACATGATTGGTTGCAGCGCACCTTCTGCCGCCGCATTGCGTTTCTTTCCGGCGCGCAGGTCGAGATCCGCCGCTCCGCCGGCTTCGATGCCCAGCGGACGTGCTTCTTCATGGCCAACCACGTCAATCTTTTCGATCCTTTCATGCTTTATTGCGCCATCCCCCAATTTGTCCGCGGATGGGAGCTGGAATCGCACTTCAAGATTCCCGCGTACGGCTGGCTGATGAAGCGCTTCGGCAACGTTCCCGTTCCGGATGTCCGGCGCCCGTCGGATTTGAAGCGCATGTGGCGCCTCACACAGGATGCAGTCGACGGCGGCACCAGCCTGATTATTTTTCCGGAAGCCAAGCGGACGCGCGACGGGCACGTGGATCAATTCCAGGACGGGGGTTTCCGCGTCGCACAGCAGCTCGGCATTCCCATCGTACCCGTCAGTCTGGTGGGATCCTTTCAGCATCACCGGACGGGCCACTGGATGCTCTGGCCGGCGAAAATCACAGTTCATCTGCACGACCCCATCGAGACCAAGGGACTCACAAAAGAAGACGTGCCGGCATTGCGCGAACGGGTGCGCGCAATCGTCGCAGCACCCGTGGAGGAAGCCTTGACGCGAGAGCAGGGAATCCTGCCGACCGCGAGCGGTGGGGTAGAACAACTCGTGAAGTAATCTGGCCGCGTTTGCCCCTTGAAAGCTATTTTCTGACACAAATCGCGATCTTTGCCGTAGGTACGGGTCGAAACTGACAACGACTCCTGGCGAAAACTTGGACGGAGGGGGTACCCCACCCCCGGGTGTTTTTGCGAAAGAGTGCGGAATTGCATGAAAAGAAAGGAGTTGGGTTTTGCGTGAAGGCAAAAAAGTGCAAAAGAGTGCGCAAGAATGTGAAAAGAAAGGGGATAGGTGGTAGGGAATAGGGAATGGGGCTGGTGACCGTAGGTGGTTGAGTTCCAGAATGGGAATTGTTGGTATACACCCCGGCAGTTTTCGTAAGAGCGGCAAACAAGGGACTTGCGGGATACGGAAAATGAAAGAGTGCGCAAGGCATTGATTTGAAAAGAGTTTCTTTGGCCAGGTTTCGTGGAGGTTTTACGTGAAGTGTAACCGTGGGAGTCAAAGGACGGGGGAATTTTAACGCAAAGTTCGCTGAGTACACAGAGATGCGGAGGAGAAGAAGCAGACCGGAGATGTAGCGTGGCGAACACACAAAACTATAGCATGGATTTACGCTGTATGTCAAGTAATTATTTATATATCATTCGAATGGGGCGGGAAGTTGTTGAAAAGGCTGGCAGTTGGGAGTTTGGTAAGCGGAATTCAAGGGGTGGGGACCTGCGCGAGAAAGCGGAAAACCTTGAGACAAGAAGGATGCAGAAAGAAGATGGAGGAAAAGTCAAAAGCCGCACCTTTTCCCAAAACCGCAAAGGGATGTCGCACCCTCTATCGTCTCGCCTTAGGTAGGGTGCTCCACTCGCAGAGGCGAGACGAACAACAAAAAAGCAAAGTCAAAGCCTTTGCAAAACCAACGCCGCAAAGGTAGACCACGCCTAATCTATTCGTTCACTCAGCGTGCCCCCATCCACGCGGTTGTGGTTGGTGGCGCGTGGCGATTGGTGGAGAGTCGGGCTGGAGCGAGAGCTTGATTCCGGGAAGGACGCGGCCGGCCCGGGTCTCCTGCCAGGTGTAATAGATGCGGTGGATGACGGTGAGCGTTGAAACGATGGCAATTACCCAAAGCACCGGCCCCATGCGATTGAAGAGCCCCCCGATGATGAGCAGGACGAGGCGCTCGGGGCGTTCCATAAAGCCGACCTTACACAAGGGAATGAGGGACTCGGCCCGTGCGCGCGCGTAACTCACCATCACGGAGCCCGCTGTGGCGACCGCGGCCAGCACGACATAGGGAGTCCGACCGCTCACGGAGTAGTAAACGAGCAGGCCCATATATAGAGCCATGTCCGCGTAGCGGTCGAGCGTGGAATCGTAAAATGCGCCGAAAGCCGTGACGCGGTTCTGCCGCCGCGCCACCTGCCCATCCAGCATGTCCAGGAAGCCGGCGAAAAAAATGATCAGCGCTCCGGTAAAAAAACTACCCACGGCAAAGAAAGCTGCCGCGATAAAATTCACAACTAACCCAAGAAATGTTAGGAAATTGGGATTGACGCCCGTGGCAGCCAGAGCGCCAACAATTTTGTCGAGCAGCCACTTGCTGCCGGTTCCGATCGCACCTGTAAACGTAGCCATATCTCTCTAGTAGTGTCTCAAAACGACCGCATTTTCGCGAAATGGAACTGTCTTCTCAGATTGGGCGGCATCGTACACCAGGCACACCGCACATCGCAAACAGCCAATGGCTCCGCGCGAGTTTAGATGAATCATTCGAATCACTCGCATCAGTCAATTGTTCTTGACGGAGCATCGGCTTCATCCTACAGTCGGCAAGTCCGGGGATTTTCGACCAATTACCATGAACGAACTCAACCGCCGCAATTTTCTCCTGCGAGCAGGAACAGGTCTCAGCGCCGCGTGGGTTTCGGCAAATTGGCCTGCGCTGCTGTCCGCGGCAACACACGCGCATAACGCTGCGAAGGCGGCGACGCCGCCAAAATTTGAATTCTTCACTCCGGAGGAGGCTGCCGAGATCGAGGCCATCACAGCCCGCATCCTTCCGACGGACGACACTCCCGGAGCACGCGAAGCTGGAGTCGTTTATTTCATCGATCGTGGCTTGGCCACGTTTGGCGTCGACGACCGAAAGACATACCGCGAGGGTCTGCCTGATTTGCAGTCGAGAGTGAGTGAGATGTTTCCAAACATCTCCAAATTTTCCGGCTTGGTGGCTGAACAGCAGGACGCGGTTTTGCATTCCTTCGATGAAAAGACCGATGCTCCCCGGCGGGCATTCCGAGCGCGCCCGGGTGCGCAGAATTTTTTTGAGACGCTCCGCCAGCATACGATCGCCGGATTCCTGATCGACCCCGATTACGGCGGCAATCACGATGGGGTTGGATGGAAGGTCATTGGCCGCGAGCGCGAACATATGTTTCAGGCCCCGTTCGGGTACTACGACAAAGACTATCCCGGCTGGCAACCGGTGGCGAAAGAAGCGGAAAAGAAATGACGGCCGACCAGCCCCACTACAAGACTTCCGATGAAGTGGACTTTGTCATCATCGGCTCCGGCGCAGCCGGCGGCATCCTCGCCAAGGAGCTTTCGACCAACGGCTTTCGCGTGGTTGTCCTGGAGCAGGGCCCTTATCTGACGGAAGCCGATTTTACTCACAACGAAGTCGAAATCCTGGCCCAGGATAAGCTCACCAACCATCCGAAGCTTCAGCCGAACACGTTCCGCAAGACGCCGGACGAGAAGGCCAAGCCGCAGCGCGCGCTGGTTTATGGGCGATGCGTCGGCGGGACCAGCGTACACTTCACTGCCAATTTCTGGCGTTTTCACGAAATCGACTTCATCGAACGCAGCAAGATCGGCGCGGTCGCTGGCACGGGACTCATGGATTGGCCGATTACCTACGCGGATCTCGAACCGTACTATACGAAAGTGGAATGGGAGATCGGTGTTTCCGGGCTTGCCGGCGCCAGCCCGTTTGACCCGCCGCGGTCGAAGCCTTATCCGATGCCGCCGCTGCCGGTGAAGTCTTCGGGCGTGATTTTCGAGCGCGCCGCGCGCAAGCTGGGCTGGCATCCTTTCCCGACGCCCATGGCGATTCTCTCTCAACCGCGTCCGGGGCGGAGCGCTTGCGTCAATTGCGGCTTCTGTCTTGGCTTTGGGTGCGAAGTCGGCGCGAAGTCCAGTTCGCTGGCCACCGCCATTCGAATGGCGGAGCGGACCGGCCGCTGCGAAATTCGTCCCAATTCCTACGTGCATCGCATCGAAACGGACGCCAATGGCCGCGCGGCCGGCGCCGTTTACTTCGATGAGAAGCGCAACACGCATCTGCAGAAGGCCAAAGCCGTGGTCGTTTGCGCCAACGGCGCCGAAACCCCGCGCTTGCTGTTGCTTTCCGCCAATAAACAATTTCCCAACGGCCTCGCGAACTCCAGCGGCATTGTCGGCAAATACCTGATGCTCAACAGCGGCGGCGTTGTCACCGGCCAGTTCGAGCATCCGCTCAACGACTACAAAGGTTTCGCCGTCAGCCGCGTGCTGCACGATTTCTATGAACTCGATCCGCAAAAGGTCGGCTTCTATGGCGGGGGCGGACTTGATGCTCGTTTCGATTTCACGCCCATAAGCTTTGCTTTCGGCGGCCTCCCGCCCGGGACGCCACGCTGGGGAAAGGACTTCAAGGCCGCCCTCGCGCGGGATTTCAACCGCACCATGGAAATCTTCTGCCATGGCACATCTCTACCTGTCGAAAACAACAGCTTCTCACTTGACCCGGATCTGAAGGACGCGTGGGGGCTGCCTGCGCTCCGCCTGACCTATAAGGATCATCCTGACGATTTGAAGCTCGGGAATTGGATGTTCGCGCGCGCTCACGAAATCTTTGACGCCGCCGGTGCGCAGAAAAAGTGGAGTTTCCCGGCGGGGGAGCAGCAGTTCGCCGTGCATCTTCTCGGCACCTGTCGCATGGGAAATGATCCGAAGACGTCGGTGATCAATTCGGATCACCGCACGCATGACGTCAAGAATCTTTTCCTTTGCGATGGCAGCAGCCTGGTGACTTCCGGCCGCGGCCAGCCCACCATGACCATCGAAGCGCTGGCCTTCCGCGCCGCTGAACGCATCACGGCGCTCGCAAAGCGCGGCGAAATCAGCGCCTGAGCTTGCGCCCCATTCCAGAGGATTCAGTTGTTTTTTGTAACCGTGCCGCGCGCGCTTTCGTTAATTTATCTGCGAGGGTCAAAATCGTGAATGGGAATCGTCCGAATGTCCGGCTTGCCGTTTGCGGAACATCCCTCAGCCTATTGCTGGCGATTGCGGGGGCATGGGCACAGTCCAGCGCGCCGAAAGCTCCGGCGAGCCCAACGGGACCCAAACGCGCGGAAGAAGAGTACAAAAATATACAGGCTCTCAAGGGCATCCCGGCCGATCAGGTGATCCCCTCGATGCAGTTCATGGCGGCTTCTCTTGGCGTCGAATGCGAGTTCTGCCACGTCGCGCATGCGTTCGAAAAGGACGACAAGAAGCCCAAATTCAGCGCACGCAAGATGATCAACATGATGATGGCGATCAATAATGACAATTTCGAGGGCCATCGAGAAGTTACCTGCTATTCCTGCCACCGCGGCGCTAGGGAGCCTGTGGCCACACCCATCATTACTGACGAAGAGCGCCGGCCGGCAGCCGAGGAAGGGAAAAAGCCCGGCGAGGCAATAGCCTCGTTACCGGCTGCTGACCAACTTCTTGACAAGTATCTCGCCGCCATTGGCGGCGCCGAAGCGCTCCAGAAAATCACGAGCCGCGTGCAAAAGGGAACGCTCACGGCATTCAGCGGCCAGCATTTTCCCGTCGATGTTTATTCGAAGGCTCCGGACAAGCGCGTCTCGGTCATGCATCTCCAGGGCGGGGACAGTGTCACCGCGTTCGATGGGAAACAGGGATGGCTCAGTGTTCCCGGGCGAGTGCATACGATGTCTGCGGCGGAAGATGACGCCGCACGCATCGATGCGGATCTTTACTTGCCGGCACACCTGAAGACGCTCTATCAGAAATTCCGAGTCGTTTCCGGTGAAAAAATCGATGGTCATGACACTTATCTGGTTGTCGGGCGCACCGAAGGCCAGCCGCCGCTCCGCTTGTACCTGGACAAGGAGTCGGGCCTGCTGCTGCGGCTCATCCGGTACGCCGAAACTCCTCTCGGCCGCAACCCAACGCAAATCGACTATGCGGATTATCGCGATGCGGATGGCGTGAAGGTGCCATTCCGTTGGACCCTCGCGCGCCCCGGCAACCGCTTCACCATCCAGGTCGAGCAGGTGCAGCAAAATGTTCCCGTGGACGACGCCAAGTTTGCGCCGCCACCGCCGTCAGCAGCAGCACCGAAACCTTCGACTCCCTAATTCAAGTTTCAAGGAAGCAAACGAAGTGATGCGATTCTATTAAAAGTATGGATGCTGACTAAGAATGGTGGGCCTGGGTGGACTTGAACCACCGACCTCGCCCTTATCAGGCTTGCGAGATTAACTCGGTTTCCATTTCCCGCTCCATGAATCTCTGATGACGGCTCTGACAAGGCATCTTACATCATCGGTGCAGCCCTGGCGGTCGGATTGCGTTTCGCGAAACCCATATGCCCTCCTCGAAGTAAGACAGCGATGCCATTGTAGCCACCGGTAATTTCTTCATGCATTCCTCTCGTCTCATCAGCGGCTGTCAGATCGTGAGAACGACCCTGCCGAAGGGGCGGTCCTCAATGAGGTAACGCAGAGCATCCGCCGCTTCAGTCAGCGGGAACGTCTTTGCCACGATGGGCTTGACCGCCCCGGATTGAAGCAATGGAAAAATGACGCTCCACGCGGTGCTCCATACGTCCGCAGGTTGTGAGAAGAGGGAGAAGCTCTTCATGCTCGCGCGCTTCCAGATCAGATCTGTGACGTCTATGGTTGCCTTGCGGCCTGCGGAGTAGCCCAAGGTAGTCAAGCTTCCTCCGAGCGCGAGCGTGCCGAGAGCCTCGCTCAAGATTTCTCCGCCGATTGCGTCGATCACGATGTCGGCGCCATAATCCCCCGTGATTCGGCGAACGCCGTCGCTCAGCTTCTCCACAGAAAGGTCGATCACCTCGTCGAAACCGAGAGAGCGTGCTTGTTGCGCCTTCGCATGACTAGTCGTCGTTGATATGGCATGTCTCGCCCCTTGCGCCCGGGCCACCTGGGTGACTGCGTTTCCGACCGAACCTCCGATGGCAGGTGACAGCACCGTCTTGCCCTTCGCAAATCCTGCGAAGCTCAGTGTCATTTGGGCGGTAAGATAGGCCACGGGAACACCGGCAGCCGAGGCATTCTCGATGTTGTCGGGAATCGAGCAAAGATTCTCCTTTCGGACAGCAACCCACTCACTGTAGGTTCCATTCTCTGAAACGCCATACGGCCCGGTAAACATCACACGCGAACCGACAGGAAAGGCCGTTCCCCCTCCGTCCTCCACCACGCCAGCTCCCTCTCCTCCCAAGACCAGCGGCGCTTTCGCTCTTGGGTATCCCCCCGACAGAATGGTGTGCTCGAGTGGCGTGACCCCGGCCGCTGTGATCCTTACGAGTACCCGTCCATCCGAGACTGTCGGCTTTGGAATGTCGACTAGCTTTAAATCCTTGTAACCGCTAAATCCTTCTGCTCTCATTGCGCGCATATATTTCCTCGTTCATCGAACGATGTGTGGTTGTTTGCCCTGGCTAAATCACGGTTTGGCCGCGCGCGCCGAAAGCCAGAGCGCTCCCCCCGGATTGACCCGATCCGGATAGAGCTCCAGCATCTTGTCGTAGAGTCCTCGCGCGGTCGTCGTTGTCCCGGCTACGCGGTCGAAATCGCGGATGTACTGCCGGGTATCTTCAATGATCTTGGAGCGGTCGTCGTTCCCAGGTCGCTTGTGTCCGGCGATCACAGCGCGTGGGTTGAGTGACTCGATTTTGTCGAGCGCAGCGACCCACTCACGGCGGGTTTGCGCGTTTGACTCGGCGAGATAGAGGTGAACGTCGTTGTAGGCGACGTCGCCGGCAACCACCAGGCCAACCGACGGGACATGCAGACAGGTCGTGTAGTCAGTGTCGGTATGGCCGACTTCCACGACGACCAAGTCGTGCCCTTCGAGATCGATCACATTTCGCTTGAGTTCTTCGGCGATCACGAGGCGATCCGGGATTTGGCCTGGAAACAGCGGGTTCCAGAAGTTCGCGAGGACGTCCGGCGAGGCCTGCTGGCGCATGAGTTTCACAACATCGGGCGTGGCCACCGCCCTGGCATTGGGAAAACGATCCAGGAGCGCTCCGATGCCAAAGAAATGGTCGCCGTGACCGTGGGTGACATAAATCGTTGTCAGGTTCTTGCCGCTCGCCGCGACCCAATCTACGAGGATGTCCGCTTGCTCGACGGTGATAAAGGTGTCGACGAGGACGGAGTCTCGCTTGCCAGAGATAAGTGTCGACGATATCGGCGGCCACATCTGCTGTTTCGTGCCCGGGGGCAGGTCGCTCGTGACCGTAGGTATGCCGGGCGTCACGAACACCTCCCACTTCAGCGGAAGGTCTCGAGTTCCGACTTCAGTCATTTTTTTGGCCATATTGAATCTCCATAATTCGTTTGTTCGCTATTGCCGCACGTTAGAACCCGTTATGAGGGCCTTCGAAACCCTGCAGCAGACGTAGCCGCATTGAAACTAAGGTCATCGGAGGTCAGCGGCCCGCCGCTTTGCTGATGGTCATAGTGATGCTCGTACACTACGCGGGAACCGTTCCATTTCCGGAGGATGCACCAACTCACAGTGCAGGTTCTACCGGACACCCCGACCAACTCGAGCGTCCACGCGGAATCCGTCTCGCCTGCGATATCTCCAGGAATCGCGGTCTCTCGAATGGATATGGATAGACCACCGACTTCGGCCATTACGTGAAGCGGGACAAGGAAGTTGAAGAGAAGCGAGCGTACTCTCGCCTTTCCACGAACTGGTTCTTCCCCGGTTTCGCTGCTTGCCTCGATGTCATCGGCGTAAAAGGCGTCGAAGATCTCAAGATACTCTTCGAAGCTCTCGCTGATGTTGGCCTGGACGATTGCCGCATTTAGGGTGCGTTCTTGGGTCTGGGAACTTATAAATGGATCAAGATCGATGTGATCGGCGGAGACGAAGCTCTGTTCCTTTGTCATTGAAGTTCCTCGCTGTAGCAATCTGGATCGAAACGGACACCACCTTCGATGTCGTCTGAGACCGACCGGTTTCAGTTATTTTGTGTTACCTCGCGCAAAAAAAGATGCAACCAATTGTGCTGTTGAGCATCACATATTGCGCAGGAGAAGGTATGTCAGTGAAAAGCGTCCAATTTACGGTTGCCGCGCACATCATGGCTGCCCTGGGTTACTTCCACGGCGAGGAAATCTCCTCGGCGACACTGGCCGACAGTGTGAACGCCGATCCCACCTTCGTTCGAAAATCGCTCTCCAAGCTCTCGAAAGCGGGCTTGGTCGTGACAAAGCGCGGCAAGAGCGGAGCGAGCGTGCTTGCGCGTCCTCCGCGACAGATCACGCTGTTGGACATATACCGTGCCAGTGCGGCACCACCGGCGTTTGCGATTCACTCCTATCCGGTCGACAAGAGGTGTCCGGTCAGCTGCCACCTCAAGGAATGCATGTCGGGGGTTCTTTCTCAAGGTCAGTACAGCTTCGAGAGATCGCTCGCGAAAATAACCCTGGCCAATCTGGTTGGTCAGATCCGGGAAAAGGCGCATTGACTTTTTTGATTTTAATTGTGCAGATAAAAAGAACAATACATCAGGAGAACTAAGGGAATGATTACGATCAATGGAGGCAGAGCTATGAGTTCACCAGTTGTTAGGAGTAGAAACGCGCTCAAGAGAAATTCGATGCGCTCCGCCGCCGCTCTCCTGGCAGCGCTGGCCATCTTTGTCGGCGGTCCGAACGCAGCTCTGGCTGCCGCACCGCAGCATCATGATCAGGTGCCGGGCTTCTACCGACTGAAAGTCGGCGACCTCGAAGTGACGGCCCTATTCGATGGTCACGGTGTATTCGATCTGCACTGGCTGAACGGAACGAAGGCGACGATGGACGGTGTTGTAAAGGCACTTCACGAAGATCCGCGCATGCTGGATGTTTCTGATGAGGGCTTCTTGGTCAACACCGGCAAGCAACTAATCCTCGTCGATGCGGGTGCCGGCACCTGGTGGGGTGGGGGAGCACTCGGGCGCTTGGCGGGCAGCCTCCGCAGCGCAGGCTACACGCCGGAAGAAGTCGACATCGTTTTGGTCACGCACCTCCACTCCGATCACGTCGGCGGCCTGACCACTCAGGACGGAAAGCGCGTCTTTCCAAATGCCGATGTTTACGTTGCGAAGGCCGAAAGCGACTTTTGGTTGTCGCCGGAAATCGCTGCTAAGGCGCCGAAGGATGCGCAACCGTTCTTCCAGAGTGCGCAAGCCATCGCAGCGCCGTACATCAAGGCCGGTAGGTGGCACACGTTTAGTGGCTCTGAGCCAATCGTCGACGGCATGCAAATCGTCC
>WNFC01007009.1_pt1 | contig 12407 bp, 8 predicted proteins | sample 5400541 | NCBI WGS metagenome assembly WNFC01 (sample SAMN13153342, study PRJNA577476) | soil metagenome | isolation source: 120 cm saprolite under Douglas fir tree site 2 hole 2 replicate 1 | place: USA:California | collected 2015-04-18 | reverse complement strand
GTCGGCGTCGCCGAGTTTTTGGCGCCAGCGATCCAGCATCGCCTGGAACGCCTTCTTGTTGGCGCGGTCGCCCAAGAAGGCGCCGTCCTCGCGGAGCTCGACGTTGTAATCGTCGACATGGACCGAGCGCAATTCGCGCACGCCATGGGGCAGGGTTCGGGTAGGGAAGGGCGATAAATCGGTGGGCAAAGTGCACCGGTTTGAGCAGGAATCGGCGGGACAGCCCTCGGCGCCTCACCGCAAACCGGAGATGCTCCGAAAGGTTCCGCCTCGATCGTCATTCCCAGGACGCGGCGCAACGCGTAGCGTTCACGCCGCCGATCCAAGGTCCATGCAGCACTTGTAAACGTCCCGATGGCCGTCGATTCAGCATAGGTCCCAGTTCACCAGCGCATCGCTTCGTGTGCGCCGCGCCCGGAGCCGGGAAAGGAACAAAAGCGCGGTGCCGATTATTGAAAATGCAGTAGCGCGCGTGTTGCCATCACGCGACACGAGCCGAGAGACTTCGTCTCGATACGAACAACTCAGCGCGGACAGGGGCGGCAACAGGGAGAAAGCCATGCCCAAATTCACCCGTCGTACCGTGCTCGGGGGCACTGCCGCTGCCGCCACGACGGTCATGAGCCCAGGATCGGTCCTCGCGCCGGCTCATTCTGCTGCGCCCCCCACCGGCAGGCAGGCACCCGGATTCTACCGCTACAAGCTCGGCAGCTACGAGATCACCGTCGTGACGGACGGCGCACGGTCGTTTCCGCTCCCCGATACCTTCGTGACGAACGCCAAGAAGGACGACGTCAACGCCGCGCTGCAAGCGGCTTATCTGCCGAAGGATGCCATCACGCTGGTCTTCAATCCCATCATCGTCAACACCGGGTCGAAGCTGATCGCCATCGATACCGGCTACGGTCCTGCCGAAGCGGCCAAGCCGAACAGCACCCACGGGCAATATCAGCAAAATCTCGCGGCCGCCGGCATCGACGCCAAGTCGATCGATACCGTCATCATCTCCCATTATCATCAGGATCATGCCGACGGTCTGGTCGCGGCGGACGGGAGCCCCGCTTTCCCGAGCGCGGAGATCATCGTTCCGGCGGTCGAGCACAAGTTCTGGATGGACGATGGCGAGATGAGCCGTGCCAGCCCGGGCCGCATGGAAGGCTTGTTCAAGAACAACCGGCGCGTCTTCAGCGGCGAGATCCTCAAGCGCACGTCGACCTATGAATGGGGCAAGGAGATCGCGCCGGGCATTACCGCGGTCGCGACCCCCGGCCATACGCCTGGCCACACCTCGTTCGTGATCGCGTCGGGGTCGGAGCGGATGTTCGTGTTTTCGGATGTCACCAATCGTCCCGAGCTGTTCGTGCGCAATCCGGGTTGGCACGCCTTCTTCGACCAGATTCCGGATCAGGCGGAACAGACCCGGCGGAAGGTGCTCGACATGGTGATCGCCGACAACATGCTGGTGCAGATCTTCCACGCTCCCTTCCCCGCCCGCGGACACATGGAAAAAGACGGTCCGAGCTATCGGTTCGTCCAGGCCCCCTGGAGCCCGGCGATCTGAAAGGCCGGTTCGCGAGAGCGTTCCCCGGACGCGGCGCAACGCTTCCTTCGAGGCGCGCGCCGTCATCCTGAGGTGCGAGGCGCGAAGCGCCGAGCCTCGAAGGGCGGCGCTCGCGCCTCAGGATGACGAGCGGTGCGCCGCAGGAAGCCAGCGTTCCCCGGACGCGGCGCAGCACGTAGTGGTGCGCCGCAGATCCGGGGTCCAGGCAGGGCTTGGCAAATACGCGGTTGCCCTTTGATTCGGAACGGGTCCCGCTGGGGACACGAGCGTATTCTGATCACACGTCCAGCAGTTCCTCGCCGGCGAATTCCGCGCGCTCCTGGATGAAGGCGAAGCGGGCCTCGGCCTTGGTGCCCATCAGGCGCTCGACCGAATCCGCGGTGTCCTCGCGGTCCTCGGTGAGCAGCACCACGCGCAACAGCGTGCGCCTGGCCGGATCCATCGTGGTCACTCTGAGCTGGTCCGCCATCATCTCGCCCAGCCCCTTGAAGCGGCCGATCTCGACCTTGGCGTTGCCGTGGAACTCGCGCTCGATGAGCGCCGCCTTGTCGGCGTCGTCCTTCGCGTAAACCGTCTTGGCGCCGTGGGTGAGGCGGTAGAGCGGCGGCACCGCGAGATAGAGATGGCCGTTGTCGATCAGCTTCGGCATCTGCCGGTAGAAGAACGTGATCAGCAGCGAGGCGATGTGGGCGCCGTCGACGTCGGCGTCGGTCATGATGATGATTTTTCCGTAGCGCAGGTCCTCATCGCGGTAATGCACGCCGGTGCCGCAGCCGAGCGCCTGGACCAGGTCGGCGAGCTGCTGGTTCTGCGCGAGCTTGTCCTTTCCGGCCGAGGCGACGTTGAGGATTTTTCCCCGCAGCGGCAGCACCGCCTGGCTGGCGCGCGCGCGGGCCTGCTTGGCGCTGCCGCCCGCCGAATCGCCCTCGACGATGAACAGCTCGGAGCCTTCCGCCGCGGAATTGGTGCAATCGGCGAGCTTGCCGGGCAGCCGCAGCTTGCGGACCGCGGTCTTGCGAGAAATCTCCTTTTCCTGGCGGCGGCGCACGCGCTCCTCGGCGCGCTCGATCACCCATTCGAGCAGCTTGTTGGCCTGGTTGGGATTGCCGGCGAGCCAATGGTCGAACGGATCGCGGATCGCCTGCTCGACGATGCGCGCGGCGTCGGCGCTGGCGAGCCGGTCCTTGGTCTGGCCCTGGAACTCCGGATCGCGCATGAACAGCGAGAACATGGCGGCGGCGCCCGCCATCACGTCCTCGCTGGTCACCGCCGCGGCGCGCTTGCCCTGGCCCATGCGCTCGGCGTGATCGCGCAAGCCCTTGCCGAGCGCCGCGCGCAGCCCGGATTCATGGGTGCCGCCTTCCGGGGTCGGGATGGTGTTGCAATAGGAGGAAACGAAGCCGTCCGCGTCGGCGACCCAGGCGATCGCCCATTCCACCGTGCCGTGGCCGCCCTTCCGCTCGGACGCTCCGGCGAAGATGTCGGGATGCACCAGCGTGCTGCCGTGGATGCTGCTGGTAAGAAAATCGGTGAGCCCGCCGGGGAAATGGAAGGTCTCCTCGACCGGCACGCCCTCGACGCCGTGCAGCAGTTCCGGGGCGCACGACCAGCGGATCTCCACGCCGCCGAACAGGTAGGCTTTCGAGCGCGCCATCTTGAAGATGCGCAGCGGCTTGAAGCGGACGTTGGCGCCGAAAATCTGCGGGTCGGGCCGGAAGCGCACACTCGTGCCGCGCCGGTTGGGTGCGCGCCCGACGGTCGTGAGCTTGGTCTTGGGCTTGCCGCGCTCGAACGCCTGCGCGTAGAGCGTCTGGCCGCGCGCGACTTCGACCTCGAGCCGCTCGGACAGCGCGTTGACCACCGACACGCCGACCCCGTGCAGCCCGCCTGACGTGTCGTAGACCCCGGAGTCGAACTTGCCTCCCGAGTGCAGCGTGCACATGATGACTTCGAGCGCGGATTTCTTCGGGAATTTCGGGTGCGGATCGACCGGGATGCCGCGGCCGTTGTCGGTCACGGTGACGAAGCCGTCGGCCTCCATCTTCACCTCGATGAAGCTCGCATGCCCGGCAAGCGCCTCGTCCATGGCATTGTCGATCACCTCGGCGAACAGGTGATGCAGCGCCTTCTCGTCGGTGCCGCCGATGTACATGCCGGGCCGGCGCCGCACCGGCTCGAGCCCCTCCAGCACCTCGATATGCTTTGCGGTATAGCCGGCCTCGGCCGGGCTCCCCGCCTTGCCCATGGCTCTGCGGCCCGTGACGCGGCGCGGCGCGGGCTCGGGCAGATCGAACAGGTCGCGGGTCTTGGGGGTTTTTTTTGCGGTCTTTGCCATGAATGCATCGGGGGCTGCAGCGCGAATCATTCAACTGAGACTATGCCACGCCTGCGGCGCGACTGTGATCGTGGTACGGAAGTACCCCCAAAGATGGGGACTCGGGGCCGTTTTCACCACGGACGACCAACCCGATGGTCGCTCTAAACTCCCGGCGATACCCGCTTTGCGCGTAGCCGGGCCAACACTCGTCTCTTCGAGATGAACGGAATCGCCGCGCGCCAGCGGGATGAGTTGGCCGCCGGATGGATCGCCAGATCAGGGGCAAGCGGGTTCGTTGAGGCTATCCCCACGCGTGCAAGCCGTGTTACAATTGAAACTTGTTTTTTCAGGAGAAATACGATGAGCCAGGTGGCGGGCCAAGCACTACTACAATCCGTGGAATTTTCTGCCGGGGTATTTGGAGATTTCCTGGATGACCAAATTGCTGTGGCCGCCAACGAGATGACCTTGTTTCCGGCAAACGGAGCGAGTGCACAATTCACCGTGACGATTACCTATACGGATGGCAGGCCGGTTCCCGGCCAGACAGTGGCGTGCGCATCACGGCCGAGCTCACTGACGGGAACCGAATGGCGAACCAAAGAGGGTCTGGCACCAAGATTTGGGCATAGTGCAGCTCGGGTAAGGCAATTGCTTTCACAAGGGCAGGTTCGATTGGGTGTCCGAGTGACGCCCCCGAACGCGATGACCGATGCGAATGGCAAAGCGGTATTCCGCCTTGATAGCTTTCATGTGTGCGGGAACGAAGGCACGCCGGCGGCGGACGAAATAACCGCAACCTCGGCGGCAGGTGTCAATCGCGGGATCGTCAAGTCGGCAGTCGAGGGGCTTGCCGCGTTGGTAGATGACAGGAACGGCGGCTTGGCGACAGATGGATTGGTCGGACGACACCTTCATCCGCAGGTGATTCAAATATTGAAGTCAGTGGGTCAAGCCTGGCAGCGGGTGGAAGGCAAGCCGGAGGGAACGCCGAATTTCATAACCATAACCGGCGCTTCATTGCGATGGGGCGGGCTCAATCCACCGCACATGACTCATCGTTTTGGCGGCACTGCAGACGTTCGCCCCATCGGAACGAGGGAAGGGCCGGTCTCCGTGGGGGACAGCCATTATAACAGAGACGCGACTAAGATCCTGGTCGATTTCCTCCACCAGACAAAGGCTTCCGAGATCCGGTTCGCTGACGACCTGCCGGGAGTTACGAAGATTGACCCAAGTCACAAAAACCACATTCACGTCAGCTGGCTGCAAAACCCGACTGAACCTTGGCTCTTGCCGCCGGCAGACGATCTGCACCAGGCCATTTCCGCTCTGGCACAGTCTCCCGCCAAGCTGACCTGAAGGAAGTTCTACGGCATGGCGCGGCTCGCCGTAGCGCCACAGGCCCCACTGCCGATTCTTGCGCGCGCATTCGCTGCCACCCTTTGTCCGGGGCGAGCGCGCTGCTTGACGTGCGCACGACCCCCCGCTATAGCGCGCGGCCATGAGCGAGAGCATCCCCTGCGCATGCGCGCGCCGTCGCCGCCGCAAAAACGCGGCTACGGCGTGCGTTTGATCGTTCTCGCCGCGCCGCCGGAACGCCTCCCGCGGCCCTGATTTTCTTCCAAAAAATCCGCGGTCTGGCCTTCTGCGGCGGCTCCCGTCGGCGGAGAATGCCGGCCGTCCGCAGGGTGCGGATCGCCGCAAGCGAAGGAACGGATCGATGGCGAGGAAGGCACAAATCGGCGTGCTCGGCGCTTCGGGCTATACCGGCGCGGAGTTGCTGCGGTTGCTCGTCTCCCATCCGCGGGTCGAGGTCACGCTGCTCACCGCCGATCGCAAGGCCGGACAGGAGATCGGCGCAATATTCCCGCAATTCGCGCGTCGCGCGCTGCCGAAGCTCGTCGCGATAGACGATGTGGACTGGGCGAGTGCCGGACTCGACCTTGTCTTTTGCGGGCTGCCGCACGGGACCACCCAGAAGGTGATCCAAAAACTCCTCGCCGCCGCGCCGCGGACCAAGGTCGCCGATCTCTCCGCCGATTTTCGCCTCGCCGATCCGGCGGCTTACGCGCGCTGGTATGGTCATGAGCATTTCGCCCCGGAGCTGCAGCCCGACGCGGTCTATGGTCTGGTCGAAATCTATCGGCGCGAGATCCGCAAGGCCCGGCTGGTCGCGATCCCGGGCTGTTACCCCACCTGCGCCCAGCTGCCGCTGATCCCGCTGCTCAAGGCCAAGGCGATCGAGCCCGGCGAGATCGTCATCGATGCCAAGTCGGGCGTGACCGGAGCGGGGCGGGCCCTGAAGGAAGAGATGCTGTTCTCGGAAGTCGCCGAGGGTGTCCACGCTTATGCGGTGGGCGGTCATCGCCATACGGCCGAGCTCGATCAGGAGCTCTCCAAGGCTGCCGGGCGCGAGGTGCTGGCGACGTTCACCCCGCACCTCATGCCGATCAACCGCGGGCTGCTCGCGACCATCTACGTGCGCGGCCGGCGCGGCCGCACGGCCGAGGATCTCCACGACATCCTCGCCAGATCCTATGCCAAGGAGCCGTTCGTCCAGGTGCTGCCGTTCGGCGCGACGCCGCAGACCAGGCACGTGCGCGGCTCCAATCTCACCGGCATTGGCGTCGCCGGGGACCGTATCGCGGGCCGCGCCATCATCGTCGCGGCGCTCGACAATCTCACCAAGGGCGCTTCGGGCCAGGCGGTGCAGGCGATGAACCTGATGCTCGGCTTTCCCGAGATTTTGGGGCTCGAGCACGCGGCGATGTTCCCGTGACGGGCTGCCCGTTCGCCCGGATTGATCGAATTGCCCTCCCTATGGTGCAATGCCTCGGCTGGTTGCCCGCCAGGATCTGCACAGTGAAACGAGAGTTCGAGTTGCCGTGAGGGGATTTGGTCGAGCCCTGTTGTGGCGCGCCGCCGGGACGCATCCGGTGTCGGCGCTCGCCGGCGCGAGACTGAGAGATCGGCTGCGTAGGGTTGGGCCGGCTTCCGCCTCCGCGCGAGGGGCGGCGGCGGTGCTCATCGCCGCATTGGTGGCCACGGCGGCTCTGTTTGCCGCGATCGGCTTGCAATCCGGCGGATTTTCGGCCTGGACGAATTCGCTCCTCGCGCTGCCGCAGGGCAGGATCGTCGCGCCGGCAAACAATCAGAATTTCGGCTGGATCGGACGGGCGATCGCCCAATGCGAAGCGGAAGCCGCGCGCAGCGTCGATACTCTGTATTTTCTGGTCATACCGGTGCTGGCGGTCGACGGCGACCAACAAGCGTGGCTTGCCAAATCCAACGGCACGGTCGGCGCGTCGGTGCTGCTGCTCGGCTCCCAGGACACGCTGGACGGGCTGAGGGCCGGTTCGCTGCGGCTGGTCCGGCGCCCGTTCAATTTCGCGATCCTCGAGCCGTCCGCTACCCGCGTCTACCAATGGAAACCGGCGCTCGGCGTGCACAAGTTCGCCATCCGCGACGCGAAAGCGGTCGCGACGTTCAAGCCCGGCTTTGAAATCCCCGCCGGCGGCGACACTCAATGGGCGGCCGGCGGCGCGATCACGCGCGAGGCCGGCACCTGCTATTGGACCGGCGCGCTGATGCGCGGCTGACGGCGGCAGCCCGGATGGAGCCCAGCAAAAACGGCGCACAATCCGGGACGAGAAACTCGCGAAGAGGTGCTGGATCAAATCCTCATTTGTATTTCGTCGAAACAGAAATCTAAAGATGTATTTTGGCGAATTGAAAGGGCTCAAAACATTGATATTGCTTTGGAACTTTTATGAACAGGGGCCAAAAAATGGCTCTTTCGGCGGGGTTTGGGGTCAATCCTGTACCTTGACGTAGCTGCCGGGGGCGCCCTCGATCGGTTTGAACTTGCCGCCGCCGGGCTGTCGCGCCGGCACTTCGGCGGGATCCTGATCTTTGAGCCATTGCGCCCAATCCGGCCACCACGAGCCGGGCCGCTGCTCGGCCTTCTCGATCCAGCTCTCGAGGTTGCCGAGCGCGGGTCCATCGCTCCAATAGGAATATTTCACCGGCTCGGGCGGATTGACGACGCCGGCGATGTGGCCGGATCCGGCCAGCACGAACTTGACCGGGCCGCCGAAGAATTTCGATCCCAGAAACACCGATTTGGCCGGCGCGATGTGGTCCTCGCGCGTCGCCAGATTGTAGATCGGGATGACGATCTTGCCGAGATCGAGCGCCTCGCCGCCGATCACCATCGCGCCCTTGCTCAGCTTGTTCTCCAGATAGCAATTGCGCAGATAGAACGAGTGGTTGGCCGCGGGCATTCGCGTCGCGTCGGAGTTCCAGTACAACAGGTCGAACGGGAAGGGGGCCTTGCCCTTGAGATAATTGTTGACGACGTAGGGCCAGACCAAGTCGTTCGAGCGCATCATGTTGAAGGCCATCGCCATCTTCTGGCCCTCGAGATAGCCGGTCTCCTCCATCTGGCGCTCCAGCGTGCGCAGCTGCTCCTCGTCGATGAACACCAGAAGATCGCCCCCATAGGTGAAGTCGACCTGTGCGGCGAACATGGTCGCCGAGACGACGCGCTCGTCGCGCTTGGCCGCCATATAGGCAAGCGTAGCCGCCAGCAGCGTGCCGCCGACGCAATAGCCGATGGTGTGGATCTTGTCCTCGCCCGTCACTTTGGTGACGACGTCGATCGCCTCGAGCGGCCCCTTGCGCATGTAGTCCTCGAAGCCGTTCTTGGCGAGCTTCGCGTCCGGATTGACCCAGGAGACGACGAATACGGTCAAGCCCTGCGCCACCGCCCATTTGATGAAGGACTTTTCCGGGGTGAGGTCGAGGATGTAATATTTGTTGATCCAGGGCGGGACGATCAGCAGCGGCCGCTCGAGCACGGTCTCGGTCGCCGGCGCGTACTGAATGAGCTGCATCAGCTCGTTCTGATAGATCACCTTGCCGGGCGTCACCGCGAGATTGCGGCCGACCTCGAACATCGAGGCATCGGATTGGCGGATTTTCAAGTGGCCGCCGCCCGCCTCGATGTCTTCGGCCAGCATGCGCATGCCGCGCACCAGATTCTCGGCGTTCGAGGACAAGGTTTCGCGCAACAGCTCCGGATTGGTCAGCACGAAGTTCGACGGCGAGATCGCATTGGCGATCTGACGCACGTAGAATTCCGCCTTCTGGCGCGTATGCGGGTCGAGCCCCTCCGCGTCCTCGACCATGTGCTGGGCCCAGTTGGTGGTGAGCAGATAGGCCTGCTTCAAGAAATCGAAGAACTGGTTCGAGCTCCATTCCGGGTCGGCGAAGCGCCGGTCCTTGGGATCGGCCTCGGCGACCGGTTGCGCGGGCTCACCCGCCATGCGCCGCATCGCCGAGGCCCACAGATCGAGATAGGTCCTGCCGATGCTGGTCTGCAGCTCCAGCGTTCGTTGCGGATCGCGCAGCCAATATTCCGCGACCTGGCCGAGCGTCTTGACCACTTCGACCACCTGCCTGCCTTCGCCGCTGACTTGCCCTTCCTCCCGCGGCTTGAGGTAGGCCGCGGCGGCCTTGCCGCTCTCCTCGATCAGGCGCGCAAAGTTGTTGGCGAGCTGCTCGATATTGACCACGGGCGCCGGCGCCGGCGGCGCGGGCCCTGCTTGCGCCGGCGCAACCAGGCTCGGCGAGGATTTCGTCACCCCGGCCTTCGGCGCCGGCTTTGCCACGCCGGCCACCGCGTCCGCGGCTTGCGCGAACGCGCTCGCCCGGTCCGGCTCCACCCTTTTGCCGTTGGTCTTCTTGCGGGGACGACGGGTCTTGTTCGGCACGCCGTTCTTGCGATCCTGTGGCGATTTCTCGTCCATGCCAGTGCCACCCGCGTCGCGTGGACCGGCGGTCCACGGTTTGGACATATTACCGGGATACGGCCCTGCCATCCATCCCGGAGACTTCGGGCAGGGCGTGAAAATCGGCTATAGCGCACGCATGGCGTCGAACCCGCAGTGCCGCCGTCGAGCGTCCGCCCGCCGTACCGGGGCGGTGCTCGCCTTCGCGCTCGCGACCTCGCTTTGCGCCTGCTCCTCCCTGGGCGATAACCTGCCGGCGCCGCTCGGGTTGCCCCAGGGCGCGCCGGAGCGTCCGGCGGTCCAGCCCGAGTTCCTGCCGGTTCACGAAATGCCGCCGGCACGGGACACCAAGCCGCTCACTGAGCAGGAGCGCAAGAAGCTCGAGGCCGATCTCGTGGAAATCCGCGATCGCCAGGAACAGCGCCCCGGCAAGGCTTCCTTAAAGCAACCGGCGGAAAAATCCTCGGCGGACGGCCGCACTCCCGCCAAGCCGCCCGATTGAACGAGCGGCCGCTCGCGCCTAAAGCGTGATAGAGCCAGGAGGCCGGCGGCGCCCGATGAGGCTGGTGCACGCCGGGGAGTGACGAAACCATGCAAGAGTTCTTCCGGATCCGGCGCCTGCCGCCCTACGTGTTCGAGCAGGTCAACCGCGCCAAAGCCGCGGCGCGCAATGCCGGGGCCGACATCATCGATCTGGGGATGGGCAATCCCGATCTGCCGGCGCCGCTCCACGTCGTCGACAAGCTCAAGGAGACGGTCGGCAAGCCGCGCACGGATCGCTATTCCGCTTCCCGCGGCATCCCCGGCCTGCGCCGCGCCCAGGCGGCGTACTACCGCCGCCGGTTCGGGGTGAAGCTCGACCCCGAGCGGGAGATCGTGGCCACGCTCGGCTCCAAGGAGGGCTTCGCCAACGTCGCCCAGGCGATCATCGCGCCCGGCGACGTCGTCCTCGTTCCCAACCCGAGCTATCCGATCCACGCCTTCGGATTTCTGATGGCCGGCGGCGTGATCCGCTCGGTGCCCTCGGACCCCACGCCCTCGTTCTTCGAGGCGCTCGAGCGCGCGGTGATCCATTCGATCCCCAAGCCGATCGCCGTCGTCGTTTGCTATCCGGCCAATCCGACCGCCTATGTGGCAAGCCTCGAATTCTACCGCGATCTCGTCGCCTTCGCGAAGAAGCACGGCCTGTTCGTTCTTTCGGATCTCGCTTACGCCGAAGTGTATTTCGACGACCACCCGCCGCCTTCGGTGCTGCAGGTGCCGGGCGCGATCGACGTCACGGTGGAGTTCACCTCGCTGTCGAAGACCTATTCGATGCCGGGCTGGCGCATGGGTTTTGCGGTCGGCAACGAGCGCATCATCTCGGCGCTGGCGCGGGTGAAATCCTACCTCGACTACGGCGCGTTCACGCCGGTGCAGGTTGCCGCGACCGCGGCGCTCAACGGTCCGGACGAGTGCATCCAGGAGATGCGCGCGACCTACAAGCGCCGGCGCGACGTTCTGGTGGAATCCTTCGGCCGCGCCGGCTGGCCGATCCCGGCGCCGCGCGCCTCGATGTTCGCCTGGGCGCCGATCCCGCCGGTGTTCCAGCCGCTCGGCAGCCTGGAGTTCTCCACCCTGCTGGTCGAGAAGGCCGAGCTTGCGGTCTCGCCCGGCATCGCCTTCGGCGAGCACGGCGAGGGCTTCGTGCGCATCGCGCTGGTCGAGAACGAGCAGCGCATCCGCCAGGCCGCGCGCAACGTGCGCCGTTTCCTTGAAACCGGCGTCGAAAAGTTGCACAACGTGGTTCCCCTCGCCACGCGGCGCTGACGCTCCGCTTTGCTCTCCCCGAGACGGCCCATGGTCGTGCCGCTGAAAGTCGGTCTTGCCGGGCTTGGCACGGTCGGCGCCTCCGTCGTGCGTCTGATCGAGCGCCAGCGCGAGGCGCTGGAGGCGCGCTGCGGCCGTCCGATCGAAGTCGTCGCGGTCACCGCGCGCTCGCGCAACAAGCGCCGCGACGTCGATGTCAGCGGATTTCGCTGGGCGGCGGACGCGGTGGCGCTGGCGGGCGATCGTGAGATCGACGTGTTCGTCGAGGTGATCGGCGGCGAGGGCGATCCGGCCAAGCGCGCGGTCGAGGCGGCGCTTTCAGCCGGCAAGTCGGTGGTCACGGCCAACAAGGCTCTGCTCGCCCGGCACGGCGTGGCGCTCGCGGCGCTGGCGGAGCAGCACCACGTCGCCTTGAACTTCGAGGCGGCCGTGGCCGGCGGCATTCCCATCGTCAAGACGTTGCGCGAGGGTCTCGTCGGCAATTCGCTGACGCGGATCTACGGCATTCTCAACGGCACCTGCAATTACATCCTGACCCGCATGGAGCGGGAGAATCTGTCGTTCGCGCGCGCTCTCGAAGAGGCCCAGCAACTCGGCTACGCCGAGGCCGATCCTTCCTTCGATATCGAGGGTCACGACACCGCGCAGAAGCTGGCGATCCTCGCCAGTCTCGCCTTCGGCACCCGAGTCGATCCCGGCGCGGTCTATGTCGAGGGCATCGCCTCGATCACGCCCGAAGACCTTCGTGCCGCCGACGATCTCGGCTACCGCGTCAAGCTCCTGGGAGTCGCGGTGAAGACCGAGAACGGCATCGAGCAGCGCGTGCATCCGACCATGGTGCCGAAGGGGTCGGCGATCGCCCAGGTAATGGGCGTGACCAACGCGGTCACCGTCGATGCCGACGCCGTGCGCGAGATCACGTTGG
>WNFC01053915.1_pt1 | contig 12408 bp, 9 predicted proteins | sample 5400541 | NCBI WGS metagenome assembly WNFC01 (sample SAMN13153342, study PRJNA577476) | soil metagenome | isolation source: 120 cm saprolite under Douglas fir tree site 2 hole 2 replicate 1 | place: USA:California | collected 2015-04-18 | reverse complement strand
CGGTTCAGGAACTCCGGCTTGAAGGTCTGCCGCAGCAGTTCCATCACCTTGGTCTCGACCTGCTCCCAGTGCTGCGTGCCCACCTCGAGGATGTAGGAGGAGCCGATGTTCGACGTCATGATGAGGACGCTGTTGCGGAAGTCCACGGTGCGGCCTTGCGCGTCGGTGAGGCGGCCTTCGTCCAGGATCTGTAGCAGCACGTTGAAGACGTCGGGGTGGGCCTTCTCGATCTCGTCGAACAAGACGACGGCGTAGGGCCGGCGGCGCACGGCCTCCGTCAGCTGCCCGCCCTCTTCGTAGCCGACGTAGCCGGGCGGGGCACCGATCATCCGGGCCACGGAGTGCTTCTCCATGTATTCCGACATGTCGAGTCGGACCATGGCCTTCTCGTCGTCGAACAGGAATTCGGCCAGGGCGCGCGCCGTCTCCGTTTTCCCCACGCCGGTGGGGCCGAGGAAGATAAACGAGCCGGTCGGACGGTTCGGATCCTGGAGCCCGGCGCGCGCCCGGCGCACGGCGTTCGCCACCGCGGCCAGGGCCTCCGGTTGGCCGACCACCCGGTGTCCCAGCTCGGCCTCGAGCTTCGTGAGCCGCTCGCGCTCGGACTCGAGCATCTTGGACACGGGAATGCCGGTCCATTTCGCGACGATCTCGGCGATGTCTTCGGCGTCCACTTCCTCTTTCAGGTACTTGCTCGTCGTCTGGATCTCGGCGAGCCGTTTCTCGACGGCGGCGATCTCCTTCTCGAGGGCCGGGAGGCGGCCGTAGCTGATCTCGGCGGCCTTCTGCAGGTCGCCCCGCCGGGTGGCCTGGTCCGCCTCGGCCCGCAGCTGCTCCAGCTGGGCCTTCTTGCCCTGCAGTCCGCCGATGACTTCCTTTTCGGCCTGCCACTGCGCCTTCATCGCGGTGGCGCGCTCGCGCAGCTCGGCCAGCTCCTGCTGGACTTTGGCGCGGCGTTCCTTGGAAGCCTTGTCCTTCTCCTTCGCCAGAGCCGCCAGCTCGATCTCGTGTTGGATGATCTTGCGCTCCACCTCGTCGATCTCTTGGGGTAGCGAATCGATCTCGATGCGCAGCCGGCTCGCCGCCTCGTCGACCAGGTCGATGGCTTTATCGGGGAGGAACCGGTCGCCGATGTAGCGGTGCGACAAGGTCGCCGCGGCGACCAGGGCGTTATCCGTTATCCGGACGCCGTGGTGCACCTCATAGCGTTCCTTGAGGCCCCGCAGGATCGCGATCGTGTCCGCGAGCGATGGCTCGCCCACGTAGACGGGCTGGAAGCGCCGCTCCAGCGCCGCGTCCTTCTCGATGTACTTGCGGTATTCGTCCAGCGTGGTCGCGCCGACGACGTGCAGCTCGCCGCGCGCCAGTGCCGGCTTCAACATATTCGACGCGTCGACGGCGCCCTCGGCCGCGCCGGCCCCGACGAGGGTGTGCAGCTCGTCAATGAACACGATGAATCGTCCCTCGGCGGTGGTGATCTCCTTCAGGACCGCCTTCAGCCGCTCCTCGAACTCCCCGCGGTACTTGGTGCCCGCGATCAGTTGGCCGAGGTCGAGCGCAACGAGGTGCTTCTGCTTCAGCGACTCGGGCACGTCTCCATTGACGATGCGCTGGGCAAGGCCTTCCACGATCGCCGTCTTACCCACCCCCGGCTCGCCGATCAGTACCGGGTTGTTCTTGGTGCGCCGCGACAGCACTTGCATGACGCGCCGGATCTCCTCATCCCGGCCGATGACCGGGTCGAGTTTACCGGCCCGGGCCACATCGGTGAGGTCGCGCGTGAAGCGCTGCAGGGCCTGGTATTTCTGCTCCGGCTCCTGGTCCGTCACCTTGTGGCTGCCGCGCACGGCCTGCACGGCGGTGAGCAGCGCCTGACGATCCACCCCCGCCGCGCCAAGCAGCTGGCGAACGGTGGTGCCCTTCTCCTGCGCCAAGGCGAGCAACAGGTGCTCGGTCGAGACGAACGCATCCTCCAGCGCCTTCGCCTCGACCTCGGCGCGATCCAAGACGCCCGAGAGCTCGCGCGACAGCGAGGGCTCGACCGCGGTTCCCGACTGCGTGGGAAACCGGGCGATTTCGCGCTCGGTGTCGGCACGCAATTGCGCCACATTGAGCCCCACCTTCTGGAGCAGGGGGATGACGATGCCCTCTTGCTGGTCCAGCAGGGCGGAAAACAGGTGGGCGTCGTTCACCACGGGGTTGCCCCGCGAGCGGGCGAGCGCCGCTGCCTGCTGCAGCGCCTCGGCGGCTTTGACGGTCAGACGATCGGGTCGAATCATGGTGCTCCGCTCAGGGGCAACCTCCGTGCCGGGCTAAAGATGCCGAAATGGCGGGGAGTAAGTCAAAACGAAAGCGGGGGCCAAAGGCCCCCGTTCTTCATATGCGGAATTCCCCGGCTCAGAAGCTGAAGTGCATGGAGAGACCGGGTTTGCCGCGCGGGTCTACCCACGGGACGACATTGGCGTAGGACTGGGCTCGAGGAACTTTAACCAGTCGATATATCCCCAGGAGCCCGGAGGCCGCGCCGATTCCAGCGTTGAGCAGACCGAGCGTATGTCGCTGGCCGTCCTCGTGGAGGTTCGGCTCGCCTACCGCGACGCCGGCCACGCCCGTCAGGATCCCCAGAAGACCGGTGAGCCGTCGGGGGACGCCGATGCTGGCGGTGTTGAGAGCCAAAGTCGTCGCGTTCAGGCCGACGGAGAAGGCGGTCGTGGTCTTATAGCCGGTACTGGCGCTGGGCTGCGACGGCAAGCAATAGCAGGTTCCCCCATTGTACTGCGGCTGAACCCGGGCAGCTTCCGCGAGGGTAAGGCCGTTCTGGTCGAGCCACGCCACCAACACGGGATCGTCTTGTAATTCCCAGATGCGGGCGTTGTTGTGAGTCGCAGCAACCCGGGCCACAAAGTCCCCCCCCCCGTGGCCGGACTGCTCGATCAGATACGCCATCGCGCAGCGCGTGCCATAGCGATCGATGAAGTAGGGGACACGCTCGCCGGGAAAGTCGGTGTTCCTCGGGAAGACGCCCCGCATCCAGTATTCATGAAGGACGTCGAGGTTGCGCGAGCGTGCCGCTCGCTGGGCGCTGGCCAGGGACGAAACGTCTTTGGCCCGCAGCTCCCGCTCGACGGTGGCAAGGTGGGTTCGGATGCGTGCGGTTTCGCGCGTCGCGAGCAGGTCCGTCGGGTGCCCTGGCGCGCCCCCCCCTCCCGTGCCGATGAGCACAGGGATCGCGAGGACGACAGCGTACTTGGTTTTTCTCATCGCAGCCTCCTCAGTCAGGGAAGCAAGACAACGCCGCCCCGGCTCATCACCGGGGCGGCTCGTTAACCACCCTTACTTCATGATGATCATCTTCTTGGTAATCCGGCGTCCGTCCACCACCAACTGGTAGATGTAGACGCCGGACGCGGCCTGTTGGCCTGTCGTCCGGACGTTCCCGTCCCAGTAGGCGCTGAACGGGCACTCCGTAGAGCTGGAGCAGGAGAGTGGCACGTTATCCAAGAGCTCCCCGCTCCCTTGCAGGATGGGGATAGCCACGAGCTGCGCCAGCACGTTGAAAATCCTCAGCGACACTATCGGCCGGTGACCATTGGCAAACAGATCCGCGCTCAGTGTGAACGGGATCGTGGTCGCCGGGTTGAACGGGTTCGGGTAATTCTGCTTGAGCTGCACCGTGGGTGGCGGTCCCGTGCCCTGTCCCCAGGCCTCCCCTGCTCCCCCCCACCCCACCCCACCGGTTGCCCAAAGCCCGAGCCCCAGCACTGCCCAGGCATACCGCTTCATCACCGCTCCTTCTAGCAAACGTAAAAGGGCGCCCGAAACCACTCCTTGTCTGACGGGTGACGCACGATGCTGCGACGTCTCATTGAACCTAGATGCCGCCGCTTCCGGCTGTCAAGCGCGCCAGCACACGAGCGTCGCCGTCTCGCCGGGTAACCCCCCTGCGGTCCGCCCACTCCAGAAGCGGAATCAAGTACTTGCGCGTTAGGCCGAAGCGCTCGCGCAACACCGCCGGCGTGGCCGATCCCAGCTCCCGTAGTGTCCCCTCGAGCGCCGCCCGGAACTCGGCCAGGGCGGGCGCAGCCGCGAAGTGCTCCTGATCCACCTGCTCGACCCCGCCGCCGCGCATGAGGTGGGCGAGCAGGGCACGAACCGGGGCGCCGGGAAACTCCTTCTCCAGCTCCGCAACGGTGGGCACCTGCCACTTAGCCTCAGCCAACCGGCGCGAGAGCGCCGTCTGGGCGTCACTGGTCTGCGCATCCAGCGCCGGCTTCCAGCCCGGGAGCCGCACGACCGCGCCGACGATCTCGAACGCCTGTTTGCGGCCCCCTAGATCCAAGACCTGCTCCACGACTGCCTCGGGTGCCTCCCCCCCCCCCCCCCGCCGAGGGCGGCCCGCAGGGCTTGGAGCGACATTCCGGGCTCGAGCGGATGCCCCTTGTGGTGTCGCTGCACGAGCTCGGTCACGCGGGCCACCTCGAGCGTCACCGCCGCGCGCGCAACCAGCCACGGCCCGCAGGTCAGCAGCGCTTTGCCTGCAGTTGCGACGACGCCGTCCACATCCCCTGGGAGTACACCTAACCGCACCGGGAGATCGCCCGCGAGGACGCCTGAGAGACCCGCTTCGTCCGCCAGTATCTGGAGGCGCTCGGCCGGTGCCTGCGTCACTGCCAGTCGTCGCTGGCGCAATCGAGCCGGCCGTCGGGGCGGAAAGGGATCGAGCACGACCCCGCCGCCGATCGTCGTTACCGGCGAGAAACTGCGCAGCACGAATCGATCCCGGCCTCGGGCGACGAGCGGCCGCTCGAGCAGCAGCCGAGCGAGACCGCTTTCGCCAGGACTAATCGCTCGGGTCTGGACTACGCGGGCCAGCACCTCCGCGGTCCCGAGGTGCACACGCACTCGGGTGCGCGATCCGACCGGCTTGCGGGCGGTGGGGAGGAGCTCGACGGCCGCGTCGAGCACTGTAGTGGCGCGCCACCCCTCGCCCGTGACGGCGACGTCTCCCCGCTCGAGCTCCTCCTTGCTCACCCCCACCAGCGCGAGCGCCGTGCGGCGCCCGGGCACCGCGCGCTCCGCTCCCTGGCCATGCACCTCGATCGAGCGCACCCGCGCCTCCCGGTCGAGGGGTAGCAGGCGCACCGATTTCCCGATGGCGACCGAGCCGCTCCAGGTGGACCCCGTCACCACCGTTCCTGCTCCCGCCACGGCGAACACGCGGTCGATCGGGAGCCGGAACAGGTCTTGGGCCGGGCGCTCGGTCAGGTCCTCCGCCACCCGTCGCAGCGCCGTCCGCAGCTCGTCCAAGCCCTCGCCGGTCAGGGCCGACGTGGCGACCGGCGGGTCCCACCGGACCCGGCTCGTCGCGAGGCGCTTAACGACATCGGCGCGCACCAGCTCCAGCCACTCCGGCTCGACGGCGTCGCGTTTGGTGAGCACGGGAATCCCTCGCGAGATGCCCAGCAGTTCGACGATCGCCAGATGCTCCTCGGTCTGGGGCATGATGCCTTCGTCGGCGGCGATCACGAGGAGGGCGACATCGATCCCCGTGGCCCCGGCCAGCATGTTGCGCACGAAGCCCTCGTGGCCGGGCACGTCTACCACGCTCGCCTGAATGCCCTCGCCCAAAGGGAGCGGAGCAAAGCCGATGTCGATGGTGATGCCGCGGCGCTTCTCCTCTTCCCAGCGGTCGGTGTCGACCCCCGTGAGCGCCTTCACCAGCGCGGTCTTGCCGTGGTCGATGTGGCCGGCCGTGCCGGCTACGAAGCGGCGATCCACGCGCGGCGCTCCCAGAACTCGAGGGCGGGGAGTGCGGGAGAGTCGCCCTCGTCCAGGTGGTAGCGGGTGAAGCGCGCGACCAGCCGGCGGTGCGCCGCGGCATGCGCGGTGTCGAGGACCGGCAGGACCGCGGCCGGATCGTTGAGGGCGAGGAGGGCTCGGAAGGCCGGAGGGGGCAGCCGGCTTGCGCCCTCGGAGGCTCCCGCGGCCGCACAGCGGGCGCACAGCGCCCCACCCTCGGCGGCGCTAAAGAGGACGAACGCCCCATCACTGGCCTCGATCGTGGCGCCATCCCGCGCGCAGACAACGAGGGACGGTTCAAACCCCAGCACACCGAGCAACCGCCACAGGGCACGAACGGCGCTGGCGTCCACGGCGTCGGGCGGCGCGGTCGCCAGGGTCTCGAGGCCGGCGACCAACGTATCGTAGGCCGGTGCTAGGGCAGCCGGCGGAGCCATTTTGACCATGACCTCCGCCAGGGTGGTGGCGCCGGCGAAGCGGCCGAGGTCCGTGGCCAGTTCACGTCGCAGCGTGGTGACCTCGAACGCAGCCAGGGTCTGCAGCTCGCGGCTGTCGCGGTGGTAGAGCTGTGCGACGCCCTCGCTCAGGAGCTCCAGCCCCGCCCCGAACGGACTGCGGGGACGCAGCGCCCCCTTGGCGATCGCGCTTTGGACTCCCAGGTCCCGCGTCGCCAGACGAACGACTTTGGAGGTCTCGCTGTAGCGATAGCTCCGCAGAATGACGGCGGGCGTGGACAGCAGCGTCATCACCAGGCCTCGAGTTCCCCAGCAATCTAACGGTCGGGCGGTCAGGTTCCGAACCGCAGTTCTCCTCCGACCAGGATGGACCGCCGCCGCGCCGGAAAGTGCAGCACCTCTTCATAGCGCCGGTCGAAGAGATTCTCCGCGCGCACGCGTAGCGCGAATCCCGGCAGGCTGGCGCGGGGTAGAGCCAGCTCGCGCTCGCCACTGACGTCCACTCGAATGTACCCCGGCAGCGGGACACGCGGGAACGGGTAGCTCGAGAAATCCTGGTCGACCCGCGACCCGACGTAGCGCAGGGCGCCCGTCAGCCGGCCGTGTGATCCCAGCCCGACCGCCGCATCGAGTGTCGCGGCGTGCCGGGGGCGCCGTAGCAGCGGCTGGGCCGCGGCAAACGCCGCGCCGGTGCTGGGGTCGAGGCCCGGAGTGGTGACCTTGGTCTTGAGGTAGGTGTAGGCGGCCGCGACCGTCAGCGACGCCAGCGGCCGCAGGGAAACGGTCAGCTCCAGACCGTCCGCGCTCGCGGCCGCGATGTTGAAGTAGTTCGGAGCGCCGGAATCGGGCGGCGAGAAGGTGAAATCGATCATGTTGCGGAACCGCTGCGCGAACGCCACCGCGCTCGCCACGATCCGGCCGTTCCACAGTCCGTGCTCGATACCGACCTCTCCCGATCGCGACTGCTCGGGCTTGAGGTTCGGGTTTCCTTTGACGAAGCCGGTCGCGTAATTCTGGAAGAACGTCGGCTCCTTGAACGCGGTGCCGACCGATGCTCGCACGCGCGTGCTCCCCGAGAGCCGGTAAACGGCACCGGCGCGGTAGGTCAGGAATACGCCAAACCGCTGATTGTCTTCGACGCGCAGCCCGCCGTTCAGTGACAGCCGGCTGCCGAGGTCGGTGACGGCCTGGGCATAAGCGGCTCGGGTGCCCCGCAGGGTGTCCACTGGCGGGCTCGAGCAGTCGCCGAAACGGCCGGTGCAGAAGTTGATGCTGTGTTCGCGCTCCTGCTCGGTGGCCGCCCCGAGTGTCACGATCGACACCGGCGACAGATAGACGTTCGCGCGGAGGTCTGCCCCGACGCGTCGCAGGTTGTCCTGCGAGCGGTAGGTCGTGTAGAACCCCAGGGTATCCGCCGGACTGTCCGGCGGGTCCTCGTAGCCGCCGTCGGTCTGGCTGGCCGCGAGCTGCAGCCGGGCCTCTAGGCGGGGCGCGACGAAGTGGCCCACGTCGAGCCCGAGGGTTGGACCGTTCGCGTAGTTGAACTGGCTATGGTCGACGAGTTTGCCGCCGCCATCGGTGGGAAAGTGGTACAGGTCGTCGGTGTAGCGCACCGAAAGGGTCGCGTCGGTACGCGTGTCGGGGCTCACCCGGACGAGGCCGCTGAAGACATCGTTCCGGTAGTGGTTGTTGAACGGATACAGGCCCTGGGCGCTGAACCGCGACAGGGACATGCTGTAGCTCGCGCCGGGCCCTCCGCCGCTCACGCTCACCGCGCCGCGCCGCGCGCCCGCCGCTCCGCGCGTGAAGATCTGCACGACGCCAGTCACCGCGTCCGAGCCGTACAGCACGCTCGCCGGACCGCGCAGCACCTCGATGCGGTCGACGTTGTCGAGTGTAAGGTTCGCCCAATCGAATGCGCCTCCGGGCTGATTCACCGGAACCCCGTCCAGCAGCACCTTCACGTAGTCGCTCTCCCCACCCCGGAGGAACAGCGAGGTCTGAGCGCCGAAGGGGCCTGCAGCTACCACAGCTGCACCGGGGACGGCGCGCAACGCGTCGGCGATGCTGACCAGTCCCTGCGCGCGTAGCGCGTCCCCCTGAAGGACGGTGACGGTCGGCGCGACCGCCTCGGCCGGCGTGGGAAGCCGGGTCGCTGTCACGACGATCGGGGTGACGGTCACGGTGTCGATCCGCCCCTGGGCGGCGAGCCCGACGGGGACCGCAATCGCGAACAGTGTCGCAGAGAAGCGTCGAGGGAGGAGATCGAGGGGCATTGTAGGCTCCGCGTTAGGGCGAGGGTTTTCTCAAGGGAATCATCTGCGGGCGGCCGTCGAACGGCTCGATGGCGACCGGCCACGCGAACACGCGCTCGACGGTAGCGCGGGTCAGGACGTCGGTGGGCGGGCCGGAGGCGGCCGAGCGGCCATCGTCGAGCAGCAGGACCTGGTCGGCGAACCGGGCCGCGAGGTTCACATGATGCGTGACCACGACAGCAGCCAGTCCGTGGGCGTCCACTAAGTCCCGCACGAGTTCGAACAGCTCCATCTCGTGGCGCAAGTCGAGCGAGGCGGTGGGCTCGTCGAGCACCAGCACGCGCGGCTCTTGAGCCAGGGCGCGGGCCAGGCGTACGCGCTGGTACTCGCCCCCCGAAAGCGTCCGGATCCAGCGGTCGGCGAGGGCTGTTACGTCGCAGCGCTCCAGCGCCCGCGCCACGGCGATGTGGTCCTCCGCCCGTTCTCCCCCCCAAACCGACAGGTGCGGGTAGCGGCCGAGCAGCACCGACTCGCGCACACGTTGGGGGAAGAGGTTCTCCTCGCGCTGCGACACCACGCCCACCACCCGGGCCAGATCGCGGCGCGGCCAAGCGGTGGCCGGACGGCCGAGCACCTCGGCCGTGCCGGTCGCGGGGACCAGGAGGCCGAGTGCCATCCGGACCAGCGTCGTCTTGCCGCTCCCGTTGGGGCCCAGGATGGCGAGCAGGTCGCCGGCGCGGACGTCGAGCGAGACGCCGCTGAGGGCGTCGCCCGCGGCACCCGGATAGCGCGCCGACACGTTCCGTAGTGCCAGGATCAGGTCGCGGTCCATCGACGCAGCAGGAGGGCGAAAAGAGGAACGCCGATCAGCGCGGTGACGATGCCGACCGGCAGCTCGCGCGGTGCGACGGCGACGCGGGCCGCGGTGTCGGCGAGTACGAGCAGGGCACCGCCGCCGAGAAACGAGGCCGGGAGTAGGGCGCGGTGCTGCTGGCCCCAGACCCCGCGGCACAAGTGTGGCACCATCAGTCCGACGAACCCGATCACGCCGGAAACGGCCACAGCGGCGGCAGTGAGCAGCGAGGCGGCGAGGTAGACGCGGCGTTTCAGCGCGGTGACGTCCGCCCCGAGGTAGCGCGCCGGCTCCTCCCCCAGGGCCAGAACGTCAAGCGGCCGTGCCGCCGCCAGCAGCACGAGCAACGGGACGGGCACGTAGAGACACAACACGAGCAGCGTGTACCAGGATGCGCCGGACAAGCCGCCCCAGAGCCAGAGGAACGCATTGCGCAGCTGGGCGGCCTCGGAGACCGAGATGATCGCGGTCATGACCGCCCCGGCGAAGGCTCCGACCGCCACGCCGCCCACCCCAGCCTCCGACGAGCCCTAGGCGAAAGACTAGCGCGAGCGCGACGAGCGCCCCGACGAATGCTGCAAGCGGGAGCGCCCAGGGCCCCCCCAGGTGCAGAGCGATCGCCGCCACCGCGCCCAGTCCCGCGCCGCCGGAGAGACCGAGCAGAAACGGATCGGCGAGAGGGTTGCGCATCAGCGCTTGCAGGCTAGCCCCGGAGACAGCGAGCGAGCCACCCACCACGAAGCCGAGCAGCGCGCGTGGGATGCGGAGCTCCCGGACAATCGGGGAGCGGCCGAGGTCGGCCCAGGCCACGTGCGCGGGACCGAGCACGACGGCGAGCGTAAGCGCCACTACGCTCAAGCCCGCGAGGCCGAGCCATCTCATCGCCACGCCTCCAGCAGCCGCCGCAACTCGGCCACGGCCTCGGCGGTGCGCGGCGACGGGCGGCCGAACAGATCGGCCGGCAGGTGCACGAACCTTCGCAGGCGCACGGCGCGAACCACCTGCCACTCGGGGCGGGCCGTATAGGCCGGCTCTCCTACCGGGGTCGAGTCGTCGAGCACCGCGATCACTTGCGGGTCCCGCGCGGCGATGGTTTCGAGCGATACGGTCGCCGAGGCTGCTGGGATGTCGTGGAAGACATTGACTCCCCCCGCGAGGCCCGCGATCTGGTCGAGGTAGCTCCCCGCGCCGATCACCATCGGCGGGTTGTCCCAGACCACGAAGGCCAGCCGCACGTGACGAGGCGGAGGCGGGGTTCGCAGCACCGCGTCGATCGCCGCGGCGATGGTGTCGCCGGCGGACGAGTGGCCGGTGACGACGCCGAGCAACTGCGCCGCGCGGGCGAGGTCTTCGAGGCGGTCCTGCTTCACGACCAGCGCGGGGACTCCGATGCGCGCGAGCTGCGCCGCCGCCGCCTCATTGAGGGCTGAGCGATACAGGACCACGAGGTCGGGCCGCCGCGCGGCGACGGCCTCGAGGCTCGGGTTCAAGCCGTCTCCGATCACCGGTACGGCCAGGGCGGCCGGCGGATACTTGCACCACGTCGTGCGCCCGACGACCTGCGGCCCCGCCCCGAGGGCGAACAGCAGCTCAGTCGAGCTAGGAGCGACGGAGACGATGCGGCGGGCAGGGGCCGGCAGGGTAACGCGGTGGCCGGCGTCGTCGGTGACGGTGAGGGCGCCGCTCGCCTGGGAGGCCGCCGTCTGGCGATCGCCCGCCCGGCCGCACGCTCCGAGCACCGCCACGGAGACGAGCAGCCGTGCCGCGAGGTGGATGCGATCAGCCCAGCGCCGCATAGCAAAACGCCCACCCCCGACGGAGCGGAGATGGGCTAGCGCCTGCGCCTCGTGCGCAGCGCCACCATCCCTCCCGCGAGGGATCTGCAAGTGGCGCGAACGGAGAGGTCTCCTGGCTTCGGGCGGTCGGCTCGCCTTCCCGGTTTCCCAGTGGCTGTGAGCCGCTACGTCGTGCCCGTTACAGTGGCGGGGCCGCGCCGGACTCGCACCGGCTTCCTTGAATCCCCGTTCGCTCGAACAACGAAGTCAGTCTAGGTGAGGCACCGTCATTCCGCAAGAGCCCTCAGCCCTCGGTCACGACATTCGCCGACGGTTGAGGGGTGATGGCCGATGGCTTTCGCCTCAAGGCCACGAGCAACGCCCAGAGCATCGCTGCGCCGGCCAGCACGACGATGATCCACCACTGGCGCTGCAGTTGGAAGCGGGCGCGCGGCAGCTCGACCATCACCTCTGCTCCCGCGGCTAGCGCTCCGGTGCGGTAGCGCGCGAAGCGGCGTTGCTCGATCGCCTCGACGCCGAGCGGCTCGAGCGCGCGGGAGGTGACGCGCGCCGTAGTGTCCTCGAGGAGCAGGTCCACCTCGTCCGTCGACTGGTCGACCGGCAAGGTGAGCGCGGTCCGGCCGGCCGGCAGCACGTAGCTGTACGTGAGTTGCCGTACAGTACCGGGAGGCACCGGTCCGTACAGGCCGACGAGGTCGCCCCGGCGTTCGACGGCGTCGGCGGAGAAGTCGCCTGCCCCAACCTGAAACTGCAGCGTGCCCGCGGGGAGGGCGCCGGTCCACACCGGCCGCACGGAGTCGGCTGCGATGCGGGTGCGACTGTCGGGGTTGGAGAGCTCGAGGATCTCGAGCACACCGCGCGTGCCGTCGTGCTTGGGTCGGGCGACCGTGACGAGCCGGCGACGCAGGTGGATGGGCACACCGGTGGTCCCGGAGACGGTGTCGTACACCACGATCGGACCGGCGCGCGTAGTCCCCGGCGACCGGATGCGTAGCGGCTCGGAGAAGTACGCCACGCCCATATACATGGCGCTGACGAGGTATTGCGCTGCGGTGTCGAGCGTGGCGCGCGCAGTGCCGGGGACGAGGGGGAGCCGCAGGCGATAGCGGCCGTTCGCGTCAGTACGGGCGGAGTCCACCGGCCCGGCGCTCGTCATCGTCACCTGATGGAGCACCGCCCAGCCCCCGACGAACGGGCGCGGCCTTGTACGTCCGATGGAGACTATGCCCGACACCGTGGCACGCTGCGCG
>WNFC01007698.1_pt1 | contig 12408 bp, 10 predicted proteins | sample 5400541 | NCBI WGS metagenome assembly WNFC01 (sample SAMN13153342, study PRJNA577476) | soil metagenome | isolation source: 120 cm saprolite under Douglas fir tree site 2 hole 2 replicate 1 | place: USA:California | collected 2015-04-18 | reverse complement strand
CCCCCGGTGAGGCCGCGGGTCCCGGAATCGGACCACCACAGTCGAATCGTCGGTCGCCGCCACCGCGGCCACTTCATCCAAATCGGCGAGCCGGGGGTAGCCGGTGGCGGGATCGCGGGCCGCGTCCAAGGTCCACACGACGTCACGCGCCGTCGTGGGCACGCCGTCGTGCCAGCGAACGCCCCGCTGCAGGATGAATATCAGGGCACGGCGATCCGCCGACCAGCGCCAGGCGCGCGCCAGGTAGGGCTGCGCCACCATCGCAGAGTCGTAGCGGGCCAGCGTGGTGAGCAAGACATAACGCTCCACCTGTTTTGCGAGCGGGTGGACGGTGAGCAGCGGGTTGACGCTCTGCAAGTCCGCACCCGATGCGAACAGCACCGTGCGGCCACGGCGCTCCGCCCCCCCCGCGCCCCCCGCGCCCCCCGCGCCCCCCGCGGCGCCACACGCAGCCGCCACGAGCGCCGCCGCCACATGCAGCGCCCCCCTCCCTCCCGCCACGAGCCGCCTAGTCACGCGTGGATTCTAGCGGGGCCGCGAGGGGCGCGCGAGATTCGGACGATGCTCCGCCACACACTCCAGCGCGCGCTCGCCGGGATCGCGGTGGTCGCCGGCGTGGTCACGCTCACGTTCATCCTGCTCCGGGCCGCGCCGGGCGATCCTGCCGAACGGCTGCTCGGTCCCACGGCGACGCCGGACCAGCTCGTCGCTCAGCGCCGCGCCCTGGGGCTCGATCGTCCCGTGCCGACTCAGTTCGCGACCTGGATGGGCCACGTCGCCCGTGGCGATTGGGGCATCAGCATCGCGACCGGACGGCCCGTCGCGGCGATGTTCGTGGACGCCTGGCCAGCCACCGTGCGGCTCGTGCTGCTGTCCCTCCTCCTTTCGTATGCGTTGGGCCTCGTCATCGGCGCCGTGCAGGCGACGCATACCGGCTCGCGGCTCGACACCACGCTCTCGATCTCGAGCGTCACCCTGTTTGCCCTGCCCGGGTTCTGGCTCGGCCTGATGCTGGTGATGGTGTTCACCTACCAACTGCGTGTGTTGCCGGCGTTCGGCTCGGCGGGCTTCGACAGCGACTTCCTCGTCGGCTGGCCCCGCGTCGCCGATCGGCTGCGCCACCTCGCGCTGCCGCTTCTGACGCTGACGCTGATCGGCGTCGGCGGCACCGCACGGTTCGTCCGCGGGGCGATGCTGGACGTGCTCGCGGCGCCGTTCGTCACGACGGCTCGCGCCAAAGGCCTGCGGCCCTCGCGCGTCATCGTGCGCCACGTGCTCCGGAACGCCCTGATCCCGGTCGTCACGCTGCTCGGGCTCTCGCTCCCAGCCGTGTTCTCGGGCGCGGTCTTCGTCGAAGCGGTGTTCGCGTGGCCAGGGGTCGGCCGAGTGCTGGTCGAGGCCGTGCAGGCACGCGATTATCCGGTGGTGATGGCCGCGACGACAATCAGCGCGGTGCTCGTCGTCCTCGGGAACCTCCTGGCGGATGTGCTCGCCGGCGTGATCGATCCGAGAATCCGGAGGCAGGAGGCGTGAACCGATTGCTCCGGGATCGCCGTGGGCTGTTCGGGCTCGGCGTACTCGCGGCGGTCGTGCTGGCCGCCCTCGCCGCGCCCCTCGTGTCCTCAGGCAGCCCCGACACCCAGCGGGACATCGTCGCCACCCGGTTCTTGCCGCCGCTCGCGGGCGACCGGCACGGCGCCTTCCACCCCCTGGGCACCGACCGGTTCGGCCGCGACGTCTGGACCCGGCTCGTATACGGCGCCCGCGTGTCACTCGGCGTCGGAGTCCTCGCCGTGCTGCTCTCGATCACTATAGGGACGGCGGTCGGCGCCGTCGCGGCCTATTGGCGCGGCGCCGTCGGCGCACTGCTGCTCGCCGTCACCGACTTCGGCCTCGCGTTGCCACGCGTCGTGGTGCTACTGCTGCTGGCGGCGCTGTGGCGTCCTAGCGCCGCACTCGTCATCATCGTGCTTGGGATCACTGGATGGATGTCGGTGGCCCGCCTGGTGCATGGGGAAGTCCGCGGGCTCGCGGCCCGGCCGTTTGTCGAGGGCGCGGTGGCACTCGGAGCCGGGCGCGGTCGCGTGCTGTGGCGGCACCTCCTCCCCAATGCCCTCACGCCAGTGATCGTGTCGGCGGCGCTCGGCATCGGTAACGCGATCCTGCTCGAGACGGGCCTTTCTTACTTGGGCCTGGGTGTCCAGCCGCCGACGCCCTCCTGGGGCAACATGATCGCCTCCGGTCGCGACACGCTGGTCAACGCGCCCTGGGTCGCGACGGCGCCGGGACTCGCGTTAGCACTCGTCGTGGTGGCTTGCACGCTGCTGGGCGACGCCCTGCGCGACGCCCTCGACCCCGCCCGCGTCGGGCACGAGCGGTGAGGTGATGCTGAAGGTCACGCCGTTCCACGTACGGACCGCACCCCTGTGCCACAGCCAGGCATGGCGCCGATGGGCGGGCTACGTTGTGGCGAGCTCCTACGAGCTGCTGCACGACCGCGAGTACCACGCCATCCGCAGCGCCGCGGCGCTGTTCGACGTCTCGCCGCTCTACAAATACCTCATCGGCGGGCGCGACGCGGTCCGGCTGCTGGACCGGGTCGTGACCCGCAACGTCGCGCAGTGCAAGGTCGGCCAGGTGGTCTACACGCCGTGGTGCGACGGGGACGGCAAGCAGATCGACGACGGCACGATCTCCCGGCTCGGCGAGCACAGCTACCGCCTGACGGCTGCCGACCCGAACCTGCGCTGGCTGCACCGCAACGCCGCCGGGCTGGAGGTGACGATCGAGGACGTCTCCGAGCGCACTGCGGCGCTTTCCCTCCAGGGCCCGAACGCACGGGCGATTCTGCAGGTCGCGGCCGACCGCGACCTCACCGACCTCAGGTACTTCCATCTAACCAGCGCGACGATCCATGGCATTCCAGTCACCATTTCGCGCACCGGTTACACTGGCGACCTCGGCTACGAGATCTGGGTGGATGCGCCTCAGGCGGTGCCGCTGTGGGACGCCCTCATCGAGACCGGCACCCCCTACGGCCTCACCCCCGCGGGCATGCTGGCGCTCGACGTCGCGCGCATCGAGGCGGGGCTGCTGTTGATCGAAGTGGATTATATCTCCTCGCACCGTGCCCTCATCGAGGCGCAGAAGTCCTCGCCGTTCGAGCTCGGCCTGGGATGGACCGTGGCGCTCGATAAAGAAGCGTTCAACGGCCGACACGCCCTCCGGGCCGAGCAGCGGCGCGGGCCCGCCTGGCAGTTCACTGGGGTGGAAGTGGAGTGGGACTCACTCGAGCGGCTATACGCGGAGGTCGGGCTGCCCCCCCGGCTCCCGACCGTCGCCTGGCGCGCCAGCGTCCCGGTGTACAGCGACGGCCGCCAGGTCGGCTACGCGACGAGCGGCGGCTGGTCCCCGCTGCTCAAGCGCTACGTCGCGCTCGCGCACCTCGAGTCGGCATTTGCCCGGCCGGCCACGCCGGTGCGGTTGGAGATCACCGTCGAGCATCACCGCAAACAAGCGGCCGCGCGGGTCGCCAAGACGCCGTTCTTCAACCCCGACCGGAAGCGCGCCTGATGCCGCCGCGCTACGACGCGATCGTCATCGGCGGCGGACACAACGGGCTCGTGCACGCGGCCTATCTCGCGCGCGCGGGCAGGCGGGTGCTCGTGCTGGAGCGGCGCGCGCGCGTGGGCGGCGCGGCGGTGACGGAAGAGATCTTCCCGGGGTTCCGCTTCTCGGTGTTCTCCTACGTCGTGAGCTTGCTCCGGCCGGAAATCATCCGCGACCTCGAGCTCCCGCGCCACGGGCTCGACATCTTGCCGCTCGAGAGCACGCTGACGCCGTTGCCGAACGGCGATTACCTCGCGATGTGGAGCGACCACGATCAGACGCGCCGCGAGCTGTGCCGCCATTCGCCGCGCGACGCCGAGGCCTACGAGGAGTTCGGGCAGCTGATGCACCACATGGCCATGGCCGTGAAGCCGATCCTTGGGATGGTGCCGCCCGACCCCACGTCGCTCAGTCCCGGCGACCTGCTGGGCCTCGCGCGGCTGGGGAAGCACTTCCGCAGTCTGGGCGAGCGGCACTTCCATGCACTGTGCAAGCTCATGACCATGAGCTCCGCGGATTTCCTGGACGAATGGTTCGAGTTCGACGGGCTCAAGGCGACGAAGGCGGCGAGCGGCATCATTGGGACGTTCCTGGGTCCCCGCTCTCCCGGCACCGCCTACGTGCTGCTGCACCACTACATGGGCGAGATCGACGGGGCGTTCCGCGCCTGGGGGTTCGCCAAGGGCGGCACCGGTGCGATCAGCGAGGCCATCGCCGCTGCGGCGCGCGCGTCCGGCGCCGAGATCCGCACCGACGCGCCCGTGGCACGCGTGCGCGTGCGGGGCGGCCGCGCCACGGGCGTCGTCCTCGAGAGCGGCGAGGAGGTGCAGGCTAGCGTCGTCGTCTCAGGGCTCGACCCGCGGCGCACGTTCCTCCAACTGGTCGAGGAGCACGAGCTGCCCGCCGACTTCGTCGCCGACATCCGTCGCTACAAGTTCCGCGGCTCCTCGGGCAAGGTGAACCTCGCGCTCGCGGAGCTGCCGAACTTCACCTGCCTACCAGGAGTAGGCCCGCACCTGCGCGGCGCGATCTCGATCAGCCCCAGCCTCGACTACGTCGAGCGCGCGTATGATGACGCGAAATACGGTGCGTTCTCGCGGCGACCGTACCTGGACATCGTGATCCCCTCGATGATCGACCCCGGGATGGCCCCGCCCGGCAAGCACGTCATGTCCATCTTCGTGCAGTACGCGCCCTACCACGTCAACGGCGGCTGGGACGACGCGAAGCGCGAAGCCTTCGGCGATGCTGTGGTGGACACGGTAGCCCAGTATGCACCCAACATCCGCTCGGCTATTCTCGGCCGGCAAGTGCTGACGCCGGCCGACATCGAGCGCATCACCGGCCTCACCGAAGGCAACATCTTCCAGGGCGAGCTGGCCCTGCACCAGCTGTTCTTCATGCGCCCCACTCCCGCGTGGGCCAAATACCGTACGCCGGTGCGCGGGCTCTACCAGTGCGGCGCGGGTACGCATCCGGGCGGCGGCATCATGGGCGCATCGGGCCGGCTGGCCGCACTCCAAGTCCTGAAGGACGGACGCTGAATGCCGGACGTCGTGATCGTCGGCGCCGGCTTGAACGGGCTCGTCACCGCCGGGTATCTGGCGAAAGCCGGGCGGCGCGTCGTCGTGTTGGAGCAGCGCGCCGCGGTCGGCGGCACGACGGTCACCGAGGAGATCGCACCAGGCTTTCGCTGTGACATCGTGCAGCACGACATCGGCTGGCTGCCGCCACGCATCGCCTCCGATCTGGGCTGCACCGGCGTAGAGCTAGTCCGCGGCGATCCGGCGGTCGTGACCCCGCTCGACGACGGCCGCTCGCTGCAGCTTTCGCCCGACACCGCCAAGAGCGTCGCCGCGATTCGCGCGCTCTCCCCCAGCGACGCGGCCAAGTGGCCGGAGTTCAGCGAGCGGATGAGCCGGCTTGCTGGATTTCTCGAAGGGCTGTACTTCGGGCCGCCTCCCCAGCCGCTGCGCTCTGCGCCGCGCGACCTGCTCGCGCTGCTCCGCCTCGGACGGCGATTCCGCGGACTGGGCAGGACCGGCATGATCGATCTGCTCCGCGTCCTGCCGATGGCGGTCGCCGAGCTGCTTGACGATTGGTTCGAGGCCGATGCCTTGAAAGGCACGCTCGCCGCGGGCGCGGTGAGCGGTGTCCTCCAAGGACCACGCTCGGGCGGCACGGCGTTCGGGCTGCTGCATCACCTGGTGGGCCAGGGAGCGTTTCGCTGCCCGGCGACCGTGCGCGGCGGGGTGGGCGTCCTGGCGCACGCGCTCGCCGGGACGGCGCGGCAACACGGCGCCGAAATCCGGACGGGCGCGGCCGTGGAGCGGATCACCGTGAAGGACGGCCGCGCAGCCGGCGTCGTCCTCGCCTCCGGCGAAGAACTTGCGGCGCGCACGATCGTTTCCGCCGCCGACCCTCGGCGCACGCTGCTAGGCCTGGTCGAGCCGATCCACCTGGACCCGGATGTGGCGTTGGCGGTGCGGCACATCAGGTGTCGCGGCCCCCTCGCCAAGGTGAACCTCGCCTTGGATGAGCTGCCGCGGCTCCCCCCCCCCGGCCTCACCGGCCACGGCGTCGTCTCGATCAGCCCGAGTCTCGACTACCTGGAGCACGCCTTCGACGATGCCAAGCACGGCGCCATATCCCGGAAACCATACTGCGAGATCCGCGTTCCGAGCGTCCTTGATCCGAGCCTCGCGCCCCGCGGGAAGCACGTCATGTCGGTGCTCGTCCAGTACGCGCCCTACCACTTGCGGGACGGATGGACCGCCGCCCAACGAGAGGCCCTGGGAGACGCGGTCGTGGCGACCCTGGCCGAGTACGCGCCGAATCTCCCGGCCGCGATCCTGCACCGGCAGGTACTCACCCCCAAGGACCTAGAGGACGGCTGGGGCCTCACCGAGGGAAGCCTCTACCACGGAGAGCTCTCGCTCGACCAGATTCTGTTCATGCGGCCGGTGCCAGGGTGGAGCCGTTACCGCACGCCGCTGGACGGCCTCTACCTCTGCGGCCCGGGCGCGCACCCGGGCGGCGGCATCGCCGGGCTGGCAGGCCGCAACGCCGCGCGCACCATCCTCAAGGACACACCGCGGAGCTGAGCCGATGCCCGCATTCCTCAAGACCGCCGAGAGCTACCGCCAGGGCGCCCGCACCCTGCCGGGGCGCTATTACACGTCGCCCGAGGTCTACGCCGAGGAGATGGAGCGGCTGCTCCGAACCCGCTGGTTCTGCGCCGGTCGCGCCCGGCAGATTGCTCAGCCGAGAGACTATTTCCTGCGGGACATCGCGGGCGAGAGCATCATCGTCCTGCGGGACGGCCAGGGGATGCCCCGGGCCTTCTACAATGTCTGTCGCCATCGCGGCACGCGGTTGTGTGAAGCGCCGCGCGGGCGGCTCGCCGAGACGATGCAATGCCCCTACCACGCGTGGACCTACACGACCGAGGGGCAGCTGATCGGCGCGCCCCACATGAACGAGGTCGCGGGGTTCGACAAGGGCGACTATCCCCTCCACGCCGTCGCGCTCGAGGAGTGGGAGGGATTCCTGTTCCTCTCGCTCGCGCAGCATCCCGAGCCATTCGCGCAGGCCTTCGCTCCGCTGATCGGCCGCTTTGCGCGGTTCCACCTGCCGCGGCTCGCGGTCGCGAAACACATCGAGTACGACGTGGCCTCGAACTGGAAACTGATCTTCCAGAACTACTCGGAATGCCTGCACTGCCCCGTCATCCACCCCGAGCTCTCCCGGCTGATGCCGTACACCAGTGGTGCGAACGACCTCACTGAGGGGCCGTTCCTGGGCGGCTACATGCTGATTACCGAGCCCAACACCAGCGTGACGGTGAGCGGCCGAGCATGCGCCCTGCCGCTGGGCGACCTGACTCCCGCGGAGGCCCGGCGGGCTTACTACTACACGATCTTCCCCAACCTGATGCTCAGCATCCACCCCGACTATGCGGTCTCCTACACGCTATGGCCGCAGGGACCGGGACGGACGCGCATCGAATGTGAGTGGCTGTTCCACGCCGACGCGCTCGGCCGCGCCGACTTCAATCCGGACGACGCGGTGCAATTCTGGGACCTCACCAACAAGCAGGACTGGCACATCTGCGAGCAGAGCTTCGCGGGGATCTCCTCCCGGGCCTACGTCCCGGGTCCCTACTCACCGCGCGAGAGTATACCGGCGGCGTGGGACCGGGCGTTTCTCGCGGCGCTGGGTTACGAGAGGGAAAAGGGAGTGAGGAATGGGGAAGGGTAGGACCTGGCCGCCCTGGCCGCCCTGGCCGCCCCATTCCTCATTCCCCATTCCGCACTTCCACAGTCTCAGTCACGACGCCAGCTCCCGCAGTACCGCGGCATCGATCTCGTGGCCGCCGGCAAACCGCCGCACCGCGTACGGGATGCCATGCTCGCGGAGCAGCGCCTCGTCGCGAGCCAGGACCTTGGGCGTGATGAACTCGTCCTGGTCTCCCGCCACCAGCAGGAGCCGCACGGGACGTAGCCGCTCGGCAGCCGCCGGGAACTCGAGATCGGGCGGCACCTCTCCGCCCCACAGAATCAGCCGGTCAGGCCGGACAGCGCCCAGCACCGTCCAACGCGTGCAGGTCGCGGTCCCCTGGGAGAACCCCAGCAGGTGCAGCGACACCGCGTCGCGCCGGAGCGTCCGGAACACCTCGTCGTGCAAGGCGTCGAGATAGCGCACATAGTCGGCGATCTCGCTCAGCCGGTCTTCCCGGGTCATCCAGCTCGCACCGATCTTGTTGTTGCGCCGCCCTTCGGACTCGAGGTAGAAGCGCGACAGTCCCTCGGGAGCAACGAGGAGGCGCGTTGCGTCGGCGAATGGCTCAAGGTGTCGCAGGAACCGGCTGGCGAGCTGGCCGTACCCGTGGCACACGAACCAGACCTCGCGCGTGGCGGGGCCGGGGTCGCCCAGCGTGTAGTAGCGGGCCGAACGGCGGACTGCGAGGTGATGTTCGTGCATCACGTCACCAGAATCGTCACGATCTCCCGTGACTGCGCCACACACCACGAATTCGCTGGCTGCGAGCGCACTGCCCTCAGACTGCCTCCGTCTGGGCTACGTCTCACTGTTCTCATCCCGATATTCGAATCCGTCGTAGACAAACGCTGCCCGAATCGCTTCACAGTCTTGTTTGGTCCCACCCTGGCGGCGCACCTCCTTCTCCCACCCTTCGGTCACCGTGTTTTTGAGCTCGTTGATGATGCTGCCAGCCTGGGCTCCACTCAGGCCGAACCGCGGTGCCGCGGACAGTAAGTTGTCGCGGCGAGCGCCACGACCGTAGCGTCCTACGATCAAAGCGAGCTCACGCTGCTGACTCGCGGACGGCCCAGGCGTGAGATCGAACGCTGGAGCCAGGCGCCATGGCTCGCCCCTCGCGACGAGCGCGTGGTTCCGCGGATGATCGTCGTTGTTCGAGATCAGAGCGTTGAAGACCATTCGCCGAAACAGTTCCAGCTTGTCTTCGCCCGGGCGTTCGGACCGGCGCTGTATCTCGTCGGCCAGTAAGAGGTAGGACCATCGACTTCGTTCAATCACCTGCTCGTCCGCCTCCAGCACCGTGAGCCCACTCAGGACACGGTGGCGCAGATGGCCGTCCACCGATTTCTCCCTATCGAAACGCTTGAGCAGCAGTGCAGTTTCGTCGCCGAGCGGCTCCAGGCGGGTTGGTGGAGTGTGAATCCCGCTCCGGCGCGCGAGGGCCAGCATCGCGCACTCTACGACTGCGTTGTTCCACCGGTCGCCCCGTGCCGGGAACTTGGCGACCCACAAGCCCTCCCCATCCTCGACCACAGCCTTGGGCCGGGCGCCGCCGAGAGAGGTCCCAGGTGCCAGGAGGACCTTCAGATGATCCGGGAACGTCTTTGGACTCTCCCCTGCCTCAATGCGTTGTGCCGCCTCCCGCAATTCTGCCAACTGCACGATCGGGTTAAAATTCCGCGGAGGCGCTGGCGGATCCTTACCGAGCCCGAAACTGAGAGCGCCTGCCCGATCCTCGGGGCCGTTAAGCAGGTAGTCAATCTCGTCCAGAGCAGTTCTCCCAAGCGCGCGCTCAATCACCAGACGCCCCCAGGCGTCCGGCGCCGCGTCTCGAATGGCTCCATGCATGCCATGCAGCCGCGTCGTTTCGACAACCTGGTCGCTGAGCGGTAGCCCGACCGGATCGAGCGGCACAGCGTCCCGGCGGGACCGGTACTTCCGGCCGTAAACGAACCTCCCAACTACCCCGCCGGTTGGAAGAACTTGACGCTCGAACTGCCCACAGGTTACTACCTCGAGTGAGGCCGGTAGCTGGAGATACACATAGCAGCTACTAGAAGTCATCGCTCAAGGCTGTGTTGGCTCGCATGCGCTGGCCAAGCCGAGCAGCTTCCAGAGTTGCGCCGACCGCATCACTCTCCGGGCTTGCGAGGTGGTTCACCTGCCTCTCAAGCCCGAGAGCCCAGAGAACCGCGAGATACAAGCCTAGACCGACTCCGAGGTCACCGGCTTCGACTCGGGCAAGCGTCGGCCGGGAGATACCTGCCTTCATCGTCAGCTGCTCTTGGGAGAGCCGACGACGCTTTCGGGCAAGCGTGATGTTCGCACCGAGGCGGCGAGCCAGGTCAACCACAGCTGACGGTGCAGAGGTCGAGGTGACGTGCTTTCTGGGCATAGGCGACACCGTGTCAATATATTTGTATTAAAGATATATCCTTATACAGGATAATGTAATATCTTTGATACACTACAAGCAATACTGCGAATGGGGCCCTAGGGCAGACTCGAGGCGTGGCGGGGCCGGGGTCGCCTAGCGCGTAGTAGCGGGCGGAACGCGGGTTGGGGAGATGATGTTCGCGCATCACGTCACCAGAATTGTCACGATCTCCCCTGGCTCGGCGACGAACCGCACCGTGCGGCCGCGGTTCTCCAAGACCAGGGCGAGCGATTCGCGCTCGTCCGCCCGCACCCGATGGGCGCTCTTGACGCCCTCGCCGAAACGCCAAGCGCCGGCCGCTCGCGCATCCGTGGCGTTGTAACACCGCAGGACCAGACCCCCGGCGGGGCCACCAGCCTGCGTCGGCTTCACGGCCGACAGCACGAGTCCCGCGCCTTCGAGCGCGATATCCACAGGCGCCGGCGTCAGCGGCCCAGCGTCCCGGATCCAATGCCCGCTCACCGGGACGAACGTGTCCTCCCAATGCGTCGCCACGACGTGCCCATGCGTGAGCTCGTCCTCCTGAACGGCCACGAGTCCAAACTCGATCCGGTGGCGACCCAGGCATTGCGCCTGCGGCGTCGGCGTGGGCCAGCCGGCGTGGCCCGGGCGCGTCGGCAAGTCCTCACGCGAGAGCTCGCCGACGGCGCGGAGCAGTGTGACGAGCAGATCCCCGCGGGGCGTCCACTCGTACTCGAAGAACCCTGGGGCGAGCAGCGCCAGCCCGCGGCGCCCGTCGGCGACCGCCACGAACCGGTGCGCCGGCGCCGTCGCCACCGGCGTCTCCTTCGGAAAGGCGGCCGGATCGACGCTCACCGGCGGCCGGCGCTCCGCTCCGAAGGCCGCGCCCGCGAGCGCCGCCCTCCCGCCGCCGAGCGCCGTGGGAACCCGGGCTCGGAGCCGGTGGTTGAGCGCGCGGTTGTCGATCTCGAGCACACAGCGCACCACCGGATGGTCGGCGTGCAGCATCACCACGAGTCGCGCCGCCACGGTCTTCATGCGCCAGCGGGCTTCCAGCGCCGCGACCAGCGGCCCCGGCGCGAGGCGCCAGACGCTGATCGGCCCCGCACTGCGGGAGATCCGGTCACGCGCCGGCGGGCAGTAGGTGTAGGTGTCCCCGGCGTCGCCGCCATCCTCGAGCCGCAGCAGGTCGAAGTAGCGCTCGCCGGTGCGACGGTCGTGCAGGGCCAGAGCACCCGTCGGCTCAAGTGTCACCTCGACAAACCGATTGACCAGCGTCCGCCCGCGCACCCCCGCGGCGCCGGTCCCCGTGGACGTCGCGGCGACCGCTTCCCCGACGTCGAGCATCCCGAACCCGAGTCCGACCACGCTCGGCGCCCGGAACGCGATCCGGACCTGATCGACCTCGTCCTGATCCGGATAGTGGCGGGTAGCGTCGCGCCGCTCCAGCGCCACCCGGCGGTCGAGCAGCTGCACCGGGGGGGGGGGGGGGGGGGGGGGGGGGGGGACGTGCGATCGCTGGGCGGACCCATGAGGATGTCGCGCCGAAAGAACGACACATCGGCGAGCACCACCCCGCCCCGTGGCCGGGCCGCGGGATTCCACAACACGATCCGTCCTCCGCCCCCGCCGCCCCCGCCGCCCCCGCCGCCGCCGGCCGCCCCAGGGCGTTCCCGCGCCACGTCGGGATCGTATCCCACGAGCTCCTGCAGCGCGCCGCGCACGATCTCCCGGGCGTATGCCTCGACGTCGACGAACCGGGCCTCCACCGCCGCCGCGACCTCATCGCTCGTACAGCCAGCGATCGCGTCGTGGAATTGGCACCGCACCAGTGTTCGCCAGGCGAGCTCGAGCAACGGTCGTCGGTCGCGCCCGCTCACCCCTTGCCGGCGCGCCAGGGTGGCGAGCGGCTCCGCATAGCGCTCGAGCCACAGCTCCAGCAGCGCGTTGCGCCGCTTAAGCGGTAGCCGCGTCCCGTGAACGCCCTGCAAGGTCCAGGTGTAGCGGTATGACCACCGCAGTTCCCCCGTATGGAGGGGGAGGGGGGGGAGGGGGGCGTGCGTGACGCCCTGCCGCCCTCCCCCTCCTCCTCCCCCACGCCCGCCCCCGCCCCCGGAGTC
>WNFC01027601.1_pt1 | contig 12409 bp, 20 predicted proteins | sample 5400541 | NCBI WGS metagenome assembly WNFC01 (sample SAMN13153342, study PRJNA577476) | soil metagenome | isolation source: 120 cm saprolite under Douglas fir tree site 2 hole 2 replicate 1 | place: USA:California | collected 2015-04-18 | reverse complement strand
CAGGGCACACCCTACGGCGGGTTCCAAGGTAACCCTGCAGAAGCGCGTAACTTTCCGCCGCAATCGTCATACGGGGCCCAGCCCCCCTATGGAGGTCCTCCCGGTAATTACGGGAATCCAGGGAATCCAGCATGGCCCCAGCAAGGCTGGCAGCAACAGCCTCCGACACAGCTTGGTACTCGTTTTATTCTCACAGGGGATATAGTGATGCTGAAGCGCTCCAACCGCCTTTAGGGTACCAGTCACAGCCGCCGTCACAAGCCATACAGCAGCCACCACGCAGTGGACGAAACAATGCGCTTTTAGGTGCGGGCGGTAGAATGTTCTGCGGGGTGCCGGGACACATGACCTGACACCCTTTCCTTTTCTGGCTTTAGCGGCCGGCGCGGGTTTGGTTGGCGGCGCTTTACTTACTGAGGCATTCGACAATCATGAAGACGAAGTGCGTCAAGATGCATACGACCAAGGTTAGTTGAGCTTCCCGTTCTCAGTTCTCTTACGTGAGAACTAAACTGATCGTTCGGCGGCATACCCCAGGCTTTGACAATGGTCAAGATAACGCCGATTTTGGTGGTGGGGATTGGTAGATGCTTCGAGAGTCATTGGAACGATACCAGATTATCGGCGGCATCTCATAAGCCATATCTTCCCGTTTGAGTTAGAATAGTTATTTTCTTCCATGACATAGTTTCCCTCTCTACTCGATTGACATGCTTGTGTCCGAGACACGCGTTGGGCGGCTCTGTGATTAAATTTATTTTCGATATCCAACATGCTTGTTATAGTAAAGTGACATATTTAGCCCTCGGAGGAAAGGATGTGGGAAGATTCGGATGTGTAAGATTGTCGACGATGTGTTTTTGAGGGGTGGCTGCCATACATAGCCTCCGAGAAGGGTCATGAGACACCTTCAAGAAGCAGGCAAATTCCGTGCGGCATTTTGGGCACAGATGGTACGGGGCAATGGGCGACAGGTGCATGCTATATTGAGTGCGGGGACATGCGTCGGCCTTGCGGCTCAAAGTGTGCCACGTTCAAAGTCATCAACGCCTGCGGGCTTTTGGCCAGGAGGTTCTTGAAACGGCATGATTGTCCGCCCCACTTCCTGATAGGTGTGGATGGTCAGGTGTCCAACAGTCATCCACACGTGGTGAGTACTGGAGTGACGGCGGTAGAACGAACGGGGCCCAGAGTTCCTGAATATGAAATATCCTTTGCACGAGGCTAATCCATGGACCGCTATTGCGTTAATTATCTGATGTCCGATCAAGAAACGGGCTGGTGGAGGCAGTCTGCAGGGTCGTTTCCACGAGCAAAGTCGGTCCGTCTTCAATTCCGCCACGACCTCGTGTGGTTATCGGCCTATCACCCCCGGCCGGCCTCGTCGGACGCACGCCGGACAATCGACGCGCCTGTGGCGTAAAGCGGGTTTTGCCGAAAGAGGGGCCGCGCGTTTCAGTCGCGTTCAATTGAAAATTAAAATTACATCGACTCAGCCCCAACTTCATCGTCTACTTGGTTTGCTCCTCGTCTGTCGACTTGCGAATAAACCATTATCTTGCAAGCACCAACCGTGCAGTGATTGTAGCCACCATGGCAAGAGACTCCGGCAAGGCTGCAGAGCGTTTTGAAGCATCCACAATCTCAACCTCAACCTCAGCTAGCGTCTCCTCCATGCCCTTTTCCAACAGCAATACGAGTTCTACCCTTGCAACCCCTGACACAAGTGGCGAAGATGAGGAAGGATTCAATTTGCAGGGGAAAGCTACGGCAAGGGTCATGAGGACAACGGGAATACGCCGGAAGAGGTCTGCCGAGAGTGATGGCAGTGATCTGTCGGTTTCTACCAGACCTACTACGAAGAGGCGTGCACCCATGAAAGAAGTATGCGTTGAAATTCCAGTTCGGTCTGCAAACGTGAGTATGGGTATTGCCCTGACTCTCATGGTCTTCGATTGATCGTTATCGCTTATCTCAAGACTTCGAAGGAGAAGGGCAAGGGCAGAGCACCTTCCAATCTCGTTGACGGCACTGAGGATACCTTTGTTCCGGACTCCGAGGCCAGCCTCGAGTATGACGACCTTGTGGCTCTTCTAGGCGAATCGGATGACGATGATTCGGATTTCGAAGACAACGAGCTTGATTCCGAAGACGAAGACGACAGAGGTATCACTCTCCGCAGTGGACGCAAGTCGCCTAAGAAGAGGACGTCTCGCCCTCCCGTCAGACCTTTCGATGACGTCGAAAAAACAGCAGAGATCTGGTTTAAGGCTGCCGTCAAGACCTCCATTCGCGCCACGGCGAATGGAGGCGCGTCAACCAGCACAGGCTTTACTAGTCGCAATGTTTCCAGGCGCTCTGCACCAGCTGCTGCCGCCGCCGAACACCGCTTTATCATGGAGCGTGGTTTGGAGGTTGATTCGGATATAGTCCCTGATAGTGACTTTGAGGGCGACGTGATGGTAATCACCGATTCAGAAGCCGAACGCATTGCGCAGAGGAGCAGGCCGAATCTAGGCAAGGGTAAAGACAGGGACATGGGTCCAGAGAAACCCGAATGCGACGCCGACGATATTCGTCGTGACCATTTCTTCGCGCGAAAAGAGGCTCGCAGACTCTCCCGCCTGGAAAAGCAGGAGATAAGGATGTTAGAGATCAAGCTCGGTAGACGACTGACTCACGTAGGTCTAGCAGGCAATTTCTATACTCCGATCCATCCCTTCCTGACGCCGACCTGGTTATCACACAGGCAGAGAAATCTACAATTCAACTACACAAGCACCACCCCGAGCTTCGTGAGGCCTGGGGTGACCTCGAAGCGGCTGTCGGGATTGTAGAACCCCAGAAAGCGGAGCAGCCGTCAGGGCTTAAAGCAACTCTCCTGCCTTTCCAACAAGAATCGCTTTACTGGATGCGTAAGCAAGAATTCGGTCAGTATGCTGGTGGTCTTCTGGCGGTCAGTCTAACATATCTTCTAAAAATGATCCTGATGCTCACCCGAAGCTTCGTAGGATGAGATGGGGTACGTTGACACCATGAGGCGTTACAGCTGTGTCACAACCTGACGGTTTTGCAGGATGGGTAAGACGATCCAGATGATCGCTCTTATGGTATCGGGCTCTACGAAACCCAACCTAGTTGTGGCGTGCGTTTTGGTTTTCATTCCTCTCTCTTCCCTTCGATCTTTTGAAAATAATCTGGATATTGCGAATTTTTATATCTTACAGTCCGACAGTTGCGATCATGCAGTGGCGCAATGAGATAGAAACGAACACAACTGGGATGGATGTACTCGTCTGGCATGGCGCCTCACGCATGACTGACCCCAAGGAATTGAAGAAGCATGATGTCGTCCTCACCACGTATGCCGTGCTTGAGAGCTGCTTCCGTAAGCAACAGACGGGCTTCAAACGCAAGGATACAATCATCAAGGAAAGGTCGCCCCTCCACGCTGTCGAATGGGAACGTGTTGTCGTGAGTGGATGTGCAGGTTTTGTCCCAATGCTTCTCACGTATCTGCTCCACAACAGCTTGATGAAGCTCATAACATAAAAGAACGAGCAACGAACACAGCGAAGGCGACCTTTGAGTTAAAGTCGAAGTATCGTTGGTGCCTTTCCGGGACGCCGCTCCAGAATCGAGTAGGGGAATTGTACAGTTTGATCAGGTTCTTTCGTTGTGACCCCTTCTCTCATTATTATTGTACGTCGCGCCCTTCAGTTCTCCGGCCTGTGTCCGATTGCTTTTAGGTAAGAAATGCAGTTGCAAGTCTCTGCACTGGAGGTTCAGCGATAAGCGGACATGTGACGGTGTGTTCGCTGTCAGGTTTGTTATCGTTGCATCCGCGCTGACCTCCATCCAGATTGCGGACATAGCCCTATGATGCATACATGTTTCTGGAACAACGAAATCCTCACGCCCATTCAGAAGCACGGAATGCAAGACTCAGGCGAGATTGCATTTAAAAAACTGCGCGTCTTGCTGGATCGGATCATGTTGAGACGTACAAAAGTCCAACGTGCAGATGACTTGGGCCTGCCGCCACGTATGGTCATTGTGCGGCGCGATTACTTCAGCCCGGAAGAGAAGGAATTGTACCTAAGCCTGTTTTCGGATGCAAAACGGCAATTCAGCACGTACGTCGATGCAGGGACGCTTCTCAACAGTGAGTCTTTCGCCCCAAATGGAAGAGCGCTGATCACACTAGGACAACCACAGACTACTCCAATATCTTCAGTCTGATTACACGCATGCGACAAATGGCGTGCCACCCCGATCTCGTAATTCGCGGCAAGAACAAAGCTGGTACGTTTGGAGATGACGATGTGGAGGCCACCGTATGCCGGTTTACCTGAATACATCTATCGAAGCGCATGTAAGAATTCTCCTTTCGTACCGTTCTGCCTTGCAGTGCTAACTGTCACGCGACGTAGCCTGCTTGCCCGGTTTGTCATCTTGCCCTCACAATCGACCTCGAGGCACCGGCCTTGGAGTTGGAAATGCCCGCCACCGCGCGCCAGGGCATTCTTGGCCGCCTGGACATCGACTCATGGCGATCGAGTTCGAAAATAGAAGCGCTTGTAGAAGAGCTGAGTAATCTGCGCAATCAGGACGCGACCACGAAGAGCATTGTATTCAGCCAGTTCGTCAATTTTTTGGACCTGATCGCATTCCGGCTGCAGCGCGCTGGCTTTTCGGTAAATCGGTTCCTTCATCGGTTCGGACGTCGAGTGATGGCGGCCTTCAGATTTGCCGGCTCGAAGGTACGATGAGCCCCCAAGCACGGGATGCTACTATTCAGCACTTCAGTGAGTCATGTATACAGCCCATCCTTGCCTTATGAGCTGACCCTTTTCTAGTGAATAACGTACATGTGAATGTATTCCTCGTTAGTCTGAAGGCTGGCGGTGTGGCGCTCAACTTGACGGAGGCATCTCGCGTGTATCTCATGGATAGCTGGTGGAACCCAGCCGTTAGTCTCCTTACTCTCTCCCCTCCAGCTGACCTTGACCTTTGACCATGCTTGATGTCGCTTCGAGTCAATAGGTTGAATTTCGTGAGCGCATATGCATCATTTTATCTACGCTTTAACTCATGTCACATATAGAGGCCATGGATCGCATTCATCGGCTTGGCCAGCGTAGACCTGTGCAGGCCATCAAACTTGTCATCGAGGATAGCATCGAGAGTCGCATCGTACAGCTACAGGAGAAAAAGTCAGCGATGGTAGACGCTACTCTCTCCACAGACGACTCGGTGAGTGTTCGACGGCTACCAAAGCCAATATCACTAATGGCCACATCACTACAGGCCATGGGTCGACTCACTCCCGAGGACGTACGTTCTGATCATCCTACGACTTTGCCATAGCTAACCTACGGCGTTTCCAGCTGTCCTTCTTATTCAGAGTATTCTTATCCCTCTCGTTCTGAAATTGTATCAGCTGATGCTCGCCTGTTACAGTTGTAATTAATCCTCTGGGTGAGGCCGCAAGACTCAGGCTCAGTGCCAAAGACGATGTCTGACCCAAAGCTATTGTATATATCATTCTAAACACATCATACGGAGAATTTGCTATGGTGTATTTACACGCCCACTATTAGTCACATTCTAGTAATAATGACATCCACATGCGCATGAGTCGGAATTAGTTTGGAGATATTTGTCCTCGCGGCGATAAACTGAATCACGAGCGTCATTTGTCATTTCATTTCTTAACTTTGACCAACTGTATACGCTAACCCAGACGGACGGTGTTATGGCGATTTTATCCGAACATGTGGATGACGAACCTCATGACGTCGGTACCTTTATGAACAGTCTTCGTATTCCCTTCAAATTTGCACGGCAAGAGATCGACAAGGATGTTATTGCCCAGCTTGGTGAATGGAAGGTCAACGCCTTCGACGCATTGAAAGGCCTTCGTAGACTCCTTGGAAATAAACACGATGAAATTCAAAAGTCGGATCTCATTTATGCTTGCGCAGCATTCCAGGGAGATGGTGACTGGACTTCGGAGGACATGCGTACCTTATCATCTGGCAAGCCCTCGATGTACACCACCACTGTGAAATGACTGATGCCACCCCCTAGAAATCCTTGAGTTGGAGGGAGAGCCTTCTTTGCTTTACCTGGAGGAAGTGTTGAAGAAGCATATAAAGCCGTTATTTCAAGCAAACCCCCATCCCATGTTAAACGTTGAAACTGGTCGCAAACTACATCGCACGGCAGGAGGGTATGCGGCAGCCCAGGACGCGTATGAGGGACAAGTATGGAAAGAGCATCCTGGGGCTGTAAACGTTCTTTTGTGGTGTGTGCAACGAATCGACGTACGCGCATGCACCCTCGCGTCGGCTCACGCTAAGCTTCATCACGATAGACTGGAGTGTACGACCGCCTGTGGTACCTCGTCGTGCCCCCGGTCATGACACTATTGGACGATTTTGAAGCAAGGTACAAGCTGCTGGGAATCCAAGTCGTTAACGCCATGCTCGAACATGCCCCCCTTCCGCTCCTCAATCGTACGGGAATATCTGAGCTCATTCTCGCTGTGTGATTTCTTATTTTACTCTCGGGACCTGCACCTTGTCTCACCACTACATATAGTCCTTGAATCGCGCCCTCACCTTCCTCCACTCATCACATACGCCTGCCATACTGCGGACTGCAATCCCTGCAACGACCAATCTGATAGAGCGCACAACACAGCCCGGCTCTGAACAGCGCTTTACCCAGCTCTGCGCGCTCTTGGGTGATGGCCTGGTTGGAAGCGTATGGATGTATAGTTCGGAGGACGCGGAGGCCGTTGAAGCAAGTATCGACGGATTGCCTATGATCGTGCGTGCTCTTGGAATAGGTGCGACGCGGTATTTGAAGGTACGGTTAACGCTTTCAAACCCTACTCGAAAGATGACCAGATAGTTGTCAGGCATTGATCCCGCAGCTCACACACCCACTCCATCCAGCTCCTTACAGGAAGCCGCGAGTTACATTGCAGTTGTCTTCCCTCCGTGCATTGGAGACAGTCATACAAGAATGTCACCCTCGTATAGAGAATTGGAAGGGTACGATCGTCGAGGGCGTGGCAAAATGCTGGGTTGTGCTTTGGGATGAAAAGAAGACGGATGAAGGTGTGTTCAAGTGTTGGCTCCTACTGTCGAGTCTAATGGAATGGGCCTTGGCAGTTTCTGAAGAACTAAGATATGGGTTGAGAGCCATATGTGCTAAGCTGTGGGAAGCCGCACCGTCTGTACGCAGCGTAAGTTTTCCTCTACCCCTGGGGCGAAGAGGTCCTTAAAAGATTGGCAGGAATATATAAGACTGTTAAAGCTTAACGCCACAATATTTGACAACCTTGTTGGCGATTTCGTTAATCGTCAATCAGTTGAGACAGAGGAATTGGTTGCAATCGACGCCTAGCAAGCGGGGTAGAATGGTCGCGTCGAAGGGGGTCGCTCTGTGCCGCGGCCTACTAGAAGTTGATAGCATCATGCTGGGCACACCTATAATTAGTCCTTGCCAGTGGTCAAATAAGAGTGCAGCCCCGTCACGGTCTATTGAGTCACTGTCCCAGAGCTTACAGCCGGATCTCCTCGGACATACGCCACGGGCGAGAACATTCGAGAACATATAAGAATATCATCGAACATCGATTGTCATTTCCTATCTAGAAGTTTCAAAGCTCTGTCTCTGGCCATGCCTACCTCCTGGCAGGAACTCGCCGCAGAAAAGAAAGCCCGACAAATTGCGTCCATTCCAAGGGAATGGTTCATCACACCGCCTGCAAATAGTGTATTAGACGTAACGGACGTCCCTACCACGTGCGGTCTGTTATCGGTCCGCGAGCTAGAGATTACGACGATCAGTGATATCACCATCCTACTCCATAAACTTGCAACCGGAGAATGGTCGTCCGTCGAAGTCACTACTGCATTCTGCAAAAGAGCGATTGTTGCTCAACAAGTTGTATGTCCATCATCTTTACCAGCCCGGCGACAGCCTTATCGCCTACACGCACCGTCCCATCCACTGGTAGACAAATTGCCTTACAGAGATCTTCGTTGACCGCGCCCTCGAGAGGGCTGCTTGTCTTGATGAACAACTAAAGTCGACAGGGAAAGTCGTTGGCCCGCTTCATGGCCTTCCAATCTCGCTCAAGGACCAGGTATGCATCAAAGGACTGGAGACAGTCATGGGTGCGTGAGCTATGTATCCATCCAATATCGCCGGAAACACATTTTGGGTGTCCTAGGATATGTCTCGTGGATCGGTGAGGTGGCCGAGCGTGATGCTTCTCTTACAGAAATCTTAATTGAATGCGGTGCCGTTCTGTACGTCCGTACGAATGTGCCACAAACGCTCATGGTTCGGTTTACATCTGCCTGTATGACTTGTCCCTGGTGATCCTGACAATCGGAATTAGTGGCCGGAAGCGTACAATTTGGTGTTCGGCAGGACGGTCAACCCTGTTAATCGCACCTTGACCTGTGGTGGATCGTCTGGGGGTGAGGGTACCCTACTTCGAATGGGGGGGAGCATCTTGGGGGTTGGTTCTGACATTGGAGGGTAAAGACTACTGCCCTTCCGACAAGTGGTGGTCGCATTGACTCGTCCAATAAGCTCTATTCGCATCCCAGCGGCGATGAATGGGATATACGGCTTCCGACCCTCCTACCACCGCATTCCGTATGAGGGTTCAGTCACTTCGCTGGAAGGCCAGGACTCCCTCCCATCTGTTCTCGGGCCACTCTCAACGGATATTGGCGGCATCAAGTTGTTCATGCAGGCTGTCATTGGTCAAAGACCATGGTTGAAGGATCCCCTTGTACTCAGAAAGCAGTGGGACGAGGACGCGTATCGCCTCATAGAGCATGATGGCGGAAAGAAGCTCACTTTTGGTATCCTCTGGGATGATGGACTCGTCATTCCTCAACCCCCCATAATCCGTGCTCTTCAAATGACTAAGGAGGCAATAATTGCCGTAGGGCACGAAGGTAAAAGGTGGTTTCACTCATCCCCCAAAATCTTTACTCACTGAGAGTCTTTGCAGTGCTAGATTGGAAACCTTACAAGCACGCAGAGATATATAAAGCAACCGTGAGAGGGAAATTCAATGCCGTGTACACTCAGTCAACTGATCCTTCTCAGGTAGATATTTGGGCTGCAGCTGGAGTAGAAGACTACGCGGCCGTCACATCCAGAACTGGCGAGCCCATCCTGAAGAGCATGTCGAACTCTGGTACCTCTGATTCTGACATATATATCAAGGACACGAGCATTTCTGCTTTCGAGCTTTTTCAAGTTCACAAGAGGCGAGCAGCACTGCGGAAAGAGCATCTAGATTACTGGCAGAGTACAAAGGCATCCACTTCGACTGGTCGTCCTGTGGATGCTGTCATATCTCCAGTCGCACCGTTCCCACCCCCTCCCCATGGAAAGAACAAGCGCGTATCTATTTCTACCCTTCCCCACTGCAGGCGCAACGCTGACTCTTTCTACAGTAACGCACAGTACACGCTCATCTGGAATGCGCTGGACTACCCAGCTTGCGTTTTCCCCGTTACTCAAGTAGACCCCGTACTTGACCAACCCAAGGGCCCACATAAGTTCCTGAGCAAGGAGGACAAGAGGGTATATGAGCTGTGTACGGGTTATCCTATCTTTCTTCCATGGATCCCCCACGCTGATTGTTGATTCCGAGTAGATGATTCGCCCGAGACGTTCAAAAACGCACCTGTCGGGCTGCAGCTTGTGGGGCAATGTCAGGAGGATGAGGCTGTCATTGCCATGACGGAGATCGTTGATGCCGCACTCAAGGCAAAACAAAAATTGAGTGATCGAACGAGATTGTGAATGGGGGCGCAGAGAGATGTTATTGTTGGATGAGCGGGCGTCATGAGTAGGATACTAGCTAGGCGATACTTCTGAGGTTCTCTTATGAATTTTAAGCTATGATTTGGGTTGTATAAGTCAGATGTCCTGGCGTTCCCAAGATTGTGGCAGTTCCGGAATAAATGCACCTCATAGATCGCTTGTCTGCCCTTGTTGAGATCACCATATCAGATTAGATGATTGCCCATCAGTGGGAGGCGAAATTGCGCATGGGTCCATCGCCTACATAGTAGTACCGTACCGCTCCCATCTAACAGCTCGCGATCGCACTAGTGTGTTCGCTCTCAAGGTATCAGATACACTTGTAGGCCATATTTTTAATTCCTTTCATCTTGCCGAGTTCGGGATATTTCTTTCTTGCCGTGTAGAGGTGACCCCTTGGGCGTGCCACATAGTACGCCATCCATGGTCGAATCACCAGACTGGAATCCAGAAGAGCCCCTCAGAAAAGACTTTCCTCCTTTAAAGAATGATCTCATTCTCAGGGCGGCAAGAGGTGCGTCGCCCAAACGTCTTCTGTCGCTCCACCGGTCTTACTTTCGTCAAGGCGAAGAAACCGAGCGTGCGCCAGTCTGGGTGATGCGCCAAGCGGGACGCTACCTTCCTGGCATGTTCTGAACCCCCTGATAACTTTACGCCTTTTATCGACTGACCCATCAACCCTCTCCCTCTTTCCCCCTTCCCCCCCAAATGTGCAGAGTTCCGCGCTATCCGGGCTGAGCACGAGTTTTTCGAGATCTGGCCGCGATCATCTTCAGCGACATCCTCGTCGTCCCGCAGGCGATGGGCATGGAGGTCCTCATGAATCCCGCGCCGTCCTTCCCCGCGCCGCTCGACACCCCCGCCGACATCGCGCGCCTGCGCGAGCACGTCGACGTGCGCAAGGAGCTCGACTACGTCTTTGCCGCCATCACGCGCACGCGCCACGCGCTCCGCGGTGAGGTCCCGCTCATCGGCTTTTGTGGTGCACCGTGGACCCTGTTCTCGTATATGGTCGAGGGGGGCGGGTCCAAGACGCTCCAGAAGGCCAAGACTTGGCTGTTCAAGTATCCGCAGGAGAGCAAGGCGCTCCTCGCTCGTATCGCGAACATTTGCGTCGACTTCCTCGTCGGCCAAGTCGACGCTGGCGCTCAGGTGAGTTCCATAAAATATGCTCCCCGTTTCCGGGGTTCTCATCCACGTACTCGTACTCTTCATTTTTATCCCTTTCCGTTCCCGACGGTGGTGATGATCACGGTGTTCTTATACATATAGCTACTACAAGTGTTCGATTCATGGGCAGGAGAACTTTCCCCAGATGACTTCGCCAAGTTCGCGCTTCCGCCGCTCCAGCATATCGCTACGTCTGTCCGTGCACGCCTCGCGGAGAATCACCTCCCTGCAACCCCTCTCATACTTTTTGCCAAGGGTGCCAACGCGCCCGTGTCTCTCGCAGCGGCGGCAGCAGCCGGTTACGATGTGCTTGGTCTCGACTGGTGCATCGTGCCGGAGGATGCGCGCACAGCGGCGCCGAATAAGGCGCTACAAGGGAACCTTGACCCTGCCAGGCTATATGGTGGACGTGAGGAAATCGAGAACAGCGTGCGTCGCATGTGTGCTGCATTTCGTGCAGGGGCTAGGCCTCCGAAAGGATGGATTGCGAATCTCGGACATGGCATCACGCCTGGCGTTGACCCTGACGATCTCAGATGGTTTTTCGAGTGCGTGCACAAGTATTCGGCACGTGAAGTGGTTCCGTAGAAAAAGAGGTATTGCAAGAGTGTGTATAGGATAGTTGAGTAGTTATACATCAGTGTGTAGCGTGTAGATATATGGTTAGGTATCACACGCGGGAGGGATCTCAGATGCCTCACCAGTACGTACGGGTACGTCCCATCAAAAGAGGTCGCCAGAGCTAAATGTGACAGCTGAATAGATAGAAAATGATGAAATGAAAACACGAATGAGATGCGGAATGTAGTTGATGAGATGGGGATCGGGGATTGATGGAGGTCCATGCAAGGGGCAATACTGCAAACCATGCGGGATGAGGGATCATAACAAAAACCAATGAACAGCAAATCGAGTCCAAGAGCCATGAAGTCAGGGTCATGCGACGACATCTGCCGCGCTGAAGCTGCTGCGTCGACGCCTCACGCTTCGCAGGCCTGGCCGTTCGCCTTTGCTATTTCCAGGCTTGACCACGGCATTGACGCCATTCTTCATCCACTCGTTGCCGTTGGCCCGTGTTGCGGAAACTTTAAGTGCGACATTACTGAGGTTACTGACAGACGCGTGATGTCCGTGTCCGGGGCGCTTTGGGACAAGCGTTGGGAGTCTCGACGGAGAGGGTGACGCTGGGCGTGCGGTGCGGCGCGGTGCGGGGATAGGGGCGGGAAGATTGGATACTTTCTGCGGAACACGTACGGACGTTGCATTCGCAAGCCTCGGGATCTTGTTCGGTGGGGCGGTTACGTTTGCTTTGTTCGCGGCTGTGCTAAGTATCTTGCCAGGTTTGCATGCTGCCGCTGCTTTCGAG
>WNFC01014491.1_pt1 | contig 12410 bp, 17 predicted proteins | sample 5400541 | NCBI WGS metagenome assembly WNFC01 (sample SAMN13153342, study PRJNA577476) | soil metagenome | isolation source: 120 cm saprolite under Douglas fir tree site 2 hole 2 replicate 1 | place: USA:California | collected 2015-04-18 | reverse complement strand
ATGGGCGGACATGACGAACGGTGCCTCGGGGGGCTATGTGTTACTTGAGCGACGGCAGAAAACCTGCTACTAGTGGCACAAAACGAGCGCTCCTGTCGATCGGAGTGGAAGGAGTCATCTCTCGTGGCTGAGGGACTCGAACAGCCAACGCCCAGATGCATATAATAGCTTTTGACTGAGCCTCGGAAAGCTGTAGAACATCTACGCTTGGTCGGCTTTCATGTGTTGAACCGAATACCCTCCTAACGGAACAGGATAGTGCAGGATAGATAGATCGAGCACTTGTGCGCCGATGTGCGGTATCCATTTTCGGGCAATCGTGACGAAGATACATTCTGAGCACACAACACCCTCGAGCGGGAAACCAAACATCCGAGCAACGCAACTTTCATGAGATGGCCCACGCACTCTGTTTCAAACGATCTTGTCAAGGGAGGTTTGGATGTGCATTTATTGCAGGGGGGCGAGCCGCCTAGCAGAGGCAAGGTGCCTGGGGGAGCAGGGGACTCGGGCGGCGGAAGGGGACGAGTCAGATGTCGAAACGTCCCGATATATTTTTTTAAGCCAAGTGATTGCGAGGGGTTCAAGTTGCCAGCGCACTGCCGGAGCACACCCAGGGTTGCCCCCTACGTTCGGCCTCAGCACCAGAAACACAAACCAAGAGTGCAATAACCCTCATTCACGACTTACCAGCACGCAATTGGCCAGCCTGGTAGTACCGCAGATCGCCCGGGCCAGGACTCAGCCCCAGAGGGCCCAGCCACCGTAAATTGAGCGCAACTCTCTCACTGGCAGGCTCGCAGTGGTACGCACGATTCCATTATGCTGGCTCTCCCCGCGCCGCGACTGGAGAGCAGCCACGATCAGGGACCGGACCTGAGTCGGACTGGACTGATATGCCTACCCGCGCCCGGTTTCTGAGTTCGTGTCCCTCTGAGCAAGAAGCAGCAACGGTGATGAGTTGAATCGACCACGTACTGTATCGGTATCGGTATCATATCAGTATCCGGGACGAGGCAAAAGAGACATCCTGTTGAGGAAGGCCGCCGTAGTGCGGCACTAGTGCCGGTGTCGCCGTCACCGGGAGGAACAACATCGGAACAGTCGATGGACTCGGAATTGAAGCGGTGTGTAACGTTTGAGGTGCTGATGAGCGTAAGAAGCAGGACTTCCTTGAGGGTGGTATCAGAGTGCCAAGGGAAAGGACATATGTCAGAGTGGCATAAGAGTCGAAACAATGCATTGTACGTAAAAGAAGAAAAGGGAAGGGTTGTTCTTGGGGTTATTAGCCTGCATAGCAGATCGACCAACCAAGCAAGACATCCGCGCCAGGCGCATGGCGTGTTCGCAACCACGGCCTCTTCATACGGCAGCGACACAATACCTCCGGCTTGTTCATGTGATGAGCGCTGAGCCCGCATCCGTCATGTCATGTGGCGGACAAGGCGTGAGACAGACCGGCCCAGCCCGGGCCAGCCGTGGGTTTGACCCCAAACTAGGTTTATGATATAATCCAGAGATAAGATAAGATTATCACTAGCAGGCCCCTTTCCACATCTCGTTTCCACTCCCTCACACATTTGCAGGCACACTTGGCGTCAGATAATGCCGTGTCAACAGGTACGCTCTGGCTTAATTATTCGAGTCTTGAAGCTTGAAGCGTCGAGCTTGGCTGACATCATGGCAAACATCCAATGGAATCATATTATTCAGTCATAAGGTCCTCCATCGGTCGTCTGGTCTCAATGTTGGATGCCAACTTTGTCAAAACATCTTATAGTTCATGCAGTAATCACTGGACCACCAGGGATGATGGCGGTCAGGGACAAGAACGGTCAGATTGTAAAGTATCCAGTACAGTACATATATAGTGCTCAGTCTGTAGAGGATGAGCTGTATCGTACAAATGGGGAACATGTTGTCCTTGACTAGGACGGATGGAGTCATTATATAAGTGGATGTTTGTCATAGCCTGGAGCGGATCTCTTCAGATAAAGACCAAAGTCACGAAGTCTGCCCATGCCATTGATATGTTCTTCTGCGACTGGCTGGTAATTTGGCAGCAGCAACAGCGGACTCCGAGTCTACTGTGCCTGTTCCGCCAATTCCTGACTCGCGGTCCTGCGGCGCTCGCATGTCGCCCGTTCAATACACGCGCTTCGTACGATCCCATAAGTCATAAGTTCCTCACTACCTTATGTGAACTTCTTTTTTGGACGAGTAAGAATGCCCTCTTTTGTCCTTTTGGAACGTGTCGCTGCCACCAGTTCCCGCTAAGGGCACCCTCCCATCGCCACATAGTTACACTGACGTCGCTTCCACGCCATCGCTACCTCACACCACTGAACAACGGTCACTGGGCCATCAGCCTCAACTCCTACAAATGGGCGTTTCCAGGGCCCCGCCGCGTTTTGCGTAACACAACCCGCCAGAGCGTGTTTGACTGGACTCGGATGCAGTGCAAGTAGTCTCTTGTCTCCTTCAATCAACCCGCCGTATGCGGTTTCATGGATGTTCACCTACATCGTCACTCATGCCGGCGCATCCGTTGCTCGTTGAGTTTACCTCTCATAGACCAATACGTCTTGTGGGCACACATGCGTCTCAGCCAATGACGTTCTCCCCCGTCTCAACCCAGGACAAGAGCACGCTTGCCGACCCTATCAGAACGCACGTCGATCTTATCGTGGCCTTGCAGCAACTGTAACCGCCTCGAACAAAATCCTACCCTGTCGTCTTCCTCCAGAGTGGGTCCGTCATGATGGGTAAGTCGTAGCCGACCCAATGGATACCCTTCTTCACATTGTCATGTCCTACCAGTCGTGGACATTCTATCTAGATTTAATATCTCATCCCCTCCTACAGATCCATGTGCGCTAATACCTCGATTTTTATGCCATTATTCCTCCCTTGAATGGGAGAGATCTTGTGATAGCTGTGATAGCCTAACCAATAGCACATCAAGGCGTGGGTGAGAGTTCATTCGCGAGGCAGAGAAAGAGGAAAGGAGAGCGAGTGAGAAATAAAAGCAAGTTGGGACTCATCCAAATCGGCAAATACGATCGTTCTGGAAGCAATGAAGGGGCTTCGAAACGTTAAGGAGTATTCATTCTAGGTTTGCTTCCTCAGTTACAGGGGGATATGGGGGGTTCATATAGGAGATTACTCTTTGGAAGTAGAGGATACCAAAAAAGTAGCCAGTAACTGGAAGTAACTGGAAGGGAAGGGGAGTTAGCAGTGAAGAATTGGGGGATAAGAGAATCAAGAAACAATAAGGAGTCGACAAGGAATAAATGACACTAAGGGCCGAGAGGTCAAGCGGAAAGAGGTGGGAGGCTAAAGAGGAGGCCAGTCGCAGAAGCAAGCGGAGAAGCGTGGACTGAAGGAGCCCAGAAAGCAAGGAAATGGTGTGGAACAGGCTGCCAATGGAATGCCAGTCCACGTTTCCATGGTCCACGTCGAAGAGAAGGTGTCATGAGGGGTACACAGTGATGGCCAACCATCTCGTTGAATCCATCCATACCCGACACATCTTGGCTTATGCGTTTGGTACTCGGCGTGCATGGATGTAGGTGCGGGTATTAGGACAGGTCCGGGAGAAGTTCGGGAACGTCAACCGTAATTTGTTGGCTACCAAATTACCGTCTTGGCCATCAGTGTCTGTCCAGCGAATGAAGTCGAGAAGTCCTGCCCTGAAAGCGTTCTCGTTGAAGGCTGTAGGAATTCCAGCGCTAGTAATAATTGCGAGCGTTTCCGCGAAATAGGTAGTTGACCAATGCTCGGTCGGGAAGTCGGCTTCCTGATGTGAAAAGACGCCATAAACGAAGCACTTGAGGATCATGCGATCTAGTCTGGGCAAGTTACCGACAGGGCTGGATATTGCATCTAATGATTCCCCAGTGACTTTGTTTAGCCAGTCCAGCTCCGACTCCTCAAACTGGTCTCTATGCATGCGTACGAGCCGTCTTGCAAGTAACGCGCAAATGGAGCGAGAGGTAACGCGGGTAGCAAGGTCCTTGTCAGCCCAGAGTACCTGCATAAGGCTAGTATTTGCGAAGTTGGCCCGCATGTCAACCAGCAAGTTCCACGCAACGGGTTGCAAAATGTTATCGGGGACGAAAAAGGCCTTAACTATGTGATGGATTGCATCTAAACATTCCAAGAGGGTGCGCTTGTATACATCCTTGTCGAGTCCGAGAGAGGTCGACGCCGAGCCGTAACCTCTGGACAGAGCGTCAGTCCAGAGGCACTGTTATACCGGGAAGACTCTTCCCGGTATAACAGTGCCTATATAACGCAATGCCGAAGAGAAACGAGCCTTGTCGAGTCTCGAAGCTGCTTCCTCGCAGCTATCCCTTACATCTACCGTTAATCGCCCAACAGGCTTGATGGGCACAAAGTGACGATGCTGCAATAACGTTGTCAACAAAACATAACCGTGACCACGGGTTCAAGAGAATTTACCAGTCGAAGTACGCCGCGGCTGTACAAACTCGTGGTCAAGATGTGCAATGTCCAAGAGCTCCTCGACACTGGGAGACGGGGATTTGGGGATATTACATTATTACATAATCAGACCCCTGATCGTGTGCTGCTTCTCTCTTCATCTGTTTGTCCTCGGTACCATACCGGTTCAAACGGAATTTTATCGTCGTTGTCTTCCAGCGCTCTCTCGTTCTCTCGCGTAATTCAACACCATGTCCTCTAAGAAGCGTAAACTCTCCGGTCTCAGTGGGCTGGAATTGCAGCTCGCCTACAACTCTCTTCTTAAGCTGAAGAAATCCATTGTCTATGAGGAGTCCGAGGAGGAGGAAAGCCCTCTGGAAGGTTTCTAGCGGCAGGTCGACACGATGCTCTCTTCGTTGGGGTCGAAGCTGGAAGGGAATCGGGTGTGACACGAGCTACGAAACGGCATTCCATTAACTCACTCCCTACAGTCTCTTACATTCTCCAGTTTTCTCCAGTATGACTGTGGAGCACTTGGCCAAGTTGAAAATTACATTTACTGGCTTGATTGTTCTGAAGCCCAATTCCGAGGAACGCATCGCGGCGACTGCCTCCCACGGACAGAGCGAACTTTGGTCTTCCGCGAACCTGTATCGTCAATTACATTTATTGGAATGTCTCATTCCTAGGACGGTATGTAATGATCTGTCAATCTTTCTGCTACTCGCATACTCCGCCAGACCGAAGCAAGCGCTCATGCGTGGATTGACGCGTTCTTCTTCCGCGCATCTGCAATGCTATCTCCAAATAAGCGCATGGTTCTCAACATGGAACACGTTGTTCCGACCTCTACTATCAGCCCGTCGAGTTTGTCAACCCTTTCGGGATTTGTAGACTACACTGCTATAGTAGCAAGTCAGCGCGTCGCTGGTAAGTCTGCCTTGACTTATCTCAACCGCCAAGTTCATTGTTTCCTCCAGCTGCTCTTCTGGGATCACCGCAACTTCATATCCTCAGGTCGCATATGCCATCTGGCTTCTTCGTTATAGAAGCCAAGCTTTCCGATCCCTCGGACCACGTTCCTCAGGCAGTATGTGAGATGTATGCATGCGGAAAGCTTCTTCAGTAAGTAGATCCTCCTAGCTTCTAGCGCACGTTCCCAATGTGCTACAATATCTCAGGAAAAAGGTTCTCCGTGGTGCTCTGACCAATGGACGTGATTGGATCTTCCTTCTCGTCAAGCTCGACGATGCTTATGATGGGGTCTCCTATAAGCAATCCTCTGTAGTTCAGTTTTGGACCACAGGGAGCCTTGATGGCCAGGTAGTGATCCCCGAGCCATGGCCTGATTTGATTACTGGTATTTTGGCGTACTGGGTGAGTTTGATGCTAATATGCAAGATTGAATAGTTGATTGATTGGATGCTAGATTGAAAATGGCTTTGAAGACCTGGGCAGTGATGATTGGTTTGAAGCAATGTAGTTAATGATACTCTATACAATGACTTGTGTGCATTCAGATCTTGAAGACTCCGATTTCGGCTCTAGTCATGTAGTAGAAAACGATATGGCATGCCAGTGGCTTCCTCTCAGAACCATGACCCTGACTCAGAGAGCACTGGCACTCACCTCTGCTTACAGCCGAACCGCATGAACTATATCCTGTCTCTGCCTGGCTCCAATCTTCATGTACGTGACACCGTCCCGGATAACCAAGCTATTAAAATAATGCTGATCGCTTTCCGGTCTTACGTTGCAAAAGTCCATTGAGGTAGAATAGGATATCATCAGAGGCCGCTAATCACACCGGTCCAGACAAATATTATCGGCCTATGTCGCAATTCTTTAAGGCCCAACTTATGCCAACTTATGGTGCTGCTGTGTTGTTTCAACTTGTTTGACAGAAGCTTCAAGTTGTTGAGAACCAGGACAAATTTGACAACGACAATTTGATTGGACAGCCTCTACCAGTAGAACCCTGATAATGGAGTGCGCACAGGAGGAAAGCGAACCTCAGAAAACGTTTCGTCAGAAACGAAGGCTGTGTCCGGTGAATTACGTCTCGTAGTAGCATTGGACATTGGCGATCAAAGTAAAAATGAAGCCGGTCCAGACTTGATGATCTCCATGAAATTAAAACACTAGACCACAGATGGTTGCCCGATGCCCAAATGGGAAGTAAAGTCATGCTTTCGCTGCACCACCATCTTGATCTTCATCAAGCTACCCTTGAAAGTCGGACTGATCAACGATTCAACGTACATATGGCAAAATATTTAGGGGAATCGGGTTAGTTTCAAGGGTCAAGGGATGCCACATATAGGTGTTTACTGAGTTCATGCGAGTTGACTTGTCAGTCCTGCTGCATAACTGTCTGCACGAGAACGTATATGCAGTAGCAAGACCTCACGGCCATGCATCTCTGCGTTGGTGATGAGTCACTGGTACAGCGTCGTCGATTGCTCCGGAGAGCAAAACCCTCGCGGCGTTTGGCCAATCATTCGCGTATTTGTCGAAAGATCACTGGAAGCTGCGCAACGTAGGGAATGCTGAGTCGGGTTACCACGTCTCTCGGAGAGGACACCCTGGTCGGATATAGAGAAGGTCATATGGTACTGGGGCGGCAGCTTACAGCCTGGGAATGCTGTTGCCCATGTTTTGGGTAGGTCTGAGATGGAAGCCTGAACGCCCTAACCCACGTGTGTGTATTCGGCACACGATGAGATGGCAGTGTTTCATCATGTTTCATCATAAGCCACACTATGTAGGAGCGAGGCAGAGAGAGACGAGCGCCCTAGTGAGACTGGAGGAAGCTGCAAGTCGAAGGTATGGAAGGTACATCTAAATTGCTCTACTCCTGGGATTAGTGTCGGAGTCATCTCGCGGCGGTGAAGTACTATAGTACGTCTTCGTTTATATTATGGATCGGATTGAAGGGATCATGGGGGGGGCTTCAGGAAGAGCTAAGATGACAACTTGCGCGTCTTTTTTCTGTGTCCATGCACTTGCCCCTTGGGAACGAACAGCGCCCTACGTACCAATAGCACGGCCGACAAATTGCGCTGTGTACTAACCAGTTATGTACCTGACCTACTTCAGTCCTGCCTCGCACTGATCATCCTGTTCTCCTCGTGAAGCTTGAAGGGCGGCTCAAAGGGCTTGATACGGCTAGATTCGCTCCAGTAAAGCCCCTCGAAAGCTACGCTACACGAAGAGTAGGGATCCTAATATTATGATGAGACGAACGGGGAAGGGCCTGGCTCTAAGCGAGATAGAAACGTATCCTGAAAGAATCGATTTCCGAATCATCCATGCGGTGTCGAACGTGTCTCCGATGTAGGACATCACGTACTGGGATATATCCCGTCGGGGAGATCGACGTCCTCCGAGTCCATCGGGAGAAACACGTATCCGCAGGACGACATCGCGGCATCGCATGACTCGAACAACAAAAAAGACCGAAAACATATGGAGGCCCGGACGTTGCATTGCCCGGACATGGCCGGCTACACGCCAGGGCACACGATACGAATCCAATTCGGGCAACTGGTCGACGTGGCATTTATTGGTAGTAGACGCCGGTTGTGCTCTTGCTCTTCGTCGGAATGCGAGCGGAGGGCGCTGGCACGTCGATATGCCGCCGCCCCGCCCGGCGCCCCTTTGCGGCAAGGATGACAACTAGCGTGCGGTACGGTATATAGTAGTACAACACGGTATCTATTGCGCGTGATGGAAGCCGCTGCAAGCGCTTGACTGAGATTCAGCCGTGCCTGACAGTTCGGGATATATACACAGCACTGTTGGCGCACGTTGGTGGCAATGGTGGGTTGTCTCACTTTAGGCCAAGGCGCGATGAGGGACAGCATATTCATTTCCAGTGACAGCACTAGTGATCATATTGGTGTTCTTTGAGATCATAAACCACGCACTGGCATGCTTCGCCCCACCCAGGTTGGGATGATGGTAGATGTGGTGGAGGCAGTGACTCGGACGAGTCCGAGTGTAAGTCAAGTTGACGCCCAGGGTGTGAATAAGCAGATCGAATTGGGCAACAATTGACGGCCCTTGTGGGCCTGGTGGCGTCACGGCGCGTGTGGCGCGTGTGTTCTGCTGTGCCGCTAGTGAAGCTAATAACGACATGATGAAGGTCAGCGAAGACGCGTAACACCGCCTCCATCCGTGGCACGGTCACTGGCAGTTCAGAATTACCAGAATAAGCCAAAGCATCATATGCATCAAATTTCGTGCGCAGTCGCGATGAATAGGTTCATTTTCAGATCAAAACAAATGGGTCGCATGCAGTTTCATGCACCGCCTGATATACCCCCTCCCAAATATCGCTGTAACTGGCATCACTGCTCTTCATCTTCGATGTGTGCGCGGCAGCGCGTATCCGCCTCCGAGTCGACCTTCATCTTATCTTTTCCTGCTTCCGAGAACAGCATCGCAGCGACTGCCGGGTTGACCCTATTCACAATGGCGCGCCGAGCCTCCTCGCGCTTCCTGATTACAAACGCCGCGAAGACTTCGTCGATTCTGCCTATCGCCGCCATCGCCTCTATGACCGACTCGTCCCCGCTGTACCACGCGTGCGACCTGAGCTGCCGCGCGACGAAACGCCTCTTCTGCGTCTCGTCGCGCGCCTCGGATTCGGGCTCGCGGAGGTCCACCCAGACCTTCCAGTACGCCCTCCATTTTTCTTCGGTGACGCGCAGGAGCTCGAACTCGAACTCGGCGAGCATCGCCAGGGCCGGTTCTTTCCACACGCAGTTGATGCCGACGTTGCCCCTTCGCATTTCGGCGTTGTAGGTTGGTGACGGCGGTACGGGGACGGCGGCGGCTACGGTGGCACTAGGAACGGGGTGGACGCGCCCCGTGTCGTAGATACCGGTGGGGACCGGGATCAAGTTGCCTGGACCCGGAATGCTGTGGACTTGGAAGCCCGTCATCGTCGGGGGCGCGCTGGGGAGAGGAGCTTCCCCCGTTATCCCGCAGTTGGCAGGGATTCCTGCTGGGACCATAGCGAGGTGGGGCGGAAGCTGTCTCACAAAGTGGTGGCCCGCGCTTTGACCGGGCTGCGCCTGGAAAGGTTGTCCGACTGCCTGCGGCGAAGCACGATGATCGGCGATCGCGAAGAGCTGGGAAACCGACGGCGCTCGGGGAATTTGGGACATTTCTTCTTTTTCGATTGCAGGAAAAGCTGTATCCTCGAGAATTCGAATGGAATGGGTCGTTATTCACGGCGCGCGAGATGTGTCAGTGTGATGTGTCAAAGTGAGTGTAAAAGGCAGAGCCATCGGGGGCAACGACGGCGCCCTTTTTAAACGTCTGTATGATTGAAAGAGCGCAAAGTGCGTGGTGGGGAGGCGCATGGTCAGAACAAAGGCAGCAGTCGCATGCGCATGCCACAGTGCCACATGTAAAGCCCGTGATCGTGGTAGCCCCCATGGGGACGGCTGAGAATGACCGACGTTCAGCATAATGCACAGGAACGCGCTCTCACGACAGCTTTGAAGCGTATACACGTATAGACTCCCAAATCTTTGAGCACTCACGCAGCGCAGAACGTCACGGTTCACAGCGTCATGAGACAAAAAAAGAAGCCCAACCCGAAAAGGGCCGAGACGGGAGTTCCGTTCAAACCATGGTCGTAGAGGCCGACTCAAACAAGTGACGCAATGAACTTCAAGAGCATACTTGGAGATTTATGCAAGCTTTATATGAATTATGATAGATGGGCCCTGCGACCGATGACCAAGCGTTGTGCTGCTCCCATCCGAGATCCTACCGGCTGTTGCCGAAGCCGGCGGTCGGCTCGTGGCTCGTGACAGCGCGCAGCGAGCCGAGCAAGACAGCACCTCGTCTCCATGACCGACGCCACCAGGGGACCGACAATCGCTCGGGCCGCGGCATCATTTGCATTTGCCCCGAAATTCAAGGTCCTGGCATATGCTTCCAAGAAAAGAGAATCACATAGTGAGCATCTCTAACCCCACGCATCGGTCGGCGGTACTACTGTATCGCAGAGACGATTCTGCTGAGGAAAATGGCGATGCATCGATGATGTTGTTCCCTCTGGCAGGAACGTACGGTAGATGAGGCGGCCAGTGCCTCGAAACTGTTGTGGAAACAACTTCTATGGCGAACGAGCTTTTCATTTGATGGGTATTAAACGGAGTGGGTAGGGCCCTGGCACCGGTGGTAAATGATGAGGAGGTTTCGATAGATGTGGATCAATCTTGCCAAGTAGGGCTTGAGACCGGCACGATTCAAGTTGTTCGTCAGGATGGCGTAGCGATCGAGGTTCTTCGATTAATCGGCACCCTCGAAGAGAGCTGGGAAACCGATTCCAGACCGACTTCTCGTCTTGGGCCGATCTTCTACGAGCGAGGGCCACACGTCGTCCCTATGGCGATCACTTACGATTGGGCGCGCATCCGATTCGAGCCACAGATCGCAAGGAAGGTCATTACGAGCCGCGGTGTGGACTGCTGTAGTACTACAGTAGTGTGGCATCGTGGCATATATGATAGTGGCACGCGAACAAAAGGATGCCGACCCCAGGGGATGGCCAATAGCTGATGTCCGAGTTCCTTTCTCCTATTCGGACCAGAGTCGACGAATCGACGAACGGTGCCGACGATACGTCTCGCCGCTCTCGCGAGGCGCGCGCGCTGGGTGACAAACGCAGTACTGTACATGGAATTCGGGGATAAAGGGTTTTACAGTACTAGTACGTAGGCCTTCTCGGGCTGTCGCGGCCACGACGGAGGGTGGCAATACATTGATGTTGCTCGCTGCTCTGCTGCTGACATAGAGCATAGAAGCGCTCGAAACCTACTTGCTTAGTCACTGGTCACTGCGCAATGCGCACCAAGCCACGCCGAGCGAGTGCGAGTCAGCGCGCTGCGTGTCGCCCCCATCCGTGGCGCAGCAGCTTGGTGGCGTTTCCCACGTAAGCACGCTGTGCAGATGCACCGCCTCCCTCTAGCCGGTGAAACGTGGCTCTAGCTGCGATTGAACCGGAAATAATGGAAATGGCAGTAGTGGCAATAATCTGTCGCGTTAAACGGGGTTCATGGGAGGGAAAGGACTGACAGGCAGGTAGCGAATAAAAAGTACGGTAAAACGGGTTCCAATAGACGCTGCGGCTGCGGCCGGCCTGTACTTTGTCTGTTGCCTCCGAGTCTGCCATCTGGAGTAATCCCAAATGGCCCGAGCAACGGGTACAGCTTCTTTCGCCGTCTGGTCCCTCCAATCACGGCATGAGCTAATGGGGCATGCTCTCCGTTTTTCTAGCACATTCCGTCTCTTGGACACCCAGCCACATATGCCAAGTACGCATCCGCCTTTTCCCCGGAGTGGCGCAGGACCCATCGCCTCGAGCTCGGAAAGGTGACTCTTGATCCTGTGATTCGTCAAAGACCCAACAGTCTTCCCCATTTCTGGTTCAGGCTCCAGAGGATCCGCATAATGAGTACAGTAGGTGGAGCTTAGGCATTTGCTAAGCTATTTCCGGCGCGGGAGAAGTAAAGGCTATGGCATACTGTAGCGGAATCAGCCCGGAAGAGTGTCTCCTCACCGCATGCTTGCCGGTATCCCAGAGTTGTGGTAGCGGAAAGCGGTAATCATCAAGTTCAGCCTGATGTAGGCAGGTGATCGGGCGAGGCCTGGTGACATGTGATGATAGTAGAGAACATCTGACGTAGGAAGACCCCCGCACGATAGGAGTGTTCACAGCCCTGGAGGTGCAAAAATAGGTTTGAAATGCAATCTAGGAAAGTCACGGTGCCATTTGAAACTGTCGGAACGGTTCTACTGGGATCGTCAGCACGACAGAATATTGCCATCAATAAATGCCAGAGAGAAAGCCATGGTTCATAGCCTACCGTTGTTGAAGTTGGGACGGAATGACCGGAAATACAGTGATTATATGCATATGAACGTCAAGATCTCGAAAGGCG
>WNFC01012569.1_pt1 | contig 12410 bp, 10 predicted proteins | sample 5400541 | NCBI WGS metagenome assembly WNFC01 (sample SAMN13153342, study PRJNA577476) | soil metagenome | isolation source: 120 cm saprolite under Douglas fir tree site 2 hole 2 replicate 1 | place: USA:California | collected 2015-04-18 | reverse complement strand
CGTCTGGCTCGCCGATCTTCGATGTCAACCACCGCGTGCGAGGCACCATGTCCTGCGGCCCCAGCGGCGACCCCGAACCGCTGACTTGCCCTCCCAACGAATGGAAGACCTACGGCCGTTTCGACTCCGCCTTCCCCATCGTGCGGTGGTACCTGCTGGACACGGCCCAACCGGTGTATGCCAATTCGAGCTTCATCGGGGACCCTGGGGAGGATGGCGACCGCGAGCGGGGGACGATGGCCAATCCCTTCACCACCGTCTACAAAGCAAGTTTTGCGGTGCGAACGGGTGGGGAGGTCCTTCTGCAGGCCGGGACCTTCGACGAGCGCGCAGAGACGGTGAGACTCTCGCGCCGGATGACCTTACGGGCAGTCGGCGGCATCGCGACAATCCGGCGGGTGGGTTCGTCGGGCGCTGAGATCTCAGACTCGCTTAGCAGCAACACAAAATAGCGAGGCTCTAAACCGATCAGCCGGCGCTGGGATCGCGCCGGCTGGCGGCGATCAGTGGGCGACGCCGAGCCGAACGAGCAGGACATGAATGCTCGAGCGGTAGGTAAAGTCCGCTGCGAGTTGGGTCGGCGTCGCAGTGGCGCGCACTATAACCCGGGTCGATCGCCTTTCGTTCGGCGTAAAACCAGCCGAGGCCGAATCAGCGGCACCGCCAGCTCGAGCGGTCAACGCAGGCGGTTCCGGCTCCGATCGGTGTAAAACGGTGCAGACGGAGCCAGATCGACCGATTCGGCTTGCACCTCCCCGGAAACTTCCCAAGGAGATCCAAGCCCTTTCCACAGCGCGCTATGGGGGAGTCGAACCCACGACCCTTGGCTCCGGAGGGCCCTTCGCGGAATGTCGGCCGCTTCCGGTTGCGTCCGATGGTCTCGGGAACACTCGGGAAACGGTACATGACGCTGTCGGCCTGGTCGGGTCATTTCGGGGCGTTTCCGGCGCGGATCGGTGTAAAACGGTGCAGGCAATTGGCCGTCTCCGTAGCCTGCCGGGCCGCGCCAACGAACTGCTTTCCGTTCGTGAGATCGCGGCCCGGCTTGGCGTGAGCACCGCCACGGTCTACGGGCTGTGCGAGCGTGGCGAGCTAACCCATGTTCGGGTGTCGAACGCGATCCGGATCCCGCCTGCCAACCTCGCCGCGTTCCTGGATTGGAAGCGCGAGGGCGGGAAATGAGCACGCTCAACCTCGCCACGAATAGTGCGGGACGGGCCCTGGCTGGCCCTGCCGCGCGCGATCGGGCATCGGCGAGGGCCTTCTCCGCATTCACGCGCCCTGCACCAAATGCGCCGATCTGGATCGCGATTTCGAACCGGACCACGACACTAAGGACTCGCGTCCTGAAATGGGGGGCGTGCGTCCAGAAATGACGGCCAAGGACGTGACCGGGGAGTTGATTGAGAGGGTGAAAAGCAACGGCGACACACCAACCTTCGCGGCTTCAAGACCATTTACCGCCGACACAACGCGATAGCCCTTTAGCTCAAGAAGCTCGGTCAGGGTCTCGACCAGGGGGCATTCATCGTCGACCACCAGGATGGTCTTCAAGACATCACTAATCTGTTGCACACCCTCACGAGAGGTCCTAGCCAGTGCCCGCACAAAGGTGAATGAGCTACAGACCGAAGTGAACAGACTGCGAACGCACAGGTCGAAGTAAGCGCGGTCATTGCTCGGGCGCTCGATGGGCGGAGGCCAAGGGCGCACCGCAGACACCGGGGTCAGAGGATTGCAACGACTTTACGTCAATAAACGTCGAACCGTCAGTCGGATCTTCCCCTCATCGCATACCTTGGAACTTTGCGTCTCAGTGCCGGCGACGTCGGGGCGCTGGTTGTCGTTGCGAAGGCCATGTTTGGCGGCAGTAAATCCGCGAGCCATCGGCGGAAGCGACCACTGCGCCCTGGGCCACGCCAAGAGCTTCCGGGATGGGTGAGTTGATGATGCAACCCGTGCCGTTGGGCTAACCATCCATTCTGATTGAACCGCTGTTGACGGCCGCCGCCGCAATGGCCTTCGTCAAATGGCTCGTGGCACGGTTGTGAAAGCAGCGCACATCGGTTCACAGCCGCCGCCACTAAGATCTCCCTCCGCCAGCCAATTCGCGATGAGCAGCCGAGATTAGGATCGCAGAGGCGCGCCTTCAGCTCAGTGCCCAAAGACCTCAGCTTAGCGTGGATGGCAACAATCCATGATACGTTCTCCGCTGTGTTTCGAAGCGTCGTGAATCCATCGCCATGTTTAGAAAAGCTTGATCGACTCGGGTGGGTTACCGCGATCGCTGGGGTAAACCATGGAGTGCGACTCGGAATTCGCACAACCCATGAAAGCCTCTTGGGTCCCATCGCCTCGCGCCTACCGCCACGGTGGCGATCTTCGTCTCCAACGAATGCGTGCGTTGACCGGCTCTATTCCCTTGTCGGGGGCGGGCCGGATCCGCGCTATCCTCATATCCGCCGATTCCATCTCGCGTATGCCGGCGCAAGACTGCTTTGCCGTTCGCTGTATCTCGACGAGGTCCTCGACGCCTTCGAATCGGACCTACACTTCTTCATTGCGCAGTCCGCGCGGCTGGCGCTGTTCGTCCACGCGGGGGTCGTTGGGTGGCACGGTACGGCCATCGTGATTCCTGGTAGGACGCTCGTCGGCAAGACAACTCTCGTCGCAGCACTGGTGAAGGCCGGCGCCACTTACTACTCGGATGAATATGCCGTTTTCCAAGCCGATGGGTGTGTGCGCCCATACCCCAAGGCTCTCTCATTTCGGAACGAGGGCTCTCGTCCCACGCGTTTCTCACCTGAGGAGTTGGGGGCGACCATCGGTCGCAAGCCTCTCCGAGTGGGTCTGGTAGTGGTGACAAAATTTCGGTCGGGAGCTTGTTGGCGGCCCGTGACGGTGTCTCCCGGGCGGGCCGCCTTGCACCTTCTGGCCAATACGGTTTGTGCTCGCACCCGGCCATCTGCAGCCCTTGCAATGTTTGCGCAGGCCGCCACAAATGCCAGGACGCTCCGGGGCATTCGAGGAGAAGCTTACGCTGCCGCGGCTTCCATCTTGGAAGAAGCGCGGAAGGGGCATCGGGTTCTTGACGCAACCACCAACGATGCGCCTTTCGTCGAAGGCAGATGAGGGACTCGCCGATGAACATCCTGCCCCGCGCGCGGGAAACCGGGATCGTAACGCAGGAGCTCCCAGAGGAGCTGCTCATTTTCGATCTCGATCGCCACAAGGCGCATTGTCTGAACCGCGCTGCAGCCATCGTTTGGCGCCACTGCGATGGTCATACAACGACCGCCGAAGCTGCAGCCCTCCTTCACAACGAGCTGGGTTTGCCATCCGATGAGCGCTTGGTCTGGTTGGCTCTCGATCGGCTGGCACGAGCGCGGTTGCTACAAGAACAGCCCGCGCGACCGTCACCAGTCATGAGCGAATCGAACGAATCACGACGGCAGGTGCTTAAGCAACTGGGACGTCTGACAGTCCTCCTACCGGCAGTGGCAACGATTCTCGCGCCCACAGCCGCTCATGCCCTATCATGTTCTACCGTAGGCGGTTCCTGCGCATCCTTGCCGTGCTGTGTCGGGCTCACTTGTACCGGCCCTCCGCTCTTTTTGTGCGTTTGAAGATGGGTGTCGTCGCAGAACGCGGCGCGCTCGTAGCAAAAACCCTTGCCGCCGCTTGGCGTGCTCACCAAACGCCGCTGAGCCTACTACCATCGCAGCTGGCAGTGGCCGCGCCCATCCTTCTAGGCTCAGGCGCAGGTGGACTCGGCTGGTGGAGAATCCGGGGCAGCACGTTGGAGCACTCCGACATCGGCGTTCAACTTCATCAGGCATTCCGTCTCCACGCCCTTCAGGCCGCTATTTACGAAGAACAACTGCGGCGAGCGGTGACAATCCTGCAGTCTCGCGGGATTGATCCCCTTCTCTTCAAGGGCTGGGCAATTGCACGCTCATACCCCTCTGTAGGGCTACGTCCGTACGGAGACATCGACCTTCTTGTGCACCCCACACAATACAAGCTGGCCGATACTCTCCTGAAGGATGCTGCCGTTCAACATCCACTCTACGTCGATCTCCATGACTCATGCTTCCTGCTCGAGGACCGGAGTTATGACGCCATGTATTCCCGCGCTCCATCCGTCCTCCTTGGCAATGGAAGCGTTCGCGTTCTTGGGCCGGAAGACCACCTCCGGCTACTGTGTCTTCATTTATTAAAGCACGGCGTGCCTGGACCGCTCTGGCTCTGCGACATTGGCCTGGTTCTCGAATCGATCCCCCCGAAGTTTGACTGGGACCTCTGTTTACGCGGAGATAGGGTACGGGCAGGGTGGGTCGCGTGCGTTCTCGGCCTGGCACACAGATTACTGGGAGCAGATCTCGGCGCCTGCCCGTTTGCAACGCAGGCCGATAGTCTGCCCGACTGGTTGATTCCCGACGTTGTCTATCAATGGGGGACAGGCCGCCGACCCGACACGCGTCGGGCAGTCTCGTACCTGAAGAACCCTCGCGGCTGGGTGGAGGGACTCCGCGCACGGTGGCCTAGTTCGATTCTAGCCAACGTTTTTCTGAACAGAGCCTTCAACGACAACGCGCAGCTCCCTATCAGGTTGAAGGTGTTTACATTGCGATGCGTGCGCGCGGCCGAGCACGTTCTAGCCAGGATAATTCATGCGTGAGGGGGAACGCCTTACAGCGTGTGGTTGAGTGAAGAGCCGGAAATGCGGGCCGCTCGCCCGGCGTTTTGGTGAGGCCGTCCTCATATGGCTGAGGCATGAACCTCAAGTCCGCTCTCCGTTCTGGAAGCATGAACCTCAAGACGGCTCTCCGTTCTGGGTAGGCTGTTTCTCGTTAGCTGGCTGTAGTGTCTCGGTTCGTTGGGGTACCGGTATAGGATCTCTCTCGATCATGGCCGGGGCTGCCCTGCCGGCCGTCTAGAAGCTCCTGCGACACAAAGATCCCAAGCTGACGATGGCGCTCTACGCGCACCTGGCGCCTGAGTACCTCCGAGCCGAAGTCGATCGCCTATCGTTCGGCGTGAAACCAACCGAGGCCGAATCAGCGGCACCGCCAGCTCGAGCGGTCAACGCAAACGGTTCCGGCTCCGATCGGTGTAAAACGGTGCAGACGGAGCCAGATCGACCGATTCGGCTTGCACCTCCCCGGAAGCTTCCCAAGGAGATCCAAGCTCTTAAAAAAGCGCGCGATGGGGGAGTCGAACCCACGACCTTTGGCTCCGGAGGCCAACGCTCTATCCAACTGAGCTAATCGCGCAAGACTTTCTTTTCCGTATTACCGCATCACCCTTCGGACCGGAAGCAGCTTGCGTCTGAAGCGCAAAGTTCCCCTGAGCGACCTCGGAGAGTTCCGTCTCACTGCTGGCAGCCCGCGCTTGACTTGGAGTGCGGACTTGGCCAGCATCCGGCCCAGACGTCTACCGTTGTAAAGGGGGCTCCGAACATGATGAGGGCATTGCTCTGCGCAGCGCTGGCAGTATCCAGCGGGCTGACCGCCGCGGTAGGCCAGGCGCAGGGCGTCTCTTTCATCACGAGCAGGGATTTTGGTGCAGGGAGCGCGCATTCATTTTCCGTCGCGGTGGGTGACTTCAACGGCGACGGGTGGTTGGACCTGGCCGTGCCCAACTACAGTTCCGGCAACATCTTGGTGCTTTGGGCAACGGCGATGGGAGCTTCCAGGCGCCGCTAAATTTCCCGGCTGGGGTCCACCTTTATTCAGTAGCGGTGGGTGACTTCAATGGCGACGGGTGGTTGGACCTTGCCGTGGCTAACGGGGGCACTCCTCCGCGGTATCTGGACGCGGGCATCTCGGTGCTCTTGGGCAACGGCGATGGGAGCTTCCAGGCAGCGCGAAGCTTTGGGGCCGGGAGCGGCCCTTCTTTCGTCGCTGTGGGCGACTTCAATGGCGACGGGGTGCCAGACCTGGCCGTGATCAACACCGGCGCCTTCAGAGTCTCGGTGCTCTTGGGCAACGGCGACGGGAGCTTCAAGGTGGCGCGGAGCTTCGAGGCCGGGAGCTACTCTCGGTCCATCGCGGTGGGCGACTTCAACGGCGACGGGGTGCCGGACCTGGCCCTGACCAACGGTGTTTCCAACAGCGCCTCGGTGCTTTTGGGCAACGGCGACGGGAGCTTCCAGGCGGCGCGGAGCTTCGGGGCCGGGAACTTCCCCATTTCTGTCGTGGTCGGCGACTTCAACGGCGACGGGGTGCCGGACCTGGCCGTGGCCAATTCCAGTAGCACCATCTACGGTGGCACCGTCTCGGTGCTCTTGGGCAAGGGCGACGGGAGCTTCAAGACCGCGCAAAGCTTTGGGGCCGGGGGCGACCCTACCTCCGTCACTGTGGCCGACTTCAACGGTGACGGGGTGCCGGACCTGGCCGTGGCCAACTACTATACCAACAACGTCTCGGTGCTCTTGGGCAACGGCGATGGGAGCTTCCAGGCACCGCGAAGCTTCGGGGCCGGGCACAATCCTTCTTCCCTCGCCGTGGGCGACTTCAACGGTGACGGGATGCCGGATCTGGCCGTGACCGACGACGTTTATCCCTCCGGCGCCGGCACCGTCTCGGTGCTGATCAACAACACGCCCCAGTAGCACCATCGCTTGTTACACAAACTTGATACAAATTTTGCCCTTCGATGTTGAAGGACTCGGGGGCCGTCTCTACGGAGGAATCCACTACACCTTCGACAACGAAACCGGCCTTCGCGCCGGCATTTACGTGGGTCAGAAGATCCGAACGCTGCGCTTCACCGCCGACGATTCGGATTGACGTCGAGGCGGGCCGAGCCGGGATCAAGCTGTGAAGCCGGGTGGGACGCTCTCCGATTTCGGACACAAATCAACGGTGCGAAGCGGCGGGATGAGGAGATCGGGCTCGGTCGCGGCGGCCAGATCGCTGGCTGATTTTCTTCTCTATGAAGTCCTGGATTTCGCGGTGCTGGTCTTCCGTCAACTGGAGATTTCGCGTCCTTCCAATCACTTTCTTCAATTGGTCCTCAGACATTCGAGCCGTCCAGCGCTCCTCTCGCAAGTCGAAGATCCTGAGGGCCGCCGGCTTCGCCGTGCCCAGCGCGCCGTCGTGGCAACTACCGCAGTGCTTCTCGACCAGCTGGCGCACGCCCTTTTCGAGCGGATCCCCGCCTGGGTGAACCGGTTCCGCAGCGACCAACCAGGGAGCGCTGCAGGCCAGGAGAACCACCGTGGTGAAGGCGTACGAATCCAACGCACCGACCTCCAGAGCTCCGCTCGACTCCTCGAGTGCGCTTACCCTAACCCTGCCGAGATTTCAAACCGCCCGAGGTCCGGCGATGAGCTGCTCAGTGCCGGATTTCGGCCGCTCGCAGCGTCTGGACTTCGACCAGGCGTCGACGCTCCATCCGTTTGACGCTTGCCGCCAACGCGAGGAAAACGATCACCGGAACGCAAGCAACGAAAAGCCGCAGCCATCCGGTGGTACCCACCCAAGCGATCGCGCATGCCCCGGCAATGAGCATCGCCCCCCAGCCAGTCGCCATGATCGGCAGGTGACCGACTCCAAAAGCGAGTGGCCGCTGATAGAGGTGGGATCGGTGCGCCTGGAAAATGTCCTCCCCGTGCAACGCCCGGCGCACCAGGGTCACCGTGGCATCGAGCAGGAACATCGCGATGGCCAGCAGCCACACCGGAATCGGCGTTTGGCTGCTGCTCGGAAGAAGCGGAAGGGTCGCGAATGCAAAGCCAATCGCGGTCGAGCTCACATCGCCCATGAAGACTGTCGCCGGTGGAAAGTTGAACACCAGAAAGCCCATGCTGGCGCAAGCCATCAACACCATCAGACTGCCGGTCAGATCGGAACCGCCCAGGAATGCAACGATGGCGACCGCGAGGGACGCGATCACCGCCTGGCCCGCGGCCAGGCCATCGATGCCATCCATGAAGTTATAGACGTTGGTTATCCAGACGATCGAGAAGATGGTTGCGGCAATGATCATCACGCCCTGGATCCCGCTGGCGTTGAGAATGGGCGAAGCACCGGTGCTCCGCAGAAAAAACACTAGCGAGGTGGCGACGAGAATCTGGACCACGAGCCGCTTGGCGATCGAGACACCTCGGACGTCCTCGATGAAGCCGAGAACCGAGATCGCCAAAATCGCACCCAGGACCGCGAGCTCGGGGCTGCGCCAGAGCTCCGGTCCCAGCAGCAAACACCCACAGAGCAGGAAGGCGAGGACGATGCCGATGCCGCCAATGCGAGGCGTCGGGTCGAGATGAGCGCTGCGAAGATTGGGACGGTCGAACCACCTTCGCCGCGACGCGATCGCCTTCGATGCATAGGTGATCAGAATCGACAATGTCAGACATAGCACGGCGAGAATCCAGCTCGCGCTACGCATCAATTCCCCGGATCCAATCGGCCGTTGATTTCAAGCCCTCGGGGAGATCGACAGCCGGTTTGAATCCGCAAGTTTTCGCGAACGCGGACCCATCGAAGGCGGCGTCCGACGCCAAAGTTCGCGCGCTGACCGTGAAGCTTGTGGGCCGGCCAATCAGATAGGGTGAGACGGTATCCACGAGCCGGGTGGCCGCGGTGACGACCCGCAGCGGAAGCGGAGGGGGTGAGCGCCTTCCAAAAGCGGCGAAAGCATGACGATGAATCTGATCCAGGGTCGCCGGCACCGGCGGCGCAACGACGTAGGTGCCGCACAGGGCGCCCGCCGCGCTGGAAGCGTTCAGCAGCGCCTGGGCAGCGTCGCCGAAGAAAAGGCAGCTCTTCTTTGCCGAGCCTGCGCCGATGGGCCAGTACCGGCGCCGATGGATTGCCCGCATCAGCCGTTCCATGTTGCCTCTACCGCGGGGTCCATAGAGAAGCGGGAAGCGCAGGATGACAAATTCTAGGCCTCGCTCAGCTTCAGCTCTGAGCTGGTGCTCTGCCCACCACTTGGTCCTTGCGTAATCCGACGTATTTCTTGGACCCTCTTCGGACGTGCCGTATTGGAGCGCCGCGACCGAGCTCGCGAAGACCAATCGAATCCGATGTCGTCGACAGGCGCTGGCAATGCGCGCCGTCGCGTCGACGTTTGTCCTCCAGGCGATCGCCCTATCGCTTTCGGTGGCGATCGACCGGTGAACGTAACCGGCGAGGTGGAACGCCGTTTCGCATCCGCGAAGCGCACCATCCCAATCGACCTCCGCGATGTCCGCGGCGGACCACCAGTGACACCTGTGACCAGCACGCGAGACATGTGGGCACCGAGAAACCGGCTGCCTTGTAGCCGAGTCCCTCAACTGGTTTGGCCGCTGGAAACCGGCGACGGCCCCCTGCGTTAGAGGACAGTTCGAAACGGCTAGACGTTAGCCGAGCGTCGGTGCACCGCCTGTTTTGCGCGAGCAGGATAAACAAACAGCTCGGAGACCTGCCTGGCGATCAGCGCACCACCCGCCACTACATCATGTAACAACTCTTGACTGAGTCGTGACACCCATCCGATGGCTTGGTTTTCCAGAAGCAGGCACCCGCGATTGCGCCCAGCACCGGCAAGACGCTAATACATCCCAACAGGACCGCGCGATTTTCGGGGAGCGAACGATGACTGAACAACCAGCGAGAGGAGACGATCTCGCCTCGAAGACGTGCGTTCCGTGCAGAGGTGGCGTTCCGCCACTGAAGGGCGAACAGCTCAAAGGTTACCGTTCTCAAGTCCCGGCATGGCAAGTCGTCAACGAGCATCACCTCGAACGAACCTTCAAGTTCCCCGACTTCAAAACCGCTCTCGCGTTCGCCAACCAGGTCGGCAATCTCGCCGAGGAGCAAGGTCACCACCCGGACATTCTGCTCGCCTGGGGCAAGGTTGCCGTGACCATCTGGACGCACAAGATCGACGGCTTGACCGAGAGCGATTTCATCCTCGCGGCGAAGGTCGATCGCTTGAAATGAGGGCGCGGAAACCCTCCGTTCAGACCAGCTTGGTCAGGTCCGAATAGCAACGCTTGGCCGGTTTTCCGGTCTCGATCGGAAGCTTCTCTCCGGCCCAGCCCGCCTCCGCCACCCTACCCAGCCCGTCGCGCGCGCCGCCATAGCCAGCGCGCTGATCGACGACTTGTCGATAGCCCGCGGACTCGAGGAGCTGGACGGCTCTCAGCGAGCGCCCACCGGCCTGACAACCAATCACCAGCCGCGAATCCTTGGGAAGGACCGCTTCGACGACTTGCAGAAAATCCGGGTTGGGCATCATTCCGGAGGGTCCGGCGTGCATCAGGGGAATGTTGACCGCGCCGGAAGGATGTCCTTGCTCGAACTCCGGTTCGGACCGCACATCGACATAGGTCCAACCTTCGTCCATCAACGCCTTGGCTTCCTTCGGGGAGATTCGCTTCATCGATACCGGCTACTCCAATGCCGAAATCAAGTCCAGGGGGCTTAACACGGAGTCCATCTTGCCGGCGGTCGAAAGTACGCCTGGGCTCGTGAGAGCGCGCCCGATGCCTGGTTCGAAGCGAGCTTGGGGTCAGTCGCCGTCACAGCCGCGGCTGCCCACGCAGCGACTCTCTTTTTCCTTCAGCACCAACTTGATGTCGAAGACGTATTCCACCGCGACGGGTTTGCCGCCGAGAAGGACCGGCTTGTACCTGCGCGACGACAGCGCATCGAGCACCGCTTTGTCCATGTAGGGCAAAGACTTGAGGATCTTGCAATTCTCCAGCAGGCCGCGAAGGTTGATCACGCACTTGGCCTGGATCGTTCCCTGCACGCCGAAGTCGAGAGCTTCCCGGCTATAGACGATCGGCTTTCCCTGCAACTGCTCGGGAGGTGTCATCCCTTCGCGGAAAGAGAGCACCCCATTCGCCGCCGAAGGCGGAGGGGGAGCGGGAGTCGCTTCGCGCGGAATCTCACTCGGCTTCGGCGGTTCGATGCTGGCGACGAGCTTGGGCGCCGGCGCATCCTCGACCGTTGCCTTCTTGAGCGGCGGGGGCTCGGGTTCGAATGCCTTCTTCTCCTCCGGAGCTTCGCGCGCCTGCGCCAGTTCCTTCCGCCTCGGCTCCGAGACCCCGCGCGGAGATGAAAGCGGCTGCAGCGTTTGGCTGAGCGCAACCTCCGGGCCAAAGCCTCCGGTTGCCACGGTGAGCGGTTGATAGCCGCGCAAAGTGAAAACCAACTCGGCGAAGGCCTTACCCTCGGATGTCGCCGGCACATCGACCGACAGCGGCGTGTGACCCACGCTTCGCCCGTTGAGAAGGATGCGAGCACCGGGGGGATCGCTGGAGATCTTGAAGGTGACGCTCTTGGCAACCGCCACCTGGATCGGGGCCGGAGTCGGTTTTTCCGCTTTCACCTCGATGGCCGGCTTCGAGGGGGCCGGGGTGACCGACTGCGCGTTCGCCGGCAGCTCGGGAGTCGAAGCGGTGCGGCGGTGGGTGACGTAGGCAATCGAGCCGATCAACAGAACCAGGGCCACCGAAACGGGAATCACTGCCGCGCGCAGCTTGGGGTTGCGCAGAAATGGCAGGGCGGCAAAGAGGGAGTTCCGCTGAGGTGCCGGATCCATGTCGATGTCGATCGACAGAGTTCCTTCCGGAGCCCGTTCCGAGACGGTAGGCGAATCCAAGCGCGAAAGAACCTGCGACACACCCGGATCGGTCGGCGAGGGATCGATCATGATCCCGCTCGCGCCCGCGGCGTTTGCCGCTTTTCGCATCGCCTCGAGTACGTCGTCCATCGATTGGAAGCGCCAAGCGGGCTGCTTTTCGAGGCACTTCATCACCAGTGCTTCGACCTCCTTGGGGATCTCGATGTCCGGCCGGGTGGTTCGCATCGGCGCGGGAGTCTCGTTCATGTGCTTGAACATGACGTCGATGGCGTCCTTGGCCACGAAGAGCGGCTGGCCCATCAGCGTCTCGTAGAGCACCGCCCCCAGAGTGTAGACGTCTGTTCGCGGATCGGCCTGATTTCTCAGCTGCTCCGGCGCCATGTAGCGCGGCGAGCCGAGGAGCATTCCGGGGTTGGTGATCTCCGTCTGACTGGTGCTGCCCTCGCGGATGAACGATTTGACCAGGCCAAAGTCCAGCACCTTGACCAGATCTTGATCCTTGTCCTCGGTCAGGAGCATCACATTGGCGGGTTTGAGATCGCGGTGGACAATGCCGAGCTTGTGCGCTTCGCGCAGCGATCGGCAGATCTGTTGACCGATTCGAATACACCGGGTCCAGTGAAGGGCGCCTGACTGTGCGAGGAGCTGCGCCAGCGTCTGACCGTCCAGGTACTCCATCGCGAGGTAGAAGATCCCGTCGGGCGTCTCGCCATAGTCGATCACCGTCACCGTATTGGGGTGGCGTAGCTTCGAGGTCAGCGACGCTTCGAGGAAAAAGCGCTGGCGAAAGCCGGGATCGGTTCCACCGTTGGGGGTGAGAA
>WNFC01007008.1_pt1 | contig 12410 bp, 8 predicted proteins | sample 5400541 | NCBI WGS metagenome assembly WNFC01 (sample SAMN13153342, study PRJNA577476) | soil metagenome | isolation source: 120 cm saprolite under Douglas fir tree site 2 hole 2 replicate 1 | place: USA:California | collected 2015-04-18 | reverse complement strand
TTACGAAGTCCTTGCCTACTACCTCGAAGCGGTCCTGCATCGTGGCGTCGTTCTGGCTGAGTTCGCGCGTGAGGCAGCAATATTCCAGCATCAGGCCATTGGGATCCTTGAAGTAAATTGATTTGGCCCAATCGTGGTCGACGATCTCGGTGACGTCAATGCCCTTTGCCCGCAACTCGTCGCGCTTCTGCTGGAGTCCGGCCTCGCTGCCCGCCTCGAATGCGAAATGGTAGAACGCCGGCGGCACTCCCAGGCCGCGCGTAATTGAGGTGTCATATTCAGCCGGGATACCGTCGATACCTCGTGCTTCCATGAACGCGATAAGTTGGTCGCGGCCGGTGTCGAAGAAGATATGCCGAATACGTCCGCCTTCCTTGACCTTGATTGTGTCGCAGCGGACAGCCTTGAAACCCATCACGCGTTCGTAAAACTCGCGAGTCCTGTCGAGGTCGAGCGTCGAGAGCCCGAGATGGGAGAAACCCTTATGTGACATGGCAATGCCTCCAATGCCTTTGTGGCGCTCTACCACTCGATATAGCAAAGCCAGCAAAAAAGCGGAAATCCAGTTCGGGAGGTTCTAATTTGAATTCGTCATGGACATCATTCGTCCCAGGCGAACGATGTTCCTGCGCGAGTCAAGCATTTCTAGCGAAAATGTAAATCTAAAAAAATTTTGCTTGTAAACCGCGGGCTTCTGTCGTGCGTTTTCGTCCTACTTGAAGCACGTTTGCAAAGATTCTATTTCCTTCCTCTCGTTCCGCGACATCTGATCAAGAAGGGGGCTCGCGGAGGTGCGGATTAAATTCTTTGAGAACAACGATCGGCAACGTCTCGAACAAAATAAGACTAACGGCTGCTCGGCTGGCAGCTGAGTTGATAGCTCACTAGCTCGGGTCACAAAAGGCCGGTCATCACGGTGAAAACGGGGTTATCAACATATGTGGATAAGCCTGCGTTAGATGCGATGAGACAATTCCGTTAGTCGATCGCGTCGGAGGCATAGTGAGGAGCATGGCGGCGGCCCGAATAATTCCGGTCTCGTGGAGGCGTTTGCGCTGCGTGTTTGAACTTGACGGGTACGTATTCACAAGACGCAAAGGAAGTCACTGGATTGGACGGAAGCCCGGCGGGGTTCGCCCTCTCGTCATTCCGGAATATGATGAGATCGCTCTTGACATCATAAAGAGCAACCTGCGGACTGCAGGAATGACTCGCGAGCGTTATCTCGCGCTTCTCGCCAGATGCTAGTGAGCGATAGCGCGATTGAGCGGAGCTTTGATCCGAAAGGGCAAGATTACAGACACACGAGAGGTTGAGTTTGCTGGTTGCACCCTCCGAGCCCCAACCCTGCGAACGAAACCGGCCTCATGCAAAACCTGGTTCAGTGTTCCCCATTCGTAACAAGCTTCCAGAAACGAGTATAGTGCGTCAGCCAAATTCTGTTCGGCTTCAGCCTTAGTACGTCCCTGTGAAAACACATCTAGTGCGGGGCAGGAGGAAATAAACCACTTACCCTTCTTTCGCACTCGCATCGGCAACTTGAATTCGATCACTACTTCCATCGGCTACATCACAATAGCACAACGCCGGTACCTTTGCGGATTACCCCAGCGCCGAGAGAGTGCGCGAGTGAGTCGCAACGCGTGCGGCATTTTCGCCGCAATCAATTTGCCACCAGGCCCGCGGCCCGGGCCCAACGATACTTGGCTCCTAGTACAAGCAGCGGCTGCTCGGTGGTGTACGGAAACGCCGGGATTCCGTGCTCGAACAGGTAGTCACACGCCTGCTCGACTTCGACGTCGCCCACCAACGACGCAACCACCGGCTTATCGATGCCCCTGTGCCGGAATTCCTCGACCACCTCTGCCGTTAATCTGGCAAACACCATCGGCGGCGTAATTATCGTATGCCAGTAACCGAGAACCAATGCATCGATGCGCGAATCTTCAAGTCCCAGCGCTATCGTGTTGCGATACGTCGTCGGTGGTTCGCCGCCGGTAATATCGACCGGATTGCCGGCCGCACCAAACGGCGGGATGAACTTGCGAAAGGCAGTATCGAGATCCGGCGTCATCGCCATCAGCTTGAGTCCATTGTCGACGCAAGCGTCCGACAGCAGCACGCCAGAGCCTCCTGCACCAGTGATTATCAAGACATTCTCGCCCTTCGGAGTGGGCAGAATCGGCAGGCAGCGCGCCAATTCGAGCAGGTCTCTGAGCGCCATCGCGCGCACGACGCCACATTGCCGGAGCACGTCGTCGTAGATGCGGTCGTTACCGGCGAGCGCCGCGGTGTGCGAACGCGCGGCCCGGGCCCCCATCGCCGTGCGTCCGGCCTTGAGCACGATCACGGGCTTTTTCTTTGATACGCGCGAGGCGACTTCGGCAAACGAGCGCCCGTCTTTAAGATCCTCGACATGCATCGCGATGACCTGGGTGTTGGGATCCTGTTCGAAAAAGGTGAGCAGGTCGTCTTCATCGAGATCTGACTTGTTACCCAGCCCGACGATCGCGGAGACGCCCATTTTGGTGGTGCGGCTGAACCCCACGATTGCCATTCCGACCCCGCCACTCTGGGAAGATAAGGCAGCGTGGCCTTTGACGTCGTAGGGGGTGCAAAACGTCGCGCATAAGTTCTTCGGGGTATAGTAGAAGCCGTAGATATTGGGGCCCATTAGCCGCACGTTGTATTCGCGCCCGACCTTGACGATTTCCTCCTGCAATTCGACGTTGCCGGTCTCGGCAAAACCCGAGGGAATCAGCACGGCGCCGGGAATCTTTTTTTCACCGCATTCCTTGAGCGCGCCGGCAACCAGCGGCGCCGGAATGGCAAACACTGCCACATCGACCGCGCCCGCTATATCTTTGACGCTTTTGTAGACCTTCTTGCCGAGGATTTCCGCGGCTTTGGGATGGATCGGATAAATCTGACCCTGGTAGCCTCCGTTGATGAGATTTTTCATTACCGAGTTGCCGATTTTGCCGTCTTCCGCCGAAGCGCCGATCACCGCGACCGCATCAGGCCGCATGATCCGATTCATCGCCCGTAGAATCTCTTCCTGTGAGGGCCGATACCTCTCCGTGGGCGGAGCGAAATCGAGCAGCACACGAACGTCGGCGGCGACGGCACCGGCGTGATGGGCAAAGACGGGGTTGAGATCGAGTTCGCGAATCTCAGGGAAGTCAGTGACGATGTTCGAGACCCCGACGATTATCCGGGCGAGTGCCTGGCGGTCGACTGGAGCGCTGCCGCGAACTCCGCGCAGAATTTCAGCCGCGCCAATCCCATCAAGCATTGATAAGGCTTCTTGTTCAGTGGCCGGCGCCAGGCGAAAGGTCACATCCTTGAAAATCTCGACCAGTACACCGCCCAAACCGAAAGCCACGACTTTGCCGAAACTGGGATCGGTCAGCGCGCCGACGATCACTTCCTGGCCGGCGGTGAGCATCTGTTGAAGCAGCACACCGTCGATTTTCGCGTCGGCTTTAAATTCGCGCGCGCTGCGCAGAATATTCTCATAGGCCTGTAACGCCTCACCTGCGTCCTTCACCCCCACAATCACGCCACCGGCTTCGGTCTTGTGCAGGATGTCCGCCGATACGATCTTCATCACCAACGGAAAGCCGACCTCGTCAGCCAGGTGGGAGACCTCGGCGGACGAATGGGCGATTCCTGCCCGCGGCACGGGTATCCCATAGGCCTCACACAATACCCGGCTTTCGTCCGGGCTCAGCGCCGAGCGTCCCTCAGTTTTGACCTGGTTGAGAAGTTTCTGTACTGACGCTCTGTCACTGCTCATGTGAACCTCCGTCCAAAAAGAGGGGTGCAGTACTGGCCGAAAGTACGGTGACTGAAGCCTGTCGAACAGGCTGCCGACAGACTGAAATGCTATCCCGTACGCTTGGCACAGCTTGTGTTCGAACCAGCCCTATGCGCTAATGAAATGCGACGTGTCAAAGCTAACGCTGGGTGGCTCGCCGCGTCAAACCTTATGCGAACGAGCCACTGTCTGGAGCCATCTGCGATGGTTGAAAAAATTATTGATTTGATCGGGATTTCGTCAAATTCAATCGAGGATGCGGTTCAGCTCGCGCTGGCCCGCGCGGGCGTGACGATTTCCGGCATTCATCGCGCCCAGGTCAAGGACATCAGCGCCGTGGTCGAGAATAACCAAGTCACGCAATGGAGGGTTTCCATTCAAGCATCGTTCGTGGTTAAGGATCAGCTGCACGAATAACGTACACTTCGATCAGCGCGGACCGCGGTCTTGAGGCCTGGAGGCGGTAACAGCGGCCGCTAATAAAGAAGTGTTGTGGCCAACCGGTGACGCCAAGCCGACTTTAATTCCTGGATGGAACAAGCTCCAGCCGGTCTCCAGTCAGTAAAGAAATGGAAGACAAAGGCTAGAGGCTGTGCCACGTCAGAGAAATCTGCGGCAATGGCGGACCAAGCCGGTCGAGAAAGTCGACGATTATGCCAGCAAAAATAACCGAGGTTCACCCGGGGATTTACGAAATTTTCCTGCCGCTGCCGATGCGGCCGACCATCATTAATGTCTATTTGATCGACTGTCACGGCGCGTGGGCGTTGGTCGACACTGGAATGAACACCCCAGACAGTGTTGCCACGTTGGAGGAGGCGCTTAAGCAGGTCGGGATCGAAATCGAAGACCTGGACCTGCTAATTGGAACGCATCATCACGTCGACCATTTCGGCACTTCCGCGATAATAAAAAAACGCAGCAATGCAACGACACTGCTGCATCAATTCGAGAGTGAACGCGTCACTCGCATGCTGGCCATGGGACCGCCGGCGGCCGGTCCGGAGGCCAGAGAATTTTTCGTCACGCATGGTTTTCCGATCGAGCAATATCCTCTCGAAGGCATGCGGCCCGTGTGGATGGGCACCGGGGTCTATAGTCCGGTGCCGCAACCCGACAAGTACATCGCCGATGGTGATGTAATACCGATTGGCGATCGCGAACTGGAGATAATCTGGACGCCAGGGCATGCTCCCGGCCATTGTGTCGTGTATCTGCGGAAGGAAAAGGTACTAATCGTCGGCGACCACTTATTGCCCAAGATCACGCCGCACGTCGGACTCTACCCCAGTAGCCCAGCCGTGAACCCGTTGGGTGATTTCCTTAATTCGCAAATCAAGGTGCAGCGCTTCGACGTGCAATTGGTGCTGCCTGCGCACGGCGGTGTGTACCACGATCATCGCTATCGTGCGAATCAGCTTATCGAGCACCATCGATACCGAGAAGCGGAGATGCTGGACATCGTTAAGCGTCGACCGAAATGCGCTTTTGAGGTCGCGATGGAAGTGTTTGGGGACGAAGAGCGGCCAATCTTTCATGTGATGGCAGCGACGTTCGAGACACTCGCCCATCTGGAATATGCGGTTATCGCGGGAAGGGCGCGCAGGCGCGAGCATGACGGGCGTACTTTATATCAGACGGTCTGAAGGCGTTTGGCTGAAGATCGCGCGGCGGCCGTTCAGGCCGCCGCAAAGCTCTCGTAACATTGATGGCGTATCGCCTTAATCCCTCCCCCTCCTAAGAAACAGCTCATCCAGGCTTATTCCATGGATAGCTCCTCTTATGCCGCGGGTGCCAGCTGCGGGCTGTTTCTGGCGCCCCGCGCCGCGATTTGGTCGCGTAACCCCGCTGACCAGGGGGAGGTTAGGAAGGGGTCGTCTGGTTCGTTTCGATGGACCTCGTGTGATACCAATCTCAACGTTACCGGCCGCTAGCAGGGGCGATTCCTCGTCATTTTTTCGGCCACTCCCGCGACACCCGTAAGGCGTTGACGTCATCCAGCCTGCCGGACGCGTTGCCGCGAGCCACGGCGGCTATTGGCGCTGATTTTGCCGCTGCGCACCACCGGCGAGCGACGTGCCAGCCGCCGCGCGGACAATCCCGCGAGCTGTTGGTCACGCCATTGCCTAAGGCCGCCGCGCAAGAATGCGGGCTCGATGCCGAGGGTTTCGCACACGGTGTCGAACGAAAATGGCCCGTCGCCGGTTTCACCGCAAAGCCATTGTTCAGCCTCGGCGAACAGGCGCTTGCGCGGTCCGCTCTTCGCGTTGGAGTTATTCTGGAAGCAACGCAAGGCATCTTCGAGCACGGCCATCATCAGGCGTTTGACCGGTGCGATCGCGCTGTCGTCGCGGCGCGCATCGTAAAATTGTTCCGGAGTAATCACATCGGGCACGAAAATCGAGCCCATCCCGCCATTCTCCCATTCCATCGCCAACCTGCTCACTTTCCCGGGCTACAGATCGTTGCAGCTCCCAAGATTGTTAATGTGATAATATTCAACTATCGGAGCAATAGGTGTGCCTTAATGTCCAGCATCTTCTAAACTGCGCTGCAAAGTTTGCTCGCTCTTGATTTTAGTAGCATTAACGAGCTGTTTAATGTTTTTGAAGGTGTCGGATTTTCTGTTTTGCCAAAGGCCGTTTGCATCCTGCAAACAGCCATCAATGCCTGAGGCAGCCCACTTGCGACATACAGGCGCGACAGATGGCCAGCTAATGCATTGGCGGGCATGGTACACTTTGTCGCCAAAATTGTGTCCCAAGGAGCCAAACTCGTGGTTCGATTGTCTCGGAAAGAGCGTATCTGCGCCGCAGCGAGCGGAACTCGACACTATCGCCGCATCGCGTCCGATGAATTCGGTGAAGAGTGGTTCGGATGGTCGGATGGTTCGGCAGGGTGGACGCTTCGAAACTATTGAGTCGGACCGGAGCCCTTTCCGCCGGTCCCGCCAGGTCCGAGTTTGCGCTCCTCGGCTTTAAAGGTGAGCACATCAAGCAGGCAATTGCCGCGCGATTCACCCGCTTCGAGCAGTGTCTGCTTTTCGATCGGCGCGATATCGAGATGGAAGCAAATCGAATTGACTAACGCCGCGCCACGCAGACCGCGCTGTTCAACCAATGATTTCCAGACTTCGCCGGCAGCTTCACCCAGGAAGCTAACCAGCAGTTGATGCAGGCTCATCATTGCCCCTTCGTCGAGTTCAAGGGTCGCCGAAGGCACCGTGCACCATTCCACTTCAGCCAATCGGTAGGAGTGCTGGCGGATCTCACGCAGGACGCGAAACTCGCTGATTCCCTGCAGGATCAAATTGAAACGGCCGTCAGGCAACTTCGATAAGGCAGTGATTTTGCCGGCGCAGCCAATTGCGTAAATGTCAGGATAGGCGTAGTAATCGCGCTCCCAGTCGCCCTTGAGCATCATCATACCGATAATGCCATGTGTCTGCGCGACGTTGTCGACCATTTCCCGGTAGCGCGGTTCGAAAATGTGCAACGGCACGCTGAGCCCTGGGAAGAGCACAAAGTTTGGCAATGGAAACAGCGGAATGATGTTGGGCAGGTCAGGCACCGTCGCACTCCCAAGCTGACATTAGGTTGCTTCACGCAGTGCGTCAAGCGAGTGATTGAGACGGCGATTTTCCCTTGCCGCTTCGCGCACTCCTTCCTAAGAGAGGAATCGAATAGAAGAGAGCAAGGCATAGCGCTTATCGCTGTTCAGTGCCCGTCAGAATCGTTAGACTGCGCTTCGCGCTGACCGGTAGATCGTCGATGAGGATTCCCTGGGAGAATTTCGAACGCGAAACGCTCGACCATTTGCGGGCGCTGATTCGTCTCGACACCACTAACCCTCCGGGCAACGAACGAATCGCCGCCGACTACCTCGCTCGTGCACTCGCACGCGAGGGACTCCAGCCCGTCTTGATCGAACCGGCGCCACTCCGGACCAGCCTGATCGCCCGCATCGCCGGGCGCGACCGCGCCAAGGCCGCGCTGATGCTCTCGTCGCATACCGACGTCGTGCCAGTGGAGGCTTCGCGGTGGACGCGGGCTCCATTCGCCGCAGAGTTAGCCGAGGGATGTATCTGGGGACGCGGTGCCATCGACATGAAGTCCAAATGCGCCATGGACCTGATGCTGGTGCTGGCGCTACAGCGTACGGGCACAATTGGCGAACGCGACCTGATCCTGGCAGCGGTGGCCGACGAGGAGGCGGGTTCTGAACTCGGCGCGCGCCATCTGGTCGAGAATCATCCTGAGCTGGTCAGTGCGGGATTCGTGCTCAATGAAACCGGCGCCTTCACGCTCTTCATCGGGGAGCGCCGCTTCTATCCGATCCAGGTGGCGGAGAAGGGCTTTGTCACCGTCAAAATGACCGTCACGGCATCACCTGGGCATGGTTCGATGCCGCGTGCCGATACTGCCATTGCCTGGATGGCGGACCTCATCACACGGCTTACTCGCACGCCGATGCGACGGCGGGTGACACCGTTGATTCGTACGACTTTAAACGAGCTCGGAATGCTTCCGGAAAAGGCGCCGCCGCTATTCCGGCCGATGATGGCGAATACGGTTTCGCCAACAATTGTTCGCGCTGGTTATAAGGACAACGTGATTCCGGGGGAGGCGACCGCGATTCTCGATGGGCGCACGCTGCCGGGCGATGATGAAAAGAGCTTCCTGCGCGAATTGCGCGAAATCGTGGGGCCGGAGCCGATTTTGGAAATAATCAAGAGTGCGCCACCGGCCGAGGCCAGTTTCGATACGGCTTTGTTCCGCCTGCTGAGATCGCGTACCGAAGCCGCCGACCCGGGGGCTCGCGCGATTCCGTGGATGCTGCCCGGAGCGACGGATAGCAAGTTCTACTCGCAACTGGGCGCGACATGCTACGGCTTTGCCCCCGTGCGGCTCGATCCGAAGATGCCGTTCGGCTCGCTTTATCACGGCAACGACGAGCGAATGCCGATCGAAGGACTGCTGTGGGGTTTGCGACTCTATGCCGACGCCGTCCTTACGTTTCTAGGGGTGAGGCTGGAGGATGTGTTCGAATAGGTAATCGGCCAGGCTGCACGCCGGTGCCGCTATTGACTAGCAGGCTCTTGAAGGAGTCTTCATAGCGAGCCTCCCCCTCTGTAGTCTTCCTCGCAAGCAGGAGAGACTAGGGGATGGAAGCGAGCTTTCCACGCAGGGCGTTGAGGCCGAGCCTGCAAATGCTATCGATAGCCATTTCTCAACACCTTGCTAGCAGGCTACGGAAAAAGGCCTTCCGCACCCTGCTTGCCCTCTCTGTAATCTCCCCCAGACGAGGAGAACTAAACATTAGCGGAGCCGAAAGGCGGAGCGAGCTAACGAGTCCGCGAGGTGCGAATCAAAAAGGAAGGAAGCCAGTTTATCGCAGGCGGAAAGAGTCTTCATATATAAATATGTTTCCACACCCTGCTAGTCTAGTGGCCTGTAACGTTGAGATTAGTATCACACGAGGTCCATCGAAACGAACCAGACGACCCCCTCCTAACCTCCCCCTAGTCAGGGGGAGGGATTAAGAAACGATACCGCCATCAATGTTACAGGCCATTAGCAGGCTGCGGAAAAAAGGCCTTCCGCACCCTGCTTTCCCTCTCTGTAATCTCCCCCAGAGGGGGAGAACTGAAGGAAAGAAGCCAGTTTTATCGCAGAGTGCGGAACGATTTTTCATAAAGAAATTGGTTTTTCCGCACCCTGTTAGGGATGCTGGCATAGGCTCCAGGCAACTTCGGCGATACTGGTACGCGCTGGTCGTAGGTGGCGAACAAGGGATCATCGGCCTGCCCACTCAGATAACGTGAGTAGCTGCCTTCGAGAATGATGGCGAGCTTATACAACGAGAAAACCTGGTAGAAGGCGAAGTCGCGCATCGGACGGGCGGACTTCTGCTCATAGAGCGCGCTCATCTCGTCGCGCCGGTAATAGCCGCAATCCCATTCCATACTCGACACCACGCCGCGGCGCAGCTCGGTGTCGCTGGGATCGCTCCAGTAGGTCAGCATCCAGCCGAGGTCGGCCAGCGGATCACCGATGGTCGACATCTCCCAGTCAAATAGTGCAATGACCCGGGCGCGCTCGTCCTCGACCTCCCACATCACATTGTCGAGCTTGAAATCACCGTGCACGATGGTTGCGGCTTGCCCTTGCGGCATGTGCGCGGCGAGCCAGTCACGGATTTTCTCCATCACCGGCAATGGGCGGGTTAGCTGAAGCGTGCGGACCATTTGATCCGTCCATCGGCGCAGCTGCCGTTCGATATAACCATCGGGCCGGCCGAAGCCCTCGAGTGCCGCCTTGCGCCAATCCACTGACTGTAGCGCGATTAGCAGATCGATCATGGCCTCGCTCACCGCCCGCCGTTTGGCCGGAGTATCGGCGAAGCTGGGCTCGTCTGACGGTACAAGCCCAGGGCGAATCACTCTGCCTGACATATACTGCATTAAGTAGAATGGCGCACCGATAAAACTCACGTCGTCGCAACTGGCGTAGACGCGTGGTACTGGCACCGGGGTATCCTGCAGCGCGGCCAACACGCGATATTCACGAATTACGTCGTGTGCCGTAGGCAAGAGCGGTCCGCGCGGCGGACGGCGCAAGGCCCACAACTTGTCTTCGAAGCGGACCAGATGAACCTCATTGGAATGGCCAAAGGAGATATTCTCGGTGCGAAGGCCGGTAGAATCGCCGAGTTTGCGCGCGCGAATAAAGCGTTTGAGACCTTCGATATCGATTTTGGCCGACGGTCCGGTTTTCTCTTCGCTACTTTCAGCCATAGTGGGATTTCCCTGCGCGCGCCTAAACCGCCACGCGCACCGGAATTCTATAACGCGGCGGTCGAATTCACAGCAAGCACCAGATCGGAGAAGCGGTTCATCGGCCTTGGCTCTGGGTCATCGTAGCCGCGAGCTTGTCGGCAATGAGTCCGGCGGCGAAGCAGTTGCCGCGTTGGTTCCAATGCCCGGTTCCCATCGCAGTATTTGAAAAACCATGGAAGTAAACCCTTTGGGCTTGCCGTGAGATTTCATCGAGGGCAGGACCTCCTAATCTGCACGGAATGCCTTAGTTTAACTTTGGCAATGGAGCCGCGCCTACAGCGCCTTGCGATGTGCATTTCTAACATGGTGCGGGTGATGCAAAACAACTTGTCGGATTGCCAAATCAGCGCGATGATCTAACTTGGAGAAGAGTGGAAGCTGCCGAAGCACTCCGGCAGGCTCCGCACCAGCGGGAGATAGGGTTGAAGTCCTCGCGGCGGCTCGAAACGGTCGACGCGTACTGGGGAGAATTCTGGCGCGTGGAGGATCCAGCTTGAGGGCAGACGCATCGAACGCCTATCCGCTACCCAATTTCTTTGCGGTGGGTCCGCCCAGGACCGGTACGACCTGGCTATATGAAGTACTGCGAGAACATGCGAATCTGCCCCGCTACAACAAGGAGACGCGGTTCTTCGACACCTACTATTGGAAGGGCCTGGCATGGTACGCGGCTCATTTCGATCGATCAGATGCGAACCGGCCGCTAGGCGACATCTGCCCGACGTACTTTTATTCCGACGAGGCCCGGGCGAGGATCGCCGAACTTGCGCCGGGGGCGAAGATCATCTGCACATTTCGTGATCCGGTCGTAAGGGTTTTCTCCCTCTACCGGATCAAGCGCGCGCACGGCTGGATGCAGTGGAGCTTCGAAGAGGCGCTCATCCGCGACCCCGAACTGCTAATCTCGGCCCGCTATGCCCTTTACCTGTCCAAGTGGCGCGACGCCCTAGGCAACGACAGCGTGCTGGCCGCGATTTCCGACGACTTGCTGCTCGACCCGCAGGCCTACCTTGATCGGATCGTTGACTTCATCGGCATACCCCGGTTTACGCTTGGCCAGGCGCACATCGGGCGCGTGAACTCGGCTGAGGGCCTGTCGGAACCCAGGAACATTGTTTGGACGCGGTTGGCTGCGACCACGGCCGAATGGCTCAAGGCGCATCATGGTGGAAGACTGGTCGCGGCTGCAAAGAAGTCGATCTTGGGCGGTCTGTTTCTGGGCGGCGGCGCTAAAATGGCCCCGCTCGATCCCACCACGGCGGCGCGATTGCGCGAGCGGTTTCGCCCGGAGGTCGAGCAGCTCGAATCGATCCTCGGACGCGACCTGTCGCCATGGAAGGCGGCGCCGAGTTCCGGTTCCGCCAACAGTTGTTCATCGTAAAAGCCGCTGAGTCCACCCGTTTGCGAAAGCAGCCTGGCCCACGCGCGTACGCGACGCTCAGCGCGAGAGCCGCGTGTGGGCGCTGCTGAGGACGTCCTGGAGCTGGGGGTTCTCAAGGTCCGCGATATAAATCTCTAGAAAGCTCGCGCCGGCCTCAATTCCCCGATTGACGGCCGTCTCGAAGACGGCATGAGGATCGCACGGCATCATCCCGTGGTTCATTCTGCAAGACCGATCATTGGTAACGTTCCACAGCATCTGATAGCCGAGGGTGGCCGGCGGTCCAGGCTTCCAGTTCCAAAAGGCCGACAGGCCATTGTTTTGTAATATCAACTGACTACCGAAAGCCGCCGCACTTTCAGCAACCAGGT
>WNFC01007007.1_pt1 | contig 12410 bp, 12 predicted proteins | sample 5400541 | NCBI WGS metagenome assembly WNFC01 (sample SAMN13153342, study PRJNA577476) | soil metagenome | isolation source: 120 cm saprolite under Douglas fir tree site 2 hole 2 replicate 1 | place: USA:California | collected 2015-04-18 | reverse complement strand
GCTCTTCTACCTCTGTCCCTCGTGCCAGCGGCCGCGCCGCTTCCTATATCTTCTGACGATGTCCGGAACCACGCTCGTTGCCTCCCGCGGGCTCCAGTGTCAGCGGTGTGCCAACCTCCGATTCGTGTCCCAGGGGGCATACCGTCCAGCGTTCGCGCGCTCCTGGGATCCGTATGCCCGGAACCCGTGGGACCCGCAGGCGGTCTCTGACCCGCGGATTATCGCCGAGGACCTCGCTCCCGCCGGAAACTGACGACGATCAGCTTTTGCCCGCCTCAGGCCCACGGGGGAACGGGAACACTGCCGCAGTGGCGAATCGATCGAGGCGCAAGGACCCATTCTCCGCGGCTGAAGCATAGCGACGGCAACCACGTTCGTCTGATCCGGTCGTGCAATCTCCCGCCGCGTTGGGATTGCTGATTCGATCCCGAGGAATGAATGGAGAAAAGCTGTGAGCTAGGCGATCCGGACGATCTTCGGGTGGCGCTGAGGGTACGGGGCACTCGCCTGCTGTCCAGGAGTCCCAGGCGGCCGGCAGCCGCATGAGCACCCTCCCAGGACGCCCTAGTGGGGACAACTCGGTCCGACTGAAGCAAGCGCTGCGTGAGGCTCCGGAGAACGTCTTCCGGATGACGGGGCTCATCCTGAGGATGACCCGCACTCTCTACGAGGGGTTCCACGAACTTTTCCCGCCGATGGAGAAGCCGATCAAGAGCCACAAGGAGCACCAGATGATATTGAACAAGTTTCGCCAGGGTCGCTGACAGACCTGTTCGGGCTATCAGAATGGAATGAACGCCCGACTACCGCCGGGGACCCGCCCTCCCGCGCCGCCGCGGTCACAGCAAGCAGCAGCAACGCGCACGCGTCTGCCGCTGCAGCAAAGCGGAAACACTCCAGGGCATAGGCCCGCCGCCGTCTGACCTGAGCTGTCACAGAATCGGGTGATTCTGCACCAGCGCCGAGCGCCTCACGCTCGCGCAGCGCGACGCCTACTTGCAGGCAGGGGGTGCGCCGGGGTTTTCGAGACAGCCCGGGCCACCGTCGCGTGACTGACGCCGAGGAGCCGCGCCACCTGGCGCAGCGACGACCCGCCCTCGAGGAGCTCCTGGGCCCGGAGCCGGTCGAACACGGCCCGAGGCCGCCCGAGCCGCGTCCCCTGTGACCGGACCCGCCGGAGACCGGCCAGGACGCGCTCCCTGATCAGCTCGCGCTCGAACTCTGCGATGGCGGCCAGTATGCGGTGGGGACGATGGACGGGCGTTCGTCAGGGACTTCGCTTGTTCCAGGTCGCGGAGGGTGACGCGGGGGCGCGGCAGAATCCGCCGTCACGGATCGAGCCGGACTTCCAGGCAGTCCCACGCCGTCACCTCGTTGGTGGCGAAGAGTTCCATGACGATTCGGGTAGAGAACTGGCGGTCGCCCGCGCCACGGTACGCGATAGACGCCTCTACGAGCAGCACCTGCCCTGGTCGTCCAGGGAGTCTAAGTCCATTCGGCTCGACCACCCGCACCAATCCGAGCCGCTCGTGCCCGCCGCCCGGAAACACCACTCGCACTACGTCACGGCTCTCTCCGGGTTCTATGGGCACAGCCTGGCCCCGATAGCGAACCGAGACGTGCCATCCGGTGACGATTGCCGGAACCGTACCTCGATTGTCCAGGTGGAACACGAAGTGGATATGGCGGTCGAGGAAGACAGGGTCTTGCGGAAGAACGTTCAGGTAGGGGCGGTGGCTGGCCTCGAAGATGCGCCGCGTGAGCGCCGCCTGCCGCCTCGTCGCCAGCCACAGCAGCACGGTGAAGAAGGCGTAGACCGCCGTGACCACCACCGTCACGGCGCTGCTGTTGTCGTTCAGCCACTCCCACCACTCGGCCATCTCGGGCCCGACTCTCCGGCGGGCATGGCGCTCGAAATTCAGGCCTGGTAGGCTGCTCGCACGTAAGCGGAGACCGCCGGGGTTGCTGCCCCGACGATCTCCTGACCCTCACCCCAACACCCCGTGGAGGTGTCGAAATGAAGGCTGCACAAAGTCTACCGTCCGCTCCCTCTCTGACACCAGACTTTGTCGTAGAGAACCACGGCAGCATCTTGAAGTCCTTGTAGCGGGTGTGCAGCAGGGTGTCGATCTGCGCCGTGATCGTCGACGCCAAGCGGCGCGTCGACGGCCGCCCGCGCCCGCGGTGCACCAGGCCCGGAGTCCCCTCGGCCTGAAACCGTCCCTTCAGCCGCTGGACGTGTCGGGGGCTGACGCGCAAGGCGGCCGCCCCTTGCGCGTTGGTCGCCTTGCCCGCGAGCACCATCTTCAACAGGCCCGCCCGCGGCACTTCCTTTCGGCTCATCGTGAGCGTCTCCCATGGCTCCATGGGGTGACACTTTCACGTTGCAGTGAGCCATGACATTTCTTTGTAGCAACAGCATCGCCGTCAATCCTGCTTGACCCTTCGCCCCCTGCCATTTAAGCTCGCCGCAGTTGCCTGACAGTTCCTGGCCCAGTCGTAGGAGGGCCCCTGCATGAAGTGCCTTCGGTGCCAGAGCGAGAATCCCGCCGGCCAGAAATTTTGTGGCCAATGTGGTGCTCGTCTCGCAATTCTGTGCCCTTCTTGCAATACACCGAACTCGCCTGACCAGAAGTTCTGTGGTGAATGTGGCACCAAGCTGAGCCAGGTCACGTCGCTATTGAAATTCAGTTCGCCTAGAAGCTATACCCCAGCCCACCTCGCAGAAAAAATCTTGACTTCACGGAGCGCCATCGAGGGCGAGAACAAGCAGGTTACCGTGTTGTTCTGCGATCTAGCGGACTCGACAGGAACCGCTCAGCGTTTGGGCCCAGAGGGCATGCACAACCTCCTCAATCGCTTCTTCGAGCTCGCCCTGACGCAAGTGCACTTTTACGAAGGCACGATCAATCAATTTCTTGGTGATGGGTTCATGGCGTTGTTCGGCGCACCCGTGGCCCACGAGGACCATGCGCGGCGAGCCGTTCTGGCCGCCCTCGGGCTCCAACGCGCTCTAAATGCACTCAAGGATGCAGTTGGCGCCGGAGAACCACAACTCCATGCCCGTATCGGCGTGAACACCGGCCCGGTCATGGTTGGGAAGGTTGGTGACAATCTCCGGATGGACTATACGGCAGTTGGCGATACCACGAACATCGCGGCGCGTCTTCAGGATCTGGCCGAAGCGGACTCGATCATTATCAGTGAAAGTACGCGCCAGCCGGTCGCGGACTTCGTCAAGACTGACCCGTTAGGCCCACTCCAACTTAAGGGCAGAGCCGGTCCTGTTGTCGCCTACCGACTTGTCGCGCTTCGGGCCGGGCGCTCAGCATCGGAGGGCGCCGTCAACCGCCGGCTCAGTGCGTTCGTCGGTCGGCAGCGAGAACTTGGCACGCTCAACACTCTCCTGGCACAGATCGAGCGCGGGCATGGGGCGGCAGTCGGTATCGTTAGCGAACCAGGTATGGGCAAGTCCCGGCTGCTCCTCCAGTTCCACCTTGGAATCCGGGACCGTCAACTCACATTTCTTGAGGCTCGTTGCCTTTCCTATGGCACTGCTATCCCGTATCTGCTGGTCCTTGACATCTTACGTAACAACTGCGGCATCCTTGACACGGACATGCCAGAGGTTGTTGCACGAAAAGTGCGCTCTGCTCTCGAGGAAGTCGGTATGAACGCCGACGAGGACAGCCCATATCTTCTTCACATTCTTGGCATCAAGAATGAGCCTGCCTCAAGCCCGTGGGAAAGCCTCGACGCGATCAAGGCGAACACATTTCGGGTGCTGAGGGAGCTCAGTCTCCGCGGCAGCCATCGCCGCCCACTAGTCTTAGCGCTTGAGGATCTGCATTGGATCGACAAGACCTCGGAGGAGTTTTTTGAGCTTCTCAGCGCGAGCCTCCCGGGCGCTCCGATCCTCATTCTGTCGACGTATCGCCAGGGTTATTCGCCGCCATGGATCGGCCGATCATACACGACGCAGATCGCTCTCGAACCCCTTGCGGCCGATGACGGCCTCGCCCTCTTGGAATCCCTGGAACGCCGTGTCCCATCTTCGGCTGCTTCGATTGTTGTCGAGAAGGCGGAAGGCAACCCCTTTTTTCTGGAGGAACTGGCTCGTGCGGTTACCGAGCTCCCTAGCGTCAACGTGGCTTTGTCGGTGCCAGACACCATCCAAGCCGTGGTGGCCGCCAGGATCGATCGTCTGCCGGATCCGGCGAAGCATCTGTTGCAAACCGCTTCGGTCATCGGGCGGGAGGTACCCCTAAGTCTCCTCGAGTCCATTTCGGATGGACCCGGCGAAGTCGAAGTGAATCTCCAGATCCTGACGCGCTCTGAGTTCATGTACGATCGCTTAACCACCGACGAACCGGTCTACTTCTTCCGGCACATTCTGATGCAAGAGGTCGCCTATGCGTCATTACCTGAGGCACGGCGTCGCATCTACCACGGGGCAGTAGGCGCCACGCTCGAACGCCTGAACGACGGTCACACGGAACGGGTCGTCGAACTGCTGGCGCACCACTTTGGGCGGAGCAATGAGAAGGGAAAGGCAGTTGACTATTGTCTCCGTGCGGCCGAGAAGGCACAGCACCGCTCAGCGCATACCGAAGCTCTTGCGTTCTTCGACTCGGCGCTACAGCAGCTTGATGCCATGCCAGAGACGGACGCAAATACGTGCCGGCGAATCGACGCGGTGGTCAGGCAGGCGGAGGTAAAGTTCGCGCTAGGTCAACACGCCCAGCACATCGCGGCATTAGAGGGTATTCGAGACTTGGTCGGCAAGGCAGACAGCCTGCGCCGTGCATCATGGCACTTTTGGCTCAGCTTTCTCCACAGCTTGACAGGTACCCACCCGACGGTTGCCATCGCCGAATGCCGCGTCGCCATCGAGATTGCCAAAGCAGAGGGGTTCGACGAGATTCTCGCCTCCGCCGAGTGCTGCCTCGCTCAGGTCCTAACGGTGGCCGGTGACATGCAGGCTGCCCTGGACTCCGGTGAGCACGCGCTCGGCATCTTTGAAACTCAACACAACGCGTGGTGGACGTGCCGGACTCTCTGGATCATCGCCGCTGCCGCCACGGCACGTGGAGAGTGGTCACGCGCTCTTGGCTACTATCGTCGAGCCCTCGAGTATGGTCAGAGTACCCAGGACGTCAGACTCATAGTCAATGCGTGGTGGCGCACTGCCGGCACGCTGATCGCCCAAGGCGATATCAGCGGCGGCCTCGAGTACTGTCGAACTGCACTAGCGCTCTCCCCAAGCCCGTTCGACCTCACCTCAATTAAGGGAGTCCAAGGCTACGGGCGAGTCAAGGCTGGTGAGATCGAGGTGGGTATTCCAGACCTTGAGGAAGCTGTCGCATCGTCCGAAGGTTCTGGAGTTCGTTACAACTGGTCACACTTCGGTCTCCGTTTGGCCGAGGCTTATTTCCGTTTGGGTCACCATGCACGGGCTCGAGAATTTCTCCAGCGCATCTTGGCAAGTAACCGGGAAAGCGGGTATCGCTATCATGAAGGCATTGCCTTGCGGCTTCTCGGCGAGGTCCTGCTCTCCACCGAGCCCGAGGTCGCCGGCGAATATCTCGACCAGGCACTGGAGGTCCTCAGCCTCATTGGGGCTCGCAACGATCTCGCAGCTGCGTTGGCGGTAAAGGGTGAGCTTCAGCGCATTTCTGGCAATCATGCCGAAGCCCGCCATCTGTTTCACCGAAGCCTTGCTCTCTTCGAAGAGCTTGGAACCCTCGATGGCCCCCTAGCCGTGCGGGCAATGCTGTCCAAGCTGGAGAGTTGACGTCTCTCACGGCCCTTGGACTCGCGTCCATGCTATGCAGTTCTTTTGGCTCGGAGCTCTGAGTCCGCTGCGGGGACAATCCGCCGGACGGATCGCGAAGGGTGGGACCGGCCCACGGACCGTGATTCGAGGACCCGCCCTCTGACGTGTACGGGAGCGCACGGGCTAAAGTATCAGGAAGCGCCGCGAACGCCCCGACTATGGCTCGAAGAACTAGGTACGCAGTTGGCGCTGTCTACGCCTCCAGCGCGCCAATGCCAGCCCGGTCATCGTGGCACCCCAGAGAAGTAGTGTGGTGGGTTCTGGGACTGCCCCAGCCCCGACATAGACGGCGTCCAAGTAGAGATAGCCGGGGTCGTCACGGAATCCGAACTGAAGCGGCGTGGTCGCGCCCGTCGCTAGGAGATTGGAGACCCCTTCCTGGGTGTAGCCGAACGACGGCAGATTGATCTGATCCAAGATTGCATTTCCATTCCAAGAGACCTGAAACTCGTTCGGGGTCAGCCCGTCGCTCGCCAGGGAAAACGTGAGATTGTAAGATGCGCCCGGCACTGTCGCGACGCTTTGTGACAGGAACCCAAGGCTTCCAACGGGGCCGAAGAACGCCCCGAAGCTTCCACTTTGGGGACCCGGTGCAAACCCAGTCGTCCCATGATCCACCCCGGTGAACCCCGTGTTGCCAGAGAGCATCCAACCCGTAAAGTCACCGGTCTCAAAGCTGCCGTTGGTTACAGAGTTCGCCTGAGCAGCAGGGGTGAGGGCTAGTGAGGCTAGCAGGATGGCCTTGAGCGGTAGCGCGATGAGTCGAGCAGTCATCATCAACCTCCATAGTCGGCAGAAGCCGCCGTCGGGGGAACACGCTTTGCTACCATACGGCCCGATTCGACGGTAAGACTATCTACAAGCTTCATGCTTCCCGCCCTTCGCCCGAGGGGGGGCCGCTTTCTAATTGCTCCGGTCAGTTGCTACAGTTGCTGATTCCGCCGATGCCTCCACCGAGCGAGCCCCAGCCCTGCCATCGTGGTGCTCCAGAGGAGGACAGTGGCGGGTTCGGGGGTCGCTTCGATGGAGTCCAAACTGGCAAACGCATCCGCAATCTCACTATCGGTCCATGCGCCGTTGCCGAAAAATATCGCAAGGCCGTCTTCCTCTCCATCAAAGGCCGAACCGATAGTCAAGCACTCGGTGGGTGACGGGCAATTCCTCGTTTGTACGAATCCCCATCTGAACGTGAATTGTGGATCGTCTGTGAACAGCCTGATTGTCTTCTTGTTGTCGTCCCAGCCGCCCAAAGTAGTACTGAAGAGAAGCTCTCGACCCTTCAAAGCGAGATTCGGCGCATCCTCAAACTTCAATCCTTGCATAGTGGCAGGGTTCGATATATTGAGATCCGGTTTGCCTCCAGGAGCCTGGTTATAGTACGGGATGAACTCATCGGACCCTGGAGCGAAAGGGTTTGGTTTGCCTTGAAATGTCGATGGGTCGACTCCTCCAATCACATAGCCGGGGAAATTATTGAAGATAGCGGGGAACGCTGCATCATTGCGCTTGCCTGGCTGATCTGCGTAAGCAACGAACCGCTGTACCCAATTGAAATTGTCAAAATTGCAGCCTGCGGCAGCGTGAAGCCGAAGTTTAGAGTTTGGCCGGTATCTTTCCTGTCTCTAAGAAGAGAGAACGCACCATTCACGTCTATAGACATAAAAGATAGACCAAGATTGTTTACTAAGTTATTGCTAGTAACTTGCAGTCTTCCGGCTACTAAGTCTTCAGAGTTCCACTGCCTGAACTGCTGAGCAACGGTGACGGTGATCGGATTGTCGTAGTGATAAGCGGAAAACACACCGTTTTGTACACTGCTAGACACTGTGAACGTTCCGGTGATGGGGCCAGGTCCCCCTAGTGGCACGCTGGCGAGCGTGTAGGCTCCTGCGTTATTGCGGTCGAAGTGCGGTACCGACGGGATTGAGGCTCCTGGAGGGGGCCCTCCGTCATTGAAGGTAAGTACGGCTGGCCCAGTTCCGCCGATCTGATTCACAAACCCTGGAAGGTCGAAGGGCTTGTCAGGTTCACCAATGTGGATGACGGTTCCAGAGAAGGGCCGATCCCAGTTCAACTGAGGTATTTTGAGATCCCAGGTATCAATGACTTGTGCGACACCGCTGTTGGAGAAGAATCCGCTGTCGCTAGTAATTGGGCTGTACGGGATAGTGGCCTTCACATTTGTGCTCAAGAGTTCGCCGTTTCTGATATCGGCCGCCGGTAGCTGGAAAGGAATCGAGGCCGATTGGTCGAGCCCCCACGAAGCAGGCACGGTAGTAGTAAACGGGCCTTCGTATGGATAGGGATACTCGAAAGGAGTCGCCTGGACGGGAAGGTACCAATAGAAGGAGAGTATCAGGGCCAGCGCTAAGACGACTAGAACGAGGACGTGGCTGCGGCAGCCAATACTTTCCCCAGGGAGCCGATCTTGGGACACGAGCACCTCCCCGTGGGCCGGACGGTTATTGGGGCTTGAATCGTGGCGACCTCAGACGCTCTTTTGCGTGGCTGTTAAGGTTGCTGTCTCCGGCTGCGCTGCTTCCAGCGAGCCAATCCTAGCCCTGCTGCCGTCGTGCCGAAGAGGAAGAGAGTGGCGGGTTCAGGGACCGGTTCGAGCACCCAGTCGTCTGTCGGGGGGTTGTTAAGCCCAGCGATCGTGTTTACTGTGGTTCGCTCGAAGATCACAGCACTAATGAGAGGTCCTGGAGCGAGTGTGAAAGTCGTGGCTCCGAACTGTCCTTGTGGCTCTCCCACCTGCGCGATAGTGGTTCCATGGCTGTCCAGGGCGCGAACGTCCCATTCGCTGGCGAGAGCGTTGTAACCTACCCGCGTGAAGGCAAAGCTCTCCAGCGGCGTGCTAAAGCCGAGCTGATAGGCGAAGGGGCTGTTCGTCCCAGGACTCCACAAGAAGTTGGGCGGTGAAGCAGGAAACACAAAGCCGCCCTGGTTCACAGTATTGGTAATTTCCACCCCCGGGTTGGCCACCTGGCTCGTAATTGCGATGCCAAACCCGGCCAGGTAGGCGTTCAGCGCTGACCCGGTGACGGCGCCCCCACTTGTGTTTAGCGCATCAAAATTGACCACGAAGGGGTCGGCTTGGGCGGTACACGGAACGAAAAGGACGAGGAACAACAAAACGGAGGCTAGCGACTTCCGTAATTTCATAGCAGCCCCCCTAGGCCCCGTGAGCCTTCGATGCCATGTTGGGTCGGATTTCATGCGGAGGGACGAAGAACTGGAGAAGGGCCCCGCGTGCGGTTGTCCACGGATGCGATCTGGCCACATAAGCACCTCCCTAAGAGCCGGACGGTCAAAGGGCCGGAATCGAGGCGACATTAGACGCCTTCAGGGGGCGGTGTCAAGCGCGATCTGCTGCCGCTAACTTCCGGCCAGCCTCGTCTCAACCTCCGCCAGCCGCTTCTGATCCCGCCGGATCTGCCACTCCAGCCGCTCCCGACGCGGCTTGTTCTCGGCGGGCGTGGCGTCTAGCTCTCGCCGGTAGGCCGCTATTTGCTCTGGCAGCTCGCCAAGCTCCCGCTCAAGGGCTTTCCGCTCGCTATGTGGCCTCGGCATCGAGGCATGACTCCCCGACTCCGTGTCGCGCATCTGGGTCGCCGAGGGGGAGCACCTCGTGCTGCGCTCAGAGTCCGGCACCCGTGGCGCCCCTCGGGCCGGGCGCCAGACCGAATTCGCGTTCGGCGAGGGGCTCGCGGGGCACGTCGCGGTCACCCGGGAGCCGCTGGTGATTGAAGACGTGGCGGCGGACCCCCGGGCCATCAACGCCACGTGGATGCACGAGGAAGGGTGCGTCTCGGTGCTGTGTGTCCCGCTCCTCGTGCGCGATCGGCTCCTCGGGGTGCTCTCGCTCCTCACGCGTCACCGCCATCGGTTCGGCCCAGCCGAGCTCGAGAGCCTCGTCTCGTTCGGCACGCAGGCCGCCATCGCCATCGACAACGCCACGCTGCTGCACGAGGCCCGCACGCGCCAGGGCCGGCTCGAGACGCTCCTCGAGGTCAGCCGTGAGTTGTCCCGGATCCAGCCCCTGGAGTCGCTCCTCGGACGCATCGCCGAGGCCTGTGGGCGCCTCGTGAACGCGGAGGCGGTCGGCTTCCGGCTGGTGGAGGGCGACGAGCTCGTGGTCGCCGGGACGGCGGGCGCCGGCCGTGAAGTGCTGCTGACCCCTCGGCTCAAGATCGGGCAGAGTCTGAGCGGGGTCGTTGCCGCGACCGGACAACCCCTCACCGTCAGCGATCCGGCCGACGATCCGCGGGTGCCCCCGGCGCCCGCGGAAGCCATGCGCCGGCTCGGCTACCGAGGGTTCCTGGGCGTGCCCGCCAAGATCGGGGATCGGGTGGTCGGCGTGCTCAGCCTCCAGACTCGACGGGCGGACGGGTTCTTGCCGGAGGACGTGACGGTCGCCAGCGCTTTCGCCTCCCAGGCCGCCGTCGCACTCGAGAGCAGTCGCCTCCTGCACGAGACCCAGCGCGCATATGAGGAGCTCACGCAGACCCAGCACCAGCTTACCCAGGCGCAGAAGATGGACGCGGTCGGCCGGCTGGTCCTGCGCCTCGCACAGGCGGGCGGCGCTCTCCGCCACAGTGTCGAGCACGGGCTGGATGTCGGTCGGCGATCCGGAGATCACGCGCAGGATCTCACTCGTTGCTGTCTGTTGCTCTAGGGCCTCGCTCAGGGCGGGCGCGAGGTGCTCGACTTCCCGCTGCAGGTCCGCATACGATGCCGCTGGCGGGCCAGCCTGATTAGGGCGCGCGAGAGACGTACCACACTCCCCGCAGAACTTCTGGTTTGTGGGGTTCTCGTGCTGGCACCGGGCACACTGCATACAGCGGCCTCCTAGCGAGCCGGATTGAGACCGGTCGGACAGGTGGCGAGAGCTTAGTCTGGGGGGCGGGAGGGGTCAAGAAATGCTCAAACCGGCTCGGGGTGTACCAGCGGTGCTGTGGGTTGCAGTTGTACTGGGAGATCCGCCCGGCTTGGAGACGGTTCAGCGTGGGGCAGTGGAGTTGTGCGAGTCGGACTGTCACCAAAGTGTCACCATCGGGGGCGGATTCCGGCCTCTGTAGGCCCTCTCCAGCGGACTCGTAGAAAGAAAGGTGTCGGGTAAGTTCGCTGCTTACCGGACACCCTCGACACGGTCAGCCGGACTGAAAATCCTGGTGTCTTTGCAGCGGTTCGCGTCCGGTAACTACCCAGGAACTCGCGTGGTAGGCAGCGTATCCACGTACATCGTCGTCTTCTGCGCCGCCATGCGGAGGTCGTTTTCGCTGACGATGTTGTAGCGGTCGAACATGCTGCGCGTCAGATGGCCGGTCACCGCCATGGCGACGCGCTCGGGGACCCCGGCGCGGACCATGTTCCGAGCCGCGGTGCGACGAAGGTCGTGGAACAGCTTCTCGGGGACCCCGGCAGCCTGGCAGGCGGTATCCGCTCTACCCGGGGGTTAGGCCTCATCATCTTCATCAAAGATCTCGGAGTCGCAGAGATCCTCGACAACCGAGTGCAGCTCGATCTCGAACCACTTCTTGAACATCGTGAAGTCACGGCCTTTTGGCCATGCCGCCTCGTCGGTATGCCACCCATTGAGTTCATTCTCAAAGATCGCGGGATACAGTGTCGCGAGAATCTCCCACGCCTCCGCCTCGTCGTCGTAGCTTGGGATCAGGTATACAGTCGGCTCATCGTTATTCGGATCGGGCACGATCCCCGAGTCATCCAGTCCCGCCGCCCAATGAAGGTAGGGCTGCTTCGGCCGCACTATCACGACACCGCGGTTGAGCATCGCTGCACCGTTGCCTGAGGCCTAACGCCACCGCTCAGCGGCTGAGGTGCGTACAGCCCGAACACCGGATCCGCTGAAGCGTGATGTTGGGCAGCCGTCCATCATTCGATGACCTGATCGGCCCGCTGCAGGAGCGACGGCGGGATCGTCAGGCCCAGGGCCTTGGCGGTCTTGAGGTTGATGACCAGCTCGAACTTCGTCGGCTGCTCGACGGGGAGGTCTCCCGGCTTCGCTCCTCTCAAGATTTTGTCTACATAGTCCGCTGCGTGGCGGTACGGCACGCTTGCGGGCACCCCATAGCCGAAAAGAAGCCCGCCAGCCACGCCACTCACAAAGCCCCCTGCCGGAAGACGATGCCGGATCGCCAACTCGGCAATCTTGGCCTGATCGCGGAAGAAGATCGGAGATCCGACGACAAGGACAGCACCGACTCGTCGCTGCTTCAGAGTCAGAAACGCGTGCTCCAGATTGTTTTGAGGACGAACCTCCACTTTCTCGAGCTGCACATTCAGTTTCGGCGCACTGGCATCGATGATCGGCAGCTGATCCGTCGCGAAGGCATCCCAGAGCACTCCCACTAGAGTGACTCTCGGGAGTACCTCTTTCAGGAGCTCCAGCTGCTTCGCGCCCTGCTCCGGGGCTAGAGAGAACACGCCGGTGACGTTCCCACCAGGGCGCGCGAGACTTGCCACATGTCCTTTCTCGACCGGGTCGTAGTTCAGCGCCACCATAACAATCGGGATGGTGCTGGTCGCACGTCGCGCCGCCTTGAGACTG
>WNFC01007004.1_pt1 | contig 12410 bp, 11 predicted proteins | sample 5400541 | NCBI WGS metagenome assembly WNFC01 (sample SAMN13153342, study PRJNA577476) | soil metagenome | isolation source: 120 cm saprolite under Douglas fir tree site 2 hole 2 replicate 1 | place: USA:California | collected 2015-04-18 | reverse complement strand
CCGTGCCATCGCCGCAGCCCTGGAGGCACGACTGGAGCTCGTCCCAGTAATAAGCGACCGTGCCGTCTGCATTGCCGAGCGACACTGCCCTGAACGTCCCCCCTACGCCGAAGGTCGAGAAGGCGTTGGTCACGACCGCGGTGTAGGTGAGCGTGTCGCCGGGAATGGCCGAGGCCTTGTCGACGCCGAGGGTGAGCCCGAGGGCGGGGTTGACCGTGACCTGGGCGGGGTCGACGGTCTTGGAGAGGTGGAGGCCGGCGTTGCCGGCGGCGAGGGCGGGCGCGGGCGCGGTTTGCCCGAGGAGGGCGAGCGCGCTGACGGCCGCGATGGCGACCCGAAGAGACACCTGTGTACGGCGGTGCGCGAATGCGCGGACCATGCCCCTGCCCTCCTCCCAACGACCGACCCCTACTCGATCCGGAGTTAAGCAGTGTTAAGTCGAATAGTCAATGGAAATGACGCAGGCACGAACCGCCTGGTCGGTGTCCATCGGGAACCGCCGACGCGGCCCCTACGGTCAAGAAGGCGGAGGCCGCGGGCGGCACGGTGATCGCGGCAACGATGGAGATCGGCGCCGAGGGGAAGATGGCCTTCATCCAGGAGCCGTCCAGCGCCGTCATCGGCGTGTCGCACTAAAGAGGGTGACCAGTGCCCAGATGATGAGCAACGCGAACACGGCGGAGCCGAACTTAACAACTCAGGCGGGCCGGCCTCAGGCCGGCCCGTCTCTGGCGCCCGAGCACTTTCCGTGCGGCCGGTTCTCAATCCTCACCGACCTGCAGGGCGCCTCGATCGGCCCCCTGAAGATTAAGAGCTGAACTAGAGCCATCGTCTGGGCCGTCGTCTTAGGGGACGGGAATGGCGCGAGTGCTCTTGCACCTAGAATTCTCTATTGCCGAACGCCGGCGTACACTCGGCCCTCGTGGCTATCCCGGACTACCAAACTCTGATGCGACCGCTCCTCGACGCGTGCAGCGACGGTCAGCCGAAACTCCTCCCTGACCTTCAGTTAGCCATTTCAAACCAATTTAATCTCACCGCCGAAGAGCTGACACAGCTCTTGCCCAGCGGTCGGCAAGCCGTTTTCGAAAACCGCCTCAACTGGGCTGCGACTTATTTGTACAAAGCAGGCCTTCTAACCCGTCCGCAAAGAGGTTTCGTTCAAATCACCGCAACTGGACACAGAGTTCTCAAGGAATACCCCACGCGGGTAGATATCAGCGTGCTAATGAAATTTGAGTCGTTTCGTGAGTTTCGCCGACCCACTGGCACTCCGCCCAAGCAGCCACATACGACCGATCAAACCGTCCCGGATCAATCCACGCCAGAAGAAGCACTAGAGACCGCGTGGCAATCACTGCGAGAGACGACCGAGCAGGACCTCCTGATCCGAACCAAAGGGTGCTCTCCTAAATTCTTTGAGCGCCTCGTTCTCGATCTACTGGTCAAGATGGGCTATGGCGGCTCTCTAAAGGATGCAGCCAAGGTTCTCGGAGGTAGCGGTGACAGTGGGGTCGACGGGGTTATCAAAGAGGATCGGCTTGGTCTCGACGTTGTCTACGTTCAGGCGAAGAGATGGGATGGAGTGGTAGGCAGACCCGTCGTCCAAGCCTTCGCCGGAAGCCTTGAGGGCCATCGCGCTCGCAAGGGCGTGTTGATCACTACGTCGGCCTTTTCGCCTGATGCATGGAAATACGTCGACCAGATCGAGAAGCGCATCGTCCTAATCGATGGTCAGCAGCTGGCGCAGCTGATGATGGAGCATTCGGTCGGCGCTGCTACATACAGGAGTTACGACGTTAAGCGAATCGACACGGAGTATTTTGATGACGGCCTGTCGCTGCCTGAGTAACAATATCGATCCATATCGTGGACGGCACGGGGGGTCATGGTGATGGAAGAGTTCGACCTCACACCTGATCCGCGCGTTCTGATTGCGCTCACCCATACCCCACTACAGCCCCTCGACGCGTTGTGCGAGCTCATTGACAACGCGATCGATTCGTTCCACTCGGCCGAGCTCGAGGGAGCGAAAGTTGAATTCCCCATCGTAATTGTTGAGCTGCCCAGCCGCGCAGAAGTCGACCGTGATGAAGGCATGATCCGAGTAAGGGACAACGGCGCCGGCTTGACCGCCGAGCAGGCAGAAAAGGCTCTACGAGCGGGCTTTTCCGGTAATAAGTCGTTCGACACCCTCGGTCTCTTTGGTATGGGTTTCAATGTCTCCACCGGCAAACTCGGTCGAGTGACGCGGTTCCATACAGCTAGGGCAGATTCTGATCACGCCATCGAGGTTGTGATCGACCTCGTGCGCATGCAGGAGAGCGGCAGCTACCGTGTGCCCGTGGCAAAGGTTCCGAAGCTACCGGAACTCAAGTCCGGGACTATCGTCGAGATCACTGGCTGGTGGCCAGATGGCAACCCCAACAGCGGATTCATCAAGAGTCTGGCCAGTTACTCAAAGCCCAAGGTTAGAGAGCAGGTCGGCGGCCGCTACGCGACCATTTTGCGCGGATCGCGAATCCGTGTGCTGATCAATCAGGAGACCTGTACTGCATTCGAGCACTGCGTATGGGACAAGTCTCGATATGTAGAGCGGCGAGAGCATGGCCGCATACCAGCTCGATTCGATTTCGACACGGTTCTTGGACACCAGACACGCTGCATGCAGTGCAACGCCAAGATCGTGGTCGGTGAAACCGAATGTCCCGCCTGTAGGTCCACTAACTTCCGCACGATGGAGGAAAGGGTCACTGGCTGGCTTGGAATACAGCGTTTCGACGACCAATCGTTTTTTGGGGTTGACCTAATCCGGAACGGCCGAGCAATCAGGCTCGCTGAGAAAGCAGCGTTCTTTGAATTCACGGATGAGTTTAAGAAGACCATCAAGGACTACCCGATTGACAGTCCCTTCGGGCGAATTGTTGGCGAAGTTCATCTCGATCACGTTCCGGTCGACTTCTTGAAACAGGACTTTCAGCGAAGTAGCGAAGAGTGGCAGCATGCGATTTCGTATCTCCGAGGCGACAGCTCGCTCCAGCCGACCCAACCTAACGCTGACAAGAACAAGAGCCCGACCTTCAAGTTGTATCAAGGGTATCGCCGCGTTCGGACCGCCGGCACGGCCGACATGTATATGGGCTACTGGGATCGCGTGACCAATAAGCCCAAAAGGATAAGCCGAGAGGTCGAGCAGGACTTCTATCAGAAGTTTCAGGAGAAGATTCCGGGCTTCTACGACGACGCGGAGTGGTGGAAGGAAGTAGAGAGGGCCGACCACCCGCCTCCCGAGGAGTTAGTCAAGTGCCCTGATTGCGGAGCCGACAATTTGCAGTCCTCAGAAGAGTGCCTGGTTTGCGGTCACATCCTTATCGGTCAAACATGCATTAACTCCGACTGCGGGCGCCAGATTCCACGCTCTGCGGTAGTGTGCCCGTACTGCGGCACATCTCAGGTCCCTGAGATCAGGGAGCCGTGGCGCTGTCACGTCTGCGGACTGACGAATGCAGCTGATACGGAGACTTGTGTTCGCTGTTCGAAACCCCGGGGGACCTCTGATCCGGCTACGAAGGAGGCTCTCGCCGAATCGTCGGATCGGGACGATGACCTTAGCCTTGTAGGGTGCTCGGTGATACTTGCGAGTGGGTCACACAGCCAGCCAATAGACGTCAACGTCTTTGTCACTCGGCAGCCCATTGTGCCAACTTGGGGTTCAACCAGCGTGCCGCTAATCGCGTTCCGAGGTGACTCGATCAGCATCTTCATCGACCCCACACATCCGATCTTCAAGGCGTACCGGACACGGCCCGAGGTGCTTATTGCCGAGGAGATCGCGCAGTACCTCTACGTGATGAACGGGTCCTTGGTCGAGAAGCATCAGGGCGAGCACACCCTGGCGAATCTAACGTGGCACGTCTTGGAAAAGGGATGGGGGGACGAGCTGGAAGATACGCCCGATCGAGTCAAAGAAGACGTACGCCGACTCTTTGAGGGCATCAGGACGTCGCTCTTTGCGGGATCAGGGCCGGCGCTAGGGGATTTTTTCGGGGAGCTCACGGAACAGCAGATGAGCGTGCTCGTTGCGAACTTGCTCGGTCGCGGCCTGGACGTCGGGAAACTTGAGAGCCTTCGATTGAGCGGCCGATACGCTGCGTTCATCGACGAGGACACTGTAGTAGACCTTTTCCGCAAGGCTCCCCAACTCTTCTTTGATGATCGGGTCTGGAAGGACCGGTACATGTTGGTTGAGGGCCTTCCGGAATCAGTGGTTCGCGAGTATCGCGCTCGGATCCGGGCTACGTACCTCAACTGCCTGGATGATGCGGCTGCCTTCCTGCGCTACGAAACCCCGGAGGCGGTGATTACTCAGCGGGCGCGAGGCTCGGTCAATTACCTGCAATCGAGACTGCAGGACTAGCTGTGTTCATTAGCCCGGCCGTACTCGCCGATTCCACGTGGCAGGCGTATGAGCGACTTGTTTGCCGACTGGCGAGCTGTCTTGGGTACTCTGGGATTCGGGCAGTCGGGCAGAGCAATGACGGCGGGGCAGACCTAATCGCTCACCGCGAAGGTAAGCGGTGGCTATTTCAAATCAAGCGCCTAAATGTCAAGGTAGGGCCGGACGTAATCGATCGGACTCTTCAAGCATCGAACACATACAAGGCAGATGTACCTGTCGTTGTGTCAGCTAAAGGGTTTACGGAACAAGCCCAACAGCTGCAGCTCAGTCTGCTGCGTGAACGGATTCCGCTTCAACTCTGGGATCGTCGCGTCTTGCTCGATCGTGTTGCTAGCCTGCCGGACCTAGCACCTGTCGAACTTGACAAGTCGTTGTTCGCACCGCGCTCGTACCAGGAGGACGCCATCCGCCTCATCCTCGAGGTGTACCTCGAGCATCGGAAGAGGAGAGGCTTGGTAGTAATGGCAACTGGCCTCGGCAAGACGGTCGTTGCCGCCGAGGCAATCAGGAGGCTCGGCTCGAGGTCGCCGATTCGCGTACTAGTGATCGCCCACACGAACGAACTGGTCTATCAACTTGAACGAGCATTCTGGCCGTTTCTAAGACCTAGCCAGAGCACCATTGTTTGGAACGGGCTGGAAAAGCCCGGGCTTGCCGAGCTGAGCCGTGCATCGATTGTGTTCGGGTGCTTGCCGACAGTCGCTGAGTACCTTGCAAAGGGACGAGACCTTCCGGATTTCGACTTCATCATCATCGATGAGTGCCACCACGTGGGAGCCCCAATGTACGAAACGATTGTTAGAGAAACGCGCGCGGGCGCAGATGGTGGGCCCTTCCTTCTCGGCTTGACGGCTACACCCTGGCGGCCAGACGAGGTCGACTTGACTGACTACTTCGGTGAGGCGCTTATTACGATGGACTTGGTCGCGGGCCTGAGGAATGGGTTTCTCACGAATGTTGACTACCGCATGTACACAGACAATATTGATTGGGAGCGGTTGTCTAAGCTCCACGGTGCGCGCCTGTCGCCAAAGGCTGTTAACCGAACTATCTTCGTTTCTGGCTGGAACGACGCAGTCGTACTAGAGCTTCAGAGAGTGTGGAGCGAACAGCCGAATCCGAGAGCGATTGTCTTCTGCGGCACAATCGACCATGCCTTGGTAATGACCGACAAGATCAATGCGCTCGGGTTCTGTCGCGCAGCAGCAATCCATTCTCAGACTCAGAAAGCTAGGTCCTTAGCGCCTTACGAGCGGAACCGAATACTGAGCGATTTTGATGACGGCCGTCTCAGCGTGATTTGCACTGTGGACATCTTCAATGAGGGAGTCGATGTACCCGATGTCAACATTATTGTGTTCCAACGTGTGACCCACAGCCGCCGGATCTTCGTCCAACAGCTCGGCCGAGGGCTGCGGCTAGCACCCGGCAAGACGCGTGTCGTTGTTCTTGACTTCGTTTCTGACATCCGGCGCTTCGCTGCCGGCCTCGACCTTAAGGACGAGTTGGGCGCGCCGCCTCACGCGGGTGAGCGCCGACAGATAGCACTCGCCAATCAGGTTTCATTCAGGCGAGTCGGGGGAGCCGATCCGCAAACTGAAACGTTTCTACGGCAATGGCTCGACGATGTCGCAGAAGTCGAAGGCGCTGGCGAAGACGCCACCGTTTTGAAGTTTCCGCCGGTGCTTCCGGGGTCCAAAATATGAGCACAAGCGCGGCGTTATTGAGGATCGATGAAGCATTGGAGTACCTTGCGAAGGTTGTTGCTGCCCAGAAGGCGGCGCCAGAACCCGACCTCGACCGGCTGCTGGTTGCGTATGGGGAAGCGCGGCGCGAGCTAGCCAGGAGTTTCCGTGAACTGGCCAGCTCCCTACTGGTAAGGGCGAGTGAGCGACTGGAGCAGGTAAGTGCCCACATCCAGACGAGGATGTGCAAGAATTTCGGTGACCTAGTCCCGGAGCGCCTGCTTGAGGTCCGCGGTTACGCCTCTGTCCATGCGGTCTTGCTCGAGTACCTGGCAGGCCATGTCTCCCAACCAGTGCCAGCGTCACGCCTGCGCGTTCTGGTCGGAGATCAGGTGCACACGGAACGGCGGGTGCGTGAGCTTCGCGACCTGGGTTTCGCTGTGACTTGGAAGAAGGTCGCGGGGGAGGACCAGTACGTCCTGCAAAGCGATCGGCCCGACCTGGACGTCGGAGCGAAGAGCCAGCTGGCGCTTAGGATCCGAGCTGACAAGCGACTAAGTCGAGCACAACGGGCATCCTTGCTCGAACTTACAACATGAAACCGCGGTGTGCTGCCTAAATCTCCAGGCCCTGCCTGGTGGCAGTAATGGCATAGTGGCACTCAAGTCGTAATGGACATGCCTTGCAATCAGGCGATCGTGTCCTACACAGCAACGCACCCAGATCGAGTAGCGCCCAGAGCACCTGGATAGACGATCGCGAGCTCCTCGTCAGTCTCTCCGCCAATTGCCAGATATTCGTACTCTTTCGGGCCTCCGAATGCGTGGGCCTAGCGCCGTACAGACGTCCCACCACTCGCGCGATGTTCGTATCAACGGCGACCACGCCCCGTGCTCCCAGCGCGGCCCTCACCATGCCGGATGAGTACGGTCCGATTCCGGGCAGGTCGATCCAGTTCGTCGGAACCCCCGGCTCAGCAACAAGCAAGGCCTTGGCTAGCGCGCGCAGCTGTCGGGCGCGCTGACTTCCAAATCCCAGGGATGCAATTCGCCTTTCCAGCTCAATATTCGCTCGGGATAGAGTTCTCGGGTCAGGATACGTCCCGAAGAATCCTTCGATCATGGTCGCTACTGTTTCGGCTCGAGTCTGCTTGAGCAGCACCTCCGTCACAAGCAAGCGGTAGGGCTCTTTCCATCGACGCCACGTGAACTGTCGACCGTGGCGCCGCGACCATCGGAGCAGGTGTCGCCGGATAGTGGGCGCTGATGCGTGCTCCGTGATACCCCGAATTTCCAGGGGTCGTTGTGCGGGTCGAGCGGACCGGAGTGCGGGAGGAATAGCCTCCCACAGTACCTCAGGCGGTGAGGTCTAGCAGGTCACCTGAGTTCAACATCGCATTGCGCCCAGACAGAGCACAATCAATCGCTTGCCCGAGCGCATGCGCGACCGGGGGCGGCAGAGCATTTCCGACCTGGCGATAAGTGGCCGTCTTCCCTCCGACGAAAGCCCAATCGTCAGGAAATGCCTGTAGGCGTGCGACCATTCTCATTGTCAGTCTTGGAAGTCCATCGTGGGGAAACTCAGGGCCAACCGGCTCATTAGCGATTCCACGCCCATCGATTCCTAGGGCCCTCCATTCGCGGCGCGCCCGGGTCGGTCCCAAGTCCGGACCACCATGCTTTTGCGACCCACCGACAACGGTTGGTGCGAGCGCGCCAGCGTGAGTGACCCATCGATCAACCCCAGTCCAACCTGCCTCGCCCATCAGGTCCCGTATGGCGTCGGCAACGGTGCACCGTGTCCCCGAACTTTCAGGCCAACGAAATCGATCGAAGGCCTTTGACCGAAGTGCTACAAGGAAAAAGCGAGGCCTCAGCTGTGGCACTCCAAAGCGCCCTGCCTCAAGAACCCTCCAGTCTGGGCGGTAGCCTAGGCGCTCCAGCTGCTCCAACAAGTCCCGCCTGTACGAGATGAACTTGTGTGATGCAAAACCGCGGACGTTCTCGAGCATAACGGCGGCCGGCTTGGCTTCTCGAATCAAGCGAATGGCCTCAGGAAACAGGTCGCGTTCATCGACGTGTCCCAGCTGCTTACCGGCGGCGGAGAAAGGTGGGCACGGAACGCCCCCGGCCAACAGGTCCACACCACGGTAATGTCGTCCGTCGATTTCGCGAATGTCTTTGTGCAATACAGCCCAGGCAGGGCGATTGCGTCTCAGTGTCGCGCAGGCGTACACCTCGTTATCGACCAGCCCAACGTGCTGGAAGCCTGCGCGCTCCAGACCAATGGCCTGGCCACCTCCCCCAGCGCAAATCTCGAGCGCTGTGAGCTGCTGCCTAGCGATGGTCACAGAAGGCCTCAGACCGCGCGCGAATGACCGAACCAACGGGCCAAAGGTAGCATATTTGGGGCCCGAACGGCCGTTCGCCACAACCTGTGGATAACTCGGGTCCCACCAACACTAATTAAGCCGTCCCATGGCTACCAACGATGAGATCGAGGCCCGCTTGACTGAAACTGCGGTTGTTAAGGCCCCTGTCGGTAACGTGTCGATCCGGGCGATTGTTTACTGGTGGTTACTTGCCTATCAATGGTCGTAATGAGTTCGCGCTTGACGTCTTCCCCGTTCTTGTGCCTCTCAGCTAATTGGCGCAGCGCGGCGGCGAGCTTAGGGTCTGATGCTGCGTCGCGCCAGAGGTCTGCGAGTGTCTGCTTCAACAGCTTGTTGGTCGATTTCCGACCCTCGGGCGAGGACTCTGCGGTGTCAATCCTAAGAATCGTGCGGCCCTTACCAAGCCTCTCTTTGACCACCAGTCCACGGGACCTAGCGACATCGTTGAGGACTGCTACCGGATCGAACCCAGGGTCGATGCTTTGATGCCAAGCCACAGTCATACTTCGATAACGGGCCACCTTTGGCCGCTTGGTAGAAACCGCGCGCCCTATCTCCCGTGGCATTTCAGACAGAAGATTACCTCTACGGACGGGATATTTAGCGCCTCTTGTGCGCCTGATGCGTTTCCCAGATAGCTCTCGGGGCGACACATCGTCCGCTCAATCGGCTTGTCAGCCTAGGTCCGTCGTTTCCCAATGGACGTTTACCCTCTTTGCCGGCCTTACGACTATCACGTCTCGGCTTGCGAACGCGCGTGCTCGTGCTGAAACCTTGAGTGTCGACAAGCCGCCTGCAGCGACAACTGGGCCACTCTCGCGAGACTCCTGCCACCCAAGCCCCACGCGATCAATGAATCTAAGAGACAGATCGGCGGCTGCAACCGGCGCACCGGATGTCTTGGTCATAGTGCCGTCGGAAAGACGACGCGCGGCGCGAGACAGCAAACCGTCGTAACCGAACGCGATTGCGATGGCCGACATTGTGAATGCTTGGAGATCACCTTGCAGGATGTTGGCGGTCGCCTGGTGGGCAGCATCGTTTCGTCGGCCATGAGCGGCGCCGTACTCGTCTTGCAGCGCGAGACCGGGAAGCCCAGCGCGACTGGCGACTGTATTGATTGCCGCCCAACTGTTTGGTACACCAAACGATTTCAGACCGTCACTGAGGTCTTCGCGACTCACATTGCCCAAGCCGAAAAGCCCCAGGGCGGACAAGGTGTAGCGTTGTTTCTTTGTGCTTGCGAGCGAACTCGCCGTCTGCTGGATCTGGTCAAGTAGGATGCCTCCGCGTTTCCAGAAGGGCATCATCGACGGGAAATGTCTGACCACGTTCTCAGTTGTAGCTGACTGAAAACCCTCCGGCAAATCTGTGAAGGGAGTCGCCTGTCCGCGGATTTGAGCAAGGACTTCTCCGGTTCTGCTCCTGACGAAGTCCTCCAAGGTGGCAAAACCTACGATCATCAACCCATTCCTAATCAGGCGCGCCGGATCCCGGACCGGATTGGGGCCAGCGCTCGCGAGCTGCTGCTGCTGAGCAGCTGCGTCAAAGGCTCGAATGCGTTGGAGAAACTCCGAACGCGCCTTCGATGCCACGGACTAGGCTAGGCCGCTATTTCCTGAAGTAGTTCAACGAGGCGGCGAATTCGGTAGCGAACGCGACTTGGGGTGTTTGTACCGACACGGACGGCAGCATCGAACTCCGGATCGGCGAACATCCCCCTTGTCCGTACAACCAACGGTACAACCCGCTTTCTCAAACGGGCGAGTGCGGTATCGTCCGTGAGAGCCGTCGCAATCATTTGAGCGTCGTACATACCGGCTAATGCCTGATCTCGCCAGCCAGCTCCTGCGGGTCTCTGGAATGCGTGTGCCCCCCAAACAGACTCGCAGGCGCGAAGGGAGCGCGTGAAAGACTCATTGAGGCGCTCCAAACCGTGAGCCGATGCGTGTCGATTCCGTTTCATGTATTGATCCATCGATCGAGCGAGATCGCCCGAGAAGTCTTCCCAGGTATCCAGAAGAGTTAGGTAACGCAGCACATATTCGGCATCGGCCATTTCCCTGTACGCGGTCGATTTCGCCGATGTGATCTTCAGTTGGTGCTTCAGAAACTCCGTGCCGGACAGTTTGTAGATTAGGTCGTTCAGCGGACCGCGGAAGGCAACGTTGCGCAGTTCCTGTGGATTTAGTCGCACCCCTCCGGTATTCAGACGAGTAAAGACCTCATAGCGCAGATCAGGATCGGATTGCTTAAGCAGCGTCACCGCTCGAATGTATGGCCGGATCCTAAGAGGGTTCTGAAGTGCGAGCGGCAACTTACGAAAGGTGTATGCATTCAAGTCCGTAAGGCGTTCCAAACCTGTCAGCGCTAAATCGCCTCGCATGAAGGCTGTAATGGCTCGCAATCTCTGTTGGCCATCAATTACGGTGTAGCTGCCATCGTCCTCCTCGGCAAGATAAATCGGGGGCACAGGAATATTCAGCAGGAAGGATTCGATTAGGGCACCTTGCCGGACGGCATCCCACCGCTCGCGTCGTTGGAATGACGGTCCGATGTCGATCGACTTCGCGTCGACCATGCTGGCGAGCGTCTCGAGGGACAGGTCGGAAGCCTGGAGAACGAGCCGGTCTTGGGCCTTGACTACTTGACTTGTAATTCCTTTGAGGTCAGCTGTTGCTGCCGGCTCGAGTTTGGATTCGGCGCCGATCGATGTGATTTTCCGCTTTGAGTCGCGTTTGACCTTCACGTGGACCTAGGCGGGAATCATGGCATAGGTTCTCGTTCACGTTGCGATTGGAGTCAAGGACCAGCGCGAAGTGCAGCGTCAAGTTTGGAGCCCACGCCCGGATTCGAACCGGGGACCTTTTCCTTACCAAGGAAATGCTCTACCGCCTGAGCTACGTGGGCGCGCCGTAGGCAAACGATTCTAGAGGCGGCTAGCTTCCTGACTCCACCCGGCCCACGTCGGTCAGGATCTCCGCCCGGCCTCGGATCTTGATCGCCGCCGTCAGCTCCGTGAACTGCGCCACCATCACCTCGCCCGCGTCCAGACGCTCCGAGTGGTGCGATCGCGTGTCCTTGCCGCGCGTCAAGCCCATGATCACCACCCCGTCCTCCAGCGCCTTCACGACCACGTACCGGCCGCTCGAGGCTCCCTCGTCTTCGCTCATCTCCACTCCTCTTTCTCCTCTCCCCTATCTCCAACTCGGCTTGCCGCGGCCGTTGCCGTTCGACTGCGCCTTCGGCCGCACGGTCTCCAGCCTGGTCGACGCCGGCCCGACCAGCTCGTCGAGCTCAGCCTCCAGCGCCGCACCGGCCTGGACATGATAGCGACCGGCATGCACGGTCACCTCCCGGCTCCCGACCACCACGTGCAGCACCACCTCGTCGCTCCCCGGGTGCCGCGCCAGCACCGTCTCCAGCCGCTCAGCCAGGCCGTTGTCGCCGCTCGGGACTCGCACGTGCAGCAGCTGACGGCGGGCCACCGGTAGGCACTCCGGGTCGTCCCACAGCCACGCCATGTCGGCCACCACCGAGGCCGTCTCGACCTCGGCCTCCATCTCGGGCTCGACGGGAGAACTTGACGCGCCGGTCGCCCGCGTGCTTCCCGCCCGCGCGTCAACCTTGCCCGCCACCACCACCACCTTGTCGGGCTCGAACAGCAGCCGCGTCTCCTCGAACACCCGCGGGAACAGGACTATGTCCACCGTCCCCGTCAGGTCCTCCAGCGACGCGTACGCCATGATCTGGCCCTTGCGCGTCACCACGCGCCGCACCTCTCGCACCAGCCCCGCCACCCGCACCTCGGTGTCCTGCAGCGCGCTGGTCACCTCCACCGCTTGCGTGTCCGACAGCTTCGCTAGCTCGGCCG
>WNFC01027607.1_pt1 | contig 12414 bp, 11 predicted proteins | sample 5400541 | NCBI WGS metagenome assembly WNFC01 (sample SAMN13153342, study PRJNA577476) | soil metagenome | isolation source: 120 cm saprolite under Douglas fir tree site 2 hole 2 replicate 1 | place: USA:California | collected 2015-04-18 | reverse complement strand
CATGACCCATGGCCTTCCGTTCCTGCGCGACTTCCGGCCGGACGCGCCCGCGCCGTCATGGTCGAAGGAGTTCGATCACTGGGCCGCGGAGAATCTCGCGCGCGGTGACGTCGACGCACTTCTCGACTACCGGCGCCGCGCGCCGGGCCTGCCGTACGCGCATCCAACAGTCGATCACTTCGTCCCGCTCTTCGTGGCGCTCGGCGCGAGCCTCGAGAAGGCCGACTCGGGTCGCACCGTGATCGACGGCTACTTCCTCGGTCTCTCGAAGCGCTCGCTGCAGTTCGAATAGGCGCGGCCGCAGATCGCGGTCGGCAGTTACAACGCCGTAGCACCGGTACGCCGGCTCCTGTGGCCTCGTTAGTCCAGATGCATGGGTAGGGCGACCGCAGCCGCCACTTGCGCGAAGAGCGAAGGACCGGGCATCCCGGCGCCGGCCGGTCTGCCGGCGGGCATACCGGGCTTCCACGCGCAGTGGTACGGACAGAGCGGCTATCCGACGCTCTGTCCCGGAGATCGCTCCACGGCGACGGTCGCGTACTACAACAGCGGCAGCCTGGGGTGGGTGAGCGGCAAGCTCGGCGAAGTCGCGTACCTCGGCACGTGGGACTCGGAGCCGGGACAGGACAGGGCGTCGCCGCTCGGCGGCGACGGCACGAACGGATCGCCCGCGACCGGATGGCCGCGCTACAACCGCATCGCGATCCAGCCGGCGCCCTACGTCGGTCCTGGTCAGGTCGCGTGGTTCCAGTTCACGATCCAGGCGCCCGTGACCCCGGGGTTCTACCGCCTCTATCTCCGGCCGCTCGTCGAGGGCGCGACCTGGATGGAGGACTTCGGCGTCTACTGGCTCGTCACCGTCCTGAACGCCGACGGCTCGCGTCCACCTGCGCCGCCCGCGGTGTACACGCCGACCGGGTACAGCCATCCGGACGTGCCCACGAGCGCGGGTACGTTCAGCACGTACCTCATCAAGGAGCGTCTGACCGACGTTCGCGTGCGCACGGTCACCGCGAACACGACGGACTGCTTCAGCGCGTGTCCGGCGAAACCGCTCGCGCAGTACGTGGCTGAGAACGGCGCGTACGCGGCGATCCATGGCTCGTACTTCTGCCCGCCCGATTACACGCCGTGTGCGAGCAAGGTGAACACCTACGACTACGCGGTCTACAACTCGAACCTCGGCGTGTGGATCAACCCGCGCCACCTCGCGAACCCGACGAACGCGCTCGCGTCATTCAACGGGAGCACGCCGACGTTCTACCGGCGGATCTTCCAGTACACCCGCGGCTCCGTCACCGCCGGCATCAGCAACTTCCCGCTGCTGCTGCAGAACGGCGCCGTGCTCGACGTCTCCGCGGACATCGACGCCAACCAGCTCCTGCGCGCGGCGCGCGGTGCGATTGGTGTCGACGCGACGTACGTCTACCTCGCGATCGTGTCGGGTGCGAGCGTCCCCGAGACCGGGCTCGTGCTGCAGGCGCTCGGGGCGCGGGACGCGATGAACCTCGATGGCGGCGGCAGCATCGCGATGTGGATCGGCGGCGGGTACGTCGTCGGCCCGGGCCGCCAGCTCCCTAACGCGATCCTTCTTCTCAAGCCGTAGCGCTACGCGACGGCGACCGCTTCGCTGATCGCGGCGAGGAGGTCCGTCGCCTCGAACGGCTTCGCCAGATAGGTCACCCCGCCGATGCTCTGCGCGATCGCGCGGCCATCCGTCCGCCCGGACAGCACCACGATGCGCGCGGCAGGACCGCGTCGCCGGTAGAGCTCGATGAACGAGCGCCCGTCCATCACCGGCAGCTGCAGATCGACGAGCAGCACGTCGGCCGTGAAGCTATGGAGTGCGTCGATCGCGTCCGCGCCGTTGCGGACGGCGCGCACCGCATAGCCCTCGAGCTCGAGCACCTCCTCGAGCGCGAGCGAGGTCGGCTCGTCGTCTTCGACGATCAGCACCCGCATCTCCGTATCCCCCCACCGCTGGACGCTGTCTACATCTGCTGCAAGTGGCACGCCAACGGCTCACTTGCCCGTTGACGGGCCCAACGCTAGGTGAGAACGAGCGCCTGCGAAATGGTGCTGAGCAGCTCGCGCGTCTCGAATGGCTTCGGTAGGTAGGCGTCTGCGCCGACACTTTGAGCGATCACGCGCCCGTCGGTCCGGCCCGACATCACGATGACGCTCGCAGCCGGTCGCACGCGGCGGCGATAGAGCTCGATGAACGAGCGGCCGTCCATCACCGGAAGCTGCAGATCGACGATCACCACGTCGGGCGTGAAATCGCCGAGCACGTCGATCGCGTCCGCGCCGTTCCGGGCGCGCCGCACGACGTAGCGTTCGAGCTCGAGCATCGCGCTCAGCGCCTGCGCGGTGGGCTCATCGTCCTCGACGATCAACACCCTCATGTGCCATCCCCCGTGCGCCGTCCCCGCACGCCCGCACTGCAAGTGCTACGCCAACGGCTCGTTTGGTCGCATGACTGGATGTCATGGGGCCGCCGGCTAACCGGGTCGGCGCGTGGTGGACCAGAGGAACAGCGCGGCTGCGCCGGCGAGAAGGCCACCGATGACCGCCCATTCGCTCCGGCCGGTCATGAACGAGCCGGGAACGAGCCCGACGCCCTGGCCAAGGAAGAGGAGGCCGAGCAGCAGCAGGAACGTCCAGATCGCGCGAGCGACGACGCGCACGCGCTGACTGTACGGGGGCTAGGCTCGCCGCCGTGCAGGAGCGCCGGTCTGTGGGCATGGTGCTCATCGCCGCGCTCCTCTGGGGCACCACCGGGACCGCGCGCGCTCTCGGGCCGGCGTCCGCGGCGCCACTGTCGGTCGGCGCGGTACGCATCGCGATCGGCGGCGCGCTGCTCACCGCGATCGCGCTCGGCCGCGGCACGCTCGTGCACCCCTGGCCGCTCCGCGCCGCGCTCGCCTCGGCGATGGCCGTCGCGGCGTATCAGGTCGCGTTCTTCGAAGGCGTCGCGCGCGCGGGCGTCGCGGCCGGGACGATCATCGCGATCGGCAGCGCGCCGGCGTTCGCGGGCCTCATCGCGTTCGTCGCGCTCGGCGAACGACCGACCGTCCGTTGGATCCTCGCGACACTGGTCGCGGTCACCGGCATCGCGCTCCTCGCCGCGCCCTCAGGGACCCTACCCCTCGAGCCGCTCGCGACGGGGCTGCCGCTCGTCGCGGGCGCGAGCTATGCGGTCTACGCGACCGCGAGCAAACGGCTTCTGCGCGACGGCGACAGCGTCGCGGTCGCCGCGCTCGCGTTCGGCGGCGGCGCCGTCGTGCTCATCCCCGTGCTCGCACTCAGCGATCTCTCGTGGGTAAACACCACGCGCGGTGTATCGGTCGCCCTTTGGCTGGGTGTCTTCGCGACAGCCGTCGCCTATCTCCTCTTCACGCGCGCCCTCGCCCGAATGCCCGTCTCGTGGGGAGCGACCCTTTCGCTCGTCGAGCCGCTCACCGCGAGCCTGCTCGGCACCCTGGTCCTGGGGGAGACGCTTGGCGGTCCGCAGCTCGCGGGCGGTGCGCTCGTGTTGTGTGGCCTGCTCCTGCTGGCGACCTCGGCGCGGGCTTCTTAGCGCCGTTTTGGGCCCTTCTCATCTGGCTCTTAGCCGCGAACATCACGCTGGCCGCATGACAAAGGGAGGCATCGGCCTCACGACACGGTCCCTCCGCACGCTCGCCGCAGTGATGCTCGCGCTGACGCTCTCCGCGTGCGGCACCGCGGTCGACCCGAGCGGCATCGTCCGCCTGGTCACCGGCCCGGATCCGTCCGCGGCCCCGACAGACACGACGACGAGCGCGACCGATCAGACCGAGCAGGACGCGGTGAAGCGCGTGATCGAACGCGCCAATCAGGCGCAGGCCACCGCGTTCAACACCGGCGATCCGAGCGCGATGAAGGACACCGCGACCAGCTCCTTCTATACGCAGCTGCTCCAGACGAACCGCGACCTCGCGGCTTCGGGCGTCACGCGGATCGAGCTCGTGTCGACGGACTTCCAGGACGTGAGCGTGACCGGGTCGACCGCGACCGCCGCGACGCTCGAGACCTGGCTATCCAGCTATCGCGACGGCACGACCGACGAGCAGACCGCGCGCAACGAGTACGCGCTCGTCCGCCAGGGCGACGCGTGGAAGATCCAGACCGACGACCAGCCGACCGCGACGCAACCGGCGCCACAGACGCGGACCGATCCGGGTGCGCCGGCCACCGCGGCCGCCACCTCATCGACATCGTCGAACTGGTCCGGTTACTCCGCGACCGGCGGCAGCTTCACTTCGGTCACCGGCACGTGGACAGTGCCGACAGTGCTCGCGACGATCTCGGGCGCGGATGCGACGTGGGTGGGTATCGGCGGGATCGACTCGAACGACCTCATCCAGGCCGGCACGCAGGCCACGGTCAGCGGCGGCGAGGTCGCGTACGAAGCCTGGATCGAGATGCTGCCCTCATCGTCGCGGCCGGTGTCGCTGTCGGTGAATCCCGGCGACTCGGTCACCGTGACCCTCACACAGAAGAGCGCCGTGGACTGGACCATCGCGATGAAGAACAACACCACGAGCCAGCGTTACAGCACGACGGTCACATATCGCTCGTCGAACTCGTCCGCGGAGTGGGTCCAGGAAGCACCGAGCGCGGGCCGCGGCACCATTCCGCTCGACGATTTCGGGACCCTCGCCTTCAGCGGCGCGACCGCGGTGCGCGACGGTAAGGTCATCGACCTGCGCACGCTGGGTGCGCAGGCCATCACCATGATCAACGGCGCGCGCCAGCCTCTCGCGCAGCCCTCGGTGATCGGCGCGGACGGCATGAGCTTCAGCGTGACCCGCACACAGGCACAGAGCACCGGCGGGGGTGGGACGGGCCGGCGCCGCAGAGGCTAAACAATCGGACCAAAACATCGGACCGCACGGCGAGCTCACGCTACCCTCGCCCGAGTGAAGACCTACGCGCTCTATCTCGAGTCAGGGCCGCAGAAGAAGACCACGATGGTCCATATCCCCGAGCTCCTCGGCTGCATCGCGAACGGCGCGACGAGCGATGAGGCCCTGGCCCGCACGCCGGACGCCATCCGCGGGTACCTGGCGTACCTCCGGCGGCACGGCGAGAAGCTCGACCCGCGCGCACCGTTCGACATCCGCGTCGCCGAGCACGCGACAGCGGGCGACTTCATCGGGCGCGGCTCGTCGACGGTGACGTATCCGTCCGACAGGACGCCGCTCATGCCGGCGGACCAGAGGCGTTACCTCGCGTGGTTGGCGTGGTCGCGCGCCGACCTGCTCGCGCTGGTGAAGGACATCGACGAAAAGGCGCTGCGCGCAAAGCCAGCCGCGCGCGGCCGCTCGCTCGACGAGATCCTCCGCCACGTGCTCGAGGCGGACAAGGGCTACGTGTACAGCTTCTTCGGGCCGGTGAAAGAGGTGGGCGATCCGGTGAACGCCGCGCTGCGCGGGGCGCTCGACCTGCGCGCCGCGCTCGCGGAGGCACGGCGAGCGGCGATCGCGCGCATCGGCGCGCTCACGCCGGCCGAGCGGCGCGCGAGCCGAAAGCGCGGGAAGACCACGCGCACGGCGAGGCGGACGCTCCGTCGCATGCTCGAGCACGAGTGGGAGCACCGTCGCGAGATCGCCGAGCGCCTCGGACGAACGGCCTGAGGTAGACCGAAGGCCATCCCCCGAGCGGGGGACGGACTGCCCCCCGGCGGGGGATGCCCGTTCGGGTCACCTTTCATACCGTGTCGCATCAGGGGACATATGGTCACGTGGGAGATGCCCGACGGCACCGAGTTCCACTACCTCGGCGAGGCGGTGTCAGATGCCGCGCTCCGCGAGTTCGTCCTGCGCTTCATGTCGGCTGAGGGCATGTCCTGGGACGTCTCCCGGTGGGACGACACGGCGCTCGAGGGCGCGTTCCTCCGCCGGTTCGGCGAGAAGATCCGCGTGACGCGCGAGCGTGGGCTCTCCGGCGTCACCGTGCTCTTCTTTCAGCCCGTTGCCAGCGGTGCGTGAGCGCCGAACGTATCGGCTGACATAGTCACCGCCGCGTCCGCGGCTAGGCTCGCGAAGGGGACCCTTATCGGGTCGTCCTTCGTCGGTTGGAACAAGAACGAACCCGAGAACGCCCATGCGCGCTGGACAGAAGTGAACGTCCTGCCGGCGCATCGGCGAAAGGGCATCGGACGCGCGCTCCTGCGAGCCGTGGTCGAGGCATGCATCGGCCAGGGCGACGACCTCGTGTTCTTCGGACAGACGAACGACCGTCAGCCCTCAGGCGAGGCGTTCCTCCGCGCGATGGCCGCGACACCCGGTCTCGCGATGAAGCTGAATCAGCTCGTCATCGCCGACGTGGATCGCGCGAAGATCGCCGAGTGGGCGAAGCTCGACCCCGCCGGGTACCGGCTCGAGCGGACCGACAACGTCGTGCCGCCCAGCCTGGTGCGGCCGTTCCTCGATTCCGCGAACGCGATGAACGACATGCCGAAGGGCGACCTCCGGTTCGCCGATCAGAAGTTCACCGAGGAGCAGCTGCGCGAGCGCGAGTCATGGCTCAAGCAGGCGGGCATGGAGTGGTGGCTCATCGTCGCGATCCACGAGGCGACCGGCGAGGGCGCGGGATTCACCGAGGTGAACTACGACCCGCGTGTCGGGCACGTCGTGCAGCAGAGCGGCACCGGCGTCGTCGCGAAACATCGCGGGCATCGCCTCGGCCTCTGGATGAAAGCGGTCATGCTCGACCGGATCATCCGCGAGCGCCCCGCGGCGAAGTACATCCGGACGGGCAACGCCAACGTGAACAAGAACATGCTCGAGATCAATAGCCAGATCGGCTTCCGCCACGCGTGGTCGAACACCCTGTGGCAGCTGCCGCTGGCGGAGGCACGCACGTCGCTCGGACTGCGGGACGAGGCGAAGGTCTAGCATCTCGGCGTAGCTCGCTAGGGGAGGCACCAGTCATGGCCGTCGACACCCGTAGGCAGCCGCGCATCCCGCTCGAGGAGCTCTGTCGGCTTCCGTCGTTCTTCTTCCCGGTCGTGTCCTGGAGGGGCGACCGCGTCGCCTACTACGGGGACGCGTCCGGTCGGATGGAGCTATACGTCATGGACCTCGCGACGCGCGACGTTCGGCAGGTGAGCCACGGTGAGACGCCGCGCGCCCTGCGGACGGGCTTCACCTGGACCCGCGACGACCGCGAGATCGCGTTCGGCAAGGACACCGACGGTAACGAGCAGCACGACATCTACCTCATCGACGTCGCATCGGGCGCGGTGCGCTCGCTCACGAGCGATCCGAAGGCCGAGGAGCACGCCGCCGAGTTCAGCCCTGACGACCAGTGGCTCCTCGTGAACACCAACAAGCGCCTTCCCGAGACGCCGGACCGTCCTGGTCAGCTGAACATCTGGAAGGTGAAGCGCGACGGCAGCGAGTACACGCCGCTCACCCGTCACGCCTTCCCCGCGTTCGCGACCGGCTGGTCGAAGGACGGGACGAAGATCGCCTACGTCACGAACGAGGACACGACCGACCTCAAGAATCGCGACGGCTACCTCATCGACCCGAAGGGCGGCGCGCCGCGCAAGGTGTGGAGCGTGCGCAAGGGATCGCAGGACACGTTCGGTGGCTGGCATCCGGACAGCCGCCGCATCGCGGTGACGAGCGACGCGAGCGGGGCCAACCGCGCGGGCATCCTCGACACGGAGACGGGCGACGTGCGCTGGCTCTCGCCGGAGGGTGTCGAGGAGTACGCCTTCAAGTTCTCGAAGAACGGCACGCTCCTCGCGTGCGCGCGCAACCACGAATCTTCGGTCACGCCCGTCGTGTACGACGTCGGGACCGGTACGGGCCGCGTGCTCAAGCTGCCCGCGGGTTTCGCTCTCGGCGCGCAGTTCTTCGACGACGACCGCAAGCTGCTTATCACGTACAGCACCGACACCACGCGCTCGAGCCTCGTCGCCTACGACCTCGCCTCCGACACCTACGAGACCCTGCTCGACGCGCAGTACGGCTCGATCGATCGCGGCGCCTTCGTCCAAGCGCAGCACACTTACTACCCGACCTTCGACGGCCGGAAGATCCCCGCGATCCTGTACAAGCCGCAGGGCATCGGCCAGGGCGAGCGGCTGCCGGCGATCGTGCACGTGCACGGCGGCCCGACGGCTCAGTGGTTCCGCGGATTCGATCCGTTCGCGCAGTTCCTCGTGGACCGCGGCTACGTCGTGATCGAGCCGAACATCCGTGGCTCGACCGGATACGGCGTCGAGTTCCGCGACGCGGCGCTCAGGGACTGGGGCGGAGCGGACCTCGAGGACGTTTCCGCCGCGGCGAAGTACCTGCGGACGCTGCCGTACGTCGACGGCGACCGCATCGTCGTGTTCGGCGGCTCGTACGGGGGCTTCATGAGCTTCATCGCCGCGACGAAGAAGCCGGACGACTGGCGCGCGGCGATCGCCTGGGTCGGCATCAGCGATCTGCACAGGATGTGGGACGAGAGCAAGGAGCACTTCCGCTACTTCCTGCGCGAGCAGATGGGTGATCCCGAGAAGGACCGCGCGCTCTGGCGCGACCGCAGCGCGATCGAATTCGCCGACAAGCTCAAGGCAAAGCTGCTGATGGTGCACGGCGTGAACGACCCGCGCTGCCCGGTCTCCCAGTCGCGGATGTTCCGGGACAAGCTTCTCGCGCTCGGGCGCAAGGAGGGTCAGGACTTCGAGTACGTCGAGCTGACCGAAGAGGGCCACGGCAGCGCGGATATCGAGCAGAAGATCCGGACGTTCCGGATCCTGTCGGACTACCTGGAGCGCGTGCTCAACTAGAGAACGTCCCGGCGAATGCCACGACGGTCCTCACGGTGACGCGACGGCGAAGCGCTCGCCCTTGAACTCGAGCACCGCGCCGGGCAGGACGTCGAGGTAGACGAGCTCGATGCCCTTCGAGCAGGTCACGCGGCGCACGTCGAGCGGCTGATCGGCGACGAGCCCGCGGGTGAAGACGACGACGCGCTCGACCTTGCTCGCGCGCATGCGGCGGGAGCTGTGTGCGAAGGGCTCGGGGTCGTACTGCCGTGCGCGGTACTCGGGCAGGTAATAGCGGACGAGCAGGAAATCCTCGCGCGTCAGGATCATCGTCGCGCGCGGCGCGTAGTTCGCCCGCACGTAGGCGACGCGGGCGCTGAGCTCGCGGTCGTGCTGCGAGATCGCCGCCGCGGAGAACGGCCCGGCTCCGGCGACGAAACCGATCGCCGGCGCGATCACCAGGAGGCCGGTGGCGGCGGCGAGAAGGAGGTGGCGCCGCGGTCCCGCCGCCGCGGCGACCTGCGCGAGCGCGCGCGCGCCGAGGAGGTAGAGGCCCGGGAGGGCCGACAGCACGTAGCCCCAGTCTCCGATGTGCAGGACGACGTACACCGCGAGCGCCGGTAGGCACCACACCACCAGGAATGAGGCGTCGTCGATGTCGCGCGACCGCACGATCCGCCGGACGGCGATCGCCGCCGCGACGACGGCGAGCGGTGCCATCGCGAGGAGGCCCCAGCCGGTCGCGTACGACGTCGCCGCGAGGTTCCAGGCGAACGCCGGGAGTCCCTGCGCCGCGACCGAGTAGGCGTCGCGCACGTACGCCACCTGGCTCAGCAGCGCCGAGAAATAGTCCTCGGGTCCGCCGGACAGGATGACCGTCGGGACGAGCCAGAGCAGGCACGCCGCGACCGTGGCGAGGCCGGCCTTCGCCGCCCGCCGCGGACCGAGCGGTGCGACGCACCAGAGCCAGAGCGGGAAGAGGAGGACGAGGAGGTCCTGCCGGAATCCGCCGGCGATGCCGAACGCGACGGACGCGAGGAGCGCGGGGCGCATCCCGCGTCCGCGCGCGGCGACGCAACACCATGCGACGACGATCGAGCCGAGACCGAGGACGGTGTACGGATAGGCGATCTCCGAGTACTGCCAGACGAGTGGGTCGGCGGCGTACGCCAGCGCGACGATGATCGCGATGCCGTCCGGGACGAAGCGTCGCGCGAGGAGGAACAACGCGAGTGCGGCGAGCGCGGACGCCACCGCGGATACGAGCACGAGCGCCGCGTTGCTGTCCAGGCCTCGGTCCTGCGCGATGTCCGCGGTCGCGACGTAGAGGAAGTAACCGGGCGGGTGCGGGCGTTGGGCACCGAGATCGTCGTCGACGTGGAAGCCGCGTTCGAGCGCGGCGGCGTACAGCACCGAGTCATGCGCCCAGAGGCTCTGCGAGGCGAACGGCGCGCGGGAAAGCAGCACGCCGCAGAAGATGAGCGACGCGACGAGGGCGACGCGCCTCATGCGTGCGCGATGGCGCGCCGCTGTGCGACGAGCTGGGATCCCACCACCACGCTGAAGAGTGCCAGACCGGCGAGGTCCTGCGCAGCCCCCGGCGCCAGCAGGAAGAGACCGGCCGCGATCAGGAGCACGCGCTCGAAGAGCCGGGTCGGGCGCAGCAGGTAGCCGCCGACGCCGGCGACGAGGGCAACGATGCCGGCGGCCGCGGAGATGGACGCGACCGCCGCGTCGAACACGGTCGTATCGCGCCAGAGGATGGCGAGGCCGTCGGGCTGCGTGAACATGAACGGGACGAGGAAGCACGGCAGCGCGTACTTCCAGGTCAGCATCATCGTGCGGTAGGGGTTACCGCCGGTAATGGCGGATGCGGCGAACGGCGAGAGCGCGACCGGCGGCGAGACCTCCGACAGGACGGCGTAGTAGAAGACGAACATGTGCGCGGCCGGCGGCGGGACGCCGAGGTGCACGAGGGCCGGGATCACCGTCGGCACGGCCACCAGGTACGTGGCGGTGATGGGGAGCGAGAGGCCGAGCACCCACAGCACCACCGCGGACACGATGAGCGTCAGGACGAGGTTCCCAAGACCAAGCTCGAGGATGAGGCTCGAGACCTTCAGCCCAAGGCCTGTCTGCAGCAGGATCCCGACGATGATCCCGGCGACCGCGGTCGTCGCTGCCACGCCAAGGACTTGCCTCGTCCCCGCGGCGAACGCGTCGACCAGCTTCCTCAGCGAGAGCGCGGTCTCGCGGCGGATGTAGGACACCAGGATGGCGACGACGATCGACCAGAAGACCGCGGTGATCGTGCTGAACCCGACGACGAGGAACACGATGATCGCGAAGAGGCTGGTGTACTGGTACCAGTACCGCGCGGTGAGGGCCCAGAAACCCGGCGCATCGAGCGCGATCTGACGCGTGCCCATGCGGCGCGCGTCGATCTCGATCGTGAGCAGGATGCCGAGGTAGTACAGGATCGTCGGCATCATCGCCATGACCACGATGTCGAGGTAGCTGATCCGGAGGATCTCGGCCATCAGGAACGCGGCCGGTCCGAGCACCGGCGGCGAGATGACCGCGCCGATGCCGCCGGCGGAGAGGATCGCGCCCGACGAATCCGGGTCGTGACCCGCCTTCTTCAGCATCGGGTAGGTGATCGAGCCGAGCGTCACCGTGGTGGCCACGCCCGATCCCGACACCGTGCCGAGGAGGAAGGACGCGACCGTCACCGTGCGCGCCGCCCCGGTCGGCCGCTTCCCGGTCAGCGCGAACGCGAGGTCCACGTAGAACTTGCCGGCGCCGGTATAGTCCAGCACCGCGCCGTAGATCGTGAACAGGATGATGAACGTGGCCGCCACCTGGAGCGGCGTCCCGAGCATGCCGTCGAGCCCGAGGTACTGATTGGCCACGATGTCGTCGAGGTCCTTGGGCGGCACGTGGAACGGCCCGGGCATGAAGTCGCCGAGGTAGGCGTAGAGCATGGCGATGATCCCGATGACCGGCAGGTGCCAGCCGGTCGTGCGGCGGCCAGCCTCGAGCACCAGGACGATCGCGACGACGCCGAAGGCGAAGTCGGCCGGCGTGGGCGACGCGAGGCGGTAGATGACCTGGTCGAAGTTCACGAAGATGTAGGCGGTGATGGCGACGCTCGCGACGGCCAGCGCGACGTCGATCGCTGTCACGGACTTCCGGTACCGGCCGAGCGGCGGATACCAGAGGAACGTGAGGACGAGCACGGCGCTGAGGAAGAGCATCGTGTAGATCTGCGGCGTCGTGATGGTCTGCCCGAAGACGTGGATGCTCGGGATGAGCACGAATGTCGTGAACGGGATCTCCGCGCCGGCGATCGAGTAGTAGAGCGCGAAGAGCGTCGTTGCGACGGCGAGCACCGTCGCGATTCGTCCCCAGGTGCCGCCGAGCGTTCGCGTGCGTGCCTCGGCCTCGTACTCCTCGATCAGCTCCTTCGTCTTGTCGTCGGCCAGGACGGCGTCGAGGTCGGGACGGACGACGAGGTCCGGCGCTCCACTCACGGCACACGCTCCAGCAGGGTCTGCGCGTACGCGCGCCGCGTGACGCGCACCGTCACCACGCTCTCGCCGAAGAGTGGCAGCAGCTCG
>WNFC01027058.1_pt1 | contig 12414 bp, 12 predicted proteins | sample 5400541 | NCBI WGS metagenome assembly WNFC01 (sample SAMN13153342, study PRJNA577476) | soil metagenome | isolation source: 120 cm saprolite under Douglas fir tree site 2 hole 2 replicate 1 | place: USA:California | collected 2015-04-18 | reverse complement strand
CGCGCGCACCGGCGGCGAGGCCGTACAGCCGTGGAATGCGGACGGATCGAGCGCGTGTGCAAACGCGAACCTGGCCGACGAAAGCGCGGCACACCGGTATCCGGGGTGGACGGTATTCGGCTGTGATGATGGCTACGTCTACACGGCACCCGTCGGTTCGTTCAAAGCCAACTCATTCGGTCTCAACGACATGCTGGGCAATGTCTTTCAATGGACCGAAGATTGCTGGCACGCGGATTACAACGGCGCGCCGATCGACGGATCGGCGCGCACGGACGGCAATTGTTCCGAGCGCGAGCTTCGCGGGGGTTCCTGGTTCACTACCCCGGCGTATGTGCGGGCCGATTACCGAAATCACTTCGGCGTGGATTACCGGACCAGCAGTGTAGGAATTCGACTGGTCAGAGACATTGAGCAGTGACGCCGCGCGTTCTCATCAAGCGGCACGGACCATCGATGTCGGCAGCTAAGTGTTTAGTTTTGGCATTCCTGCTCCTATCCACGGCGGCGTGGCCGCGGGAGGCGGCATCGCCATTCACTGATAAGGCCGCCGCAGCGAAGCTCAAGCGCGACTCCGCGCGCTGCCGTGCGCAGGCGGATCTAGACGCGTGCTACGATGCCATTCGTTGGAGCCCTGGTGATCCTGCGCTGCTCGTCGGTCTGGGGGATGCTCTGGAACGTGCGCAGCGTCCCGCTGATGCCATCCGTAACTATCGCCGCGCCGCTGCGCTGGCACCGGATACGCGCGGCCTCGCCGCCAAGATCAGCGCGGCCGAGGCGAAGTTGGCCAGGCGCGCGCCGGGCGCTAACGGGGCTTCAACCAAGCGCTACTCGAATGCTGCCCCGGAGGCGCAATCGCATTGATGGGCTTCGTCGCCCGATCGTCGCGCGGGGTTTCGCGAGAGGTTGGTGCCGTGCGCGATCATTCGAGAGACAAGGAACACCGTGACCAGTGAAGTAGAAGAGCGGATTCACAAGGCGCTGGCAGGTCATCCGCTCGAACGGATAGAGCATGGATATCGGCTGGTGCACCCGCAAGGGGCGGGCATCAGCGTCCTTCGGCTGTTGCCCGCCAATGTGATCCGTGACGAACTGCAGGTCGTGTCGGTTGCTGAAATCGTGGCTGAGTATGGTTCAGCGGGCCTCCCGTCTTTTCACGCGACCGGAGTGCAGAGGCTCAACTCGTGGACGGTGCATGGCGCTTACCATCTCGACAACGGCCGCTTGCAGCAGACAGCGCAATATTCCATCTATTCCAGCGAACCCGCCGTACATCTGGTGACGCAAAGCATCCTCAATGCATTCGGGGGTCAGCTGCCGCTTGGCCGATCCACCGCGATGGCGACTACTTCTGCCGCGGCACTGAAGCAACAACGCGCGCACCATGGGATCCCAGGTCGATGGCCAAAGCCTTTGGATGAGGAAGCTCTGATAGCGGCCACAACCACTCTTCAGCAACGCGGCCTGGCCGCGTCAAATAGCTCAACGGGAGTGTGGGCTGAATTTCCGCTCAGCGGCGATTGCCCGTCGCGGGCGATTGATCCACAAGCTGAGACGGCACTGCTGCAAGTGAATGTGGGAGTTCCGCATCCGATCGCCGGCGCCGGATACCTCGCCACCATTTCCTTGCCGCTGACACAGGCGCCGGTCAATTCCGCAGAGATTTGCGCCAGGCTGAATGCGCTGGAACTCGAGGAGACCGATTTCGTTCCGCGCCTCGGTGCATGGGGTTTGCACACGGCTAACGATCTGCCGGGTTATTGTTGCTTCATACCGTCGACCGAGCCATTGGGCGCGTTGCACATGACCATCATGTGGTGGTGTGTCAGGCGGGCAGCCTGGCTAAGGGACCGATTTTGGGCGGCGAAGGTCGGTCTTCAGCTCGAGGCCTTGAGGGAAGGAAAGCCCAGTTCATGATGCACAACTGACAAATCAGCGTGCTCCCGGGATATACGCGTATCACAGAAACGCGATGCAGCGAAGACACTCTTAGCCGATTTGTGACGCACGCCTAATCGACAAAACCGCTTCCGATTATCGTTTGAGCATGCGCTCACCGATATCGAAAGCGATACCGACACGCGTCGTTGCCTCGAGCAGGCTCGAGGCGCCGCGTCGCGTACTCACGTACTGCTTCGTCGCGGTCGGCGTCTGGTATCTCGGCTGGCGGCTCGAGACTTTCAATCCGCACGCACCGATCTTCTCGATGCTGATCTACGGCGCGGAGCTGTTTGGTTTCATCACGGCGTTGATGCACGTATTCATGTGTTGGCGGCTGTCGGAGCGCCGCGCGCCACCGCCGCGTCCGGGCATCAGCGTCGATGTGTACATCCCCACCTACAGCGAGCCCATCGACCTGGTACGCAAGACGGCACTGGCGGCAATGGCGATGGACTATCCACATCGCACCTGGATTCTCGACGATGGGCGCCGGGAGGCGATGCGAGCTTTGGCGACCGAGCTCGGATGTGAGTATTTGACGCGTACTGATAATGCGCATGCGAAGGCCGGCAATCTCAACCACGCTCTCGCGGGCAGCAGCGGCGAGTTGATCGCGGTGTTCGACGCCGATCATGCACCGCGGCGCGATTTTCTCGTCAAGACGCTCGGTTATTTCGAAGACACGCGCGTAGCGTTCGTGCAAACACCGCAAGATTACTACAACCTGGACTCGTACCAGCATCGCGGGACCGGCGCATCGCATGAAATCTGGACCGAGCAGGCACTGTTCTTTCGTGTCATCCAACGCGGCAAGGATTGCTGGAATTCGGCGTTTTTTTGCGGCAGCTGCGCGGTAGTCCGCCGCAGTGCGCTCGAACGCATCGGCGGCTTCGCGACGGGCACCATCACCGAGGACTTGCATACCTCGATCCGCCTGCACGCGGCCGGATTCCGCTCCGTATATCACGCCGAGCCGCTTGCCTTCGGGCTGGCACCCGAGTCGATCGAGCCGTTCATCACGCAGCGCGTGCGCTGGGGTCAGGGCGCCATGCACGTGTGGCGCACCGAGGGCATCCTCTCCAATCCGGGCTTGAGCTGGGCGCAGCGACTCAACTACCTTGCCTCGGTCGCCACCTACTTCGACGGCTGGACCAAGGGCTTGTTCTACTTCGCTCCCGTCGCGGTGTTGCTCACCGGATGCGTGCCGCTGGCGGCCGCGATGCCGACGTTCCTGCTGCATTTCGTGCCGTATTACTTCCTCACGTTCTGGGTGTTCGAGGAGGTTGGGCGCGGTTACGGCCGCACCGTCTACATCGAGCAATACAACATGGCGCGCTTCGCGGCTTTTGCCTGGGCGACGCTGGCCTGGATCTTCCCAAAAGGCCGGTTCCAGGTTACCCGCAAGCGGTCGCGCGCGCGGCGCTTGCTCCGCTTCACGATGCCGCAGTGGCTGGTGGTGGGCAGCAACCTGCTCGCGGTCCCCGTCGGGATCGCCATCTATCGTCACGCGCATTTGCTGCCGCTGGCTGGCGTGGCCGCGAACGTGCTGTGGGCCGGTGTCAACTGCGGACTGGCAGCGGCGGTCCTGCGACACACGCTGGCTGTGCAACGGCGGCAGCGCGCGCAGTATCGCTTCCCGGTGCCGCTGCCGGCGGAGCTGGACTTTGCAGGTCTGCGTATGCGCGGCACGATCGACAATCTCAGCGAGAACGGGATTCGGTTCTACGGCGGTTTGCTTCCCTACATTGAGCCGGGCAGTGAGTTCTCGGGGCGGCTGACGTTGCCCGATGGGCCGCTCCCGTTCACCGGTCAGGTGCGCACTCTGATCCCGCTCGAAGGGCATCCGGGCACGTTCAAGGCCTTCGGCGGCGTGTTCAATGCGACGCCCGGCGACCAGAAGCGCATCGACCGCTTCCTATTCGGTTCGGATCTGCAATGGGTGGTCAATGGCTACTCCGATCAGGTCGACACGCCCTTCAGTCGTCTGATACCAGGCAAGGTGGCAGGACCCCGGCGGACGCCTTTCCTCGACACGCACTGGAACGCGGCCGAGCTGACCGGCGCGAACGGCAAGACCTTCCAGGTGGTGCTGTCCTTCTCGAAGACCGACCGGATGCAGAGCGGTTGGCTGTTGAGCTTTGCCCAGCTGCCGGAAGATCAGACTCTGCGGCTCGACTGTTTTCGACGCAGCGACGTGGCACCACAGATGGTACGGTTGCAGCGGGCGGACGGGCTGCAGCAAGTCGAATCGAGCGTGTTCGTCTACCGTTTGACTGCCGTCGGACAGCCCCTCATCGACTTAGGTGTAGCGGACGAGTGGCGTCGGGACGTTGCGTGAAGCGCGCGGCGTGCGCGATGTTGCTGCTCGGCGTCGCGGCTACCGCTCAGGCGGCCGATAGCCTGTTCCTGGCCGGTACGGATCAGTCTTCGCTGGGCAGCTACAGCTATGTTGGTGCATTAGTGCCGCTAGCTCAAGGCAAGTTGGGCGACGGTTGGGTCATGCGGCAGTGGTTCGATCGGCTCACATACCGCTACAACGGTAGCGTGCCGGATATTCACGCCGAGGCGTACGGCTACGCTCCGGCCATCGGCTACCAGTGGCCGATGAGCGACGGCAGCAATCACGCGGGCCTATACGCCGGGCTGCGCGTGGCACATACGGAGCTGAGTCCCGATGATCCGGGGAATGTCGATCGCGGAACGCGCGTACGCTTCTCGCTGCAAGGCGAGCTCACCAGCCGGCTCGGCGCGATGGCACAGAATCAATTCCTCGCCCAAGGCGAGTTCGGCAACGGCGCCTACTTCGTACGTGACCGGCTGGCATGGCGCGTGTTCGGGCACTACACGTTCGGCCCGGAAGCGATCGCCAAGGGCAGCCGCGTGTATCAGGCGCGGGAAGTCGGCCTGTGTTTCGGGGGGATTGCACTCACGCCGCGTGCGAGCCTGCTGGTGCGAGGAGGTGTGAACGAACAGCCGGGCGAGCCGACCGTGGGCGACCTCAGTGTCGAGTTGTCGGCGAGCTTCTGAATTGGCGACGAGGCTGGGTCAATAACGCCGCCGTGTGGACGCCTTTCAACAAAAATTCAATCGTCAACATCGCCAATGAATGGGGGCCGTCGAACAGCACGGTGTGGCGAGATTCTTATATCAGCGCAATCGCATCGATGCGGGCTGCTGGATACTTGGGGACACTCCTCATCGACACGGGTGGATGCGGACAGGACCCGAACGACCTCATGAACTATGCCGCAGCCGTGTTCAATAGCGATCCGCAAAAGAACGTGATGTTCGCCTTTCACTTCTACGGATTGGCTAACGGTTATTCCACGGTTGCTCAGATGGATACGATTTTCTCGGAACTGGTGGGGCTCAGTCAGACCTACGGAATGGCATTTGCGATCACGGAATTTGGCCCTGGGATGGATATCGGCCCCAGTCCTACCATGGTCACCCCGGGACAGGTAATCACGGCAGCCGAGGCTAACAATCTGGGATGGCTCGCCTGGGCGTGGGACGACAATGACCTGGCGAACTGCCAGTCCGATAACAATTGGTTCAGCATGACCTACAACTGTGGGGTCTACACACAGCCCTCGGACTTGACCAACTACGGTCAAGACGTGGTGCTCAATCCAACCTACGGGATCACGGCGCTCGCTAAGCGTGCGACGATCTTCTAGCGCACACCGTAGCAATCTCTTGTCCTCCGCCCGGGCGCCTGTATTGGTGCTCGGGCTCTACCACGGGACAAATCCACTGGACAACCCAAATGACCCCGCCATTACCGGTGGCTTGCAGGAGCGCGCCGGGGCGCGCGGCGCGCTGAAGGAACTCGTACTGAGTTTGCGCGATATCGATGGCGCCGCGCGGACGATGATCTTCAGCGCCCCGCCGCAGTACTCGCAGGTCTCGATGTCGATGTCGAAGACGCGCTTCAGGCGTTGCGCCCAACTCATGGCCACGTGCCGCGGGGCTGCGCTCGCCTCTTTTTGCGTCGGGCGGTTTGTGCGACCGAGCCGGGCCGGCACGATCCGCGCTCGCAGGCAATGATTCGGCGCAAACACCCCGTGGTAACGCGTCAAGTTCACTCTCGGACTCGGCACCAGAGCGGCCAATCTCGCCAAAAAATCCAGCGGCTCGAATATCACGTGCGTCGTGCCATCGCGGTACGGGGTCTTCAGCGCGTAGCGAATGGTCCCCTGCGCGGTGCGCGACAAGCGCTCGATCGCCACCGCCGGGCGCGCAATGTAGCGGCACAGCCGCTCGAGCTTCTGGCGCTGCTCTGCCTCGGCGGCGATTCCGGCGTGCAGCGAGAAGCCGTTCGCTTGTGCCACGCACTCACCCGCGCGTTCTTCCCCCCGCGGCGCCAACTCACCCGCGCGTTCTTCCCCCCGCGGCGCCAGACTCTGCAACAGGAACGCTTTTCGGCCCTTGTGGGGACCTAACGCAATGCGGTACGTGATGGAGTGACCCTGTAGATCCGCGAGTGCACCCTCCTCCCCACCGGGGCTCGGGCCACTTCTGACTGTAAGGCCAGTACATCGCGCAGATCCCGGTCGTAGCTCTCTGCCCACAGGTGCGTGTCGGTGAGCGCATGGATAAGCTGTGCGGAGATGCGCAGGCGCTCGCCCGAGCGCTGCACCGTCCCCTCAACTACTCCGTCTACTTGCAGCTCCAGCGCGATGTCACGCAGCGACTTGCGCACGCCCTTGTACTGCATGACGGAGGTGCGCGAAACCACACGCAACGCGCCAATCTTCGCGAGGCTGGTGATGAGCGCTTCGGTCATGCCCTCGGCGAAGTAGTCCTGCTCGGCGTCACCCGACAAGTTCTCGAGCGGCAGGACGGCCAGCGATTCGATGCGTCCGGGCTTGGCAGCCAGGGACCCGATAAAGCGATACCCGCGGCGCGGCAGGGTCTCGATGAGTCGGGGAGTCTCGGCCGAATCGTCTAATACTTCCCGCAACCGCTTCACTGCGGCATTTAGACCCTGCTCGAAATCTACGAACGTGCCGTGAGGCCATAGGCGCTTCTGCAGGCTCTCGCGCGTGACCACTTCACCGGGATGTTCGAGCAGGATGGCGAGCGCCTGGAAGGGCTGCTCGGGCAGCCGAATGCGGACCCCTTGCTTGCGCAGTTCTCCGGAGCGCAGGTCCGCTTCGTAAGCACCAAAGCAGACGACCTGGGGCCCCGGTGAATGAGAACTGGCCATCTCCACACCTCATGGGCGGGAGGATTTAGCGAATCTTACCATGGGTGCTGACCGGCCCATTCATACCGGGTCATGCAATTTGCATCTGCTTTTCAGCCGCCCGCCATGGAGTCCCTTCCCGATTGGGTGCAGGTTTAGATCACGACCAAAGCCGGGCGAACAAGCCAGTCGGAGTGAAGCTTGGGGAGGTTGGCCATGCACGGACCCAAAAAAAGATTGCCTCGACGACCTTGGAATATCTCAAGTGGCTACAGCTTGGAAAGGAAGTTCGCCATGTTCGCAGAAACAAGGCGTGTCGCACGTCTCGTCGCAGGCTTGCTCCTCTTCCTTGCACTCAGTCAATCAGCGGAAGCCGCAGTGGGGTTCAAGCCCGCCGTGAGCTATCCAGTGGGAACGGCTCCCTTAGCTGTGGCGGTGGGGGATTTCAACGCGGACGGAAAGCCTGACTTGGCCGTCGCCAACTCTGGCAATCCCGGGAATGGCGATGACGGAAACGTCAGCATCCTGCTTGGTATTGGCGATGGCACATTTCAACCCGCACTCATTGCCGCCGCGGGCAAGAACCCGTTCTCCATCGCGGTGGGCGACTTCAACGGAGACGGCCACCTCGACGTAGTCGTCACGAATAACGGCATCAACCCTGCCGGCGGCTGGCTTGCCGGAACAGTGAGCGTCTTGTTGGGCAATGGCGATGGCACCTTCCAGCAGCACGTGGACTATGCAACAGGAGACGATCCGGAGTTCGTGGCTGTAGGAGACTTCAACGGCGACCATGTTCTTGACACGGCGGTCGCGACGCGTTCCGACAGCGCCGTGAGCGTCTTATTGGGCAACGGCGATGGGACGTTTCAGCCGCACGTGGACTATGCAGCCGGATACCCCACGGCAGTAGCGATTGCTGACTTCAACCGGGATGGCAAGGTGGACCTTGCCGTGGCCGGGGCGTTTAACGGCGGCGTTGTAGGCATTCTGGAGGGTAACGGGGACGGAACGTTCCAGCCTGCGGTGGGCTATCTCCCGGCTGTCGGTAGGGGCTGGTCCGTCGCATCAGGAGACTTCAACGGCGACGGCAAAGTTGACCTTGTGGTCAGCGGCTATGGTGTTCCCGTGAGTGTGCTGCTGGGCAACGGCGATGGCACTTTCTCGCAAGGAAGCACGCTTGATACTTTCTCTGCAGGGTGCCATGCAGGATCGCCGGTGGTCGCCGACTTCGATGGCGACGGCAAGCTCGATGTTGCGGTCACCGCCGGTGGCGGACCGCATGATGGTTTTTGCCTCTGGGGCGGTGCCGAGACCATTCTGGTCTTCAAAGGTAACGGCGACGGAACTTTTCAGTCACCTGCAAGTTTTACAACGACTAACGCCTGGAATTTGGCTGCCGCTGCCGACCTCGATGGCGACAAGGCGCCGGATTTGGTGACTGTCAACGGCAGCCTCGGTAGAGGCGACAACACTGTCAGCGGGTTGCTGAATTCGACGGGTGCCGACTTCTCCATCTCCGCGTCGACACCGATGCCGGGCACTATTGGTCGCGGTCAAAGCTCAACGTCCACTGTGACGCTCGCTCACCTTAATACTTTCGATGACCCGGTCACTCTCACCTGTTCGGTGCAGCCAGTGCAATCAGCACCGAGCTGCTCGCTCAACCCGGACTCGGTCACCTTCGACGCTAATGGAAATGCAGCCGCGACGCTAACTCTCAGCACCGGGGCAGCAATGGCGTCTCTGGTTCCGGCTGCTGTGCGCTACGGCGGGCGTCCGCTGGGGCTCCCGTGGCTACCCGTGGCAGGGTTTGTCTTGATGGCAGCCGGCTTGGGCTACAGAAGCTCTCACAGGCTGGTGCGCGCTGCGCTGGGCGCACTACTTCTCGGCGGATTGATCTTTCAAGCGGCCTGCAACGGCAGTGGGCCTGCTTCGCAGGCTTACACCGTCACCATCACTGGCACGTCCGACTCGACACAGCATTTCACGACTGCGACGTTCACAGTACAGTAGCGACGGGCTGCGTGGGCCGGCGTAAAGAATGAGGGGTAACATGACCTCCAACAAAGATCATGAGGTGTCCACAGATATTGACGCTCAGCGACGCCAGGTAGTCGCCGGCTCGTTAGCTATTCTCAGTACGGCATCGACAGGCCTGCTTGCAGGATGCGGGGGCGGTAGCAGCAGTGGCGGAGGCGGTCATGTCACGCCGCTAACGTTGATGTGGATGGCGCCCGCAAACGGCGCCACGAATGCCGGTGTCAATAGCAGCATTACCCTTGTATTTTCAGAATCCGTCACCGTCGCGAGCAACGCGATCAGCGTGACTGGCCCGAGTGGAGCGGTTACGACCACCGTGACGGTGAGTGGAGCCAACGTCACGCTGACTCCTGTCAATCCATTAAGTCCCGGTCAGAAATACACCATAACGATAACGTCAGGCGTCAAAGGCGCCGCCGGCAACGCGTACGCCGAATCTACCGCATCCTTTACTACCACAGCACAAGCGTTGAGTCTTGCGGCCGGTGCGATGGTGTCCGACTCCTACTACGCTTATCGGTGGTCAAGCCCTCCGGCGCAACCTTGGGATGTGTTGCAGTATCTGCGGGGCAACGGATTCCGCTGGTTGAGGATGTGGGTTACTACGTTAAGTTATCCAGAGCTGCGCACGACCAGTGACTGGTCGACGTTGCCGATGCAAAACGCAAATTATTGGGCGTGTCTAGAAGCCTCGGGAGCGATACTGGCTGCCGCTGCTGCCTTGGGGTTTCGACTGCAGGCTGTCCTTTTCTTGAGTGATCAGGCAGCTCATGCCGGTCAACAGCCACTCGCCGCCACGTGGGCAGGCTTGACACCGACACAACTCGCGGCGGCAGTGCAAGAGTCCGCCGCCGCCACGGCCTCGTATTACCAATCGCTGGGGCTGAACATTGAGGTGTTCGAGATCGGCAACGAAATTGATTTCGGCGTCTGCGGGATCTACATGGGGACTACCGTTCCGGTCCCCGCAGGAGTTGATCCGGTCAACACCCCGAGTTGGATGGAAGAGAACATTTGGGGGCCCAGTGCCCCGCTACTAAAGGCTGCGATCAGTGGAGTGCTATCGGTTTACCCGAATGCGAAGATCCTCTTGCACATTGCTGGCGTTGGTTACAGCACAGGCAACATCGCCGCATACAGCTTCTTCCAATCGATGGTCAACTTAGGGGTGCCATTCGACATCGCCGGCTTGAGCTACCCATATATGTTTTCGGGCGGAGACGTTCCGCAGCCCTACTTTGCTCAAGCGGACTTTTTGTCTGCCCTCGACTCAATCGCGGCCGTGGGGAGGCCGATTCAGATTGTCGAATTTGACTATCCTGCTGCCCCGGCTGGAATAACGAAGACGCCGAGCCCCTTGTACCCATTCACACCAGCCGGCCAGGCCAACTTTATTCAGGATTTTGCCAATGCGATCAACGGACGGGTTGAGAGCGTCTGGTATTGGTACGCAGACTACTATCTGGCCTGGCCAGACGCCGCCAATAACCCCGAGCTGGTTAGCAGCGGGCTGTTCAGTGCCTACGATACTCCTCGCCCGGCCCTGGCTGTATTCAAACAGCCGCCGTTTGCAACCTAGGCGGCAAACCGGGAGCTATACTGGCTCTCCCGCCCCGCGCCACGCATGAGCGCTTGCGAGCCGGCAGATCGATTTTTTGCGTATGACGGCTCTGGGCTTGCTGCTTGGCGATAGCCTTTCGCGCTGCTCCAGAGCGGCGACGGACACGCACCTCTGAGCGGCAGGGACCCATTGAAGGCAGACCAATCCCTTGCTGAGTCCCGTCGGTCGTGATCCCGGGCCAGGTGATGCTCTCAATCTCTCAATGAAGGCGGCACGAACGATTGGTGAGTGTTACGAGCGCGATCGCCACCCTCTGACGAACTGGCACGCTGCACTCAGTCAGAGTCCGTAGAATCGCCGGGTTTGATGCGCTCTGTTGACGGAGAACTAAAGGGCGCAAGCGATGGTTTGCCGTTAGATAAATTACATTAATAATGTACTATAAGCTATTGATAAGAATGCCCGGGAGAGGACTCGAACCTCAATCGTAAATCCCGCAGTAATCAAAGTGTTAGCGCGGTCTGATTTTTTGAGTTACCCAGAACGTTACCTATGCCAATGACGCGCTGGGGCGGGACCGCTTGCTATGCACTGAGATGCGATGGGCTCAGTCGCGGTGGCAGGGTTGCATTGGCCCCGGCCCGGCCACCTCCACCCAGGCCCTCTGGTGAGGGCCTTGACATACAAATGACATACATCTATTGTCAGCAACACTATGGCAATTCTCACGGTTCGGTTGACCGAGGAAGAAGAGCGGCTGCTGGCGCGCAGGTCCCGCAGTGCGGGGATGAAGAAGGCCAGTTTCGTACGTAAGCTCATCCGTGAGCAGCCTTTCGAGACCGCATCCGATGTATTGGCCGATGCTCGAAAGCGCATGGGAGATGTGCGCTTGCGGGTAGCGCGTCGATGAAGAAATACCTTCTGGACTCCTCCTTTGTTATCGATTTGCTGAATGAAATGGTCGACAACGATGATGAAGGTCCCGCACTGCGGTGGCTGAAGCAAAACCGACGGGCACATCTGTGGGTCAGTCCGGTCACCCTCGCTGAAGTGCTCGAGGGTGCCGAGGACCACGAGGCCGTTAAGGTGTATCTCGGGCGGTATGCCTGGCAGGGTATCCATCGCATACAGGCCGAAAGGGTAGCGCTTCGACAGAAGCGGGCCGCGAAGCGCATGGGTGAGAATGATGCCTGGCAAGCGGCCGTGGCCGAATGTATGGAGGGAAGGGTCTTAGGTCACGACCAAGCCTTCGTAACGCTCGGCGCCGCTTACGAGGACTACCGTCTGGCGTAAAGCCGCGCCCAGCCGGCGAAGCGCGAGCGCCGTGCGTCTCATCGTCAATCGCATCGAGCGCGTTCCGGCCCAGCCACGCCTCGAGCTGTCCGGCTCGGATAGGTCAGGCATGTGCTGGCCGTGAAGTAGGAGATCCGCTACGAGCTGACGGACAGCGACGTCGTCGTACTGCGTATCTTTACACGCCAGGACATCGGTGAGCCGGCCAACATGCGTCATGCCTGATGCCGACAGCCTCGCTTGCGGCGTCACAGCTTGCTATTCCAGTACTCGATGTACTTTTCGTAAGCCCTTGTAGAAGTGGCGGATAGGACGAATAAAGGGCCCACGGTGAATGAAGCGGCGCGCAGTCCAGCCGCTGTAACGGACTTGCGGCGTAGCGTTG
>WNFC01007002.1_pt1 | contig 12414 bp, 12 predicted proteins | sample 5400541 | NCBI WGS metagenome assembly WNFC01 (sample SAMN13153342, study PRJNA577476) | soil metagenome | isolation source: 120 cm saprolite under Douglas fir tree site 2 hole 2 replicate 1 | place: USA:California | collected 2015-04-18 | reverse complement strand
GCAAGGTCGGTGCGCCGAACAGCACCCCGAAGAACGCGGCGATCGCGGCGGCCACCGGCAGCATCAGCCAGAACGAGATCTGGAAGTGGACGACGTCGCCGCCCGCCGTATGAAAGCGGGTGACGAGGTCGAGCCACTGCAAAGGCTCCCAGAAACCGCTCCACGCCGGCTGCAATTGCCAGGAGCTCGCGACCCCGTAGGTATAGGCGCCGATCGCGAAAAACGCGGCGTAGCCGAGATCGAGCAACCCGGCAAAGCCGACAACGATGTTGAGGCCGAGTGCCAGCGCGGCGAAGGCGAGCGCGTTCGCCGCCGAATCGATGTCGGCGTCGCTTCGGTCGACGAGCGGAAACAACAATGCCGCCGCGCAGACGCAGAGGACGGCGAGGCGGGCGCGCGTCCGGGGAGAGATGCGCGCGCTCAGCGAAACAAGACCTCGCCCCCACCCGAGCCCTCCCCCGTGGCCACGGGGGAGGGAGGGACCCGCGTCAGCGGGAGGGTGGGGGCCGGCATCTGTTGTCTCCGCCAGTCCTTACGATTTTGTCGGGGTAGGACGGCCGAAAAGGCCGGTCGGGACGAAGACGAGGACCAGAATCAGGATCGAAAAGATGATCACGTCGGTCCAACGCACGGCGATCAATTGGCCGCCCAAGGTTTCGATCAGCCCGATTAGGATGCCGCCGACCATGGCGCCGGGTACGCTGCCGATGCCGCCCAGCACGGCGGCGGTGAAAGCCCGCAGCCCTGCCGTGTAGCCGATAATGAAACTCGTGTAATTGTAATAGAGGCCGAAGATCAGGGCCGCCGCCCCGGCCAATGCCGACCCGAGAAAAAACGCCGTGACGACGACCCGATCGACATCGACCCCCATCATCCGAGCGGCTTCGGCATCCTGGGCGGTCGCGCGCATCGCCTTGCCGAGGCGGGTGCGATTGACGAAGAAATGGAGTGCGGCCATCAGCGCCGTGGCGACGCCCCAGATCAGCAGCGCCTTCAACTCGAGGGTGACCTCGCCGAACTCCCAACGCACAACCGGCAGCGGGTTGGGGTAATTCTCCGACCCGGCGCCGACCGTCAACAGGATGACGTTGAACAGGATGTAGGAGACGCCGATTGTCGTGATCATCGCTGCGGTGCCGGGCACCCCACGCAATGGCCTCAGCGCGAAGCGCTCGATCGCGACGCCGAGCACCCCGGCGGCGAGCATCGTGACCGCAAAGGCAAAGAGCAGCGCTCCGGCTAGCGCAAAGCCGGTCAAAACCTGCCCCTGACCTGAAATCCCGAGCAGCTCGAGCGCCCACATCCCGACGAACGAGCTGACCATGAAGACATTGAAATGGGCGAAGTTGATCAGCTCGATGATGCCGTAGACCAGGGTGAAACCCAATGCCAAGAGCGCGTACATCGCCCCCAGGCTCAAACCGTTGATCACCTGCTGCAGTAGCACCCCAGTGTCGGACACGCCTACCGCCGACCTTGTCAGCAGCGCGCTGGATACGAGCCGAAGTCCCCGTGGCCGGGCCTGGCCCGTGGGCCTTCAGCCCACGGACTAAATCCGTGGCCTTCCACGCCTACCTCGCTTGCGGCGGGGCGATTGGCGAAGACGTGGGTGGCCGGAACAAGTCCGGCCACTGGGAATAAAGCATGTGAGGAGGCCTGTTGCATGTCGTATAGCTCATGAGCTCTGCGGCGCGATGCCAAGATATTTGTACTGATGCAGGACGTCGTCCGGCGGATACTTGTCGTCCCTGACGATGCGGAAGACGCTGATTACCCGGTTCTGCAAATCGCCGTTTTCGTCGAAGGTGATTTCGCCTTGGATGGTCTTGACCCGGCCAGTTTGTATGGCGTCGCGTACCGCCTCACGTGTTACCTCCTTACCGGAAGCCGCGACACGCTTGACCGCATCGAGAATGACCAGGGCCGCATCATAGGCGGTGATCGAATAATTCTCTGGCTGCTGCCCGTATTTCTTTGCAAAGCGGTCGATAATCGGTGCCGCCTCGGGATTTTCGAGAATGTTGGGCGCCGCGATCGTCGCGTACCACCCCTCGGCCGCGGGGAAGCCGGCGCCGCGCAATATCTCTGCACCGTAAAGACCGTCGCCGCCGCCCTTGATCATTCGGGGGACGATGTCGGAGGCCTGCTTGACGACTTTCACCCCAGCCTGCGCCACTCCGCCATAGTACAGGGCGTCGGGATTGAGCGATTTTATCTTGGTGAGCGTGGTGGTGTAGTCGGTCTCCTTGGGATTGAGCTGATCGCGGCCGAGCACCTTGATCCCGCGTTTTTCCGCCTGTGCCTGAAAGGTGTCGGCGATCCCGACCCCGTAGGCGCCGCCGTCGTCGAGGACGTAAACCGATTTCACCTTGAGCACATCGGCGTAGTAATTCGCCATGTTCGGCCCCTGGAAGGCATCGGTCGTGACCGTGCGGAAATAGATCGCCTTTCCTTTGGGCCGGTATTGGCCGGCAAATTTCGGGTCGGTGATGTCGGGGTTGGTCGAGCTCGGGGTGACCGTCGCGAGATCGCCTTGGCTCAGAATCGGCGACATCGCCTTGCCGGAGCCGCTCATCTGTGGACCAATCGCCGCCACCACCGCCCGGTCTCCGACCATCTTGCGGGCGTTGGTCGCCGCCTGCGCCGGGTCGTACTGCCCGGCGGTGGCGGTGCCGTCGTCGAGCAGCAGGACCTCGATCTTGTAGCCGGCGACCCCGCCCTGCGCGTTGGCCTCCTCGATCGCCAAGAGGGCGCCGTCCTTGATCAACTCGGCGTCGTGTGCGTCGGCCCCGGTGAAGGGCAGGTTGATCCCGATTTTGATCGTCTTGTCCGCCGCGCCGGTAACGCGGACATGCATCGCCGAGATGCCGACGAGTGCCGACGACAGATGGATGATCAGAGACCGACGTGACACCATGAGCTTGCCCCCCCTTCACTGCCCACGCAAATGTCGTGCCGAACTCGGCGCGACCCGGCACGCCAGATTACCCGATCTTGCGATACGGATCAGCTATATGCACGGGGCTTTAACAGCCCCGCGATTGTAGTGCGGATGCAAACCGAGTTCGGCGCTTGTCGTGCGCTGCCTGCGATTCGCGTGCCCGGGACCTTACTGTCGTCGACAGGTCGCGGATATGCACCTCGCGCTGTGGTATGGGGAGCTCTATCACTTTCTCGTTGAACGCATCCCACAGCCCGAGAAGAACCTCCCCCTTGAACAGCACCAGCCCGCTCAGTTCGGCGGGATGCGGAGCCAGCAAAACTGTGCAGCGATGCGCTGCGCCAGCCGATCGCTCCACGACCGGGTCGCCGCTCGGAAACCCCATGACAGCAGAAATGCCGCGATAATGACCGCGAGCTGGAAGATCAGCGTTTCGAGCACTTCCCAAGCGCTGCAACCAATCCGAAAGATGCACGGCATCTGAAAGGTGCAAAGGGCGGCCCTCTACCAAGCCTGGTTACCGGCGCAGGGGTGACATAACCAAAAGATATGTAAGATAACGTGCCCTGTCGCCAAGCAATCCGCCCCGATACCTGCTTGGTCCGTTGCCCGGCGGTCCGCGTCGGTACACAACGATCGTGAGGTTGCTCCCGGAACCCTCACCCGCCTCCCCCCGGACTCTGATCCGGGGGTCGGTCCCGCAATGCGAGAGAGCAACTGTGAAGATGAGGGGTAGCCCGGTGATCGGCCGGGCTCAAGGCTGGCGCCTCGCGCCCCCGCCTCCGCCGGCTTCGGCCTTGATCCCGGCCGCTCACCGGGCTGGGTGGCATTCATGCGGTCAACGCCAGGCGCCGACCGCGCCAAGTCGCGATCGCTCATGCGATGGCGGTGGCGCCGGCCGGGTTCCACATCTGAGCCCGTGCGAGCATGGTGTTGAGGATGACGATCAGTTTGCGCATACAGGCCACCAGGGCGACCTTGGCCCTCTTCCCCCTGGCGCGCAGCCGTTGATAGTAGGCCTTGATGACCGGGTTGTGTCGGGTGGCCGCACCCAGGGTTGCCATATAGAGGAGGTCGCGGATTTCCCGGCGTCCGCCTTTGATGTGGCGCTCGCCGTGGTGCGCGCCGCTGTCGTCATTGTAAGGGGCGATCCCAACCAGGGCGGTAGCAGCTTTATTGCTGATCCGGCCCAGCTCCGGCAGCCAGGCAATCGCCCCGGCGACAAAATGAGCGCCGAACCCGGGCACGCTTTGGATGATCGCGCGGCGTGCGGCGAACACCGCATTGGCCTGGATCTGGGCCCCGATCGCCGTCTCGAGCTTGGCGAGCTGGGCTCCGATCGCTTTGATGATCGCGCGCTGGGCGGTCTCGACAACCCGCGGCTGCTGGTGCTCGCCGAGTTGTCCGATCTGGGCCGACAGCCTCACCAGCATGCGGCGCTCCGTCACCAACCGATCGAGGCCGTCGCGATCGGGATCGGGTGCCGGCGGCGCCTCGGTGGCAAAAGGTCTCGGCAAACCAGGCGATCATCTCGGCATCGATCGGATCATTCTTGGCCAAACGTCCGGCCGATTTGGCGAAATAGCGCACCCGCTTGGGATCGACGATGCGTACCGCAATCCCCGCCTTGCGCAACGCCTGGGCCCAACCGCGCTCGTAGCCGCCGCTGGCCTCCATCACCGCCAGCCCGACCCGGTTGTCGCTCAGCCAGGCGATCAACTCCTGCTCGCCCGCCGGCGTGCTCGGCTGCGACAGCCGCAGCTGCAGCGAGCGAATGCACGCCTCGGCCTTCAGCTTGGAAACATCAATGCCGACAATCCTGCCCTGTTGTGGCATCCTCCCACTCCCTTCCTTGCTCGTCCGGGCGCTCGCGCCCACGCAACTGTTCGGGTTGAAGTCCAGCGACGGGCGGTTGCTGATGACAACCGCCCGTTTGCACACGTTGCCATATCTTCCGGACACAAGGGGCTGAGAGGCGCAAGGCGTACCGTCTACGAGCCCCTCTCCCGCACTGTGGGAGAGGGGGACCCAGCCCGCGCGGGCTGGGTGGGTGAGGGTTTGCTTGCTTTACGGATCAGCCGTCTGCACGGGGCCTCAACAAACCCGTAACGAGCCCGGAGAGCGAGGGGGCCTCGTCGGGCCGCAGCTCTATCGGCCGACACAAAGCCATCGCAACGAGCCCAAGACGCGCCATCTTTTGCGCGGCGTAAGCGCTCTCCGCCGTACTGGCGCTGAGCCGTTCGAGCACGGCGCCGCCAAACTGCTGGGCGATCACCCCACCGACGACATCGACGGCGCCGACGAGGCCAGCGCCGCCGACGAGCCGCTGCAACAGATGGACTGTGCCGGCGAGCCCCGGGCGCTGGCCGTAGATCTCGGCGATTTCGCGGATCAGGCGCAGCGCTCGCGCGGCAAAAAGCAGCGTGTCCAGCAGCACCGTCGGGCTGATCGCATTGATCGCAAAAGCCTGCGCCGAGGCGCGGCGGATCGCCGCCTGCGCCAGTCGATCGGCCGGCGCCAGCACAAAGCGGGAGAACAGCTCGAGCGCGTCATGCCCGGTATGATACGGTTCGAGGACGGCGCGATAGCTCCTGACGGCCTCGCCGAGCAACGGGTCGCGCGCGAGGATCACCGCCGCGGCGTCGATCTCCTGCTTCAGCTCACCGGCGAGGGCCGCCGGGATCAGGCGCCTGAGGCGCTCGGCCGAGCGCAAGCGCAAGAGCCCGCGCAATTCCGCCATCAGCCAGTATCCGGCGCCGCCAACGCCGGCAGCGACCGCTGTTGCCGCCAGCACGCCAATGGCAGTCCCGTGGGCGAAAGCGCCGTCGACGAATTGCGCAAGGTCGATCCCGGCGACGCCGACCACGAGAATGCCCAGACCACTCGCCGCGACGCCGATAGGCGACGGGCCTCGCCGCGCCGCCAGCGGAACGAGGCTTGGTTCGGGCACGACCGGCAAGCCGAGATCGAGCCGGCCGGTCTCTCCGGTCTCGACGATGCGCGGGCGCAGCCGCTCCTGGATCGGCTCGGTTTCTGTCGTCATGCGAGGCTGTGTTCCGGCAAAAAATAGAGCGCCTTACCGACGATGATATGGGGCCTATTGGGGGCCGCTGCGCATCGAGGCCGGATGGCCGGGCAGTTTGATGCGCTGCCCGGTATCTGTCAGCGTGGTTCCATCGACCTTCAGAACCCACAAATCTGCGTCGATGAAGTTGCCGACATAGAGGTACTGCCCGTCGGCGCTGAAGGCTCCGCCCTCCGGTAACGCGCCAACATAGATCTCGCCGGCGTTGGTGACCTTCTTGCCCTCGATTCTGAGCGCGGTGACCGCGCCCGACTGGTGGTAGAAAGAGGCGCCCTTCATATTCGAGCCGCGGGCCTCGACGGTAATGGCGAGATCGCCCTTCGGGCTGATCGCGAGACCTTCGGGCGAATCCCCGACGGTCACATGGTCGATGACCCGCGGCGGGTCCGCCTCGAGGTCGATCACGCTGACCGTATCGGCATGGCCGTCCGAGCTCCCGCCGTTGCCGGTATCGGCCGTAAGCGCCAACTTACCGTCCGGCGTCACCGCTATGTTGTAGGGAAAAATGCCTCCCGGCAGGTCGCGTTTGTCGTAGGTCACCTTCTGGCCGTTGATCGACAACAGCGCAACCTTGTTGGCGTTGGATTTGACCGCGAGCGCGCGCTTGCCATCAGGGGTGATCGCGACGGCAGAGACCTGGTCGGCGCCAGTCCCGATCGTCACGGTGTCGATAACCAGGACATCTTTGCCGCGGATGGACAGTACCGAGATCGTGCCGTCGGCACGGTTGGCGACGAGGGCCAAGTCGCCTTTTGGGCTGATCGCCAGGCCGGAGGGCTGCTTTCCCACGGTGATCGTGCCGTTTACCTTCGGCGGCGTCGCCTTCAAGTCGACGAGGAAGACCTTGTTGTCCGGATCCAGGCGGTGCGCCCACCCCTGAGTGACCGGCTCCAAAGAATTGGCGACGAGAGCGATGTCGCCTGACGGGCTGACGGCGAGGTTGGTTGGCGGCCCGGCGATCGAGTTTATCAAGGATATCGTCGACGTGATCTGCGGCGTATCCGGCTTAGAAATGTCGATAACCGACAGCATGTCATGTCCGGGCTCGCGGGTAATCTGTTTGCCGTTTTCATCCCAGCCCGGCTTCTCGTCGTTACCGACGATCAATGTTTGAGAGAGCGCCGGGGTCGCGGCGATGCCGATCAACCCGCTAAGCAACACCGCCGCGGCCGCATTTCCCAAGAAGCCGAACGAACTCATCCTCCCCTCCATCTGTTGGCGTCGGTTTCCCCGATGCTGCCCCGACCGCGCGCGCAGCACAAGCTGCGGTTGGTCCTCGACGTTCCTTTGCATGGAGGTGATCCGGGTTTGGGCAGGGAGGAAGGTTGTTGCGATTACAGCACCTATAGAATCGCCTGATTCGGATGCGATCCTGATGCCTTATCGCGGCGGCCGAATCAGCCGCCGATCGAACCAAGGCGGTACCCAATGCAGGCTATGGCCGGCGTGCGGCTTACCCGGCTATACGGGATAATCAACCGTTAGGCGAAATCTTGCTGCTGATTCGCTGCAGGTGAAAGAGTGAGCGATTTATGATGAAATTCGAGGTTGAAGTCCACGGCGTCGGGTAGAACCGATTACAAGCGTGCGCCGTCGAACGCTCCTGGCTGTTCGAGCCTTCGGGTCGAAGTGAGGCTGGATCAATCTGTTTGGACGGAGCGGAACCCTGGTGTCGTGAAGGTCGTTTCCTCAGCATGACCGCTGAATGGAGATGGGGCGAAGATGACAAAACGATTTATTGCACCGGGCGCATTTGCTGTCGGCTTGATCCTAGCCCTTTCGAGCTGCACGAATCCTTACGATCCCGCCCAGCGCGCGGTCGGCGGCGGGCTGATCGGCGCCGGAGCGGGGGCAGCCATAGGGGGTGCTGCCGCGGGCGGGGCGGGTGCCGCCACCGGCGCGGCAGTCGGCGGCGCTGTAGGCGCCGTAACGGGCGTCGTAACCACTCCGCCGCCGCGCTACTGAGTTTAAAAGAGGCGCAGGGTGCCGGTGCCGTCGGTCCATCTGGACCGACGGCAGGGGCACTTGTCGAGCCCGGCTCGACTGACCGCCGAGGGCAGGCTGGGGTCGAGCTACGAAATCCATGTTAGCGTCCGATGCTCGAGCGCATGGGTTTTGCAGAGGATTTTGCAAAGCGCCGATAACCAGGCCTCGACCGCAATCCTCCGACGACGTCAAAAATCAACCGCCGCCGCAGCGTGCCGCTATACTCACGATCGAGCGGATCGATGGGAGGATAGTGCGGTGGCAAAGAGCTACCTCGTGGTGCGCGCCGAGGTGCGCGACAAAGCGGACCGGGCGGCTTTCGACGACTGGTATGCGACCGATCATTTGCCTCTCGCGATCAAGACCTTTACGGCGCAGCGAGGCTGGCGCTGTTGGAGCCTCAGCGATCCCGCGGTCCACTACGCCTTTTACCAGTTCGCTGATGTCGAGCAGGCGCAGGCGCTGATCAACTCCGAAAAGGTCAAGCCGCTGATCGCCGATTTCGATCGTGTTTGGGGCAACCGGGTGTCGCGGCGGCGCGAGATCCTGGAGATTGTTCAAGAAATGACGCCGTAGGAGGATCGCGGTGACGGAGATCGCGGTGGGCCGGGTGATCAGCGGCGCACGGGAAATCTCCTGCGATGCGTTGATCGAGCGCGCGGCCTGCGCGGCGACCGGGCTCGAGGAGCTCGGCGTCGGTGCGGGCGACGCGATCGGTGTGGTGTTGCGCAACGATTTTGCGTTCTTCGAGGCGAGTTATGCGGCACAGCGTCTCGGCGCCTACAGTGTGCCGGTCAATTGGCATGGCAAGACCCAGGAGATCGCCTATGTGCTGAACGACTGCGGCGCCAAGGCAGTGGTCGCGCATGCCGATCTGTTGCCCGAGGTTGCACCGGCGCTGCCGTCGGGGGTCCCGCTCTTCGTCGTGCCGACGCCGCCAGAGATCGCTGGCGCCTACGGGATCGACCAGGGCCTTTGCGGCTCGCCCGCGGATGCATTGCAGTGGGAAGATCTGGTGGCATGCTTCCCGCCGCTCCCGGAAGCTCCCGCCGGAGTGATTTCCAGCATGATCTATACCTCCGGCACCACCGGCAATCCAAAGGGTGTGCGGCGGCTCGACATGGGCCCGGGAGCGGCCCAGCTGTTTGCCGCGATGGTGCGTGACGTTTTCGGGATTGCGCCGGACAGGGTCGTGCGCACGGTAATCACCGGCCCGCTCTATCACAGCGCGCCCAACGCTTACGGGCTTTATGCCGTGCGGATGGGGGGTCTCGCCATTCTGCAGCCGCGTTTCGACGCCGAGGAACTGCTTCGTCTGATCGAGCAATTCCGCATCACGCATCTTCACATGGTGCCGACGATGTTTGTCCGGTTGTTGCACCTGCCGGAGAGGGTAAAGCGGCAATACGACCTTTCATCGCTCGAATGGGTGATACACGGTGCTGCACCCTGTCCCGTCGATGTGAAGCGCGCGATGATCGAATGGTGGGGGCCGGTCATCTACGAATATTACGGCGCGACCGAGACGGGCATCGCCACATTCCACACCTCAGAGGAGGCGCTAAGGAAGCCCGGTACCGTCGGCCGGCCGCTGTCGGGCGGCACCGTGCGTATCTATGGCGCTGATGGCCAGGTTCTGCCCGCGGGCGAGGTGGGAGAGATCTATCTGTGGCAGGACGGGTTTCCCGATTTCACCTACCACGGCTTGGACGACAAGCGCCGCGAGGTCGGGCGCGACGGCTTGGTCACGCTTGGCGATGTCGGCTATCTCGACGCGGAGGGTTACCTTTTCATCTGCGACCGGCAGCGCGACATGGTGATCTCCGGCGGCGTCAATATCTATCCGGCCGAGATCGAGATGGCGCTGCTCGCCATGCCAGGTGTGCGCGATTGCGCGGTATTCGGCATTCCTGACGAGGAGTTCGGCGAAAAGCTCTGCGCCCATATCGAAGCCGACCCCGAGCTACCGTTCGGTGCCGCCGAGGTCACGGCATTCCTGCGCGGTCGCCTCGCCGATTTCAAGGTGCCGCGGGTTATCGTGTTCGAGACCACCTTGCCGCGCGAGGATACCGGCAAGATCATGAAGCGCAAGCTGCGCGAACCTTATTGGGTCAGGGCGGGGCGCCGCATCTAATGTCGGCAGGCGCCCGTCAAGCGCACATGGTATCAGCCGTTTATGATTTCTTCGCGCTTTGCGCCCGCTTGATCGCCTGGATGACCGCCGGACGGCGACTGTCGGCTGCCCAGCCCGCGACGTCACGCCCGGTGTAATCGGTCTTGGCGACATCGGCGCCCTTGGCGAGGAGGGCGTTCACGATTTCGACGTTGCCCCGGCTTGCCGCCATCATCAGCGGCGTCATCCCGTTCTTGTTCTCGGGATCGACTGCGGCCCCGGCGTCGAGGAGGAGTTGCGCTGCCTCGGCCTGATTCCGTTCAGCTGCCAGATGCAGCGGCGTGTTGCCGAGCTTCTCCTTGGGATCGAGCTTTGCGCCCGCCTTGATCAGAATCGCGATGATCCGCAGGTTGCCGTTCACGGCAGCATAATGCAGCCCGGTACGCGACTCTTCGTCGGTCTGATTCGGATTGGCGTTGTTGCCGATAAGCGCCCTGACGGCGCCGGAATCGTTCTGCTTTGCCGCCCGCGCTAGGTTCTCGTAATACGAGCCAAACGGGTTGAGTTGCGCGCGCGGGGCTGGCCCGCCGCTCAGCACCGCGACCGCGGCTATGCCAAGGATCGCCGCGAGGCGGGCGTTGATGACTTCGCGTGGGGGAGGGGCCGGCCGCTGGCCAGCCAATCGAGCGCCAATCACCCGCCGAACCATTCTCCGATCTTAGCAAAACCATCGGAGATGACTACCTTGTGGCCTCTGCCCTGACTCTTGCCGTCCCTGGTCGACAAATTGATCGACAGCGCATTGCTCAGTCTGCCGGATTTCGAACCTGGCCATGTCTGGCTCGTCGGAGCCGGCCCGGGGGATCCCGGCCTGCTTTCGGTGCTGGCTCTGCACGGTCTCGCCCACGCCGACAACGTCGTCTACGATGCGCTCGTCGACCCCCGCATCCTGCCCTTGGCGCGGTCGGGAGCGGTGCTCGATCATGCGGGCAAGCGCGGCGGGCGCCCGTCGCCGAGGCAGCCTGATATCTCGGCGCGGCTGATCCGGCTGGCTCGGGAGGGCCGCCGGGTACTGCGGCTCAAGGGGGGCGACCCTTGCGTCTTCGGGCGCGGCGGCGAGGAGGCGCTCGCCCTCGCCGCTGCCGGCATTCTATTCCGCATCGTGCCGGGGATCACGGCGGGTATCGGCGGGCTCGCCTATGCCGGGATCCCGGTAACTCATCGCGACACCAATTCCGCGGTCACGTTTCTCACCGGCCACAACGCCGACGGGATGGTCCCGGGCGGGCTCGACTGGGCGGCAATCGCACGCGGCGCACCGGTACTCGTCGTCTACATGGCGTCGCGGCATCTGCGGAGCATCGCCGAGCAGCTGATGTCGGGCGGCCGCCACTCCGGTGAACCGGTCGCCGTCATCAGCAAGGCGACCACCCGTGAGCAGCGGGTATTCGTCTCGACATTGGGCGAGATCGCAAGCGCGTCGCCCGAAATTGCGGCCCCCGCGATCGTCGTCGTCGGCGAGGTCGTGCGGCTCCGCTCGGCGCTCGATTGGCTGGGCGCGCTCGCGGATCGACCGCGAGATCCGACGGGAGGTTGAGCCGCCGGCGTCCCATGACCGGTCCCATGATCCGTCGATGCGTTCTGACACCGTCAGAACGCACCGTGTCGGGTAACGACGTGCTTCAGCGTGATTGCAATGATCTTCAAGTCCAGCCAAACGCTCCGGCTACGCACATACTGCAGGTCCCACGCCAAGGTTTCGCCCCAATTCAGCAGTCCACGGCCGTTAATCTGGGCCAAGCCGGTGATTCCCGGCTTGCAGGCAAATTTATACATTTCCTCTGCCGTGTAATACTGCAGCACCTCGGGAGCCTCGGGGCGCGGGCCCACCAGCCGAACCTGCCCGGCCAGCACGCACCACAGGTTCGGCAGCTCGTCCACGGAGAGCTTGCGCAGGACCCGTCCGACCCGAGTAAGCCGGGGATCGTGGCGGTTCGTCGGAAACTGCCGGTGGAACTCCCCGGGTGCAAATTTGTAGGCGTAGTATTCGGGAAAGCGTGTCCGCGCATCCGCGTACATCGTGCGGAATTTCGGCAGCTGGAAATAGCTCGGCGCGAAATATAGGCGTTCCGGCTCGTATCCCGCCGGCGGCGGAAGCAGGTCCCTGCGCTGCTGCAGTTCGCGTCCGCGCAGGATGACCGACCGGCCCGGGCGTTGGTGGAAGAAGAGCGCCGGGCCAAGCGAATCCCAGCGTATTAGCATCGCCGCGATTAGCATCAGCGGCATCGC